>Ga0101944_10002145_pt1 | contig 33862 bp, 29 predicted proteins | sample DewCreD2012metaG_FD_75245 | JGI IMG/M metagenome (GOLD analysis project Ga0101944, IMG submission 75245) | Hot spring sediment bacterial and archeal communities from British Columbia, Canada, to study Microbial Dark Matter (Phase II) - Dewar... ... | reverse complement strand
CTACCCGGTTATGCTCAAGAAGTGCGCTCAGAATGCGTTCCTGCGGCAGTCTGCGCATTTTGACTGCATATTCGAGTATTGTACCATCCCCTCCGAGAGATATTCCAGATGGGGTGCGTACAATGGGTATTACTTCCAGATAAGCCTTTTCGCAGAGCCTGCGGTTCAGCTTTAATTCCTGTTCACAAAAGAATTTTCTTCTCCCCAGAGTTGTGTAATCCAGATAACCCAGATTAACCGGTTTTTTGATTTTGTATGCATATTCACCAGCCAGAAATACGAATGACATCTGAGTTTGTACCAGGTGAATTTCTGCCGGTAGTTCAGGATAGATTTTGGGATTAAGGAGTGCCTGCACGACTTCCGGTAGCTGGCTGGTCATCTTTGTTCCTCCATTCAATTTTTCATAATCACTGGTTTAGTGCAAGCCACTGGCGAATCTCTCCCAGGATCTGGTCGTGATTATTACGTGTAACAAATAATAATTTTACCTGAGGTTTCTGTTTTATGATATCTGCCCAGGGATTAGGTTTAAGCATGATTGTGCCCAGCACCTTCTGCTGGCTTTCAAGAATTTCTTGAACAATTTGCCTGAATTTATCCGAAAAAATTTCCATCTTCCCGATTTCATCAATCACGACCACTTTACCTTTTTCCCAGGCTCTTTGTAGGGCAGGAATGCCAACATCTTCAAGTGCACTGATATCCACACCGTATTTACTGACCTTGAAAGGGCTTTTGATATCAACGTGAGCCAGTATGGTGCTCTCTCCTGAAAGGGTAACCAGACGGAAACCCTGCCTGATACCGCCGATGCGTATTTCTTCAGTATAAAAACCATCAGCCTTATCCTTCAGGTCATTGACTGCCTGGCGGATAAGGCTGGTTTTTCCTGTACCGGGTTTGCCAGTGAGAAGATATGCTGAGTGCATCAATAAAAGCTCAGGCTCCAGTGGATCTGGATTTAGAAGCAGAAGCCCTTGCAGCTTTTCTTTTTTCTTTGGCTTTTTTGGCTTTAATGCGATGCTTTTTCAATACCTCTCTCTTTTTCCGATTCATAGGCATTCCTCCGGAAATCAGGTTTTTATTTGATATTGCAGGCTTGTGCGCCCAGATCAAAAGCTTTCATGTTGGCTTCTACTGCTTTTGCCGGTACCCTTTCCTTAATTACTTCTTTAACGGTATCAATCTTGATGGGAATTTTACCGCAACCCATGGCAGCCCCCAGCATAACCACATTGGTAGCCTGCCTGCTGCCAGCTTTCTCTGCCAGATCCGTTGCATCAAGGGTGATGATATCAGGAGTTACCATCTTTAATCTGGCGATAATCTGGTCTATTTCAGGGTAGGTGCTTTTACCCATTGAGACGGTTGCCGGAATGACTTTGCGTGTATTTAAAATCACGGAGGTGTTCTTATTCAGGTACTGGATATTCCGCAGTGCCTCGCTGGGTTCAACTGCCACCAGGACATCGCACTTACCATCGGTGGTGAGGGGTGCATAAACCTCGTCTCCCAGCCGTATATTACTGAAAACCGAACCTCCTCTTTGTGCCATGCCAAGCACTTCAGAACCCCTGACCTTAAAGCCATCCCTGACGGCAGCTGTTCCGAGGATTTCACTCATCAGGACTACACCCTGACCGCCGACGCCGGCGATAATGATATTGAGCTCTTTAATTGCTGTTACCATTATTTTGCTCCTACCTGTTTTATTGCACCGCTCGGACAAACCTGAGCGCAGAGTCCACAACCATCGCATTGTGCGGCATCAATGGCGACGTGGTCGTTTTCAATGACGATAGCCGGGCAACCAAGCGAATTTACGCATAATCTGCAATCAGTACAGGCATCCAGATCAACTGCATACAATACAGTCTTCAGACCTTTTTGCCTTCTTTCCCTTTGAGCCAGTATGGCGCAGAGCCCGCGGGAGACCACGACTGCCGGTCCATCGAACCGGATGGCTTTTTCAAGCACTTCTACAGTTTTTTTCAGATCAAAGCAATTCACAACTTCCACGAATTTAACACCGCAGGCACGGGCGACCTCTTCTACCTTGATTCCTTCCTGCCCTGCTCCAGGAGCGCCTGGATGAGGCTGGAATCCGGTCATAGAAGTTGCTGAGTTATCCAGTACTACAAAAACGGCTTTGGTCTTGTTAAACACTGCATTGATCAGCGGCGGGATACCGGAATGGAAGAAGGTTGAATCACCGAGATGTCCCACCACCGGCCCGGGGTGGGCTTTAGCGATTCCATCAGCAATCCCAAATCCGGACCCCATGCAGACTGCCGTATCGTAAGCATTTAGTGGAGGATAAACTCCGAGACTATAACAACCGATATCACCGGTTAATACTCTTTCGCCGAGTTCTTTTCTGACTTTACGCACCGCTACATTGATGGCGTGGAATGAGGCGCGATGCGGGCAGCCAGCACACATGGTGGGTGGTCTTTCCGGCAATAAACTGGCAGTCTCTTTGACGGTATTATCAATCAGGTCAAAGTCAACTGGCGGTTTTGCGCCGGTTAATTGCATAATAGCTTCAGTAGCCTTACGTGTGGAAAGCTCGAGTCTCACAGGAACCATGTCCTTGCCATGAATCTTAACCGCTATTCCTGCTTCCTGGGCAATGATTTTTACATGGTTCTCAACAAAGGGCTCCAGCTCTTCAATGACCAGGACTTCCTGTACAGAGGATATCAACTGCTTGACCAGGTTCTCTGGCAGTGGGAAAGGCGTACCAATCTTCAATACAGAAACCTTATCTTCCAATCCCAGCCAACGCAGACCTTCCATGGCATATCCATAGGAGATACCGCTGGCGATTATGCCATATTTTGCCCCGTTAACCAGCTTTAACTGGTTATAAGGCATGCTATCAACATCGGCTTTAATTTTTGCCAGCCTTTCGATCATCAGGACGCGGTTCTTACGTGCCCAGGCAGGCATACAGATAAATTGCTGGTTTCCCTTTTTAAATTCGCCTTTCCTCTTTTCTTTTGGCAGAGGTCCCAGTTTAACGTCTCCCCGTGCGTGGCTCAGCCTGGTAACTGAACGCACCATGAATATCTGCCCATAGTATTCGGAAAGGCGGAAAGCGTCATATACCATGTCTTTGGCTTCCTGCGGTGATGAAGGCTCCAGCACAGGCATATAAGCCTGTTCTGCGATGTAACGGTTATCCTGTTCGTTCTGAGAACTCCATTGCCCGGGATCATCGGCATCTACCACAACCATGCCGCCGTAGGTGCCCATGTAGGTAGCGGACATTAATGAATCGTGAGCAACATTCAAGCCAACATGCTTGCAGGCTGTCATGGCGCGCACACCGGTCATCGAGGCTCCATAAGCTACTTCAAAAGCAACTTTTTCGTTCACTGACCATTCGCCGTAGAACCCCAGCTCTTTAGCAGCATTGATCAGGGTTTCGCTAATTTCGCTGGAAGGTGTTCCCGGGTAGGCTGCCATCACCTGTACTCCTGCCTCAATCGCTCCCCGTGCAATCGCTTCGTTGCCCAGCATAAACATGCTCTTCCCGGGGGCATCCGAAGTGATGGTTAGTTTTTCCACTGCTTGCATTAAAATTCCTCCATCCTATTTAGTCACATTATTTGAAGATTTTTCTAAAAGTTCCTTGCGCCGGTAGTAATTTATTTGCTCGTTAATTGCCTGAGCCGCCTTATCTACTGACGGGAAAAATGCCACCCTTTCCTCAATTGCTCGGCTACGCAGGTGGGCAACTTCTCTCCAGAACCAGTGATCAAGGTCTTTTTCCCCGAGCGGGCGTTCGCTGAAGATCATAAAAAACGGCTTTTCGGTTTGTTTTGGCAGCTGTAAATAACCTTCTACGGTCGAAGTAATCCAGTCCACAAAGGTTTCCCTGTTGTAAGGATGATCATCTGCCGCAACATTGGCACAGATAAAATCGAAATTGGGGTCTTTTGCCATTTCAAGCAGTAAAGCTGGGACGGTATAAGGGTCTCCGGGTACTACGATCGAACGATCAGCCGGGTTGTCCAGACAATCCCAGAGTATAGCTCCACGTTTCCGGAATTCTTCGCGGATATACTGGGGTAGAGGTACGACTTCAAATCCGTTATCTTCCCATTCATCACAGGAAACGGTGTTACGACCTCCTCCACTGCCGCCTGTACCCAGCCTGCGCCCTTTGACAGGTTTGACCAGGCTGAATACTACTGCCATATTGACCAGATCATCAATATCCCTTACTGGGATACCGCCAGCCTGCCGAATTGCTGTAGCCCAGATTGCTGTTGAACCGGCCAAAGAGGCGGTGTGTGACATGGTTGCTCTGGCACCGGCTTTGCTTAAACCGCCCTTACAAACGATGAACGGTTTTCTTGCCGTAGCGTAGCGTACAAGGTCCAGAAATTCCCTTCCGTCACCTCTGAGACCTTCGATAAAGGCAATAATAACCTTTGTCTTGGGGTCATCTGCCAGATATTTCAACAAATCCATCTCGTTGATATCGAGTGCATTACCGTAGCTAACCAGTTTGCTGAATTTCAGACCCCTCAAAGCTCCATAGCGGGCAATATCGGTTGAACTTCCACCGCTCTGAATGAGAGCACCTACATCCCCCGGTTCCTTTGAGAAATCTGCGCAGAAGCTGAAACCGGACTCCGGGCAGTAAACGCCCATGCAGTTCGGTCCAAGCAAGCGGATGCCGTATTGTTGAGCCTTGTTTTTTATTTCTGCTTCCAGCGCCTTGGCTTCTGCTCTGCCGGTCTCGGAACCGCGAGCTGAGAAAATATGGATGGATTTAACTCCTTTTTTGGCAGCACTGTCCAGGAAAGCCGGCATGTTTTCCAGAGCGATACAATAAATCACATGATCAACATTGTCCGGAATGGCTTCGATACTGGGGTAGGCTTTGAATCCCATAATCTCGGAATTCTTTAAATGAATCGGGTAAATTTTACCCTGGTATTTAAAATTAATCAGGTGCTGCATGAAATCATAACCGCGGGAACTCGGATTATTAGATGCTCCCGCAACAGCTACTGACTTCGGATAAAAAAGGCAGTCCAGGTCTCCCAAATTTGATCTTTTGGGTGGTGGTGTTGAGATTGAGGTTTCCTCTGTGATAATTCTGGCATCCACCGCGATTGCCCCGTCGGGGTAAGCAAAAACAGGATTCAGATCGAGTTCTTTGATCTGGGGATTTGCCATTATAAAATCGGAAAGTTTGAGCAACATAGAGCGCAGTGCTTTGATATCCACCGGCGGTTGCCCACGGAAACCGGTGAGCAATTTATAGCCCTTAATCTGGCTGATCATTTCATCTGCATCAAGCTCACTGATGGGCAGTACACGGAAAGAAACATCCTTGATGACCTCGACGAAAACTCCACCCAATCCGAACATCAATACTGGACCAAATTGAGGATCGCGGGTCATACCGATGATGACTTCCGTTCCATAGGGAGCCATATGCTGTACAGCTATGCCCGTAATTCTGGCTCCGGGTACCTTTTGCCGAACACTGGTTAAAATTTCATCGTAGGCTGTTTTCACCTGCTCCGGTGTATTCAGATTCACTTTCACGCCGCCGGCATCGCTCTTGTGCACCACATCCGGAGAAACAATTTTTAAAACAACCGGGAACCCCAGTTTTTGGCCAAGTAGAGCGGCTTCTTCCCGTGAGGTTGCCAGCTGAGTATCCGTAACATTGATCCCGGTTTCTTTGAGGAGTTTTTTTGCCTCAACTTCATTGAGTAGCAACTCGACGTACCCCCTATTGTGTATATATTTATCAGCCCGGCCATTTACTGGCATCTGGCAGATTTTTAAATCCCGTTCTGGTCACCAGTTTCATAAACTAGCACCTTAAAACAACCATGTCAAACTCTTATACGCACAAATTTACACGAAAATACTTCATAGCGAAATTATATGTTGCCTTAAGCGTGGGAGCCGCTATGAGAAGATTTGATTTCGTGTTACAAGAGGGACAAACATACTATAATAAACTATTTTTAATTACAATGCCATTTTACCAGCTAGAAGAGTTGCTCTGCAACCTGACCGGCTTTCTGGTTTGACATCCCGGAAAAGGTATTATAAATTAAAGAAAATTCTGGAAAGGCGCAACCTTTTAAAGGACTTTATAGAAAAGATCAACCGGGATTCAGGATGATCACAGATAAAAATTGCTCTACAGGCTTTACTCCCTCGATACCCTTCTTTTTCTGGCTGGATGCTGGGCTATTTTGAGGTTTAATCAGGATTATTAAGGAGATGGATTATGCATCAGCAGGCTTTTTCGGGTGTAAAGGTGCTGGAATTCTGCGATTTTGTGGCGGGACCATATTGCGGTAAACTGCTCGCAAACCTGGGCGCTGAGGTGATCAAGATTGAAAAACCAGGGTTGGGAGATAAAGCTCGAAGCTGGGGGCCATTTCCTCAAAATATACCTCATCCTGAGAAAAGCGGACTTTTTCTCTTTCTGAATACCAACAAGCTCAGTATAACTCTGAATCCTGAAACCGCCACCGGGCTTAAGATTTTCCATGAATTGCTTAAATGGGCGGATATTTTGATTGAAGACCGTCCTCAAAGAGAAATGAGGCGTTTGAAACTTGACTACAATAATATTAGAAAGATCAATCACTCGATTATCATGACCTCAATTACTCCATTTGGGCATACAGGGCCATTTAAGGATTATAAGGGCTGTGATTTAATCAGTTCTCACGCAGGAGCAGAAGCTTTCGGTAATCCCGATGAAGGAGTCAAAGACCCGGATAAATATCCACCCCTGAAGGTTGCTAATCACGCTGCAGATTTTATGTCCGGGTTAACGGCTGCTGCCTGCACGCTGGGAGCATTAATCGGGCGATACCGTACCGGAAAAGGGCAACACATTGACCTTTCTCAACAGGAAGCTATAGCATCTATCGGACGACAGCAACTGGCATACTACGCAGTCCAGGGTGAAACCCCATCCCGTGAATTTGGCAGGAAGAAGTTTGGCGGTTTCCTTTATCCATGCAAGGATGGATTCGTGGTCATCTGGATCGGACCCCATTATCATCTGGTGGTGCAGATGATGGGCAATCCTGACTGGGCAGACGAGGAGATGTTTGCCAATCCGTTGCTACGCAATCAATACATTGCAGAGCTTAACCAGTTGATTACTGCCTGGACGATAGAGCATACAACTGAGGAGATTAATGCGCTCGCTCTTCAATACGGGGTTCCCTGCTCAACCGTGCGTTCGGTCAAGGATCTGGTCGAGGACGAGCAACTGGCATTTAGAGAGTTCTGGCTGGATGTCGAACATCCAGTAGCTGGAACATGGAAATACCCTGGAGCTCCTTTCCGTCTTTCAGAAACACCTGCGATAATTCAGCGTCCTGCTCCTCAATTGGGAGAGCATAATGAAAAAATTTTCTGTCAGATGCTCGGTTACAGCCGGGAAGATCTGGTCAGAATGAGGCAGGGAGGAATAATTTAACAGGAGGGTAACCATGTCAAACCTTCCTCTTGAAGGTATTAGAGTGCTGGACTTCTGCCAGATGTGGGCTGGTCCGCATGCCACTGAGTGGCTTTCAGTAATGGGTGCTGAAATAATAAAAGTTGAAACCAACCTGAGGATTGATTATATGCGCACCGTAGGTGCTCCTTCTGGCCTGGCAGGTACTGGTCCGAATGTAGGTAGTGCTTTCGCAACTCTTAACTGGGGCAAGAAGAGTATCACTTTGAACATGAACCAGCCAAAAGCCCGTGAATTGGCGAAAAGACTGGTAGCAATCTCTGATGTGGTTGCCGAAAATTTCGGTGGTTCAGTGCTTGAACGCTGGGGACTTAGCTATGCAGAGATGCGGAGGATTAAACCGGATATTATTTATTACGCGGGGTCGGGCTATGGCCGGAGTGGACCGCACAAGGAACGTCCGGCTTATGCAGAAATAGTAGATGCCTTTACTGGAGCAACCTTCACGAACGGATATCCAGATGGCGATCCATCGGTTGTTGGAGTCTCTCCCTGGACTGATGGATTTCAGGCTATTCACGGAGCGGTTGCAATTATGAGTGCACTGTATCATCGCCTGAAAACCGGAGAGGGACAGTTTATTGATGCTGCCATGATCGAAGGCAATTCCAATTACCTCGGTGAAATGGTGATGGGCTACATTATCAATGGAGATATAGGCAAGAGAGTTGGTAATCGGGATGCTATCATGGCACCCCATGGGTGTTATCCATGTAAAATGACCGGTGACGAGGCAGAGTGGATCGCCATTGCTGTGGCCAATGATAAGGAATGGAAAATTCTTTGCCGGTTGATGGGAAATCCTGAGTGGACGCAGAAGCCAGAATTCGGTGACGAACTGAATCGCTGGAAAAATCAGGATGAACTTGATCAATATCTGGCAGGCTGGACGAAACAGTATGGCGCATATGAACTGGCTGAAAAGCTGCAGAAAGCCGGGATTGCCGCGACACCTTCTCTCAGCACCAAACAATTAACGCATGATCCCCATATGCGCGCCAGAGGGTTTTTCGTTGAAACCGAGCACCCGGTTCTGGGCAAGGTGCTTTTATCGGGTTTGCCGATTCATTTCAGTGATAGTCCGAAGGTAAATTACCGGTGTCCACCGTTGCTCGGTGAGCACAACGAATATGTTTTTGGCAGTTTGCTTGGTTTAACGCAGGCTGAGATAAAGCAGTTGACCGAAGAAAAAGTGCTTTATTAATGCGGTGTCTAAGTTAACGGGGACTAGCGTTTGATATAGCGTTATTTATCGAGCAGCCTGAAAATTGACAGGGATACCGGAATTTGATATTGTAGCGTTAAGTACCCTTGATTCCCAATTCTAGCATGTTTGACTATCTTTAAGTGTGGGTGTTAATATAGGCTTAACCAGGGCATATTCCGTTTTTCCCCTTGCGCATTAAGTTAATGAAACAACAATACCACCATGTGGATAATATAATATCAGGAGCTAGGAAGCAGTGAAAGAAATCAGGATTCATGGACGTGGTGGGCAGGGGGCGGTAACAGCCGCAAGAATGCTGGCAAGTGCTTTCGTCATTGAAGGAAAATATGTCGCCAGTTTTCCCATGTATGGTTTTGAAAGACGTGGAGCACCTGTCCAGGCTTTTACCCGCGTGGATGATAAGCCCATCAGAGAAAAAACCCAGGTATATAATCCAGACTGTATGGTAGTAATCGATCCCACCCTTCTCAAATTGCCAACCCTCTTTGCCGGTTTGAAACCGGGCGGAATTTTAATTGTAAACAGCTCCAATTTTAATACTCAGGCAGATAAAAACCTCCAGATAGCTGGCGTGGTTGATGCCACCAAAATCGCGGTGGAAGAAATCGGCAGAGATATTCCCAATACCTGTCTGCTCGGGGCATTCGCAGCCACCACGCAGTGGGTGAGCCTCGATTCAATTATTAAGTGTCTATCAGAGTATTTGAGCGGTGATATGCTTCAGAGGAATATCCGCAGTTGCGAGCGGGGATATCGAGAGGTGAAAATATTAAGATGGCAATGAAGAAGTTGACGTATCCGTATGAAAGTTGCTGGTCCAATGCGGATGAGCTGCTGCTTTATCTGGAAACCGGTACGTGGCGGACCAGCCGTCCAAAGGTGGACAAAGAGAAATGTAACTACTGCGGGCTGTGTGCTCTTTACTGTCCACCGCAATGTATGATTGACAAAGGTGATCATTTCGAGCCCAACCTGGAATTTTGCAAAGGCTGTGGCATTTGTGCCAGAGAATGTCCCCGGAAAGCGATCACCATGGTGAGGGAGGAGTAACGTGGTTAAGCAAATGCGCAAACACGAAACAAGGGTTATCACCGGTAACGCCTGCGCGGCTTACGCTGTCAGGCTGTGCCGCCCGGATGTGGTTGCTTTATATCCAATCACTCCTCAAAGTGAAGTTGTCGAGCAATTGACCCGGTTCAAAGCCGATGGGTTGCTGGATGCAGAGATGATCGAGGTTGAAGGTGAAAACTCCGCGATGAATGCGGTCACCGCTGCCTGTGTGGCCGGTGGCAGGGTTTTCACCGCGACTGCGTCCTATGGTCTGGCATTTATGTATGATGCAATGATGCAAACTGCCGGTTTCCGGGCCCCGGTAGTGATGGTTAATGTCAACCGTGAGATACCGGGTATTCATGCAGTTTCAGCGGGTCAGCAAGATTTGATCTCGGTTAGAGATATAGGATGGTTGCAGATTATAGTTGAGGACGATCAGGAAATCATTGATGCCATCATCCAGGCTTACCGATTGGCTGAAGATTACGAAATCCAGCTCCCGGTTATGATTAACTACGACGGTTATTATTTATCCTTCTCAGCGGAAGCGGTCAAGATTCCGATGATCGAGGATGTGGATGAATATCTCTCCATCCTGAAAAAACAGCCGCAAAGGCTAAAGCTGGAACCGGGAAAATCCATGGGAGCCGGCTCGCATGGTCTGCTGCAGACGTATACTGAGTTGCGCTACAAGCATATGGCAGCAATGGAGAGGGCGAAAGCCAAATTTGATGCGATAGATAAAGAATACGGAGATTTCTTCGGCAGGTACTATGGCGGGCAGATTGAAGAATACCGAACCGATGATGCGGAGATAATTCTGGTTACCTCTGGAAGCGCAACCGGTACTGCTAAAACGGTGGTTGATGCCGTTCGTGAGAATGGACAGAAAGTCGGACTGGTGAAAATCAGGATGTATCGTCCTTTCCCGAGAGAGAGGCTGACCAAGGTTCTTCAGGACAGAAAAGCGATTGGAGTGCTGGATAGAAGCGTAGGGTTTGGCTGGAACTGTGGTCCCATGTATCAGGAAATCAGGGCTCTGACGCCTGAAATCGGGAAGGTACCGCTAATGAGCTTTATTGATGGTCTGGCCAATATGGATATTACCATACCGAATATTGAAAGGATGATCAGGGATATACAGGCTGCGGCTGAGGGTAAACCTTATCAGGAAACGACCTGGGTGTCCCTGGAGGAGTAATCAGGAAAATGGTTGAAAAAGTAAAAAGACTTCCGCGGGTTTTTGATTATTTTGTGGAAAAAGACCAATTTGCTGGTGGTAATACGTTCTGTGCTGGTTGTCCGGCTGAACTTACTCTGAGAACCATACCCAAGGTTATGGGTAAAGATATAGTAATGTTGAGTTGTCCCTGTTGTGCCGCTCCGGTTATGCATGGGCAGAACCTGGGAGCCTGGCACAAATTGGCTTACTATGCCTGTGTCATGACCGGTGTGGCTTCCAGTGCCAGTGGAATATCCAGGTATTATCGTAAGATAGGCAGAGATGTTACTGTCGTCTGTTTTACCGGAGATGGCGATGCCAGCGATGTGGGCTTTCAGCCTCTGAGCGGGGCCGCTGAACGTAACGAGCATATCGTATATATTTGTTATGACAATGAAGGTTACATGAATACCGGTAACCAGCGCAGCAGTTCTACCCCGATCTATGCCGCCACTTCCACTACCCCGGTAGGAAAAAATCAGAAAGGCAAGCCGACAGTAGCAAAATACCTGCCGCTGATCATGGCTCTGCATCCCGTGTCGTACGTAGCTACTGCCACTTTGAGCCACATGGAGGACTATGCCAAAAAGCTGTTGAAAGCCAAAGAAAAAAGCAAACAGGGTTTTGCCTACATTCACGTCTTCGCTCCCTGTGTGATCGGTTTCAGGATTAATTCCGATGCTGCCATACAGGTTTGCCGCATGGCAGTACGCACCAATTATTTCCCGCTCTGGGAAATGGAGGACGGAGTCTTCCGATTCACTCAAACGGTAGGCGACCCGCGTCCGGTACAGGAATATCTCAGCCTGTGTGGCAAATTCTCCCATCTTAAAGAACCAGAAATTGCGGAAGTTCAAAAGATGGTGGATGAAAGGTACTCAATGCTCAAGGCGTTGGTTGAGGCGACGGCTCAAAAGGAAACAGCCAGCAAAACCTAAACCTGAAGAAACGGAGCAGGGCTGTCGGTGATCGTCTGGCAGCCCTGATTATACATAAATAATTTTCTATACTTATAATCCAATATAATATATACTACGTGTTAATGCGTGCAGTAAGAAACCGGGAAGAGGCAATGTACTGGTTTTCTCCATTCTACATACAGGCCAAATTAACCCTTCGCTGAGTAGGCTCCCCAGCGAGCCGAAAGATGTATTGTTTAAGAAGCTCAGTTGATGCGGGTTTTTCATTCAAATTCTGTCATTTTAGAATATAGAACTCAACCAGATGGAGGTGAGGTTTAATATGGTAGTTACAGGAATGTCTGTCAAGGGCAATCCGGAAATTAAAGAGGATGTCTGGATACGTACAACCTGTGGCGGATGCTACGGCACCTGTGCCATCAGGGTTCACCGGGTCAATGGAGTGATAGTGAAGATTGAAGGTGAGCCCGATAACGATTTTGGCGCCCGTGGTGGTTTGTGTGCCAAGGGTGAAGCCATGATTCAGGCTCTATACGACCCGAATCGCTACAATTATCCGTTGAGGAGAACCAACCCGGAGAAGGGCCTTTTTGTTGATCCTAAATGGAAGAGGATTTCCTGGGATGAAGCTTTAACTGAGATTGCAGAACGCCTCAAGAAAATTCGCAAGGAAAATCCGAACAAGTTATTGCACGGTGGAACCCCGTCAGCCGGTAGCGGCCCGGATCTGCCGCTTGGGTTTGGTGTTTTTGGGGCTGTGTTTGGCACCAAAAACTGGTACATTGGAGGTGCCGGTCTCCATTGTGGTAGTGGTTCGCATATGGGTGCCGGTCTTTACCATGCCTCCTGGTCAATCGTGCCGGACTGGAAATATTGCAACTATGTCATTCAGATGGGCTCCAACAAGGGAACGGCTTCCGGTCACTCGATGGGATTTAACATGCGATTGGCTGCGGATGCTCGCGCCAGAGGAGCTAAAATCGTGGTCTTCGATCCCATTTGCAACTTTGCGGGCGGCAAGGCGACCGAATGGATACCACTGCTCCCCGGTTCAGATGGAATCGTTGCCCTGAGCATGGTCAATATCCTGTTAAATGAATTGAATGTCTATGATGTCGAATTCATCAAGAAAAAGACCAACGGACCTTATCTAATCGGACCGGATCAGCTTTACCTGAGGGATAAAGCAACAGGGAAACCTTTGATCTGGGATCCTGTTGACAACAAAGCCAAAATCTTCAACGATCCATCGATCAAAGATTTTGCCATTCTGGGAAATTACACGGTAAATGGAGTGAAGTGCAGTCCAGCCTTCCAGCTGGTTAAAGACCATGTTAAACAATATACGCCGGAATGGGCAGAGCAGGAAAGTACCGTACCTGCCGCCACCATCCGCAGAATCGCCAGAGAATATGCCGAAGCAGCTCAGGTCGGTACAACGATTGAAATTGAAGGTGAAAAATTCCCATTGAGACCGGTTGCCTGTATCATGTTCCGTGGAGGGCAGGGACATACCAATTCGGCTCACAGCTATACTGCCATGTGCCTGCTGAACGCAATTGTCGGTGCCATGGATGTACCGGGCGGTACGCTGGGCTGGCCAGCCTACGTCGGTGGTTATCCTGAAACTGGTAGATTCAAGGTGATACCTTATCCCGATTCTCGCGATGGAATGTTAACCGCTGGTACCTTTATGGAGCATGGTCCCTGGCCTGTTCATGAGCCGAAGGTACCCAGTGATATGACCATGAAGGAACTGGTGCCGACTGCCTCATTCTCACCCCAGCCGGTGACTTCCGATTTTGATAAATACTGGAATAAGCTCGGACGTCCATATGAAATTGAGATGGCAATGATCTTCGGCGCCAACATGATACGGAGCTCACAGAGCCGCGAAATCACAGCAGAATTCTGGAAGAAAATTCCTTTCATCGTAACTTTCAATATACTGCCGAACGAATTTTGCGAGGGTTTTGCTGATATTGTATTGCCGGACTGCCATCCTCTGGAAGCTTACTGTCTGTTCTCATCACACGGTCCGTTCTTCAATCATCCGATCGGGATGGAAGGCTGGTGCTTCCCCATTCGCCAACCTGTTGTGCAGCCTGCCTACGAGCGCAGGAATAAGGTTGAGGTTCTGTGGGAGCTTGCCGACCGCATTGGTATGAGAGAAGAAATGAACCGCTATTACAATGTTTACTTCTCCAGCTTCGGTGGCGAACCTCTTATCAGCGGTGATATTAACAGTGCCCGTGGAGCGGCTCAGATCGATCCGAGCAAGGCAGTAACCCTGATCAAACCCGAAGAGAAGATCACTTACGCTGAAATGATGGACCGCGTTTTCAAGTATTATTTCGGTCCCAATCATGATCTCAAGTACTTCTCCGAAAATGGTTCGTTGCAATGGAAGAAGAAGGCTAAGGAAGCCTACTGGAGATGGCATGTTGATGTGCGCATTCCCATCTATCTCGAGCACATTGCAGAGATCAAACCCAAGGTTATGGAAGCTGCTAAACAGGCCGGTGTGGAATTACAGTGGGAGCAGTTCACCCCGTTGATCAGTTACTTCAAACCACAGATCGCCAAAGAAGTGAATGACGAATATGATCTGTACAGCTTCTCTTACAGGGATATCCTGCACAACGGAACATACACCATGGAGATGCCCTGGCTGGACGAAGTCAGCCGGATGAATCCTTATACATACAACATTACCATGAATGCAGAAACTGCGAAGAAGAAAGGATTGAAAGACGGCGATCTGATCTGCCTTGAATCGCGTAAGGGGCGCAAGGTAACCGGTACGCTGAAAACCATGCAGGGGCAGCATCCCAAGACGGTAGCAATTGCCGCCTGTTCCGGAGCCTGGGCTAAGGGCGCACCAATCGCCTTCGGTAAGGGGTCTAACTACAATATCCTGCTGGAATCAGATTTCGACCATGCCTGTCCGGTTTGCTGGAGCCAGGAAACTGCCACTGCGGTGAAAGTGTATAAAGCCGACAGGCGGTACGAGTACGACGGAGTAAGGAGGTAAGCCTCAATGAGATGGGGAATGGCTATTGAACTGAAAAGATGTATCGGTTGCTATGCCTGTGTGCTGGCCTGCAAGGCAGAGCATTTCCTGCCGCCGGACATCTTCTGGAACAGGGTGTTGATCGGCGAAAAGGGCAAGTATCCTACGGTTTCTAAAATAATCCTGAGCGTAAGATGTAACCAGTGCGCCAACCCGAAATGCGTGGATGCCTGTCCCACTGGTGCTACGCAGAAAAGGGAGGACGGTATCGTCTGGGTTGATGAAGATAAATGCGTTGGTTGCCGCTATTGCATGGTTGCCTGCCCTTACCAGATGCGTTCATTTTACGAGCATGAAAAGGAATATTTCCCCGGTCAGGGTCTGACCGAGCATGAGAAGATCGGGAGAATCCTGTATCCCCACCAGAAGGGCGTGGTGCAGAAATGCGTTTTCTGCAAGGAAAGAATTGATGCTGGTCTGGCGAAGGGTTTGAAACCGGGTGTTGATCGGGATGCCAGCCCGGCCTGCCAGATAATCTGCCCGACCAAGGCGATACATTTTGGTGACCTGGATGATCCCAACAGTGAAATCAACATGATTATACAGACCAAGAAGGGTCATCAATTCCATCCGGAGTTTGATACGGATCCTTCAATCTATTACATTGATTAGATAAATTAAACCATTATGGAGGGTTTGAAAAATGGATGTGAAACCTTATGAGTTTATGGTAAAGGAAACACCCGCCAGAGAATGGTCTGAAGGAATGGGGTCACTGATTGCGGTCGCCATGTTTCTGGGTGGGGTTTCCGGTGGATTATACCTGACTTCCCTGTACTTCAACAATGTCTGGGGAATGTTCATCGCCTGGATTTTTGCACTGGGAATGGGGCTTTTTGATATGGCTCACCTCAGCAAACCGTTCAGAGCCTGGAGAATAGCCTTCCGTCCGGGTTCTTCCTGGATTTCCCGCGGGTTCATCTTCGTAATTCTGTTTATCGGTGCAGCTGGTATCCAGTTGCTGATCAATCTTATGACCGGCAACCCGGCTGACATTACTCCTGCAGAGATCTTTTTCAGGGTGGTTGCCGGTATCTTCGCCTTCGGGGTCGCCATTTACAGCGGTTTCGTGGTGGGTTTTGTGAACGGGGTGAAATTCTGGAATTCTGGGATTATGCCCATTTTGTTTGTGGTAGCCGGAGTGACCGGGGGCGCCTCAGTTTTGCTTGCAGCAGCAGCCTATACTTCGGCTGGCGATTTCTCCACAATACAGACGATGGCGCGTTTTATGCTGGTCTTTTATACCATCGTCATCTTCGTGCATCTGTGGATTGCTACTTATAGTGGTCCGGTTGCCCGGGATTCTGCCAGAATGCTGGTGAAGGGCAATCTTGCTGGTATTTTCTGGGTAATCATCATTTTAATCGGTGTTGTTGTTCCTCTGATATTTGTTTTCACTGCCGGGGCTGATTCATCGATCATTCTTATGCTTTCAGCTGCGATGGTTTTGCTGGGTAACCTGGCATTGCGGTATTCTATACTGAGAGCAGGCATGTACACGCCGCTCGTGCCGGAGTAAACCTGTAGCATCGCTGATTTGAACCAGAAATAAGGGCTGAGCGGTTACCGCTCAGCCCTTATTTATCCAAAAAGAGAGATTTACTAATTATAGATTTTGCCCTTTACACGAACAATTTCATTTACAAAACTCTGGATTATTCGTATTTTTGCCCCGGACCAACAGTGTAATGGAACATCGGAGCATCCATCCTCAGCATTTTCAAAGGGCAGTGTTTCATTCCTGCCGGTATGTAAGCCAGAAAACTCTTATTTAGAATGAACTGCTCGTCTTCCAGCCAGAATTCCACTTCTCCGCAGAGGTCGCTGGGATCATTCAGATTGGTACCGAAAATGGTTAAAATCTCAGGAAAAGCATGAGTATGAGGAGCAATACCGGGCATTTTCTTAGCCATTTCCGGCGTAATGACCCGCGGTCTCTGTCCGGGCATGTTGGGAGACCACATCCAGGTGCATTCGGCATAGAAAGCCCCCGGAATAACTTCACCATCCATCCAGATTACGTGTTCCAGCGGCATGCGGTAGCCATCTACATAGCCCTGTCCGATTTTCTGGGGGCCTTTGTAACCAGGCATGACCACACCCTGTTTCAATTCCGTGCAGATATATTTCCCGTATTTCGATTCCGCCATTTGACTTCTCCTCTTCTTATCCCGCGCTTTAAAACCTGAATATCTTGCTCCGATATCCAACAGCATTATAGCATACTTGCCCGGTTTGATTAATGTTTAACTCCTCCACCGGGCGGGCTGATAAAACTATCGCCCCAGCCTTCCTGCATCGTTCCGCATCCAAGCATGATTGCCATCTCAATAAAGGGTTTTTGAACCTTATTCCAGATCAATGGACCATGCTTCAAGCCTCTGGGGATGTACATGGCATAGCTTGTATCGAATGTCAGCAGGTCATCGCCCATTCCGAATTGCATTTCTCCACCCAGGTCTTCAGGGTTGTTCGGATCTCCGCCGATATGCAGGACGATTTCGTCATATTTTTTATGAACCATTGCTGGTATTCCGGGTTCCACTACGTCCCAGATCCAGCCGAATTCAATATAGTATTTGGCAATATTAATCTGAGTACTGCTCATGTAGGTCATGGTAGGACTCTGTCTACCCCTTTTAAAACCCCTGCCGGCTTCCCGCATCGGGCTGCGGATGACATACTGCTCATAATCAAACTTCGTCGTCTTTTTGGGTAACTCCTTCTTGGGCTCCTTTATCCCGCTCTTACCCCAGCCCTTGAAGGGGTCTCCCGTCCCCAGCATCATCGCCATCTCAATATGGGGAAATTCAAACTTCTTCCAGGTCAAAGGCCCGTGGGGCGTCCCCGCCGGAATAAAGATCCCTGTGGTGGTATTGAAGGTAATCGGCTGCCCTCCAATGTAGAATTCAATCTCCGCTCCCAGCACCTGCGGTATCTCCGGATTGCCTCCCCAGTGCAGCACAATCTCATCATAATCGTGTACATGCTCATGGATGTGCGGATTGGGCTCAGGAATACCATAAATCCAGCCCAGCTCAATATAATAATTCGCTTCGGGTACCTGCTTCGAACTCATGAAGGTCATCGTCGGACTCTGCCGGTTCTTGACCCCCGGCCCTGCCTCATAGATCGGTTTCCTGACCGCATATTTCTCATATTGCGATTGCGCCATCCTTTTCTCTCCTTTATTTATTTTTTGAATTGGACAAAATTATATTGGTCATCAGTCTGGAATTTATTTTATACTACCATATCATGGACGATATATTATCGTCAATAATGCTTTATATGAAGGATTAGTAATATATTGATAATCTCTGTTATGTATAATAGAATAACTTTAATTAGCGATAGAAGTTTCATAATTATAAACGAGGGAGTAAATGAATCAGTGTGAAAGCGAAGGTAAACCAGCAGTTGATCTGGATTTTGTGTTATGGAGAGTGTTGGACCATACCAGATTTATGATATCCCGTCTCAGAGAAAAAGAGCTGGACCAATTTGGTATTACTCCGGAAATGTCTTATATCCTGGATATTTTAACACAGCGCGGTGGAGTAACCACTATCAACGAGATTGCAGAGATTACTATGCGCAAGCACCATTCGATTTCCACACAGATTACCAGGATGGCAAAATTAGGGCTGGTAAAAAAGATCAAGAATCATAAAGATTTGCGGGGATACGATATCGTCATTACCGAGAAGGGACAGGATCTCTTCAAACGTATTACTCGTGATTCAATCAGGGAAGTTTTTTCCTGCCTTTCTATTGAAGATAAAAAAGCTCTGGATATCAGGCTTAAAGCACTCCTGATACATGCTTATCACCTGAATAAAAAAGAATTCAGGGTCCATTTTCATTCCTAGACTTCATGGATCACGAGAATCTCTGTGTCATAACCGTAGCGGTGTTTATCTCTGATGCTATCAGCCAGATTCACTGGCGGGAAGACATAAATATTCGCAAAAAATAATCTATTTTTCAGGATACGGAATAATTACCCCTCTGTACTTTCAATAAAAAATATGCTAAATTATTGACAAGCTATATCCTGCATGATATACATATGAGATAGGCTGCCGTTGCAGGAGTTAAGTAACCTGTAAAACTAAGAACCAGTTACAGGACAGTTTTAAAAATTAAAAAAGGAGGATGAAAAAATGAAACGATTGCTCATTCCACTGGGTCTTTTTCTTGTTCTCGTCCTGATTCTGGCTGGATGTTCTGGTGCTTCATCTCCTGCTTCAACCCAATCTCCCGCACAAACCGGGACCGCTCAGCCTGTTGGAGCAACAGGTACTCCCAAATACGGAGGAACTTTTACCTTGATTCTGGATACCAGTCCAGGCGGTAACATCGGATGGCCACCAGAGTACTTGGGAGAAGATGCTGTTAGTGCTCAACCTTTTTATGAGGGGCTTCAGAGGGTAATGCTGGATGGACATGCTGAGCCACTTTTGGCAGAATCGTGGAAACTCGCTGATGATAAGCTTTCGATAACGTTTACTCTTCGGAAAGGGATCAAGTTCCATGACGGCACCGATTTCAATGCTCAGGCGGTCAAGTTTAATTATGATGCATTAATTGAAGCAAAAAGGCAAGTTTACTGGAAATCAGTGGAAGTCCTAGATGATTATACGGTAAAGGTAAACTTTACCGAATGGAGAAACACATTACCTACGGGGTTCGGTGGTGGTATAGTCTCGCCAACGGCTGCCAAGAAGGGTGGTAGCCTTGATTATATCAGGAAGAATCCGGTGGGAACTGGTCCATTTATTTTCGAAAGCTTCCAGAGAGATGTTGCAACGGTAGGAGTGAAAAATCCTAACTACTGGAGGAAAGGTTATCCCTATGTTGACAAATTTGTGATTAAATACGTGCCTGATAAAACAACTCAAAAAGCTGCTATGCAAAAAGGTGAGGGCGATGCTCTGGTGGTCGAGCTTGGCAAAATGGCAAAGGATATGATGGATCTGGGCTTTAAAGCTTTGACCCAGCATCAGGCAATTTTCTCGCTGTTCCCGGCTTCAAAAGATCCGAATTCGCCTTTCCATAACGAGAAAGTTCGCATGGCTGTTGAATATGCGATAGATCGTGAGGCGATTGCCAAAGGTCTGGGGTATGGACTTTTCAACACCCCGTACCAGATTGTTCCTGCTGATAATCAGGCATTTGATCCAAACTTCCAGGGTAGAAAATACGATCCTGCAAAAGCAAAGCAGTTGCTGGCGGAAGCCGGTTATCCGAATGGGTTTAAGACTAAGCTGATACCCTCTCCTGTAGCTCTGGATAAGGACATTGATCTGGCTGTCAAGAGTTACCTTGATGCCGTGGGAATTCAAACAACCATCGAAATGGTGGAATACAACAAGTACATGGAGATGAAGTCAGGCATTTATGAGGGTCTGATGCTGGAGCCCTGTGCTGCTTTCGCAAATTACTACAGCTCCCTCTATATGTACTTCCATCCAAATAGCATTTTCTTTCCGAGTCTAGATAAACCAAATGAATTAACCGCAATCATTGATGAATGTGCTAAGTCGGAAAAAATCCCCGATATCGATCTGATCAGGAAGGCTGTAAGGTATATCTATGAGCATGCAGTCGTGATTCCGGTACACGATGGTGGTAAAGGGTATGCGCTGGCTCCCTACGTGAAAGGCGATATCTTTCTTAAGCTTTCATTCCCAACCCAGTTTATTCCGGAAAATGTCTGGCTAGACAAATAAATAATCGTATCATCTGAGCAGGCTGATATTATCAGCCTGCTCAGGGTGAAAGGTTATTGAAATGACTGCATTTATTATTCGCAGATTAATTCAGGCTTTGGTAGTTTTGTTTCTGGTAACACTGATGGTTTTCTTTGCGATGCGTCTGTTACCCGGTGATCCTATCAGGATGCTGGTAAGTCAAACTCAGGAAGAAGAGTTTACCAGGGAACAGCTTGAGGCGCTCCGTCACAAGTATGGGCTGGATCAGCCATTGTACATCCAGTATATTCAATGGGTCGGTAATCTGGTTATTCACGGAGATCTGGGAGAATCTATTTTAAATCACATCGCAGTTGAAGAAGAGATCTTAAAACGCCTGCCGATTACTTTCCATCTGGGCTCGATAGCTTTTATTTTGGGTCTTTTGATCGGCATTCCGGCTGGTGTGGTCTGTGCAATCAGGCGCGGAACCTGGATAGATACGGTTGTGACTACTCTGTCTAATATCGGTATTACGGTGCCTAATTTCTGGTTAGGAGTATTATTGATTTATTTGTTTGGGCTTTATCTGGGATGGCTCCCTGTCATGGGTTATACTTCTCCTTTTCAGGATTTCTGGCAAAGCACGAGACAACTAATTATGCCGGTTTTCTGCTTAACTATTTTCCCGATATCCGGGATTGCTCGTCAGACCAGGTCCAGCATGCTTGAGGTGATGAGACAGGATTATATCCGTACTGCCTGGGCGAAAGGATTAAGAGAGCGTCTGGTAATATCAAGACATGCTTTAAGGAACGGGTTAATACCGATTATCACACTCGCGGGGATGGGAATTCCTTCACTGCTGGGTGGATCTGTGTTAATAGAAACTGTTTTTTCTATACCGGGGATGGGTAGATTGGCAGTTAGTTCATTGATGAGCCAGGATTACCCTTATGTTCAGGCTATTACCTTGATCATGACAGCAATAGTAATAATATCTAATTTGCTGGTAGATATAGCCTATGGATGGCTGGATCCAAGAGTAAGATATTCTTAGTGGGAAGTAATATGTCTGGAGAAGTTACTCTTGCTCAGGAAATTACTGAAGTTGCTCCACGAGTGAGTGAACTCAAACGATTCAGGCGTGTTTTTTTTAGCCGTGGAGTAGTTGTTTTTGGTATGGTTATTATATTTTTTTTCCTTGTAATCGCAATTTTTGCTCCGCAAATTGCTCCATACGATCCTTATAAGCTGGATTTGACTAATATTCTGCGGAACCCTGATGCTCAACACTGGCTGGGGACTGATACGGTAGGAAGAGATACGCTATCAAGAGTTATTTTCGGAGCGCGCACTTCGTTGATGATAGGGTTGATCGTAGTCTCTTTTGCCTGTTTGGTAGGAATATCTTTAGGTATGCTGGCGGGATTTTTTGGGGGATGGACATACACAATTATCATGAGAATTATCGATGCGCTTATGTCTTTCCCGATGATTTTGCTGGCATTAATTATTGCTGCATTACTGGGAGGAGGATTAAAAAATGTAATTATTGCTCTGGCGGTCAGCCTGATGCCAGGTTATGCCCGCCTGATGTGCGGTCAGGTTATTACCGTCAAGGAAAACGATTACATTTTAGCAGCACGGTCAATTGGGGTTGGAAATTGGGGTATTATGATCAGGCATCTGATGTTGAACTGCCTTCCGCCGATTATTGTAATGGTAACGATGATGCTGGGGCAGGCTATCCTGGCGGAGGCAGGATTAAGCTTTCTTGGAATAGGGTTGGAAGCACAAATACCAACCTGGGGCGGGATGATTAATGATGGACGAGATTATTTGTTGAGTGATCCTATCTTATCTTTTGCACCTGGCTTGGCTTTGATGTTGGTAGTATTCAGTTTTAATATGGTAGGAGATGGCTTGAGGGATGCTCTGGATCCGCGTTTGCGAGGGACCCTGTAGTTCAGGATCTTAGAAATTTCCTCGATAAGTAGCTAATTCCTGTCTGTAAAAACGAATTACGTGGTGCATTTGTGAAGAAAGATAAGCTTTTTGTTATCGATATAGTCAGCTTAAATGAGTTTGATTGGATAAAAGATAAGGAGGTTTGCGGGAAAGGAAATGATGAACAATGCTGATCAAGCTGTGAACCTGATGCCCAAATCTGGATTGTGTTACGATTACCAGGAAAACGGTTGCAAAGGCAGGAAGACTGTCTGGTTGGTTCCCCATGTGATTAAGTATCGGGATGAATCTCAGGTCGTAACCTGGCGCTGCAACTGGGGCAATACCTGCGAATCACGCTGTCTTTACGCTATGACAAAAGATAAAGCCTGTCAGGGTCTTATTCCTCCTTTAACCGGTTCGGTCGCTTAACCAGGCGGGTAATTTTCCCTCCAGACAATCTGCTTTGAATGATTTTCGATTCGAGCAAGTTCTTCCTTCCGCAAGGATAAATATCTATAATGATATAATTGATGAAGGTCAACCGTTTTTTACCCTCTATGGATACGCAGGTCTGATTTCTGATGTTAAGATCTGGCAAATCTAAACAGCCTGTTGACAAATTGTATCCTGTATGATAAACATAACTTAATTATATTTCAGCCACTCTCGGAATACCCGTCTAGCAGGGGAGGATTACTTAATGGAAAAACTTAGAGAAATCCTGAAAAACCACCATCAATATGCCAGGGAATGGAAGAAACGAACCGGTGGTAAAATAATCGGTTATTATGAGCCTTATATGCCCGAGGAATTAGCTTATGCCGCTGGCGTTTTACCTGTCCGTTTACTGGCTGAACACGAACCAGACGATGTCACCGATCGTCAGATGTATGGCAATTGTGCGTGTTCAAGGGATATCTTAAACCAGTTTATTCGCGGAAGGTATGACTATATTGATGGCATCATCAACGCAGAGGGTTGTCAGTGGATGCTGAATGCATTTCAAACGACCCTTAATAATCAGCCGACACTGTTTAACCATTATGTCTTTGTGCCGGATTACGTTGATGGGAAAACCTCAAAGGACGTCATGTACTCGGAGTTAAAAGTATTTAAGACAGCGCTAGAAAAGTGGGTGGGTAAAACCATTGCCGACGAAGCGCTGGATGATGCAATTGAAGTTTATAACACAAATCGCCGCTTGATGCGCCAGGTCTATGAACTGCGGAGAGCTGATCATCCGGTTATCCTGGGATCTGAAGCGATGGATATGGTTCTTGCCAGTCAGATCATGGACAAAAGGGAAATGAACCAGATTCTAAAGGAAGAAATTCCAAAACTGGCAGATCGCAAGCCTGTTGTTGATAAGGGTGTGCGCTTGATGCTGGTGGGCAGTGAGACATCGGACACTGAACTTGAAAAACTGGTTGAATCGCTTGGAGCGAATGTTGTCATAGATGAGCTCTGCACCGGTAGCTGCTATTTCTGGAATGAAATCTTTCCGCAGTTTGATAGATTGATGGCTATTGCGCTTCGTTATCTGGGGCGTCCGCACTGTGCCCTTAAAGATAATAACTGGCGTCGCCGCCCAGCTCATATTCACCAGCTATACGAAGATTATCAGGCGCATGGCGTAATTATCGCCAAGCAGATTTACTGTCATCCCCACGGTACGGACAACTGGATGATCTGGAAGTTTTTACGAGAGCGGAATATTCCCTTCCATTATTTTGAGCGTGATACTACCCTACCATATGAAGAAACTCGTTTGAGGATGGAAGCTTTTATCAATATGATCAAACCCTATCTTGTTTATAAATAGAAATGAGGCTGGCATCAGCAGGCAGGATCAGTGTATTGCCAGGCTGGGAGGCAGAAAATGGTAAAGCAAAGATGGGAAACAAGACCGCTGGAAGTCTGGAATAAAGCCAAGGAATTGAGGGCTAAGTGGCAGAAATCGATCGTTACGGCTTCCTCAGAAAAGGTATTGCTTGCGCAGGGAAACGTGAACTGGGCTGTTGGATTCCCAGCATTGCGTGTGATTGAAGATAATCCAGTGGGCGCTATGATGGCGAATCGAAATGACGCCTTCAGTCGAAAATGCCGGCTGGCAGGTGAAATAGAGGGGTGGGGACGTGAGATCTGCGGCTATCAGCTCAACTGCTGGGGTGCCATGTATCTTGGACATCTGGAAGATGGCAGTCCGTTTCCGATGAGGGATATGGTGATTCCCTTCCCAGATCCCTGCGACCAGCATACCAAGCGAGGCCAGGCTCCAATGGACTACTCCCCGATACCAAGATGGCAGGCAAATTTCCCGCTCTATACTGGCCCACGTGATCCGGAGAGGGAAAAAGCCATGATCGAAGATAAAGTCCAATGCACCCTTCAGATGATTGAGGATATTGAACGCATTTACGGTCAAAAATTTGATGATGAAAAATTCATCGAGGCTATGAAGCTGAGCAGAAAGATTCACGCCTACGCACGAGAAGTCAGCCTCTTTATGCGGAATATTCCCTCTCCATTGAGTGTGAAGGATCTCTACTCTTTTTATACCATCGGTGGATTGACCAAGCTTGATCCAGAAGAAACCCTGGACCTCTGGAAATCGCTCAGGGATGAGGTTGAGTGGCGGGTGAAAAACTGCATTGCCGCAGTAGGGACCGAGAGGTACCGCTGGATGGAGACCCATCCACCCCCATGGCATTTCCTGAGATACTACCGTTACATGGAAAAATACGGCGCTGTTTGCATCGGTTCTCAGTACAGCCATATGATGGCAGGGGCTTTTGAATTCAAAGAAGATGGCACCTGGGCTCCCAGAGACATGTTCGGGTCTTTCGAAGATAAACCGATCCGGACTCGCGAGGATGCCATCCGTGCCATGATTGGTGAGGATGCCAGGGGACACAATTTCAAGGTTGATGAGGTCATACGACCCTATGCTGTCTGCGAGTTTGCCAGAGCCTACAAGGTGGATGGAGCCATTTTGCCTCTCTGGCGTTGTGGTGTTGGCTGCACGGTTACCCGGAAGGAGCAGGGATTGCGTTTGAGCCAGATCGGGGTCAGAGTACTGCACTACGAGGGCTCTCAGCCGGGTGACCGTACCGACCTTGACGAAAACCGTTTGCTCGATATGCTGGATACCTGGATGGAAAGCCAGGGTTTGCGGAAGCTGGAAGATTAGGAGGTCAAGATGATCACTGCCGGAATAGACGTGGGGCTGGAGAACCTGAAGATAGTCATACTGAAAGATGGTGAAATAATTGCTGCAGGCTCAGCTCCTTCAGGTGGTGGGAAGCGGGGGAAAAGGGTTGCCGAACTCTGGGAAGCATTGTTGAAAGAGGCAAAATTAAGCAGAGGGGATGTTAATAAAATAATAGCAACTGGGCAGGGCAAAACAGATGTAGGGTTTGCCTCGGATAAAGTGGTAGAGGCTGTTGCTGATGCAAGGGGTGCACGTTTTCTTTATCCTTCGGCAACCTCGGTAGTGGATATTGGAGCAGATCAAACACGGGTGGTGACGCTGGGCGATGGTACCCGGATTCTTGAGGTTGTTTTCAACCAGAAGTGTGCTGCCGGGATGGGTCTGTTTCTTACCCGTATGGCTGGCAGGCTGGACATGACTCTGGACGAATTCAGTGAGATACCTGCCAATGGGAATAACATTTTGAAGATAAATGATACATGTCGGGTTTTTGCTGATATGGACGCTCTGGGATGGCTGAATCGCAATGCTTCTCGCGAAGAAGTTGCCCGAGCAGTGATTGAAATGGTGGCGGTCAGAATCAATGCGATCCTGAACGATAAAATTAAGCCGGCAATCAATTCCACGGTGCTTTTTGGCGGTGTAAGCCGCAACAGTGCCCTGGTCAGTGCTCTAAGAAGGCGATCTGGCATCAATTTCCTGATACCTGACAGGGCAGAATATGGCTGTGCTCTGGGTGCGGCAGTACTGGCGGCAGAATAAGCGATCAGAACTGGTTTGGGAGGCAAAACCGATGAATGAAGAATTTGGTAAATGGTCTGAATCCAGGTGGACTTCCCGGGAGATAGACTGGAAAAGGGCAAAACAGATAACTGCAGGAGTTGATGTGGGAACAACCAGCACCCAGGCAGCAATTATCTGTGATGGAGCACTCTTCGGCAGTGCCAGCATCCACACAGGTTATGACTTCAAAATGGCAGCTTCTCAGGCTATGGAACAGGCTCTGGGTGATAGTGGCATGAAGATTCAGGATATCCAGTATATCGTTGCTACCGGTTGGGGTAGCCTGAATGTTCCGTTTGCGCAGAAAACAGTTGACGAAATCCATTGCCATGCCTGGGGAGCCAGATTTATGTTTGGTCCGGATGTGAGAACCGTGGTTGATCTGGGAGCCCAGACCTGCAAAGCCATCCGGGTTTATAGCTGGGACAGGGTCAGAGATTTTATGATCAATGATAAATGTGCGACCGGGATGGGCAGAGATATCGAGCTGATGGCAAGTCTGCTGGAAATACCGATCCAGGAAATGGGGGAAAGGTCTCTTGAAGTCGAAAAAGACCCAGAGCCCGTCAGCACCACCTGTTCGGCTTTTGCCGATACGGAGGCAATCGGTTTATTCCGGGAAGGATACTCTGAAAACCAGGTTCTGGCGGCTTATCTCTTTGCTGTTGCCTGGAGAATCTATGGTATGGTTGGCAGAGTCAGACCGGAAAAGGAACTGGCTTTTACCGGCGGTCTGGCTAAAAATGTGGGGATTGTGAAAAGACTGGAACGTGAAATGGGGATTACACCGTTAATAAGCCAGTACGATCCGATGCTGGCGGGCGCTATTGGAGCGGCTCTGATCGGCAGGGATATTATGGCGGAAATCTGAGAGTTGGCTCTGGAAAATTCTTTAAGTTTATTAGCGAAGGCATCAACAAAAAGTTCTGGTATGCCTTCGTTTAATTTTATGCAGCGTACTCAGGTATTAAAAGGGTTTGGATTTGAGATTGGCCTGAGAAGTGTCATATAATGACATCGTATACCCCCGGTGTAAATTTTATTCCGTTTATCTAAAACATGGAAGAAATTATATCAGGGAGTGAGAAGTATGAAGATCAGCATTATCGGTGCGGCGGGTCATGTCGGTTCCTGTGCGGCTTTTAATATCGCAATTCATCGTGTTGCCAGTGAGCTTGTGATGATCGATAACTATTCGCCGGATAAACTATCCCAGTACGTTTACGATTTGACCAGTGCGGTCACCGGTCTGGATGTAAAGGTACGGGCAGGGGACTATCCGGAAATGCGCAACTCAGATATTGTTCTGGTCGCCGCTGGCTCTGCCAATGTGGTGGCTTCTCGCCTGGAAGTCCTGCGTCCGAACCTACCCCTGATAAAGGATTTTGCCGGGAAGATCAGGGAGTTTTGTCCTGAAGCTGTTGTCATTACAGCTACCAACCCGGTCGATCCCTTAAATTATGCGATGTATCTTTTCACCGGGTTTGAACGGCAGAGATTGCTGGGTTATTCTGCCAATGATTCAATCAGATTCAGGATGTTTCTTGCAGAGGTGATGGGTATTAGCTCAAGCAGGGTTGATGCCACCGTAATCGGTGAACACGGCAACAGTCAGGTGTTGCTGTTCAGTTCGGTGAAAGTGGATGGTAAACCGGTACGGGTCAGTGAAGAAGTCAAACAAAAGGTATTGCAGGAGGTAGCCAATCTTCCTCCGATTATGGAAGGATTGAGGATAAAAACGGGCAGGACATCTGCCTGGACCACTTCCATGGGATTGACTGCGCTCTGCCGGGCGATTGCCGAGGATTCATCAATGGTAATGCCCTGTTCGGTGGTATTAAACGGCGAATATGGCTGTTCCCGCATGTCTATCTCTGTGCCGGTCGTCATCGGCAGGAATGGGTTCCGGAAAATCGAACAATTGGAATTGTTTACTGCGGAGCAGGTTGCCCTTGAGCGTTCGATTAATACATTGAAGCCTGCCATGGAGTATGTGGAAGAATTTCTGGCAAAACAGGATAAACAGTCCTGATTAAGGATGCTGGTGTTAGAAGGAGGAATTATTCATGTCTGGAAGCAGTTTTACGCGGTTGCTTGAGCCGGGATACATCGGCAAGGTGAAAACCCGCAACCGCATCATCAAAACCGCCAACGGCACTTCTTTTGTGGAGCCAACCGGTTTCATCAGTGACAGGATGATCGCTTATTACGAGAACCTCGCCAGAGGCGGGGTCGGTCTGCTCATCGTAGAATCCTGCGGAGTTGAATATCCGCTGGGTGTTCAGCATCCTCCTGTGCAGCTTCACCTCGACGATGACATCTATATTCCCAGTTACCGGGCTCTAACCGAAGCCGTTCACAGGCAGGGTTGTCCTGTTTTCATACAGTTCCAGCATGCAGGCCCCTGGAATCCTACTGGCAAACTGCCCAAAAGGGATACGCGGGCAAGTTCGACTTTATCCAGAGAAGAGTTACCCAGCAAACATTTTGATCCGCCTCGGGGCTTAAGCCACGAAGAGGTATTCAAATATATTGATATCTGGGTCAAGGCTATTGAAAGGGCAGCCAAAGCGGGATTTGATGGTTGCGAGGTTAACGGTTCAGCCTGTCACTTCATCAACACCTTTTTCTCCAGAATCTGGAACAGGCGTGATGATGAGTATGGACCCCAGACGCTGGAGAACCGTGCACGCTTTATGTGCGATGTCGTGCGGGAGGCGAAAAGAAGGGTCGGCAAAGATTTTGCGATTTCCTGTTTATATAACGTTGCAGAATACGGGCACAAAGATGGAACCACCTTTGAAGAGGGGGTACAATTTGCCAAATTCCTGGAAGCGGCAGGAGCCGATGCGATTCATGTTAGAGCCCACGATTATCGCCACCGGGATGGCATGTTACAACCTGATCGTTTTGTTTATCCTGAGCCGCTACCGGATCTGCCGAAAGACCTTGATTGGAGCCAGCAGGGGCGGGGAGCCTGGGTTCCTCTGGCGGCCGCGGTGAAAAAAACCGTGTCTGTACCGGTTTTCTGCGCCGGCAGGCTGGATCCGGTGATGGGAGAAAACCTGCTCAGGCAGGGGAAATTGGATTTTGTCGGCATGACACGCCGTTTACTGGCGGATCCTGAATTGCCCAAAAAGGTTGCCGAAGGCAGACTTGAAGATATTGTGCCGTGCATCGCTTGCCTCCATTGTATCGATGTAAGGAACAAGAATAAGCCTGTGGAATGTGCGGTAAATCCCGTAATCGGAAGAGAACGTGAATTTCAGATCAAACCGGTGGAGAAAAAGAAGAAAATTGTGGTTATTGGCGGTGGCCCTTCTGGTATGCAAGCCGCCATAGTTGCCGCCAGAAGAGGACACGAAGTTAGTCTTTATGAAAAGGATGCCAGATTGGGTGGATTGATTCCGCTGGCTTCCCTGGTCAAGGATCTGCAGATGCGTGATCTCCTGGCTTTGATCCGGTGTTTCGAAGTTCAGTTAAAGAAAGCTGGTGTGAAGGTGACCACTGGAAAAGCTCTGGATGCAAACGCTATTTCTGAGCTCAGACCAGATGTGCTGATTGTGGGGACTGGTCCGATTCACGATAAATTGAATATTCCAGGGATTGATCGGAAGGATGTCAAAACCAGTGCCAGTTTCCATCGCCAGCTGAAGTTCTATCTCAAAATATTCAGTCCCCTGATGCTGGATAAGCTGACAAGGATCTGGATGCCAATCGGGAAGCGGGTGGTTGTGATTGGTGGTGCAATTCACGGCTGTGAGTTGGCGGAATTCCTTGTAAAACGCAAGCGTGAGGTGACGATTGTCCATAGCGGTGACACACTGGCTGACGGCATAACGATCGAAGACCAGCTTCGCCTGATTCCCTGGTTTGATCGGAAGGGAGTGGTAAGATATCTTGGCGTAAAATACGAGAAGATTGATGATCAGGGTCTCACCTTCACAACCGCAAATGGAGAAAGAAAAACTCTGAAGGCGGATACCTACATTGTGGCAATCCCCATGTTACCGGATACTGGAACGGTCAAAAAATTCGAAGGGCTTGCCAGAGAGGTCTATGCTATTGGAAGCTGTGCAAACGCGGGATTGATCGTAGACGCGATTTACGATGGTGCGAAGGTAGGCTATACGGTTTAATTGGCCCGGTTAATTTCAGCCTGGATGACAGGCGTGGATTAAATTAATTGAGAACGAAAGGGAAGTCTAAAAGTTTGCCGGTGCTTTTGATAAGGCACCGGCAATTTATATTTAAGGCATATTCATACTATGGACTGAGCAAGATAATTTGAGTGCTCTCCGGTAAAGAGGATTTCGTGACATTCAATTTCGCTTGAGGTGTAAGGCTGGTTATTCCCATCTCCTTAAGGAATTTTTCGGCGGTTTCCATCTCAATTTTTAATTCCGGCGTCTTGAAATGCATTGGAATCACAATCCGCGGTTCCAGGTTGCGCACAATGCCGGCTGCCTGCGAGGCATTAATCGTTGAACTTGCTCCCACTGGAACCAGCAGAATATCGATGTTGCCGATTTCCTCAACCTGTCTGGTGGTTAATGGGTGTCCCAGATCGCCCAGATGGCAGATATTGATGTCGTCTATCTCAATAACGAAGACGTTGTTCTTACCGAGTCGTGAGCCGCTTTCAGCATCATGAAAGGTGGCTACTCCGATGATGAGGACACCCCCGATCTCGTATTCTCCGGGGCGTGAGATAACTTTGGGGTCTCCGCCGATCGCCTGGGTATAAGAATGATTGGGATGAGAATGGCTCACGGTTACGATCCTTGCGGAAGGTTTGTCCAGATTATAGCCCAATCCAGGGGGATAAGGGTCGGTGATTACGGTAATGTTCTTACCTTTAAGTCGGAAACAAGAATAGCCGAGCCAGGTGATTTCCATAGCTAATATCCTACCATAGCCAGCCTGAGCGGTCAATCGCAGGCTTGACAAGAAGATTTAAACTGGGTAAAGTATCAACATATCGATGGTTAATCATATACCAACCTCCAATATCCCCATGGTAATTTGTTGAAATCGTTTTCTAAAAATCCATGGATAGCCGGATATCTGGTCAGGGCTTTTTTTATTGCTTTTGATATTTACATAACGCAAGAAAAGGTTTATATTGATGTTAAAAGGAGTGTTTGAATATGGCTAAAATCTTTGAGGAGATCTCAAGGACCTTTGATGAATATTTACTGATACCAAATTTGACTACCCGGAAGTGCATTCCGGCAAACATAGATTTGAGCACACCGCTAGCTAAATTTAAAAAAGGGGATACAAAATATATGAAATTGAATATCCCCATTGTTTCGGCGATAATGCAGGCGGTTTCCAATCACACACTGGCGATTGAACTTGCCAGGTGCGGAGGCTTATCTTTTATCTTCTGTTCACAGCCGATCGACAAACAGGTAGAGATGGTTCGCAAGGTAAAAACCTTCAAAGCGGGTTTTGTGACCAGCGATTCTAATCTACGACCGGACGATACTTTGGCAGACCTGCTCAAGCTGGAGGAAAAAACCGGGCATTCGACAATTGCAGTAACCGATGACGGACAACCAAATGGCAAACTACTCGGGATAGTTACTTCAAAGGATTACCGGGTGAGCCGTGACCCGCTGGATAAAAAGGTCTCCGAATTCATGACACCTTTTGATAAGCTGGTGTATGGCAGGAACGGTATTACCCTATCTGAAGCCAACGACCTGCTGTGGAAGCATAAGCTGGATTGCCTGCCGATTATTGACGACGATCAAAGGCTCGTACACCTGGTTTTCCGGAAGGATTACGTTGAACATAAAGAACATTCCAATGAGTTACTGGATGCCAATAAGGGATTGATGGTGGGCGCCGGTATCAACACCCGTGATTACCAGCAAAGAGTTCCAGCGCTGGTGGAAGCCGGAGCGGATATTCTTTGTATTGACTCTTCCCATGGATACACAGAATGGCAGAGTGATACCCTCAAATTTATCCGCGATAAATACGGCGACTCGGTGAAGGTTGGTGCTGGCAATGTGGTGGATGGTGAAGCTTTTCTATATCTGGTGAATGCGGGTGCCGATTTTGTAAGGGTTGGTATTGGGGGCGGCTCCATCTGCATTACCAGAGAGCAGCGGGCAATTGGCAGGGGACAGGCAACCGCCCTATTGGATGTGGCAAAAGCTCGTGATCAATATTATGAAGAGACGGGGATTTATGTGCCCATCTGTTCCGATGGTGGAATTAACCATGATCACCAGATCGTACTCGCTCTGGCGATGGGAGCTGATTTCGTAATGCTCGGTAGATATTTTGCCCGCTTTGATGAAAGTCCATCAGAAAAAATTATGAAAGGAAATAAATATCTGAAAGAATACTGGGGAGAAGGGACGAACAGGGCTCAGAACTGGCAGAGGTACGATGATGGGAGCGATAAAAACAGTCTAACCTTCGAAGAAGGTGTGAGCGGATATGTACCATATGCCGGGAAGCTCAAGGATAATCTGGAAATTACCCTGGCAAAAATCAGAGCGACTTTAAGCACCTGTGGAGCTGTGAGTATCAAAGAATTCCAACAGAAAGCCCGCCTGACCGTGGTATCTCCCAGGACAATTGTTGAAGGAGGAGTACACGATATTATAACACGGGATGAGGAGTCCATACCCTGAACTAAATATCCATCTCTGCAGGAGAAGACTCATATAGCTATGTAGCCCTGGAAGTTAACTCCAGGGCTATTTTATTTCTGAGGAATTTTGATTAAAATTTGATTAGTCCCTCCGGCTGTAGAGCAAACTCCTCAAATCTAAAATATCATCCAATGTTAAAATATAAGAAACCGGTAGATAGACCCTGAAGCCGGAGCAGTTGAAAGATTACATAAAAACAGTAAAGATACTTGACATTCGAGTCTAAAGGTGTTAATTTAATTAGTGTTAGCAGTCGAAGCCTTCGACTGCTAACGGAGGCGAAAGGTGTTAGCTCCACGTACCGAGTTAATCTTGAAATCAATAGTCAACTGGTATATCGAGCGTGCCGTGCCAGTTTCTTCCCAAAACCTTGTGCATGATTACGATTTAAACGTAAGCTCTGCCACCGTCCGGAATGAAATGGCGCTCCTTGAACAGGAAGGCTACATCTACCGTCCGCATACATCTGCAGGTAGCATACCTTCGGACAAGGGATACCGTTATTATGTGGCTTCTCTCGA
>Ga0101944_10002143_pt1 | contig 33926 bp, 29 predicted proteins | sample DewCreD2012metaG_FD_75245 | JGI IMG/M metagenome (GOLD analysis project Ga0101944, IMG submission 75245) | Hot spring sediment bacterial and archeal communities from British Columbia, Canada, to study Microbial Dark Matter (Phase II) - Dewar... ... | reverse complement strand
GCCGAAGCGAATTTGCGAGTTGAGCGGCGCCCAGGTGTTGTTGTAGGTCGGGAAGTAATACTTGTGCGAGACATATTCGGTCGGAATGCCCATCGTCTCTGAAAAACTATAGAGCGTGTCATTGCCATACGACTGCAAACGGATGGCGGCCACAATTTTTTTACTCGTATCCAGACTTTCGATAACAACTGGCCCGCCACTCATTGGGAAATACAAACGGCGCTCTTCAAGTCCCAGTACATCTTGCTCCCACACATTCACTCCACCTATCATCACCCTGATGCGCGTGCTGGTGGTATCCAGGTTGCCAAAACGAATCTGTGAATTCAACGGCCCCCAGGTGTTGTTATAAGTCGGGAAAACATATTTGTACGAGAGCAAGCCGCTCGGCACGCCCATCGTCTCCACGAAACTGTATAGGGTGTTGTTGGCGTATGATTGCAATCGGATAGCCGATACAATTTGATTACCATCCTTACTCTCCACTTTCACCGGTCCTCCGCTCAAATTGTAATACTGACGTTTTTCCTCTCCATATTTTAGAAAGTATTTGCCTTGTAAGTTGCCGCCAATCGTAACATCGATTTCTATGGCATTATATACTCGGAACGCCAGCACCCCGCCCTTTTGGCCACTGACTTCAGATGTCCCTGTAGCGGACCCACCCGACAAGTTGTTGAACTCAGTGATCATGAAATAATATGATGTGCCATTGCTTGGGTCAAACTGCACTCTAACTAGGTCGTTGAGGCTGCCGTCTTGGCATGTGACTAGTTCCAGGCCACCGCCACTCTTCTCCTTCCAAACCGAAAGCACGGTAGTGTAATCAGAGCCATAGGTATCTGCGTAAATGGTGTCGGTCGATTGGGCTTTGTATTCATACCAGACAGAGTGTAACCCTCTGCGGGTGTTTTCACAGGAAGGGGGATAATTCGGGATTGGGTCACTGTCAGTGGCATAGGTAGCCTGGGTAGGGGTCGCCGAGGTCGTGTTTACGGCATGACTGTAAGGCAAAGAGGCAAACTTAATCCGATTTTCAAACAGGTCATTGACCGGGGCCGCTGCAACTGTCAATGTGTCTGACATCACTTTGGAATAGTTGCCAGCCGAATTTTGGGCCCGCACTTCGATTTTACGTTTGCCGCCCTCAAGGGTGGGAGTGGTAAATGTATAAATTTCATAATCCGAATTGAACGCGCCATCCTGAGCATCCGCATCGTTCCAGACAGCGCCATCCACCCGAAACTGGACATTCTGAATTTTATTGATGGTGACGGCCAGATTACCGGCGGTACGGTCGTAGTAGTGAGAATAGAAACATTCATCAATAAAGCGTGGCGCGCAAATTGCCGCCGCAAGGGGATTGTCGTACGCGCGATACCGCCGGTTTTGCGGGTTGGGATTTGGCTCCTGATAAGTCGGGGTTGTGTCGGTCGTCGGATTTTCGTAATATGGCGAAAACAGCACCGAGAGGATGGTATCCAACGGGTCGATGATTCCGTCCTCGTCGGCATCGCGCCAGCCGACTTGCTGCCTGGTGGTGCTGTCGGGAGCGCCGGTGCCATGGTACATCAGGCGATTCTCCCCGCCTGGAACTGCGCAGTAGGAATTAGCAATCCCCAGGTAGCCAAATTTTTTGGTTGGGCTGCCACAACCGTCCGATTCAAAGGTGAAATCTTCCCGTTGGAAACCCGCCCCAAACATGCGTGCCACCAGTTGGGCAGTCGCCCATTCCATGTCATCCGCGCCGCGCGTGCCAACGCTATTGGTCAGGATGGCAACCGGCCCAAATGTTTTCGCGCGCAGATATACGTTATCTGAAAAAGCGCCCAATGTACCATCACCTCTAGTAACATCAACACTGCTGTCTACCACGAACAAAACAAACGCCCAATCAGCATTGTTTTCTGCTCTCAAATCATTGGCATATTGATATGCCGCGCTCTCTGTAGTGGAGCCTGCTGTATATCCCTTGTAGACCAACGCTTCACGTCCCCAAATGCTATACAACCCGCTCGAGTATATAATGGGTTCATCTGAAACTGGTACATAGTAGTTATGCTTGGTAAAATCATTGATGAGAGTGGACGCAAAAGGGTCATCTGCTTTTGCATCCCCAGTAACATCCAAGACAAACTCAAGCGACAAACCGGAAGGTTTCCAGTCCACCCACTTTTGCAAGCCAGCTCGAACTTCCGCATGAACCTTTTGCAACTCTTCAACGGTCCAATTCTCTTCGTGTTCACCGGTAATGTTGCTTTCAACGACTACCAATCCCACCGCCACTTTGCCGGCCAGGAAAGCGCTGGTATGCAGGTCGAGCGGCGCCGCAGACCCATTCTCATCTTGGCCGCCAACATCCTGGTTTTCGATAATCGCAGGCTGGCTGGCCGTATTCTCCAAAGTGCCTGCCCCAACCGGCGTGAGCGGCGAGAGCGCCAGGGCCAGCACGAACAACGCGCTCAAGACGCTCCACAGGCTGCGCGAGACGCGATAAGTTTGCTTTTTCATACTAAACTCCTTCAAAATATAAAATCCACGTTTCCTACCGGGCGGCTGTCCCGTCACCCTTTTTTCACAGACAGCGCAATCCTTACGCTTCCTGGGTGGAACAGCCTTGAGGCAACACAGGCAGCCAAATCGCTGCCGTCATCATTAAGCAATTTTATTATACCGGGTATAGAAAGCGGGGGAATTTACAAAAAGGACAACTTACATCCGAACGGTACTTTTGTACTATTTTCAGACAGACTCTAATAGCGGCGGGAGCGCGCCGCCCAAAGCGCGAGCAGCAAACCGAGCAACACCAGCACCGCGCCCAGGCAGGGTAGCCAGTCGAAGCGCGGCAGTGCGGGCGGCGGTTCGCTGGGCAACAAAGTTCCCGTAAGCGAGGGCGTAAGGGTGGGGGTCAGGGAAGCGAGCGGCGCGGCAGGCGTCTGAGTTGGAGTCGGGGATGCGGAGGGGAACGCAATCACAACGCTCCCGGTCGGGGTCGATGAAACCGCGCCGCTCCCGCCGAACGGGAAAATAACCTGTGGGGTGGGGGTGCTGCGAGAAACAGATCCCAGCGTCGGCGTGGCAGAGGGAATCGCCAGCCGGAGGGCGGAATCCAACTGAATCAGACCAGAACCGGTAAAAATATCCCAACCGGGGGGGGCGAGGTCGAGGGCCGAGGCCTCCAGCCAGGCGCGAGCCTGCCCCGTACTCACTCCCGGCAGGCTGAGCAGCAGCGCCAGCGCGCCCGAAACGTGCGGGGCCGACATGGATGTGCCGCCTAGGGTGGTGTAGCCGCCGCCAATCGCCAGGCTGTAAATGTTGGCGCCCGGCGCGGCCAGGTCTATTTCTGGCCCAAACGCCGAACTCGGTACGCGAAGGTTGGTCGCGTTGGTGTTAGCAACTGCAATGACTGCCGGGTAGCGGGCCGGGTATAGAATGGCGCCTCCCGTGTTGCCTGCCGCTGCAACGAGCACCGCTCCTTGAGAGGCAGCGTAGTTGACAGCATTTTCTAACGTGAGCGATGGACTACTACCGCCCAGGCTGAGGTTGATGACCCGCGCGCCCTGGTCAACGGCCCATACAATGCCTGCTGCCACATTGGCGTATGTACCGCTGTTGAAGGCATCCAGCACTTTAACCGGCAGGATGCGCGCGCCCCATGAAACGCCCGCCATGCCCAGGCCGTTGTTGCTGGCAGCGGCGGCAATGCCAGCAACGTGCGTACCGTGACCGTTATCATCTTGTGGGACAACATCCCCGTTGACGAAATCATAGCCGGGCAGCAGCTTGGACGCCAGTTCGGGGTGCGAAAGGTCCACGCCGCTGTCGACAATCGCAATCGTCACCGCGCTCGAGCCAGTCGTAATCTCCCAGGCCTGGGGAGCGCGGATGTTGACCAGGGCATACTGGAATGCGAAAGCCGGGTCATTCGGGATGACATCCTGCGCGTTCACGGTGTAGTTGGGTTCGGCATAACGCACCTCCGACAGGCTCGACAGGCTTTCCATGATTTCATCGGCCTGCGCTTGCGGTACCCGGACGGCATAGATTCCCAATGCTGCCAGGCCAATATCGACCACCTGATAGGGAATGCTGCGCTCGAATCTCTCGATATAGGTTGTCCTGGAAAGGCCCACCAGCAGGATGGTTTGCTCAACAGGCGGTTCGGTGGAGATAACCGTTGGCTGTGGCGTATCGGTTGGAGAAGGACTCACCGTTAGAGAAGGCGTTGGCGAGGGCGTGGATTCGGATTCAGCAGGAAGGGGAGTCGTCTCAGCCGGGTCGGTAGCAGATGTCGTTGTAGTCAGTGGAGAATCACCGCCCCATCGGGCCTGCCCCAGCATGGGTGGGGTGGCAAGCAAAAAAGCTGCAAGGAGCGTCAGAGTCGCCAAACAGCACAGGATATTTGCCAAACGAGCAACCCTCATAGGATTTCATCCACTAAATCGATTGGTATCCATGGCAAGTTGCAGGCTGTCTTTCCAAAAGGGAATGACGAGACCAAACGTTTGCTCGAACTTCTCACAATTCAAGGCGGAGTACGCTGGCCGCCGGGCTGGAGTGGGGAAATCGGTGGTTTTGGCAGGCTCCAGGCGTTTGCACTTTTGTTCTTCTCGATTGGCATCGAAGGCAAGAATGGCTTGCGCCCATTCCAGGCGGCTGGCTGCGCCGCTGCCAGCAACGTGATAAATTCCACTGCGCTCTGCCAACCAGTCCATCCCTCGCACACCTGCCTGCATCAGCACCAGGGAGGTCAGTTCGGCCAACATTCGCGCCCAGGTGGGGCTGCCAATCTGGTCATTCACCACGTGCAAAATTTCTTGTTCCCGCGCCCAACGCAAAATTTTTATCAGAAAGTTATCTCTGCGCCAACTATACATCCAGCTTGTGCGAAAAATAAAGTAAAAAGGGGCATTGGAAGAAATAGCCTTTTCACCTTGCAGTTTCGTCCATCCATACACGTTGATGGGGTTGGGTTCATCGCGCTCACAATGCGGTTTTGTTATTTGACCATCAAAAACAAAATCGGTCGAGTAGTGAATCATAAGCGCGGACAAACGATTTGCCTCTTGAGCCAGGATAAGAGGAACAAGGTGGTTGATGGATGATGCAAATTCTTTATGGCTTTCTGCTTCATCAACGTGATTATAGGCCGTTGCATTAATAATTATTTGAGGCCTGATACTTCGAATTTTGTTTCGCAGTTCAACAAAATTCGTTAAATCTATATCTTCTCGGCCAAGCGAAATGATGTGTCCAAGTGGCGATAAAGTACGCTGAAGTTCCCAGCCAAGTTGTCCAGTTTTCCCAAGTAAGAGAAGAGTCTGCATGTGCCAATTTTTCACAAAGGGCTGCGAAGCAGCCGCAAGAGGTAATCACCATAGGAATTATTAAATGTGCGTGCCAGTTGCTGTAATTGTTCAGCATCAATAAACCCCTGGCGATAAGCGATTTCTTCAGGACAGGAAATCATCAACCCCTGTCGATCCTGCACCGCCTGAACGAAATTGGCGGCCTGAAGCAGGGATTCGTGCGTCCCGGCATCCAGCCAGGCCACGCCGCGCCCAAAAACTTCCACTTGCAATTTGCCCTGCTCGAGGTAGATGCGGTTCAGGTCAGTAATCTCCAATTCACCGCGCGCCGAGGGCTGCAAATTGGCGGCCAATTCCACCACCTGCGAATCGTAAAAGTAAATACCCGGCACGGCATAATTGGAACGCGGCTGCTTGGGCTTTTCTTCCAGGCTAATGGCCCGGAAATGTTCATCGAATTCCACCACGCCATAGCGCTGCGGGTCGCGCACCGGGTAGGCAAAGATAATCGCGCCATCGTAAATCTCTGCCGCGCGTTGCAACAAGGCAGGCAAACCCTGCCCAAAGAAGATGTTATCGCCCAAGATTAAGCAAACCGGTTCTTTACCCACAAAACCGGCTCCCACGCGAAATGCGTCGGCCAGGCCGCGCGGGTGGTCTTGCTCGGCATAAGAAAACTCCATCCCCCATTGATGTCCATCCCCAAGCAAACGCTGGAAAATGGGCAGGTCCTCAGGCGTGCTGATGACCAATACCTCCCGTATCCTGGCCAGCATCAGCATCGAGAGCGGGTAGTAAACCATCGGCTTGTCGTAAACGGGGAGCAGTTGTTTGCTGGCAGCCAGCGTAAGGGGATGCAGGCGCGTGCCGCGTCCCCCGGCCAGGATGATACCTTTCATCTTCATCTCCTTTTGCGCAAGTTAATTTTCCGAATATGTTAATCGAACACTTCTGCTTGTGAAAGCGACAGCCCAGCGGCATCTTTTGCTGAAACTAATGGTTCTAGTCCATCCGGCCAACGAATGTGGAGCGCCGGGTCGTTCCATAGTAAAGTGCGCTCCCATTGAGGAGCATAATAATCCGTAGCCTTATATAAAACCTCAGCCTGCCCGCTCAGGACATAAAAACCATGCGCAAATCCTGGTGGAATCCAGAGCATGGTTTTGTTCTGCGCCGAGAGATGAATGCCCATCCACCGACCAAACGTAGGGGAACTACGCCGAAGGTCTACCGCAACATCAAACACTTCGCCAGAAATCACCCGCACTAACTTGCCCTGCGGTTGTCGAATCTGGTAATGCAACCCGCGCAGCACGCCCCGGCGGGAAAAGGAATGATTATCCTGAACAAAATCAAAAGGGATACCCGCCGCTTCAAATCGCTGTTTCTGGTAACTTTCCAAAAAGAAACCGCGCTCATCTTCAAAAACACGCGGCTGGATGACGAGAACGTCTGGGAGTTCAGATGGGATGAAATTCATGCAAAATCCTGTTATAAGGTGATGTAGGCCATTCTCTCACAACGAAAGAGGCGTGTCAAGAAATGTTCAGTATGCCCCGCGCCCTTGCAGGGCTGCCAGGAACGTATGGATAAGGATGTGAATATCCAACCAGATGGACCAGTTCTGGACGTAATAGACATCCAGGTTAGCGCGTTCGCTAAAGGCCAGGTTGCTGCGGCCAGAAACCTGCCACAGGCCGGTCAGTCCGGGCAGCACCTGTTTATAAATTTCATACTCTTCCCCGTAATCGGGAACCTCATTCGCCAGCAGAGGACGCGGCCCAATCAGGCTCATTTCGCCGCGAATCACATTCCACAACTGGGGCAATTCATCCAGGCTGAAGCGTCGCAAAATGCGCCCCACGCGCGTCACGCGCGGGTCCTGTTTCAACTTGAAACTGTGCTGCCATTCCTCGCGCAATTCAGGGTTGGCGTCCAGGTATTGCTCCAAGGCTGCTTCGGCATTCTCAACCATCGAACGAAACTTCCAGATGAGAATCTCTCTGCCGCCATGTCCAACCCGCTTTTGGGTATAAAAGACCGGGCCAGGACTATCCAGTTTAATAGCAAGCGCAATCAACGCCCACAACGGCAGCAAGAAAGGCAGCGAGACAAAAATCAGGAACAGGTCCAGCAACCGCTTAATCACCTGTTGGGCCGGGTTGATTAACTGGTGGGTCACTTCCAGCCCCAGGTGTTCGACCAGGTGCAGGGGCGTGAACCAGACCGACCCCATGCGGGCGTCATCGAACATGACGATGATGCGCTTGAAGTGGTGGGTTTTGTCGAGCAGAACGTTTTTGACCGCCGCCAGGGGCGCGCGTTCAGGCACAAGAATGACAATTTCTATATTGCGGAACAGGGCGCGGATTTCATCACTGTCTTTAACGGGGCTGGATGGGGAGGAAAACAACCGGGCAAGCGAGCTTGTCCTGACGCATACCACCGGCCACAGGCCAATCAGCCGGTTGCGGCGCAGGTTTTTATAGATGTTTGAAACACCGGTTGTCTCACCAATCACAACCACTGGCAGACCCCATACCCCTAAGCGCACGGCCATGCGGCGGAAGAGTTTGCGCGCGAGCGGCGCGCTCAACAAAAGGAGGAACCATGCCAGCCCCAGCACGGCACGCGACCACATATTGACATTGCGCAGATAAAAGCTCAAGCCCATCAGGGCCAGCATCCCCAGGGTGGTGCCAATGGAGAGCCGGCGCAGTTCTTCGACCGGGCCAACGCCAATACCTGGGTATAAGCCCATCATCAGGTAAATGATGACGAAAAAAATCGCAACCGGCAAGATGAGCGGCTGGTACATTTCGGGCACCAGTTCGGGGCGCACGAACTGCCAGGAAAAAATGGGCGCGCTCATCGAAGCCAAAATACAAACCAGGTCACTGACCACCATAAACCCGGTCATTAGATGGCGGCGATTCTTCCAGATGGGCAGGGGAGCATGGTTCGAAAAAAATTCATCGTCCTGGTGCAGGATGACAGGTTTCATAGATTTCCGGCTTGGAACGCCTGCCAGGATGTTTCGACGATTTGATGGATTTCCCGCCGGAAGCGTTCATTCGAGAAGCGTTCGGCATTGGCGCGGCAGGCGGATGGATGGAACAGGGTCAGATGACGCTCGAATTCGAGGATAGCAGCCCGGAGGGATCCCACCGTTTGTTCGTGGAAGAAAACCCCGGTCGGATTCTCCCGCTCCAGTCCGGCCACCGTTTCGCAAACGCCTCCTTGACCGAATGCGATGACCGGCGTGCCACAGGCCTGCGCTTCGAGCGGAATGATGCCAAAGTCTTCTTTGGCAGCAAAAATGAAGGCACGCGCCCGCTGCATCATATCGCGGAGAACGTCATTTGGCTGGAAGCCGAGCCATTTCACGTTGGGCAGGTTCAGGGATTGGAGCTTGTGGGCTTCGGGACCGTCGCCTATTACGACCAGTTTCTTGTCGGACAGTCCGGCGAAGGCCTCCACGATGAGGTCGATGCGCTTATACGGAACCAGCCGCGAGGCAGTCAAGTAGAAATCTTCTTTATCGGCGCGCAAGGCAAAGGCTTCGGTATTGACCGGCGGATAGAGAATCTCCGCCTTGCGCCGGTAGATTTTCTCGATGCGGCGGCAGATGAATCCCGAGTTGCCGTAAAGCACATCGGGGCGGTTGGCAGCCACAGAATCCCAAATGCGAATGTAGTGCAGGATGGAACGCGCCAGCAGGGATTTGAGGCTTCGGATGCCGCTCACGGCCAGGTAGTCGTTTTGCATATCCCAGGCATAGCGCATAGGGCTATGAATGTAGCCGATGTGGAGTTGGTCTGGACTGGTGATGACGCCTTTGGAGACGGCATGACAGTTTGTCAGGATGATGTCATAGGCGCTCAAATCAATCTGCTCGATGGCAAGCGGCATGAAGGGCAGAAAGTTACGGTAATTCTTTTTGTTGAGGAAAGGGAAGGTTTGCAGGAAAGAGGTGTGGACTGGTTTGCTTTGCAGGAAGTCCCGGTCAGGCGTGGGCATGAAGTCCATCAGGGCAAACACATCCGCGTTGGGAAAGACCTGTAATATCTGTTCAATCACCCGCTCTGCGCCGGCAAAGGTGATGAACCAGTCGTGGACAAGCGCGATTTTGGGAGTCATCAGGGAATTGGACAATCCACCGTGGAGTAGCCGGGGCTCCGGCCCGAAAAGATTGTATCACAGTGCAGGGACAGGATAAATCCTGTCCTACTTGAGCGCGCTGTCGAAAAATGCAATCGTGCGGTCCATGGCGGTTGTGAAAAACTTCGAGATGTTATGATTATCGCCATCGTAAGTGTATAACTCGGCGGTCTGCCCGGCGGCGCGGGCTTGTTCGGCAAGCCGGATGGAAAATTCGACGGGGACATCGGCATCGGCTGTGCCATGATGCAATTGCAACGGCCCAGAAAGGTCTGCCAGGTACGAATTGGCCGAAATGGATGCCCAAAATTCGGGATTTTGCTCCGGCGCTCCGTAAGTTTCCAGCCAACCCGAACGCCAGCCCACGCCGCGCGAACTTGGCGAGGGGGTAAATGAACCAACCCGCCGCCAGTTGTAGAGCATTTCGGAGTAAGAGGCCACCACGCCCGCCCAAATGACGCCCGCTTTGACCTCGCGCGAGATGACCATCGCCCGCAGGGTGAGATACCCACCCATCGAGTGCCCCCACATGCCGATTTTTTCGGGATTGACCTGCGGGTGCTGTTGCAGCGAGGAGACTGCGTTCATCACATCGATTAAATAACCCGGATGCCCATACGCGCCAGTGGGCTGACCTTCCGAGCGGTCATGGCCGCGATAGTCGATGCGGAAAACGACATACCCGGCCCGCGCCAGGCGGTCGACATAAGCGATGTAGCGTTCGGTGGTGCGATAGACATCCGGCGGGATATAGCCGTGATTGAAGACAATCGCCGGCCAGCCGCCTTCAGGCATTGCGCCGTTGGGAATCGTCAGCAAGGCATAGATTTTCAGCCCTTCGGAGAGATAGTAGGCATAGTAGCGGCGGTAATTCGCGCCGCGTTCCAATTCACGTTCGATGACAATCTCACTGCCGGGGTAAGAACCTGCCCGCAGGGCCGCGATGCTCATCGGGTGCGGGATGGGCGTGGCTGTGGGAACCAGGGTTGGGATGGATGTCGGCGGATTGGGGGTGGATGTAAGGGTGAGCGGCGGCGGCAGGGTAACGGCGATTGCAGTCGGTAGAACAGCTTCTGGCGTAGCCGGAGTCGCCGCCTGGCAGGCTGACAGGAAAATACTAAACAAAACGATGAGCAAAAGTTTTTTGGAACGTTCGCTATACGAGTAAGTTTTCATCATCAAACCTTTTTTGTTACAGGCAAGTACCAATAATTTTCAGATAGTTTGTGTCGCAATGAGAGTATAACAAACATCCCATGCTCTTGGCATGGGATGTTTGGATTGGCGGAGAGAGTGGGATTCGAACCCACGGTGGACACGAGGCCCACAACGGTTTTCGAGACCGTCCCATTCAACCACTCTGGCATCTCTCCGGGTTGCCGCGCGGCACGGAATTATACAGCCTTTTGGCAGAAATGATAAGCGGAAATTCAATTGAATGCGCAGACTGCCTGACTTTAACCGGGTTTTACGCCGAGCGATTTCAGAATTTCTTCCCCAAACTGCCTCACCCGCCAGGGAGAGTCGCGCATCACAGCCGAGAGGGCTTCCAGCGTGCGCGGGTTGTGTTCGGCGAGCGGCATCAGGTAAACGCGTGGCAGGACAATATCCGATTCTACGCCCAGTTCCTCCGCTTTTTTCTTGCGCCAGTTTTTCAATTTGTTCAGGCGGTTCAGGATGGCATTGGAGGGTTTTTCTGTTTCGGTCGGCTTGACCAGGGGGGCAGTTTGTCCACGCTGGATTGCTTCCAGCATGGCGCGCCCGAATCGGTCGATTTGGCGCTCACTTAGCCCTGCTGCCTTAAGCGCGTCAACAGAATCCGGTTCAGTCTGGGCCAATTTGAGCAGGGCCCGGTCGTTCAGGACTTTGAACAACGGACGTTTGAGCCGCTCGGCCAGTTTTTCGCGGCTGAGACACAGTTCGTTCAGGATGGTGCGCCCGCGCGGGGTCAGGTCTTGCTGTCCATCAATGCGTTCCCAGCGTTCTTTGACCTGTCTGCTGCCATTGGTGACGTAGCAACTGCGTTGGAAGTCCTCGCGCGCCAGGTCGAGCCGTTCCCGTTCGCGCAGTTCGTTCTCCAAAACGTCGCGCAGTTCCAGCAGATAATGGGTATCGAGCCGGGCGTAATCGACCAGGCCGGGCGGCAAGGGGCGCGCGCCCCAGTCGGCTTTCTGGAATCGCTTGTCGATTTCCACCTGGAATTTTTCAGCCAGCAGGCTGCCCAATCCCAGTTGTTTGTACCCCAAAATCCGCGCGGCGAGCATGGTGTCGAAAATGTTCGTAAATGTAAAACCGTAATCGCGCTGCAAGCCGAGCAAATCGTATTCGGCGGCGTGGAACACTTTTTCGATGTCCGGGCTGCTGAAAATATCGGTCAGGGGCGTCAGGTCGTGCAAGGTAAGCGGGTCGAGCAGGTAATCGACGCCGGGGATGGAAAATTGAATCAGGCAGACCTGTTCGCGGAAGGCGTACAGGGAGTTGGCTTCGGTGTCGATGGCAATGCGCGGCTGGCGCAACAGGCTGGCGCACATCTGGCGCAACCCATCGGGAGTATCCACCCAAACAGGGGCGGGCAGAGATGATTTCATGGCAACGATTATAACTGGGATGGACGGTTAGCGGGTCTTTTCCATGACCAGGGCGTCTTCTCCATCGTTATAATAGCGTCCCCATCGGTCGATGGCGAAATACCCGGCGTTTTTGTACATGCGGATGGCTTCCTCGTTGCTCGAACGCACGCTCAGGCGAATGCGGCGCGTGGGCAGCAGCCGCTCGCAGGCTTCCAGCAGCGCCCGTCCATACCCCAGGCCGCGGTAGGCGGGCAGAACGCCCAGGGTGGCAATCCAAGAAAAACCCTCACCCGGACGCGGGTCGCCGGCGATGAAGGCAATCATCTGGCCTGCTTCGACGCCCTTGAGCCGCACCACACCCGGAAAGGTCAGCACGGCGACCAGGTCGAGCAACGGCCAGGCATCCTTCGGGAAACAGACAGATTCTACATGCCGCAGCGCGTTCAAGTCGAGAAGGTTGGCAGGGTGGATATCCATTTCAAAAGTTTCATATACCGTCCCGAAGGTTTTTAAGGCGCTTTGTGTCACCTTGAGCAACCTTCGGGACGCTTTCACAGAGAATAAGAAAAGCCTCCCGGTTTCGGGAGGCTTCCATTGTACCTGATTCTCACTTACTTGTTGCCCTTGGTGAAATTCTCCAACATGCTGGTGAATTCCATTGGGAAGATGTACTTCGTAGATGGACTCATGCCCATTTCCTTCAGCGTCTCGAAGTATTGCAGGGTCATAGTCTTCTGGTCGACCGTTTGGGCAACCGCATAGATTCGCTCCAGGGCGGAGGCAAAGCCCTCGGCGCGCAGCAGTTGGGCTTCCTTTTCGCCCTGCGCCGAAAGGATGGCGGCCTGCTTCTGGCCTTCGGCCTTGAGAATGGCGGCCTGCTTTTCGCCTTCGGCCACGTTAATAGCGGCCTCGCGCGTGCCGGTCGATTCGGTCACGACGGCGCGGCGGATGCGCTCGGCAGACATCTGCTTGTTCATCGATTCCTGGATTTCGCGCGGCGGGATGATTTCGCGGATTTCGACGTTGGTCACTTTGACGCCCCAGCGCTCGGTCACTTCATCCAACTTGGTGCGCAGAGTGATGTTGATATGTTCACGCTGCGAAAGCACATCGTCCAGGTTGATTCCGCCGATAACGGCGCGCAGAGTGGTGGTTGCCATGCCCTGGGCGGCGAGTTCAAAGTTGCCGACCTTCAAAACGGATTCCGCCGGGTCGATGACCTTGTAGTACCAGATGAAATCGACCTGGATACCAGCATTGTCTTTGGTGATGGCGGTCTGGTGCGGGATTTCGCGCACTTGTTCGCGCAAATCGACTCTGATGGCGCGGTCCAAGACCGGGATGAGCAGGATAAGGCCGGGGCCTTTGGGCTTGTCCAACACGCGCCCTAATCGAAACACGACCAAGCGCTGGTATTCTGGCACAATCCGAATGGCATTGGCCAGGAAGACCAGCAACAGGATGACGACAAAGCCAATCAGGCAAAATGTCGTAGTGAGTACACCGTCCATGTTTTCTCTCCTTTTTGATTTAAGTTGCACTTTCGACGATTAACACCAACCCCTCCTTGCCGACAATGCGCACCTTGCTGCCTGCCGGAATGGGAGTTGAACTTCTTGCAGACCATAACTCACTGCTGACTTGCACCGAACCTTCGTCGTTGATGTCCGTGCGCGCCTCGCCGATTTGTCCGATGAGATGATGCGCGCCATGCGCGGTTGGGCTGGTCATTACAGCCAGCGTGCGTTCGACGAATAGCCACAGCAGGCCGCTCGCAACCAGCGAAACGAACCCGGCCAACAGGGGGTTGACGCCAATCAGGCTGCCATCTTCGCCAGGAAACAGCAAGATAGAGCCGCCCATTACTAGCAGGATAGTCGCGACCAAAAGCACAGTTCGCCACTTCGGTAAGCGGGTTGCGTACAAGAAAGGCACAACTGCCAAAGCCAGCGGCACCAGCGCCCAGGCATTCAGACCCAGGTTATACGCGCCATATCCGGCCAACACCAACGCGAACAGCGCGCTGATTTCGAACAGACCTGTCCCAGGTGTCAGCAGTGACATCAACGCCAGTAACATGCCAACAACCAACAAAACATAGGCTACGTTTGCGTCAAGCAGAAATTCCATGGTAGGCCTCCACCCCACAAGTAACATGGGGCTTTCCATCAAAATATTATACAACGAATCAAAATCGTCAATTGAATATACGATTAAATTGCGCTGAAGGTTTCCTAATTTTCCCCATCAAACCAATGCTAAACAAGAAATCAGTTATTGACTCTCCACCACCAGAGCATAAATTTCCCGCTTCGGCCAGCCGGATGGCGCAGCCAGCGCGGCGGCAATTTCGCGGGCTTTCTTACCGGCTGCTTTTTCTTTTTGGATGGCAGCGAGGAGCGTATCCCGCTCCCAAACCGGGGTACCCGCCAAAACCTGACCACTGACCACCAGCACAAACTCCCCTCTGGGTTGTGCTTCCGTAAAATGAGCGCGCACCTGGCTGATTCGCCCGCGCACGAACTCTTCGTGGACTTTAGAAATCTCCCGCGCGGCGCACATCGGACGGTCGCCCAGGACCGATTTCAGGTCCTCGAGCGCTTCCAGCAGCCGATGCGGAGTCTCGAAGAAGATGAGCGTGTAGGGCAAATGAGCAACTTGCGCCAGGAAAGATTTTCGCTCGCCCCGCTTGCGCGGCAAATAGCCCAGGTACAGGAAGCGGTCGGTTGGCAGGCCAGATGCGGCCAGGGCAGCAATCGGCGCCGAAGGGCCCGGCACCGGGCTGACAGCGTGACCCGCGTCCAAAGCTGCTCTCACGAGTTCATAACCAGGGTCGTTAATTGCCGGGGTGCCGGCATCTGACACCAGGGCAACATCCCCTTGAGAGAGTTCGGCCAGGATTTTATCCAATTTGGCAAGTTTATTATGCTCGAAGTAACTGGTGAGCGGGGTGTGAATGTCAAAATGCGCCAAGAGGGCGCGGGTGTGGCGGGTATCTTCGGCGGCAATCAGGCGCGCTTCGCGCAAAATGCGAATTGCGCGAGGCGACAGGTCTTGCAGGTTGCCAATTGGCGTAGCGACGAGATATAGGGTGCCCATGCCCTGATTGTATCACTCTGCCCGAAACGCCTCGGCGGCCTGGCGCAGTTCGGCGGCGTGTTGCTGGATTTTCTTGAGCGCGGCCACTGCGTCATCCACCCCCTGCCGCCCAGCGCGGAAAATGGATTCATCCAGCCAGACGGCCTCGCGCTGACAGGCGCGTTCGGCTTCGGGCAGGCGCATGTTTTGGAAGTCGAAATATTCTGGGAAGGCATTTGGCACAGCCAATTTCGATTTTTGCGGCTGAAACAGGCTGTAACGGTGCATGGCCTCGTAGCCCACCCAGCAATCAATCCCCTCTGCGTCGAGCGCGGCGCACAGCACGTCATGCTCCACGCCAAATTCTTCGGGCCGAATGGCGAAGATATAACGGTAAAACGAGCGGGTGGTGTGACGCTCATCGCGCGGCAGCACGCGCACGCCGGGGACTTCGCTCAGAGCCTCGTCCATGTAGGCGGCCATCTCTTCGCGCTGGCGAGCCTGTTCGGGGAAGCGTTCCAGGCCCACCAGGGCCAGGGCGGCCTGTAATTCGCTCAGGCGGAAGTTGCCGCCTGTTTGGTATTCCTGTGATTCATCTTCTGGCCCGCCACCCAGGGCATGCGGCCTGCCGCAATCAATGATGCTGGCGGCTTTGGCAGCCAATTCGGGCGTTTTACATAGCAAAATGCCGCCCTCGCCGCTGGTTAAAGTTTTAGACGATTGCAGCGAGAACGAACCAAAATGCCCAAGCGTTCCGGCGCCCTGACCGCGCCATTTTGCGCCGTGCGCGTGCGCGCAATCTTCGATGACAACCAGATTGTGCTTTTCGGCCAGCGCTAGAATGGCGTCCATGTCGGCCATCTGATGGCCGAGGTGAACCGGAATGATGGCCCTGGTTTTGGGTGTAATGGCTTTTTCGGCTGCTCGCGGGTCGAGACAGTAATTGTTGGGGTCTATATCCACAATCACCGGAATTGCTCCGGCTGCCATGGGAGCAGAAGCAGTGGCCTGGAAGGTATAAGCCGGCACGATGACTTCATCTCCCCAGCCAATACCGGCGGCGCGCAGAGCGACTTCCATTGTCACCGTGCCGTTTGTCATTGGAACAACGTAACCGCCGCCCTGCAATTCGGCAAATTTTTTGGCAAGTTCCGCCGTTTTGGGGCCGGGGTAGGGATAGCCGCCCCAGCGCCCGCTGCGAATGACCTCGGTTACAGCCTGAATATCGCGTTCATCCCACACAGGCCAGGCGGGGTAAGGTTCGGAGCGGGTTTTTGGCCCGCCAAGCAAGGCAAGCTCAGACATGAGAGACTCCTTTGGGTGATTGAGGGATTGAGGGATTGAGGGATTTAGTGATTGGGGGATTGAAGGATTTAGTGATTGGGGGATTGAGGGATTGAGGGAGTGGGTGGATTTCTTTCAGCAATTCCCGCGCTTGCGGCAGGGTCAGGCGGCTGGAGAGCGGGTCATTGAGCAAGACTTGCAAAGCCAGGCCGGTATCACCCATCAAGGCGGCCTGAACGGTCATCTCTTGCTGGCGAATGTGATGTTCGAGGACACTCTGGATACCGGCCGGGACTTCGCCAAAGGTCAGACCATGCGCGCCCGTCTGGTCTATGACGCCGAAGGTTTCGACCACTGCGTTGTGGGGCAGGTTGGAAATCTGTCCTGCGTTAGGCAGGTTCATGATGCCCACATAGGGCTCGCCGCGCAGCACAGAGCGGATGATTTGGTGGGCAGCCTCGTCCGATGCCCGTTGCATGAACGGCGCCAACGGCAGGTCGCCGCGCAGCGCGGCTTCTATGCGGGCTTTGGCTTCGGCTTCCATCGCGTACCGGTCTTCGATGCGTGTCAGGCGCAGGCCGTAATCCGCGCCCCAGCGGGTAGACTCGTGGATGAAGTGCGGGAAAAATTCGGCAATGTGCCGGTCTCCTGCCGCCGGAAGCGCGCCATACACCTGAAAAAGCGCTGCCTTGACCCGCGCATGGTCGGCAAAAACGGAAGAATCATCTTCATCCACAACGATTTCGCCGTTCAGGATTCTTTCGGCAAGGGTTGGGAGTTCATTCCACACCCGGCGGCCAGCGGCATACAAATCGGTGATCCAAATGAGATGATTGACGCCCGCCACGCGCGCCTGAATTTGCTCCGGCGCAACGCCAAACAATTCGGCCAGTTTTTGGCGCACACCAAGATACTCATGGCACAGTCCAACCGTGCGGTTTGGCACGCTGCGAGTCAGGCACAGGGCGCGCGTCAGGGTGGTCATCGGGTTAGTATAGTTCAAGAAGAGGGCTTCGGGGCAGAGTTCATTCACTTTTTGGGCAATCTTGACCACGACGGGGATGTTGCGCAAAGCGCGCGCCAGCCCGCCGGGGCCGGTGGTATCGCCCACTGTCTGTTGAATGCCGTAGCGGGCGGCAATTTCCAGGTCGCGGCGCATGGCCTCCAACCCGCCGGTGGTGATGGTCAGGATGACGAAATCCGCGCCGTCGAGGGCTTCATCCAGGGAGAGGGTCTGCTCCAAGCGGAAATCGAGACGAAAATCCTGGAGCATTTTGCGCGCCAGGCGATAGACCAGACCCATGCGCTCTGCCGAAATATCGTGCAGGGTGATGGTTGCGCCGGTCAGTTCGGGTGTGATGAACAGGTCGCGCAGAAAGGTGGCCCCCCACGAGTACGACCCGCCGCCGATAAGGGTAATCTTGGTCATAACAATCCTTGCAACGCTTCGATGACCTTTGGCCCAATCTCTTTGCCGATGGAATTGGTCTCTTCGTAGTGATTGCCGGGGCGGAAGGGGTTGAGGGGGTATTTGAAATCTTCGGCGGGCAAAATGTAGCCCAGTTCGTCATTTGCCAGGCCGATGATTCCGGCCACGCTCGCGCCAGATTCGTGCAAACGGGCTTTGAGGGCTAGCCCCAGTTTGGGCAACAGTTCGCCGGGGACCGTTGCCAGCCACAGGCCGCCGATTCGTATCAGATTGACTTCGGACGTCACACAGCCACCCTCTCGCACATCGGGCAGCACCTTCACCCAGAATGCCAGTTTATAGAGCGGGTTGGTCAGTTGGGGCCGAATCTCTTTTTTCTGGAGGTGGATAATCGCCGATTGCTGACTGTTGACCGCGCCCAGCGCCTTCAGCCCGGCTTCGGCCAGATTGCGGCCCATCGCTTCGGCTTCAGGGAAGGAATGGTCTTTCACATCGGGCGTCATCATGCCGCCCAGCCCTCCGCTAAAGAAAATGCAGGGCGCGCCGGTTTGCCGCTCCACTTCTTCACGCAAGTAATGAACGTAGTCTGAGGTGATATGTGGGTTGCCGTCCCACAGCACTTCGGGGTGGCAGGGAAAGTTATAAACAGTAATCAGTGGACAGTGTTCAGTGTTCAGAAATTGAAAAAGAGTGAGTTCATCATCCACAATTTCGGGGTCGCGGGCATTTTTGGCAACGCCCGGGACATGAACCGAAGCCCATTTAACGGAAGCAGGCTTCAGCGCGGCCAGCGCGTTCGAGATGGTCTGGGCAATGCGCGTCTTCACAGTCTCGAAATAGACTTCATCCACGCCGCGCGTCTTCCAATCCGGTCCCCACAAGCCCATCGTATCCGGCCCGTGATGGGTATGGGTGCTGGCGATGACGATATGGACATCGGGACGGTTGACCCTGGTAATCACTTCGTACACATGCGGTCGGAAGAAGCCAATCAGGTCGAGGGCGCACAAGACCAGGGTGGTCTGCCCATCCGAAACGGCCAGAGCGCGGGCATACAGGTCATCGTGAACCGTCTCGGCGCGGCGGTTGCGGCCAAACCCGGCCAGGTACACGGGACGGTCGAGCGAGGGGGTGATGACAGTTTGGGCGTAACCAACGTTCATGGGTTGAGTTCTCCTTCTTGCGGGGGTGTCCATTCGCGCGGCGCGGGCTGCAGCACGCCAAAGGCGGGGTATCCATCTTGAATCATGGCGTCTATGGCAGCCTGCATTTCAATCTCTCCGCGCGGCGAAGGTGAAATGCGCGCCAGGTAAGCCCAAATTTGGGGCGGCAGGATGAACAAAATGGAAGCAGCATAGGGACTGAGGATTTCTTCGGGCCTGGGTTTCTCGATGATGCGCCGCACGCGCCCATCGGGGCCAACCTGAACCGTCGAACGCGCCGCGAGTTCTTCGGGCGGGCATTCTTTCAGGCTCATTACAATCGCGGCGCGGTGTCTCTCTTGCGCCTGAACCAATTCGAGGAGCGCATGTTCGTCGAGCGCGTAATCGGTGGCGGCCACCAACAGCGGCTCATCGCGCCGCCAATCGAGCGGAACGCTCAAGAGCGCATCGCCATTGCCACGCAGGACGGCCTGATGCGCAAAGCAGACTTCCACGCCCCAACGCGCGCCGCTGCCAACGTACTCGAAAATTTGCTCTTCGAGATGATTGGTGACCAGGCAGACTCGCTCGACCCCGGCTTGTTTCACTGCGCGCAAGACGTAATCGAGCATGGGGCGGCCATCCACCGGCAGGAGCGGCTTGGGGGTCACATCGGTATAAGGACGCTGGCGCTTGCCGCGCCCGGCAGCCAGCAGGACGGCGGAGTGTATCATGGGGGTTATTCCTGTTCCTGCGCCGCCAGGGCTTGGGCGCACAGCCCCTCTCCCATTTCGGGGATGAAGACTCGCGCGGGGAGTTCGGGATGCCGCGCCCGAAAGGTTTCTTCGATAGAACCCGCCGCGTCACAAGCCTGCTCGCGGTTCGAAAGGGCGACTACGCAGCCCCCGTAACCCCCGCCGCTAAAGCGGCTGCCGTACACGCCGGGCGTGCTGCTGACCAGTTCGTGCAGTTCCACCAGAATCGGGCTGCCCGATTCGTAATTATGAATAGACGAAGCGCAAGATTGGTTCATCAGCCAGCCGAACAGTTCCAGGTTGGCTTCGCGCCAGGCGCGCGCGCCCTGTCGGACGCGCTCCTGCTCGCTGTAAAAATGCGCGGCACGGCGGCGCAGGTTTTGGGGCAGGGTGTCTTTTTTCTCATCGTACAATTCAGGCGGTACATCGGCCAGCCGCCAGGCGCCTAGCTGAAGCAGGGAGGCGGCCTCGTGACATTCGGCGACCCGCGCATTGAAGCCGCTCCTGGTCAGTTCGCGCGAGACGCCAGAATAGGCCACAATCCAGGCAGCGCTGCTTTGGGGAGGGTCGTTGAGCGGCGTGACTGCGGCGGTCAGGGTATCCATGAGCAGGAGCGCGTCTTTTTTGCCAAAGACAATCGTCAGCGGGTCGAGAATGCCGTTTTGCAGGCCGAGTTGTCCGTTTTCGAGTTGAAAATCCATTTGAACGAGTTCATGCGCCGAAATTTCGAGGTCATTCACCTCGGCCAGCGCCTTGAGATAGGCCAGCCCCACCGAAGCGGAGGAACTCAAGCCAGCCCCGGCCAGCGGGCCATCCACTCTGGCGCGCATTCCACGCTTCAACCGCTCACCCAGCACCAGCGCGGCGGCGCGGGCATAGCGCGCCCAGTCGGTTTTCTCTATGGTCTCGCCGAGCAAAAAGCGCGTTTCGCCAAACTGCGCGCTAACCAGGTGAATTTCTGGCAAATCGAGCGGTTCATATTCGAGCGTGGTGCCGAGGGCCAGGGTGCGCCCCAGCGTCAGGCCGCCCTGGTGGTCAACGTGCGCGCCGATGGGACAGATGCGATAAGGGGAGAAGATGGAGGGCATTTCAGTGTTCAAGTGAATGAGTGGAGGCGCGTTTTTGCTGCAAAGCAGCCCGGACTGCGGCCAGGCGCTGACCGTGCAGGGGATAGAGCCAGAGCAGGAAAATCGCCAGCCCAAACCCAAGTGTGGTGGGAATGCTCAGGTATAGACGGAAGCCCAAATCTACCGTCGGCGGCTGGACTTCGAGCAGGGTATCGTAGCCAAAGGCGGGCAGCATGAGGCCGAAGATGCTGGAGGTGAGCAGGCCGCTGAGCGTGATGAGGAAGCCGCTCATGCCAAAATAGGCGCCCGCGCGCTGATGCCCGGTGCGAGCTTCGTCTTCGTCAATCACTTCGGCGATGAGGATGTCGCCCATCAGCACCAGGCCGCCCACGCCTACGCCAATCACTACTGCTGCCGCCAGCGTGAACGGCAGGGAGGGGCTAAAACTAAGCGGCACGATGCCTGCAATCATGCACAAGTTTGCCAGCATGAGGGTGCGGCGCGTATCCAGTTTGTTTGCCACCCAGTTGCGCCAGGGGTAGAGCGAGAGCATGGCAACCAGGAAGGCAATCCCAAAGATGATACTGAACATGCTGTCACTGACCTTAAGACTGTACTTCAGGTAAAAGGGGATGCCGGTCTGCAAAACGCCGGTGCCAACAAAGCGCATGGTTTGCGCCCCGGCGGCGGTGAGGAAACTGCGGTTGGCGAAGGTGTGCTTCATGGCCTGCCAGAAAGGGAAAGCGGTATCGGTTCTCAGCTCTGGGCGCTCGAACAGGAAGCGGTAGCCAGCATACAGCGGCAGGAGCGAGAGGACGCCCAACGCCAGCGCCATGCCCGGCCAGCCAAACACGTTCCAGAGCAGGGGCGGGACAACCGAGGAGAGTATCAAGCCAATGGTCTGAAAGATGTTCATCTGCGCCGCTACGTCGGTGCGTTCTTCATAGGAGCCGAACATCTCTGGCAGCAGGCCATAATAGCCGGTAGCGAGGGCAGTGTATAACCCTTCCCAGATGATAATCATGAATCCAAAATAGAGCAGCAGGGCAGCCGGGTTGTCGCGGCCATCGAATGGCACGCTGAAGAGCAGGATAAACGTCAGTACATACGGCAATCCGCTAAACAGGACGTAGGGACGGCGGCGGCCCCAGCGTGAACGGGTGCGGTCGGAGAGATAACCGAGCGCCGGGTTGTTGAAGGCATTATAGAGCGTGTACACTGCCCAAAACGAGGCAAACCAGGCGGCAGGCAGGTTTTTAATATCCACAATGAAATACATGATGAAGGCGATGACCGTTTCTACCGGCGTCGAGACGCCCAGGCTCATCAGCGCGTACATCAAGCGCGTCTTGCGGCTGGTAAGAATTTCGGGAGCGGGGGTGTGTTCTGCGCTCATGGGTTACTCCATTGTCAATTTTATGGCCTGCCCGGTGTGGGCAGATTGATAGGCCGCGTCCACAATTTTCATGTTCACCCACCCTTCTTGCCCGCCGGGGATGGGCGTTTGTTTTTTCTCGATGCACTCGACAAAATATTTCAACTGATTATCATACAAACTCTGCGGACAATGCTCTTTGCGCGGAAATTTGAAATCCGATTTGACCACCTCGATTCTTTTTTCTTTCTCATTCGGCAACTCAAGCAGTGTCGGGAATAACTGACCGAAGCCCGCCGCGCCATACAACTGCGTGGCCGCTTCGGGGCCATCGGCATGTGGCTGCCACCAGCCCGACTCGATGTAAGAGACCGCGCCGTTGTCCCATTCGACGATGAGCAGGCCTGTGTCGTCCACGTCGAAATTTTTGTAATACGTTCCGATTTTTGCATAGACCGAAACAGGCCGAGGGTCGCCGAGCAAAAAACGCGCGGTATCCAGGGCATGAATGCCCATATCGGCCATTGCCCCGCCGCCCGCCAATTGCTTTTGCGTAAACCAGCCGCCCGGCCCCCAGTGAACATGCACCCCGTAGCCTTTGGTGCGAAGGATGCGCCCCAGCCTGGCGGATTGTTCTTTCAACCACAGTACATCAGGGTCGAATCGCCAGCAGTGCGCCACCATCAGAAGCGCGCCCGATTGTTCAGCAGCCTGGCACATCTGTTCGGCTTCAACAGCGTTCATTGCCATCGGCTTCTCGACCATCACATGCAGGCCCGCCCGAAGCGCGGCAATGGCCTGCGGGGCGTGCAGATAATTGGGCGTGCCAATGACCAGCGCGTCCACTCCGCCGTCTTTCAATAGCGCTTCTACGGTTTCATATTGGCGCGCAATGCCAAAGCGTTTGCCGAACTCCAGCATCGAGTCGGGTTTGTGATTTACAACAGCGGCCAATTCCAGCCCTAAATTGCGCGCCGCCTGCGCGTGAACTTTATTGATGTAGCCCGTGCCGGCAAAAGCAAGTTTCATTGGGTCTCCTTTCCCTCACTTTACCCTTCTCCCAGCGGAAAAGGGGGCAGCGAAAGCGTATGGGCAATGCCAAAGGCGAGATTGTGCCTTTGGCAATAGGCGGGCAAGAGTTTCAATGTGCGGTCTATCAGGTCAGGTGAAATGTTATTCAGCGGGACGTGGCAAGCCTTGAGGGCTTTTTCAAGCGGCGCGGTGTTTTGCCCTTGCAGCCTGGCAATCAACAAAATAGCAGGCCCCACCAGGTCGCCATGCGGAAGTCCACGCCCCATTTCGTTTTCGATGGCGTAGGCGAAGTAATGCTCGCTGCCCTCTTCGGGGCGGGAGTGGCCGATTTGATTGCACAACTGCACTTCCATTGCCAGACAGTGATACAAAGTTTTCAGTCCATCTTTATCGCCGCGCCCTGCCGCTTCGGCGCAATCGAGCGCGCCGCGCAGAATGGATTGGGCGTTATCGTACACCCAGGGCAGGAATTCCATCCCTGGCGGGTTTTTGCCCTGTTGGTGGGCAAATTGCCAGTCCCAACAGCCGGTGGCAATTGAGAGCAAATCTGTAATCCCGGCGGCGCGGATGGAGGCTGGGGCTTTGGCGATGGTTTCCAGGTCGAGGAGGAGGATGTCGGGGACTTTGGTTTCGAGGTAGTAGACGCAGGTGTCCCTCACCGCAGCCCCTCTCCCAAAGGGAAAGGGGGTATTCTGGCGGATGCCTGAGGCGGCGGTGAGAAAGGCGTCTACCGAAAGGGCCGTTGGCAGAACGACGAGCGGCAGGTTCAGTTTGGCGGCGAGGTATTTGGCTGCGTCTGCCGTCAGGCCGCCGCCAACAGAGTAAACGACTTCAGGTGACGAGTGATGGGTGATGAGGGAGTCCCAATGCCTGGTAGTGGCTTCGGTGACTTCGACAATTGCGGCAATGTTCAAACCGCGCAGAGAATCTTTTACAGCGTTCCACGCGGGCGCGGAGGTGACGAGCAGGACTTCGCGCTTCTCTTCGATTGCGGCGAAGGGCATCATCTGAACAACTGGCAGGTTGGGAATTTTATTCATTCGCCTATTTCTCGTTGCCTGGTTCAAATTTCAAGCGGTGGTTTTACTCATCACGCACTTACTTCATTGTCACGTATCACTTCCGCATACCACTTGCCCGAATCTTTGATGGTGCGTTTTTGGGTGGCGTAATCAACATGAATCAGCCCAAAGCGTTTACTAAAGCCATGCGCCCACTCGAAGTTATCGAGCAGGGACCAGACGAAGTAGCCGCGCACGTCCACGCCCTCTTGCATGGCGATGTGGGTTTGGATGAAATGCTGCTTGAGGTAGTCGAGCCTGCGGGGGTCGTGGACTTTGCCATCTGGCGAAACTTCATCTTTGAACGCCGCGCCGTTTTCGGTGATGTAGATGGGCGGCAGACGGTATTCACGGTTGATTTTGTTCAAGAGGCGGCGCAGGGCCGGGGCGCACACTTCCCAGCCCATTTCGGTATATTCCGAGCCTTCGACATGTTCGATGTGTCCTTGCGTGCCATGCAGGCTGCGCGAATAGAAATTAATTCCCAAAAAATCGAGTTTTTGGCTGATGAGCGCCATATCGCCGGGGCGCATGAGTGGCAGACCGCCCATCCATTCCACCTGCGCGGGGTGATAATGGCCTTTGAAAATGGGATGCAGGAAGGTGGTTTCACCTGTATTCCAGGCCTGTTCGGCGCGTTGAGTTGCCTCCGGTGAGTCATCGGCGGCGTCGGCCATCCATTGATTGAGGACGATGCCCACCTGGAGTGATGGTTGAGTACCCCGCAGGGCCTGAACCGCCAGCCCGTGCGCCACCATCAAATGATGCGCAACCTGCCGCGCTTCGAGCGGGTCCTGCTCGCCGGGCGCGTGTTCGCCGCTGACGTAACCATCCCAAGCGATGACGCCCGGCTCGTTGAAGGTCGCCCAAAAACGAACCCGGTCGCCCAGCCGTTTGGCGAGGAGAGCGGCGTAATCGGCAAAATAAGGCAAGTTGTCGCGCTCCGTCCAGCCGCCCTTCTCGTAAAGCGATTGGGGATAATCCCAGTGATGCAGGGTGAGGAAGGGTTCGATGTTGGCGGCGCATAAGCCATCTACCAGGCGGTCGTAAAAGTCGAGCCCAGCGGGGTTGACGCGCCCAAATCCGTCAGGCAAAACGCGTGGCCACGAGACCGAAAAGCGGTAGGCCTTGAGTCCGAGTTGGCGCATGAGGGCGATGTCTTCGCGCCAGCGGTGATAGTGGTCACAGGCTATATCGCCGGTGTCGCCGTTTTTGATTTTGCCAGGCGTGTGACTGAAGCGGTCCCAAATCGATTCGCCTTTGCCATCTTCGTTCCAGTCGCCTTCAATTTGGTAAGACGCGGTGGCCGCGCCCCAAAGAAAGTTGTGAGGGAATTTATGTTTAGGTGTCATGTGTCAGGTTCCAGGTGTTAGGTGGCAGGTGTTAAGGTCTGTGCTTTGTGTGTCTCTATCTACATGTACTTGTTTAGCCGCTTTAGAACCCGCTTCTATCCGTTTTCATCCGCCTTCATCCGTTTATTTGTTTCACCATCCGCTGCCAAATCCGCTTTCCATGCCCTATTCCTTCGAACCCGTCAGTTTGATGCCCTGAATGAAGGTCTTTTGCGCGAAGAAGAACGCGATGATGATGGGAATGGTAAAGACGGTGGCTGCCGCCATCAGTTGATTCCAGATGATGATGTTTTGCCCCTGAAAATCTTGCAAACCGAGCGCCATGGTGAAGTTGCGCGGGCTGTTGAGAAACAGAAGCGGCCCGGTGAAATCGTTCCAGGCGTAGAGAAAAGTGAAGACGGTAATGGTAGCAAGCACGGGCGTGGAAAGCGGCAGGACGATTTGGGTAAAAATTTGCCATTCGCTCGCGCCATCTACGCGGGCGGCATCGCACATTTCTTCGGGGATGGTTTTGAAGAACTGCCGCAGAAGAAAGACATCCCAGGCGTTGGCAAAAAACGCCGGGACAATGAGCGGTAGAAATGTATCGCCCCAGCCCAAGAAATTGTTGAAAAGCAGGTAGATGGGAATCATCGTCACCTGGTAGGGCAGCATCATGGTGGAGAGGATGAGGATGAACAACAAGTCGCGCCCAGGGAACTTCAAACGGGCAAAGGCATAGGCTACTGGGGTATTCGAGAGCAGCGTGCCGAGGATGGTAAAAAAGGCGATGATGAGGCTGTTGCGGAAGTACACCCAAAAACTTGCGCCCACCCCAGGGCGGCTGCCGCGGTTCATGGCTTCGGGAAAATTTTGCCAGCGAAATGAAATTTGCTCCACCGGTTCGGCCATGCGCTCGGCGCCCTGTTGTAGTTTGATGGGGATGATGACGACGGGATTGGCCGGGTCTACAAAATCTGCCACGCCGCTTTCAATTTTGAGCGCGGCGTATTGCCTGATTCCTTCCGGCGTTTTGACATTGTAGAGAGGGTATGCCTGCCCGTTGATTTCGACCCGCGCCACATCGTGCGGCAACCAGCGCGGCGGCGAGCGGAAGACATCCTGGTCTGATTTGAAGGCGGTCAGCACCATCCAAATGAACGGCACGGCAAAGAACGAGCCGACGAAGAGCAGCAGGGCATGGCTAAGGGTGGATAGCAGCAGGTCCCGCATTTGGCGGTTACGCCGCCTGGTGTGCGCATCCTGCTCGGTAGCGGGAGAAAAGCTCGTGCCGGGGGTCGAAAAGGTGAGATTCGCCATTGGGTCAGCCAGCGTAGTAGGTGAATCGGTCACTGACTTTCAGCAGAAGAATTGTCAACAGCAAAATGATGAGGAACAAAATCCAGGCCATAGCCGATGCGTAGCCCATCTTCAAGAACAGGAAGGCGTTTTGATACAAATACACGCTGTAAAACAGCGTGGAATTGAGCGGACGCCCCAGGTTACCCCCGCCGCCGATGACGTAGGCCTGCGCAAAGTATTGAAACATGCCAATCATGCCGGTAATCAGGTTGAAGAGCGTGATGGGCGAAACCATGGGGATAGTGATGTACCACAGTCGTTGCAGCCAGTTGGCGCCGTCCAGCTCGGCGGCTTCAATCAGGCTTTGTGGCACGTCCTGCAAGCCGGAGAGGTAGATGACGATGGTGCCGCCCATGCCCCACAGCCCCAGCAGAATGAGGCCAGGTTTGGCCCAGTTGGGGTCGGCCATCCAGTTAGGGCCTTCGATGCCAATTTTTGCCAGCAAAGTGTTGACCAGCCCCACCTGCGGGTTGAGCAGCCACAGGAAGAGGATGGTGCCTGCAACCGTTGGCACAATGGAAGGCAAAAAATACACCACGCGGTAAAAAGCCTGCCCGCGCACTTTCAGGTTGAGCAGCACGGCGCATAGAAACGAGGCGAACAATCCCAACGGCACGGCGATGACGACCATATAGAGGGTGTTGTTCAGGGCGATGTAGAATTTTTCGTCTTGAAAAAGTTGAATGTAATTTTGCAGGCCAACCCATTCGGGCGCGCGGCGCGCGTGGTAGATGGTGAAACTGTAATAGAGCGAAGCCAGCATGGGGTAGAGGGTAAATGCAAAAAAGCCAATCAGCCAGGGAGCCAGGAAGAGCATTCCAAGCCGGAAACTATCCGTTTCGCGTTTGGTCCAATGCGGCAGCGCTGGCGGCTTAAGCAGCAGTCTCAAATGGGCAGTCCAATGAGAGTTTTGCATGAGTTGCGCTCCATTTTTTATAAGACAGGCGGCCTCGCGGGTTGCCCGACCGGGCGCGTTCGAGACCGCCTGCCTGAATGGCTATTTGCCCAGGGCTTCCTTCAGTTTGGGTTCAAACTCGGCCTGAATGGCATCCAGCTCGGTTTTGGGGTCGGCGCCTTTGAGCAAAATGCGCTCCTCCGCCGCGCCCAATGCGTCGTTCAATTCCAGCGAGATGGGCGAGGTGATGATGGCAAACGCATTCGGGCTGGCCATCAGTTCAACAAAGACCTGGAATTTTGGCCCCAAATCTTTGAAGCACTGCGCTTCGGCGGCTTTTTTGCTGGTGGGCAGGTTGGCGTTGAAGCAAAATTCTTCGGCCACAATTTCGGGGCGCATCATCCATGCCAGCAGCCTGGCCGAGGCGGCTTTATCTTTGGCCCCAGCCGGGATGACAACCACGGTTCCCTGGTTGACAATCGTCCCGGCGCGTTCAGGGTGCGCGGCAGGCGGCGGGAAGGCCGTTACGCCATAGTTCAGTTCTGGTTTGAGGGCCGGGATGAAGTTGGGGCCAACCTGCCACTCGCCTTCCACCATCATGGCAACCTTTCCGGCGTAGAAGGGGGCATCGGGCGAAGAGTATTCGCCAAAACTGGAGGCAAACTTTTGAATGTTATCGGCCCCATATTTGGTGAAGAATTGCTGCTGCCAGGTGAGGGCGTCAATCATTGGCTGGCTGTTGACGGTCAATTGCGTGCCGTCATCGCTGTACCAGAACCCGCCAAAATTGCGCACATACAGGTCGGTATGACTCCACGACAGGTTGGGAATGAAGCCCATTTGCGTAATTTTGCCGTTGGAATCTACGATGGTCAGTTTGTCGGCAAATTCAACCAGCTCTTCCATGGTGGCCGGGGGGCGTTCGGGGTCAAGTCCGGCGGCCTCAAACAGGTCTTTGTTCCAGAATAGGGCGTAGGCATCGGTCCCCCAGGGCAGGCAAAGAATCAAGTCTCCCTGGCGGCACATGGAGAGGGGCGCGGGAAAGAAATCATCCATGTCTATGTTGCCATCCCGGATAGCGCCGGAAAGTTCATCAATGAGTCCCTCTTTGTAGTACGATTTTGCCAGGTCGCCGCCGCTCAGCACCAAAATATCGGGCGGATTCGAGCCGGTGAGAGCGGGCAAGATTTTGTCGCTATCTACCGGGGCGGTCACCTGCACTTTGACGCCCGTCTCGGCGGTGTATTTATCGAAGAGTTCCTGAATTTGCTTGGGGTTGTCGCCCCATTCAATCCAGACCTGCAAGGCATTTGGGTCGCGCGCCGGGCCGCACGCGCCCAGCAGCAGGCTCAAAATGACAAGCGCGCACGCGACAGAAAAGATTTTTTTCATGATTCGCTTCTCCTTTGGCAAAAACGGCTAAAAAGGCGCGGCAAGGGTCAGTATAACGTTTCCGGGTTACTCCTTTCTGATGAGATGGTGGTCACTTTTACGAACAGCCACAAGATTGCCGAATGACCAGTTCGGTCGGCAGCAAAAGTTCTGGCGCGCAAGGCTGTTTGCGAATACACTCCATCAGCATCCGCACTGCTTCGCGTCCGACCTGCTCGATGGGCGCGCGAACTGTGGTAAGCGGCGGAGAGAGAAAGCGGGAGGCAGGAACATCGTCGAAACCAACAACCGCCACGTCAGCCGGAACGTTCCGGCCTGCCTGCTGAAGGGCAGAAATCACCCCAACGGCTGCGTCATCATCTCCGGCAAAGACCGCATCGAAGTAAACCCCCGCCCGCAGCAGCTGGTAAATGGCCTCGGCGGCTTCCTGCTCGTCGAATCCGCCGACCGCAATCAGGCTGGGGTCGAAGGGCAGGCGGTGTTTTTCAAGGGCCTCGCGGTAGCCGCGCTCACGCCAGAGCGAATCTTCGTGACTTTCTGGCCCGCGCAAGTACACAATTCGGCGGCATCCGTGCGCCTCGATAAGGTGGCTGACCAGTTTTTGCGCGCCGTTTTTGTTCTCGACTGTAACGAACGGGAAACGGCAATCGGACGGGGGAGTTTTGTGCAGCAGAACGACCGGAAAATCGAGTTTGTGATAGCGCTGCAATTCAGAATCGTCGAGACTGCCGGGGAAGATAATTAGCCCGTCGGTGTTATGTTCTCCAATCGGGCGGGCTGCCGAAGGGCTTGGAGCGCAATAAATGAGCAGGTCATACCCGGCTTCGCGCGCCCCGGCTTCGATTCCGCGCAGCATGGGTTGGAAGAAAGCCCCGCTGATTTCGGTCAGTAAAACGCCCAGGGTATTCGTACAGTTCATCACCAGCTGGCGCGCCGCCGGGTGTGGAGAAAACCCCAGCGTAGCAATCGCTTCTCGAACGCGCTGCTGCGTATCGGGGGCAACAACAGCAGTGCCATTCATCACGCGGCTGATGGTGGAGGGCGAGACCCCCGCCAGCCGAGCGACATCGAGAATGGTGGCAGAGCGGCGTTTGCGGATTTCCATATGATGAAAAGGTTTTCTGAAAACGTTTTCATCATCTTACGGCAAACCAGGCAAAAAGTCAACAACCAAATGAGAAGAGATTGAAGCAACTAATTGACAGTTTGGCAGAAGTTATTTATAATGACTATAAATTGATAATTATTATAATATGAGCAACCTCGAGCCTCTTACCTCCGCCCTTCAACAAGCCGGACTGCGCCTAACGCCGCAGCGGATTGCGATTTGCCGCTTTTTGACCGAAAGCCAGATTCACCCTACCAGCGCGCAAATTTATGAATCGCTCAAACCGCATTACCCCTCGCTCTCTCTGGCGACGGTCTATAACACGCTGGATGTTTTGGTGGGGCTGGGCGTGGTCAACGCGCTTGGTCACGCGGGCGATGACGCGGTTCACTTCGACGCAAATACCTCCCCCCACATCAACCTGGCGTGCATTTCCTGCCATCAGATTGTAGATGTGGCCTCGCCGCAAGCAGCCGGGCTGGAGGCCGAAATCAGCCGCGCTTCGGGCTATCAACTGCTTGGAGCGCGCATGATGTATTATGGGCTATGCCCGGCCTGTCAACGTTAAAAAATCGTTCCGAAGGGTTCGGAAATCTTTGGAACGTTCTATCTACAAAAAAAGGAGAACAAACTATGGACACCCCCGAAACTCAGGTTATCCCTATGCCGCGCATCGGCGACCCCGCCCCGGCCTTCACCGCCGTGACCACCCAGGGGACAATCAACTTCCCCGAAGACTACAAAGGCAGCTGGGTGATTCTCTTCAGCCACCCGGCAGATTTCACCCCGGTTTGCACATCGGAATTTATGACCTTTGCTACCCTCGAAGACAAGTTCGCTCAGGCGAATTGCAAGTTGGTTGGCCTTTCGGTGGACGGGCTATACAGCCACATCGCCTGGCTGCGCAACATCAAAGAAAAAATCGAGTACAAAGGCATGAAGAACGTCGAAGTCAAGTTCCCCTTGATTGAGGACATAACGATGAATGTCGCCCGCAAATATGGCATGATTCAGCCGGGGGAAAGCAGCACCAAAGCCGTGCGGGCGGTGTTTTTCATTGACCCCAAAGGCATCATCCGCGCCATCATCTACTATCCGCTCAGCCTGGGACGCAACTTCGATGAACTGTATCGCGCGTTGATTGCCATGCAGGCTGCTGATGCCTTCAGCATTGCCACCCCCGCCGACTGGCAGCCTGGCGACGATGTGATTGTGCCGCCGGCAGGCTCGTGCGGCGTTGCCAAAGACCGCATGGATGGCAAGGAAGAAAACGTCACCTGCCGCGACTGGTACTTCTGCACCAAGCCGATTGCCAAAGAGCAGGTGTTCGATGCGGTTTTGAAAAAGTAAAAGCAAGGAAACCAAAAAAACAGGAGAGAAAGGAAAATCCCGAAGGGAAAAACGCCCTTCGGGATTTTTTGTTTCGGCGGTGGTTATTTTTGCTGAAGAAAACTAAACATCCACTCCTAACCACATGCGAATGAAATAGCCAATGATAAAACTAAAAGCAGCCACGCTCAGGCTCAACCCGGCCATTTCGGTAAAGCGGCGGCGGAAGTCTTCGCCCTTGGCAACTGAAATGTAATAGTTGAACACGGCAATAATCAAAACGGCAGTCGTGAGTGAAATTGCCAGGCAGAGATACTCGTTATCGAGCAGCAGGTAGGGCAAAATCAAAAGGGTAACGGTCAGGATGTAGGCAATCCCGGTGTAAACAGCAGCGCGCACCGGATGCTTGTCGGTTTCCTCCGAGCGCGTGGAGAGATATTCCGAAGCGGCCATCGAGAGCGAGGCTGCAATTCCGGTAATCAGCCCGGAGAGGGCAATCAGCTGCACGTTTTGCAGGGCCAGCGTCAGCCCGGCCAGCGCGCCGGTCAATTCGACAAGAGCATCATTCAAGCCTAGCACGACCGAACCGGCGTAGCGCAATCGCTCTTCGTCAAGCATGTTGAGCAGTTGTTCTTCGTGTTCTTCTTCTTCTTTATGGATTTTGACCGCTTCGGGGATAAATTTGGCAATTTCGGCGTAGTTGACCTGGGCGCTTTCCTCGCCCTGTTCCATCAATTTCACGCCAAACGTGAATCCGAACAGACGCGCCACCAGCACATAGAACCAGACAAGCAGCCATTTCGGGCGGACATCTTGCTTGGTGAACGATTTCCACTCGTTGTAGTGGCGCAATTCATCGGCGGCAATCTGTTCAATGATTTTACGGTTTTCTTCGCGCGGCAGCGTGGCAGCGATGCGGGTATAGATGTTGTATTCGGTGATTTCATTCTTTTGCGCAGCTAAAAGATTTCGGCGCAGGGCGGGATTAAGTTCCATAAAACACTCCTTGTTATTTTTTACACTCGACAACCGATTATACATCTCAAACCAGAAACAAAAATATGTAGGGTAGAAAGCCTCTGAAACAACCAGATTGAATCTACCCCTATACCAATGTCGGGCGCCAGAGAGACAAACCACCAGGGAAACCGTAATTCTTGGCACTACCCCCGTTATGGAATAGTAATGTGATTGCACTATTTTTAACATACTTTTCCAATCATTAAAAAGGTATAAGATTTGCGTAAGCGAGATTGCGAAACGGCTGGTTGCTGGCGCAAGGCAAATATTCGTCCCACGTATTCCAGAAATTGTTTTCTCAACAAGGAGGAATCTTTTATGAAACGAAAAGTTTTCACCATGTTCTTCGTTCTATCTCTGATTATGACGATGTTTTCGACCGCTGCCGCCAAACGGAGCATCTCTTTCGAATCGATTTACCAGGTTCCTGGCAAGGGCTATGTTGCAATTTTCAATGTCCGAGGCGAATGGCGGCAGGATGAATTGTGGGGTTTCGTTGTCTTGCCTCACAACCGCCAAATTAATATGGATTGTAACTTCCGTGACGATGGTAAAGTTTCATGCAACATTGCCGATGGAATCAGCAAATATGCCGGGCGGATGTTGAAACTGGTTGTTTATGGCTACTCATTCGATGTAGTCATCCCGCCCGACGTAAAGCGCAGCGCATCTTTCGAATCGATTCGGCATGTCGCAGGCAAAGGCTATGTGGCCGTCTTCAAAATTTGGGGGCAATGGCATCAGGATGAACTTTGGGGATTTGTTGTGCTGCCACATAATCGTCAAATTAACATGGACTGCAACTTTATGGACGATAGCAGCAAGGTCTCCTGCGTCATCGCAGATGGCATCAGCCAATGGGCCAAAAAGACTTTGAAAATCGTCTTATACGGCTATACCTTCCCAGTGACCATCCCTGAAAAGATAGACTGACATCATCTGGCACATTTCTATGCAACTTGCTTACGCACAAAAATTGCGCCTCAAAGGCGCTTTTTTTTTGTAAACATCTTGCTTTTCGCCATTACAGTTATTAAAATCAATCATGAGGGAATGAAGAAGGAAATTCAAGAAGTTCACGCCAATTAATAAAACCAAACCGCTTCTTCATGCTAAAATAAACTGTATGACTCCACAAAAAATTGGCCGTTACGAAATTAAATCAGAACTAGGACGCGGCGGCATGGCCACCGTGTACAAAGCCTATGACCCATTGCCTGACCGCG
>Ga0101944_10002142_pt1 | contig 33977 bp, 29 predicted proteins | sample DewCreD2012metaG_FD_75245 | JGI IMG/M metagenome (GOLD analysis project Ga0101944, IMG submission 75245) | Hot spring sediment bacterial and archeal communities from British Columbia, Canada, to study Microbial Dark Matter (Phase II) - Dewar... ... | reverse complement strand
TTCCACCACTATTGTACCGGAGGCTGAGCCCCTGTTTTATTGCCCAGCAACGCCAGGCTATGGACAAGAAACCGGAAAATTCTCCCCGACTAAAACCGGAAGTTTAATACCGACTGCGACAGAAAGCGCACGGGCTTTTAAAACGGCGCTGTAATGGCGCGGTTCCCGCAAGACACAAGCGGCCGCCAGAGCGGGTTGCTGCGGGACCGAATCAAGTATGGTCCTGGGATAGTACCTATTTACCGTTGCAGGTACGGGGATTGTTTGTATATGCGTATGTGTTTCTCGATATCTGGAGCAGAAAAATCGTTGGATGGGAGATTCATGAAAGGGAATCTCCGGAAATTGCAAGCCAGTGTTTTGAACGCACGGTAGTACGAGAAGGAAATCGACCATTATATCTGCATGCAGATAACGGCAATCCTATGAAAGGCATTTCCATGCTGGCAACGCTGTATCGTTTTGGTGTGATACCTTCCTATTCTCGTCCCCGAGTATCCAATGACAATGCTTACAGTGAAGCTTTGTTCAAAACCGCAAAATACGTGCCCAGTTATCCCGGATATTTTGCCTCGCTTGGTGATGCGCAGCTATGGTTTGCTGATTTTGTGCATTGGTATAATACCAAGCATCGGCATTCGGCAATTGGCTATGTGACACCGGAACAACGGCACAAGGGAACAGACAAAGAGCTGTTGCGCCACAGAAACATGACCTTGTTCTATGCTCGATTGTTCCGACCGGAACTACGAAGCCATCTAAAAGACTGGATACATGTTACAGAGGTCGTTCTTAATGCTAATTTTACATAATTGAGCGACATCTATGTTGACAAATAGCGCTGTCTCCCGGGTTCCGTCAAACCCGAGAATACCATATTCGATGCACTAGGAGGAAATCATATCATCTTTTAAAATTTTTCATTTTATCTAATATAGGAGCCCATAAATAAGACATTGTCATTTGTGCAAAAACAAATAATATTATAAATATAATATTCCATTTTCTATAATATTTAAAATAATAGATTTCAGATTTCATTTGAATTACAAACTTTCTATTCCGTGATATTCTTCTTGTTGATTCTTCATGAAAATGAAAAACATATAATTCAGGATAATAGGCAATCCTATAGCCAATTTTTAATAATTTTTCAGATAGTATTTCTTCCTCACCGTATAAGAAAGTATGTTCATCAAAATAACCTGCTTTTGCAATTGCTTCAACTTTCATTAGCATAAAACAACCCATTATTCTATAAACAAAAGAAATATTACAATATTCATATTTATTCTTTTTATATTTGGGCTTTATCATTTTTTTTATTAATAAAATAATTGGATAAAATAGAGGCATCAAAATGCTATCTACTAATCCTGGTTTGCCAAATGGGCCTTGGGATATTTTGCTTTTGCTTACAATCTTTGGTCCAATTATTGCTATACTAATATTGCTTTCAAGTATATCCCTCAATTTTTCCAATATAGGCTTATCTAGTATTACATCATTGTTTGAAATTAAAATATATCTATATCCTAATAGTAATGCAAGTTTTATTCCACGATTGTTTCCTGCCGCATATCCTAAATTCTTTCTTAAAAATAATATAATATTATTATCTTCAAATAAATTGCTTGAAAGCATTTTACTATTTTCAATATCATCTTCTTCTATAATAATGAATTTTTCATTTATAGCATATTCTTTCAATTTTTCTTTTTCTTTCTTAAATGATCCATTATCAACAATTATTATGCTCGTTTTATCTTGTTCAAATTCCAAAAATTTTCTTGAGGCCCGAATTGTCAAGTCAGCATTGTTCCAATTAAGAATTATAGTAGCTATTTCTTTCATATAAATTTATATTTTTTTCTATGATTTCCGTCAACAGCTCCCGGCTCCAACAAAAGCAAACCCAGCCCTCCGTAGCTTGATTGCATAAAGATCTGGATCAATGAATCGATACTGCTCTTGGCGAGTCAGCAGGATGTATACAAGCTCAAGAAGTTTGCGGGCAAGCGCAACAATGGCGACAGATTTTGCCTTGCCACGCTTGAGCATCGCTTCAAATCGATCCTTTAATGGATTTGGCGCTTTGCTCTGAACCATACACCATGCTGATTGGATTAAGAGCCATCGTACTTGCGGGTTGCCGCGTTTGGTGATTGATCCCGATCTTTCAATGTTTCTCGAGGCATAAAGGCGGAGAGAAAATCCAATATAATTCACTAACTGTGCAGGGTTTTCAAACCGTCGCATATCGCCTGCATAGGCAAGAACCGCCATGGTTGTTTTGATCCCAAAACCGGGTATCGAAAGGAGGATTTCTGCATCTTTTCCACAAGCAACAACTGTATCGTTGATTTGCTTATCCAGATCTGCAAGGATAGTTTCATATTCAACTATCATATGATGGAGATTCATCGCTTCGACAAGATTAAATCCCTCAAGCTCGGCAATGATGAGTTTTTCTCGGGAATCAGAAATGCCAAGCTGACGTTTTGTATGATCAGGAAAACCTGCCCTTAAAAATACCGCATGGAGTCGGTTTATCAACCGTACCCGATCTTGCCTGAATCGTGTTTCATGCGCAACCAGAGCTCTTCGCTCCATTTCCTGATCCGTTGGTATTGGAACGACCGGCAGCTCTTCCGGCGAATATTTTTGTATTAGCCGAGCAAGCTTCAGTGCATCTTCTTTGTCAGTCTTTTTCAGGAAAGCGTGAATAATGGCAAGATTAGCGGCATTCAAGACAACGACACGTACCCCTGGTTTGCTTTGCATTTCTTTCGCAATTTTGAATGAAGCAGTCCCTGCTTCGAGCGCTACAATATCTCCAGGATTAAGCTTGTCCATGAGACATTTCAGACCGCGCGGGTCAAGTTTCCCGTTCCATCGGGTAATCGTTTGTGTTTCTGCTGTCATTGCTACTGCTTCGTAGGTTCGTTTTGATAGATCGATTCCTATAAATCTCTTTCCTGTGCTTTCCATGTTCCCGCACCTCCGATATTAAAAGTCGGAGCCGGAAGTCTTGGTTGGTACATCGTGGTATTACATTCTTCTATTCGCAGTGAACGCGCTGCAGCATGTTCCTGCACCCTGATCTTCGACGGCCAGCGTGGGACACAATCTTTTAACCGAGGTCAAGTGCCTCACAAAAAAGTATCTGCCTGCCGCCGGCTCCCGAGTTCCGTCAAACCCGAGCATACCATAGCCGATGCACACAGGAAATCATATCATCTTTTACTATAGTTTAATAACACCTGAATCCGTATAAATCCATCCAAATGAGCAGTGACCAAAGAAAAAAAGCATAAAAACAGCACCCAGTAGAAGTCAGGATATAATTCAAGAGGGGGCTATATATTGTGCTCCCAAATCAAGACCACAAACGATCAACTAAAAATGTGATCATTCACGCTGCCAATGCGTGCACCTGAAACGATTCGTATCGCTGATCTGGTGTTTCATGGTCCAGAGTCTGGTGAAATCGCTCCTGGTTATAGAACCTAAAATAGGACCGCAACCCTCGTTTTAAGGATCCTATATCCTCATAGCCCTGTACTGGCGTTGTACAGTGCGTAGTACAATAAAGTCAACGAATAGTAAACGTAAAGCTATACTAGCAAAACAAATAGCAAGAAACCAACTGTACAATAATCTTTGCGAAAATGCGGTATAATATAAAGTAGTAAATATAGGATAATACTATACATTACAGACATTATGGTGTATGCTACGCGGTATAATAAATGTACGCAGATGCACCCTAAAGAATGCCAAGGGCGGCACCGTTACCTACCTCCAACTCGTGCACAACTATCGCGTCAAGGAAACGGGAAAAACCAAGACTCATGTGCTTATGAAGCTTGGCAGGGAGGATCAAATACAACCCTCCTATATCCAGTCTATCATCAAGGCATTAACGTCAGCATTTGGCGACTCCCTTTCTGCAACCATGACGGGATTCGAGTTCCATGCAAGCAGGGAGCTTGGGGGTCCTTGGCTTCTCGAGGGACTCTGGAATCGACTGGGTATCGGGAAAGCAATCAAGGAACTTGTCAAAGAGCGTCAGTTCGACATACCCGTCGAACGGCTGCTCTTCGCCATGGTCGCTGGAAGAATCCTTACTCCCGGCTCAAAGCTTTCGCTTGAGCAATGGGTTTCCAGGAAGGCATATATCCACGATCTTGCCGAGGTTGATGTGCACAATCTCTATCGGGCGATGGATCTTCTTGTTGAATCGAACGAGGAACTCCAGAAAAAAGTATTCACCGAGGTAGCCAAGCATGCCAGCCTTGATTTGGACCTCATCTTCCTGGATACGACGAACACTTACTTCGAGACTGACGAAGATCCTTCCGATTCGGGGCTTTTAAAGCGCGGCCACAGCAAGGATGGAAAATCAGAACTCCCCTTGGTGTCGATTGCCTTTGCGGTAACGAAATCGGGCATTCCTCTTCGCTGCTGGGTGTTTCCCGGCAACACGAGTGATCAAACGATTGTCGAGCAGGTAAAGCATGATCTGGGGCAGTGGAATCTTGGCCATCTCGTCATGGTGCAGGATGCGGGATTCAACAGCGCTGACAATAGAAGGATTCTCTTACGGGAATGTGGCGATTACATCATCGGTGAAAAGCTTCGTGTCGGCACCGATGGCGCCGCCATGGAGGCGCTGCACCGCAAGGGCCGATACAGGCGTTTAGAAAACGGCCTTTCAATCAAAGATGTTGTCCTCAACGCGGGAGAAGCGACGGAGCGACGGTTTATCATCGTCAAGAATCCTGAGGCTGAAACGCGTGACCGGGTCATACGCGAGCAGATTGTCGAAGCTGCACAACGGAAGCTTGAAGAACTGTCGCAGTATACGGGAAAGGCCCACACAAAAGCAGCCTGTGCGTTGCGATCTCATCCCGCCTATGGTCGCTATATCAAGCAGGACGAGAAGGGTGTACTTCGTATCGATACTGCGAAGATAGCATCAGAGTCCCTTCTTGATGGTAAGTTTCTGGTGTCGACCTCGAGCATGAAAATGGACGCGGCTGACGTGGTTGCCGGCTACAAGCAGCTTTGGGCCATTGAGCGAGTATTCCGGGACATGAAGCACATCCTGGATATCAGGCCTGTATACCACCACCTCGATGAGAGAATTCGAAGCCACATTCTCATCTGCTGGCTTGCGATGGTGCTGGTTCGGTACGCAGAGAACACGGCAGATGCATCGTGGTACCAGATTGAGAAGGCGTTGGCCGATGTCACTGCAGGACTCATCGAGAGCGACCGGGTAAGCCTCTGGTATTGCTCCGATATTTCTGACGAAGCGAAGGACATTTTCAAGAAGCTTGACATTGCCTTACCGAAGAAAGTTCTTTCGACGGTCGAGAGGAAAGTTGCTGCGGTATAACAAATTTTCAAGCCACTTGTAGCTATTTCTATTCAAGATAGTGTATTAGCCGAATTTTTTATACCACGGACTGTACAATGCCAGCTGTAAATAGATGTCTTCATAATTGACGGTTCTCCACAGCCTTTCAATATGCACGTTGTCGCGCCATCTGCTACGGCCATCCATACTGATGCTGATATGATAATGTTGCAAAATCTGCGTAAAAGTATTCGAGGTGAACTGACTTCCCTGGTCCGTATTGAATATGGCAGGCGCACCATAGCGCGCTATCGCTTCCTGCAAGGCCTTCTTCGCAGAATCGTGAATCCATTGTAGCCCGTCACGTATAGTGACCCCCCATCGGCAATTTTGCTGACCCCGGGGGTCGGCACGTTTAATGATGATATGAGAGCGCTGCACCACCGCGCTAGGTGAAGTAGAATTACTTCATTCATTGGAAGACTTAGCGCAAAGGAGGTGTAGCGCTCTCATATCATCAGAAAAAGTGACGGGTAACATCCATGCTGTTCAAAACGCGCCAGGACAATACCTTGCGGCTATAGACATCCAGTATGGCGGTCAAATATACATACCCGGCGTTTGGAATTTTGATATACGTCAGGTCAGCCGACCACACCTAGTTCGGATACCGGATTTCCTTGTCTTTTAAAAGATAAGGATAGATAGGGTTCATAGGATGCTTCACACTCGTGTTTCTCTTGGCATGCAAAGCTTTTATCTGCAGATTCTACATGATGCGCCTGACTTGTTTTTCCGTGAGTTCCGGCATTCGTCCTTGCAGTTCCAGCGCGAATTTGCGATAGCCATAAAACGGCTTTGTTTCGCGTATCTGCCTGATTGCTTCATGATACTGATCATGGAGCTTTCTGCGCGGACGAACGCGATAATACACGCCGCTGCGGGGAATACTGAGCAAACTGCATTGCATACGAACGGACAATCGTGGCTCCTTTGGCTCAATCAGCCAGGATCTTTTCCATACAGCTGTCTGTATTTTTTTTAGCCACTCGTTCTGGTACTGCATCTCGCCAAGCTGGCGGAACAGCTCGTCTTTCTCTTTCTTCAACTGCGCGTATTCTTCATCCTTCTTGTTCTTTCGTTCGAAGAGGATTGCAGATTGCTCTAAAAGCTTTTTCTTCCATGCGCTGATCTGGTTGCGATGCACTTGGTACTTCTCAGCCAACTCCTGCAGGGTTTGCTCTTCTTTGACTGCGCGGGGAGCTACCGTTGCCTTGAACTGTTCATCAAACCGCTTTCTCATGGTGGTCTTTCATTCTTGTGGGATATTCCACCTTATTCTTTTTCTGTAGTGGTCCTAGCCCTTGGGCTCAGCATATAGTTTCTTATACAGTTCGCTGTCGTGCATGGCTTCAATATAACTGAAGCTTCTCTATTTGTCACTTTACCCATAGGATTTACTGAAGAGCTAAAAGTTTTATTTTTTATTTGTTGAGTTATTTATTGCTCTTTGTATAAAAGCATGAATCATAAAATCTTTAAATAAAAAAAGGAGAAGAAAATATGTAATGCCACCTATACCAATTATAAAAATGGTTGATAAAAAACTATATTTTATTTTACTTTTAATAATTAAAATAATTATACCCATAATTATTGAAGATATAATAATATTATAAAGCCAGTTCTCTTTATGCATTCCTCTAAAATATTTTCTTGCAAAAATAAGCTCTAAACCAGCTCCAATAAACTCAGCAGCAAACAAAGCGATAGCTGCACCGTTTTGTTTCATATTTGGTATCAAAAGAAAAGCTATGATTACAAAAAAGATCGTAGCTACTAATATTGATAACAAATATTTTTTTTCTTTTCCTACCGCTATTAAAGCTTGAATTCCTGCAACATTAGCAATAGCTACTGGTATAATTATACAGGCTTGTATACGTAAAGTAGGAATAGATGAAATAAATAAAGATCCACTTATTAGTAGTATAAGATAGTCAGCAAGAATTTCAATTCCTACAGTAAATGGAACAGCTAATACCAAAACAGCATGCATCGCTTTTGATATAATAGTTTGAAGTTCTTCCTCTGTTCCATTGTAAAATATATTTGCAACTTTGGGATATAAAACCGAGGATAACGCTACTATAAAGCTCAGTGAAAGCCTAGCTATTTTTTCTGCAGGAATATATAGTCCAATATAATATTCATTGGTTATATAACCTAGAAGAATCTTATCTAACCCAGAATATAAAGACACAGTAAATGAAATTATTGCAAATCTAACCAATAGCGGAAAATGTTGTTTTATTGAAATATTTTTAAAATCAATTCCAATAATTTTATTAGCATAATATAAGTTAAATAAATTATTAGCTCCATTACCGAATATTAAAAAAATTGCATACAACAAGTAATCTCTTTTACTTTTAATAAACAAGAAAATCAATATCGTAGATATTATTTTAATTATTAAACTTCTTAATGTTATATATTTATATTTTTCAAGCCCTTGAAAAAACCATTCAAATGAAAATATATTTAATAATATTGCAAGAGAATACAGTAAAAACAAACTTGTTTCATTTCTGGTTTTTGAATTTGTTAAAATAAATAATATGTATAATATTAATGATAGAATCGATATAAGTAACTCAATAACAAATAATTCATTGAAATTTTTTCTCGTATTAAATAAATCATCACGATATCTTGCAATAATTCTTACACCATATGTATTTATTCCAAAAGTGCCCAATAAGATAAAATAACTGGCAATTGTTGAAGCGAAATTAACTTTTCCGATACCATCCGGTCCAATTACTCTAGAAACATAATAAAAAACAACTAATGGAAAAATCAAATTTGATACAGTTAAAATTATATTATATATATAGTTCTTAAATATAGATTTTTCTTGCATGGTTTTGTGTAAGAAGCAAAGAATAAAGAAGCTTGGAACAAAACATCAAAATTACAATAGTCATATAAAAGCAATAAAAAGGAAAACTTTATATTATATTTGGCTCTTCCGCCTTTTCTGTGGGTTAGGTCAGGCCATCTGGTAGTAACGACAGTCCGCCAAGGTGAAATAAAATGGCCATCTTAAAGCGCGAACGGTTACGAAAACCACAAGCACGCGCTTTGAGTTTCTGAATCATTGCATTCGCTGATTCACTTTTGGCATTTGTTGCACCAAGACGAGTCGCATTCACAATGCCCCAGAGATACTGCCGGATTGTTCGTGCAACCTTGACCACAGGCTCAAGCCTGCTCCGGGTCATCCAGCTCAAGAGCTTCTTCCAGTCTCGGGCAGCTTTTTCATGGTTTTTCGCACGCAAAAGCTCCCCGGCTGCTTCCTTAATCCGCCAGGCGCGCGCCGTTTTCAGGTTACTTTCAGCAAGGGAGGCGAACGCAGTATCGTGCGAGTACGAGCGAAGCCAATTATGTTTGGTCCGCGTTAAGGGACTTTTCTCCCCTCGTTGTTTGAATTCCCGGTGCTCCTCTGCACGCACCGTATCCAATGCCCTATTGAAGTACTGTGCTACATGAAACCGGTCAAAACAGATTTTCTGAGCTCCATCGGGGATACTTTCCCGTATCGCTCCAATGTAGGCATCCCGCATGTCCATGCTGATCGACTCATCGGCCATGCAGTCCCTTTCCTGATCGAATACCACGGTCACGTACTCATACCGCTTCTGAAATGAGGTCTCGTCGATACCTATCCGAGTCAGCGGCATTCTGTCTCGCCGTGCCAGACCCCGCCTGAACGCCCGCTCCATGATTCCTGAGGCTGCATCCCAACTGATGCGCAAATGTCGTGCTGCATCGGAAAGTGATGCAACTTTCAAGAGCGCTAGTGCAAGCGCTTCAAAGTGCGCCGTAAACCGCGAACCCGGCTCTCCCCAGGGAATGTTCACTTGCTTTACCCCATGCGCACGGCAGGATATCCGCGGCACCTCTGCTTCAAGCATCGTCGTAAAACCACAGGTATCCAAATGCCGCCAGCGCCGCTTCTGGTGATCGTAGACAGGTCGGAATTGGCCGCACACGGGGCAAGGGAAGGCAGCTCCTTTGGAATGACCGATGATGACGGTCACGCATGCTGCTGAAAGATCGAGGCTCACCTTTTCGACAAACCAAGGCTCTTTGAGCCCAAGCAGTTTCTCATACAGTTCGCTGTCGCGCATGGCTTCAATTTGACTGAAGCTTCTCTATTTGTCACCTTACCCATAGGATTTATTGAAGAGGCAATTTTATTATTAATTTATTGCTTAAAGAACGCACCCCACACCTTTCCCTCCCGCCCTCTCACAAACTCGGGCAAATCAAGGTGAGGAAATCCTAGCCCCGGCCCCCATGCGCCGCGGCCGAAACACGCTGGCGCCGGGAAAGCCGGTTTCTGAATGTTCATTCTGTGAACATTGGTACTCTATACCAGGTATCGGCATTTGGCAACAGGGTCTGAACACTTTTTTTTCACCGTCATATACGCCGTTCAGAACGCCGATAATTTATTGACGCCCGCCGCAGACCCGGCAGAGCCTGCCGCGCGGCCGCCAAGGAAATAAGCCCATGAGAGAGGACACTAGTCGCGATGTCCCTGTACCGCCGGTGCAGAGTCATGCTAGCATGGCGCACGTGGGAACAAAGCCTGTCTACGACGAATCGAAAATCAAGACCCTCTCTTCCCTCGAGCACATCCGCCTGCGCACCGGCATGTACATAGGCCGCCTCGGCGACGGCTCGAGCCCCGACGACGGCATCTACATCCTCCTCAAGGAAGTCATCGACAACTCCGTCGATGAATTCATCATGGGCGCGGGAGACCGCATCATCGTACGTATCGAGGGCAGCCGCGTCTCCGTACGCGACTTTGGCCGGGGCATCCCCCTGGGCAAGGTCATCGACTGCGTCTCCACCATCAACACCGGTGCCAAGTACAACGACGACGTCTTCCAGTTCTCCGTCGGCCTCAACGGCGTCGGCACCAAGGCTGTCAACGCCCTCTCACGGGAATTCCGCGTCGTCTCCTACCGCGACGGACGCTTCTTCGAAGCCCGCTTCGAACGCGGCGTGCTCAAGGACAGCCGCGAGGGCGGCACCCGCGAAAAACCAGGCACCCTCGTCGAATTCATCCCCGACGAAGAGATCTTCGGCGACTATGCCTTCAACTTCGAATTCCTCGAAAAACGCTTGTGGAACTACGCCTGCCTCAACCCCGGACTCGTGCTCAGCCTGAACGGCAGGGAATTCAAGGCCGACAAGGGACTCTTCGACCTCTTGTCTACCGAACTGGGTGCATGCGCTCTCTACGACATCGGCTGGTACCGCGGCGAGCGCATCGAGTTCGCCTTTACCCACACCCGCGACTACGGAGAAGAACACTTTTCCTTTGTCAACGGCCAGTACACCTCCGACGGCGGCACCCACCTCTCGGCCTTCCGCGAAGGCTTTCTCAAGGCTGTCAACGAATTCTACCAGGCATCCTACAAGGGCGAGGACGTGCGCGAAGGCCTTGCCGCGGCCATTGCCATCCGCATCAAGAACCCCATCTTCGAGAGCCAGACTAAGAACAAGCTCGGCAATGCGGATATCCGCCCCTGGATCCTCCAGGAAGTGAAAAAGGGCGTCGACGAGATCCTCAGGCGCAACCCCCAGGCGGCCCGGGCCCTGCAGGAGAAGATTCTCACCAACGAAAAACTGCGCACCGAGCTCAACATTGTCCGCAAGGAAGCCAAGGAAGCCGCGCGCAAGATCGAACTCAAGATCCCGAACCTCAAGGACTGCAAGCTCCACCTGGGCGACGGTGAAGGCGGCGAGCGCTCTACCCTCTTCATTACCGAAGGCCAGTCGGCGGCAGGCAGCATGGTCAGCGCGCGCGACGTGCACACCCAGGCGATCTTCAGCCTGCGCGGCAAGCCCGAGAACATGTTCGGCAGACCGCGCTCGGCCATCTACAAGAACGAGGAGCTGTACAACCTCATGCAGGCATTGGGCATCGAGCACAGCGTGGAGAACCTCCGCTACGCGCGCATCGTGATCGCCACCGATGCGGACTACGATGGCTTTCACATCCGCAACCTCCTATTAACCTTCTTCCTCACCTTTTTCGAGGAACTTGTCGTCCAGGGGCGGGTGTACATCCTGGAGACGCCGCTCTTCCGCGTGCGCACGAAGAAGGAAACCCGCTACTGCTATTCCACCAGGGAGCGGGACGAGGCGGTGAAGGCCCTGGGCGCAGGCGCCGAGGTCACGCGCTTCAAGGGACTGGGCGAGATAAGCCCTGCCGAGTTCGGGCAGTTCATCGGTCCGGATATGCGCCTCGTGCGCGTCGATATCCAGACACTGTCGAGCGTTCCCGGACTGCTCGAGTTCTTCATGGGCAAGAACACGCCCGACCGGCGCAGCTTTATCATGCAAAACCTCGTGACCGAACTGTAGAGAACCATCAGGGACCGGAGGAGCCTTTGGCATATATCAAGAAACTGCTGACCGACAATTTCCTCTACTACGCATCCTACGTCATCATGGACCGGGCGATTCCCGAGCTGGACGACGGGCTCAAGCCGGTCCAGCGGCGCATTCTCCACTCGCTTTTCGAAATGGACGACGGGAAGTTCCACAAGGTCGCGAATGTCGTGGGTCACTGCATGAAGTATCACCCGCATGGGGATGCTTCCATCGCCTCGGCCCTGGTAGTGCTGGCGAACAAGGGGCTCTTTATCGACACCCAGGGGAATTTCGGCAACCCCGTAACGGGGGATGAGGCCTCCGCCCCGCGCTATATCGAGTGCCGCTGTACGCCATTTGCAAAAGAAATCTTCTACAGACCGAAAATTACCAAATACATCGACTCCTACGACGGCCGCAACCGCGAGCCGCTTGTCTTCCCCGCCAAGATTCCGGTGATCCTCATCCTCGGGGCGGAAGGCATTGCCGTCGGCATGAGCACGAAGATCCTGCCACACAACCCCGTCGAAGTGCTCAAGGCCGAGGTTGCCTGCCTGCAGGGCAAGCCTTTCTCCCTTCTGCCTGACTTTCCGACAGGCGGCATCGCGGACTGCTCGGACTATGCCGACGGTGCCGGGCGCATCAGGGTTCGAGCCAGCCTCGACACCTCGGACCCCAAGCGCATCGTGATACGGGAGGTGCCTTATGGCTCGACCACCGAAAGCCTCATCGCGAGCATCGAGGAAGCGACGCGCGCAGGCCACCTGAAGATCGCTTCGATTTCGGACTTTACGACCGACAGGGTCGAAATCGAGCTCAAGCTCGCCCGCGGCGTGTACTCGCAGGAAGTGGTCGACGCGCTGTATGCCTTCACCGAATGCGAAAAATCCATTTCCTGCAACTGCCTCGTGATCAGGGACGAAAAGCCGGCGCTCATGACTGTCTCGGAGATTGTGCACTACCATGCGGGCAAACTCCTGGCGCTTCTGCGGCAGGAGCTCGAGCTCGAGCGCGGCGAGCTCAAGGACGAACTCTTCGCACGGACCCTGGAGCGGATTTTCATCGAGGAACGCATCTACAAGACGATCGAGAATAAGCGCACCAGCGAGACGGTAATCAAGGCGGTCATCGACGGCTTCAAGCCCTTCCGCAAGGAGCTGGTGCGGGATGTAACCGAAGCCGATGTTGAACAGCTTCTTAAGATTCCCATAAGGCGCATCTCGCTGTATGACATCAACCGGGCAAAGGAAGAGATGCAGAGGCTCGAGGCACGGCTTGCTGAAGTGGAGCGCCACCTTGGCAACCTGGTGGGCTATGCGATCGAGATTCTAAAAAAGTATATCGGGCTTCTGGAAAAGGACTGGCCGCGGAAGACCACTCTCAAGCCCTTTGAGAAGGTCGAGGCAAAAGAGGTGGCGCGGCGGGACATCGCCCTGCGGTATGACCGCGAGTCGGGCTATCTGGGGACGGAGGTTTCCGGCGAGAAGGTGCTGGAAGCTTCGATGTATGACAAGGTGCTGGTTCTGCGCAAGAATGGCATCTACACGGTGATCCCGATGCCTGAGCGGTTTTTTGCGGGGCAGGATATTCTGTGGGTGGAGGTTGCGGACAAGGAGCGGCTTCTAGCCTCTCCGCTGACGCTGGTGTACACCATGCAGGGGCATGAGGGGGCCTTCATCAAGCGGACGGTGATCGATGCGTGGCTCACGGGGAAGGATTACAGCCTCGTGCCGGAGGGGGCGTCGGTGATCGGCTTCTCGGTGCGGGACGATTTTGCCTTTACCCTGCAGTATGCGCCGAAGTCGCGGCTCAAGAAGACGGCGGAAAGTTTCCGGGCGGAGCGCTATCCGATCCGCGGCAGGCTGGCAAAGGGCCTGAAGCTGACGGCGCGGGCGGTAATCGGTTGCGTGATGGAGGAAGGAGCGGGGCCCGCAGAGGCAGCGCAGGAGGCGCCGGCCACCGAAGAAAAGGCCGCCAGCAAAAAAGCTGCCAGCAAAGAAACCGCTCCCCGGGCAAAGCCTGCACCCCGTGCGAAGCCCGAAGCCAAGCCCGAACCGAAACCTGCACCGAAGCGCCGGGCAAAACCTGCTGCCACAGCGCCTGCCAAACCTGTTCCGAAGGCAGCTCCAAAGCCCGATTCCGCAAAACCCGCTTCCGAGCCCGAAACCAAGCCCGCATCCAAGGGCCTTCTCGAGCTCGCCAGGAAAAAGCACAAAGACAGCTAGCCCGCAGGAGCGATACATGCATGCAAGCGTCATTCTGGCTCATCCCTACCGCAAGAGCTTCAACCATGCCCTGTACGCGCGCGCCCTGCAGATCATGAGCCAGCTCGGAGTCGCCGCATGGGCGCATGACCTGTACGAGGAGCACTTCGACCCCGTCATGACCGAAGCCGAGCTGGGCAAGGCGCCGCCCCGGGATGCGCTGGTCATCCAGTACGCGCGGGAATTGATGGCCTCGGACCTTCTTGTCTTTATTCATCCCGACTGGTGGGGCATGCCGCCTGCGATCCTCAAGGGCTACATCGACCGGGTTATCAGACCGCCCTATGCCTACGATTACGACGAATCCCTTCCCGGGGCTCCGGCTATGGGCAGGTTGGGCGGAAAGCGCGCCATCGTCTTTGTTACCGCCAATACCGATGCCGAGCGCGAGCGAGACTACTTCGGAGACCCGCTTGAGAAAATCTGGCTGCGCTCGGTGTTCGGCTTCTGCGGGGTTGAGGATGCCCAGCTGTGCATGTTCCGGGTAGTCTCGACCAGCACACCATCCCAGCGCCAGGCCTGGCTTCAGGAAGTGGAGGACAGGCTCAGAGCGCTGGTTGGGAATGGAAAGCCTATCAGCCACGAGAAAGATTAATGGCGCAGTGCCCTTGCCTCGATTTCCTCCTGGAGCTCAGTGATGGCTTGGCGGAAGCTGTCGGCTGTTTCGAAGAATTGATCGAGGGCGTCTGGCTCCAGCGGGGCCGGGATGCGCTTCTTGGCTGGATTGTTCATGCTGAGCATGAATTGGGTAATGGAAGAGATGAGGTTTGCAAGCTGGGTGAATGGTTCGAGGGGGATGTCTTCTGGCGAGCGGAGTCTGGTATCGAGCTGACGGAGCCAGGCTATGTAGTCGGCATAGATGTCGACAAGGGCAGCGCGCATCGGGCCGAATGAGTCAAGGTCGGGATGGTAGTCTTCGAGCACTTCTTTGCCATAGTGTGCTAGAAGGTCGGCAAGTTCCTCAGCGGCTTCGGGGTAGACTGACCACTGAGGCGAAAAGTCGAAAAATCGATCCCAGAGGTCTTGGAGGGTGGTGTCGCGGTAGGCCATGTCGAACATGAGGGCTTTGATCTCGTCAGCGGTGAAGGCGAATTCGTAGTTGTCGAAAAAGTGGTTGAGGCGGGTTTTGAGCGAGCCTTTCTGAGTGGTTTTGCGCGGCTTTCGATTGCCGGTTCCAAACGCATCAAGATCGGAAAGGACGATATGTTCAGGATCGGCCCCTTTCTTCCAGATGAGGTTTTCTCCTCCAAAGCAGATAACTTCGGCGGCTCGTTTTGCATCGAGGTAATCGATGAGGTCGGCAGCGGGGTTTGCGTAGAGATCCTTGCCGCCATATCGATACACAAGCGAGAGAATGGTATCGTTGCGGCGGGGGAATTTCAGTTCGTCGAAGGCTTTGGCAAAGGCTCTATCCATAGCGCGGAACCATGGTTCCCGGTCGAGGCGCGATGCTTCTTCCGGGGTGAGAGGGGCGGCTGTGAAGATACCTTTGTGATAGTTCTGCACGGAGATGCGCACATAACTGCCTTTCTGGATAGGCGCGGGGAACAGCGGTTCGAGGTCGAAGACGGACAGGCGCATGAGTCTGTCAAATGCCTGGCCCGCTTGATCGAAGTCGCTTGGGATGTTGCCGGGATGCATCTCTTCCAGCACATCCAGCAGGTCCATTGCGCTCAACAGGCTGAAAAAACGAAGTATTTCCTTGTAGGGAAGAACGATGTTCTTTTTGGGGAGGCTTAAGGCGCCGGGCAGGCGCAGTTCAAGGCGTGGTATGGAGATTCTGGAGGAGTGGAAGGGTTTGAAGCGGTGGCCGGGGATGAGGATTTTTCTGGCGCATTCAAGCGGGTCGAGGCGGACGAGAAAGCTGGCTCCTTCGGGGACATGAGCGGGCGTTTTAGGGGTGCTGGATGACTGACTCATTGCTCAACTGTAGCCAATTCAAAGGCTGGATGTAAAGAGAAAATCGATACCTTTTTACATGGCCTAGATTCGGAGCGCTGAAATCGACATGAAAGTTCTGGCTCAGGGCGATACATAGGAAATCGTCAGCACGTCGGTGTAGCTGCCCGATTCGTAGAAATCGCTCGATGCGTCAATCTTGATGCCGAGGGCGAACTGAATGCCGTTTTTTGGGGTTTTTTTGTTGCAGGTAATTGTCTGTGTGCTGACAAGCTGTACATAGCCCGCCATGATGGCAGGAGTACCTGCAATGCCGGTATAGCCAGCGGTAACGAGCGTGACTTTGACTGCATAGGGAATGAGATCGCTGCCCTTTTTTGCATAGCCGGCATTCTGCGAGCTGAAATCGACATGAAAGTTCTGGCTATTTCCTGATTTTACCGTGAGCGTTCCCTGACTGTCCTGCTGGTAGGCGCTTGTCCCATCATTGGCAAAATCGATGGTCCAGATTGTGGTGTCAAGCGTCAGACTTCCGCCCACTGGAGATACGATGAGAGTGACATCAATTCCTGCGCTCCACGCTCCAGCGAGCGGCAGTAACAGAAGCAGAAGAACAAGATTACGTTTTTTCATTCATTTTCTCCACGCCTTGGCAGTGTGGCTGCCAGGCTGGAAAGAAAATGACGACTCAGCTTGCTGCAATGCTGATGGTGATCGTATCGGTATAGGCTCCGTCGATGTAGTAGTCGCTATAGGCTTCAATGTTGAATCCTATATTGAAGGTTTTGCCGGCAGTTGGTGTTCTGAGCTGAAATACGATCGTTTTGCCTGCAGTCAGCTGGGTGTAGGAACTCAGCTGGTTTGATGCAACGCCGGCTGCCCAGGAGCTGGTATCCACCTTGATCTTGTAGGGAATCGAATTGGCGCCGTTAACCAGAGTGCCGTTGTTTGACGAACTGACGGTGACCGTATAGGATGATTTGCTCGATTTGACGGTAAGCTGGCCCTGTGATGGGTTATCAATGGCGGTACCGCTGTTGTCAAGAGCAATGGTCCATGTTGCTGCATCGACGGTAACTTCGAGCTTTGATGCTGCATTGACAGTTATGCCAATCGTGGCAGAATAGCCGAGGGCAGTAATGGCAAGCAATGCTACCACACTTAACAGATACTTTCTCATCGCACACCTCCAGACATACTTTTTTCAATCCTATTATATCTCCATTTTATCTAAAAAGTCAAATTTTAAAAAAAAGAAAAATTCACACTCAAGCTTCTACAGCTTTCGCGAAATGAGCTCCTCCCAGCGCTCCACTTCCCCCGCAATCTGCGACAGATTCTGGCTACAGCTCGCGCGAAATGAGCTCCTCCCAGCGCTCGCGCCGGATGGAAAGGCGGGCCGTACCTTCGTTCACCATGACGAGCGCGGGCCTTGGCACGCGGTTGTAGGTGCTGGACATCGCCATGCAGTAGGCACCGGTCGAAAAGAGGACGACGAGGTCTCCCGGATGCGGTTCGGGCAGCTCGATGTCCTGTACGAGAATGTCGCCCGATTCGCAGTAGCGGCCGGCGATGGTGACGCGCCGCAGCGGGCGCGCGTTCTGCAGACTGCCTGCCTGCGACACGAGTGCCGCATGGTACCGTGCACCATAGAGCGCAGGCCTTATGTTGTCGCCCATACCGCCGTCGACGGCGACATAGGTACGGATGCCCGGAATTTCCTTGACGGCAATTACCCGGTAGATTGTCAGCCCCGCTTCTCCCACGATCCAGCGCCCGGGCTCGATGGCGCATGCGGGCATGGGCATGTCATACTGTCTGCTCCAGTCCTGCACCATGGCCATCATGGGCTCGATGAAGTGATCCAGCCCCGGTGCTGGCTCCTGTGGCAGACAGGTAATGCCAAAGCCTCCTCCCATGTTGAGTTCGCGCATGACAAGCCCGTATTCCTTTGCAAGCCGCAGGGCGAAATCGAGCACGATACTCAGGGCGGCGAGATGCGAGCGATTGTCCATGAGCTGTGAGCCTATGTGAAAATGCAAGCCCTTCCATTGCACGTGCGGGCAGTCCTGGAGTGCCTTCACATAGCGCGGCGTTTCGGAAGGTTCGAGGGGGATGCCGAATTTGGAATCGAGACTACCGGTTGAGATGAAGCGGTGGGTGTGGCTGTCCACGCCCGGGGTGACGCGGAACCATATCGCCTGGCTGCGGTTGGCGCGCCTGGCGTGCTGTTCGATCCGGTAGATTTCATCAAGATTGTCAACAGCGATGCGCCCTGTTCCGCTGTCGACGGCATACGCAAGTTCTTCGTCGGTCTTGGCATTGCCATGGAATACGATCTGTTCAGGCTCGATTCCCGCCTTGAGCGCCGCAAAGAGTTCGCCGCCGGATACAACATCAACGCCCAGACCTTCTTCCTTGACGATGCGCAGAAGTTCGAGAGACTGGAAGGCCTTGCTCGCATAGTAGGCACGCGAGCCTGGATACCACTCGATGAAGCGCTGGCGCACTTGCGCACAGCGGTCGCGCACTATGCGCTCCGACATGACGTAGAGCGGTGTACCCCACTGAGCTGCGAGTTCGGCGAGATCCACTCCTTCAAACCGGGTACAGCCCTGTTCGATACTGATGCCATCCGGGAATGCCCTGTTCACGTGTACCTCCTTCGCGCGCATCTGCCTTGCCGGTTTCCTGTGCCGATGCCAACAATATGTCGCCACAGCCATGCCGCAGGCCCTTTCCGATCGAGGTTTCGGCCTGACTGGGGCCACTATACTGCGCCAGGGCATCCGGCTACAATAGGCGCATGACAAGGCCGCTTATCGGTATTACCAGCTATCTGGACAAGACAAGGCCGCTCGCATATTGCGCACTTAAGGAATCCTATGTCGAGGCGGTGAAGACTGCGGGAGGGATCCCGGTCATTCTGCCTGTGGTCGATCCTGAGATGGCGGGCGCTCTGCTTGAGCGGATTGACGGGCTTCTGTTTTCGGGAGGAGGCGATATCGCGCCCTGGCTGTTCGGGCAAGAGCCGGCGCCGGGTATTGGCGCATGGGATACACGGCGCGATGCCTTCGAGCTTGCGCTTTGCCGCGAGGCATGGGAGAGGCACATCCCGATGCTCGGTATCTGCAGGGGCTGTCAGGTGATGAATGTAGCACTGGGTGGAAGCCTGATACAGGATATCGGGCGGACGGTGGCGGACGCTCTTCTGCATGACAGCGCCGTTCCTCCTGAGGAATTAGCGCACGAAATCGAGCTTGCAGATGGCTCGCGCGCGGAGCGGCTCTTTGGCACCCGCAGGCTGAGGGTGAACAGCTTTCACCACCAGGCAGTGGACAGGCCGGCGCCGGTGCTGGAAATAACGGGGCGAAGTGCAGACGGCGTTGTCGAGGCGCTCGAAGCGAAGGATGGGCGCTTTGCAGTCGCACTTCAGTTCCATCCTGAAGGGCTGTTTCTGCGCTATCCAGAGTTTCTGGCTCCCTTTGCGGCGCTGGTAAGAGCCTGCTCGAGGGGCGAATGAGCTGGCAAGCCGGATTGCTGGCTGAGGCCGGCAGCATGAGGCCGGATGAGGCCAGCTGAAGCCAGCCGAAGCCAGCTGAGGCCGGCAGCATGAGGCATCAACTGCTGGCAGCGATGGTGATGGTGATGGTATCGGTAAAGTCAGTTCCGCCCTCAAGCATGTCGCTGGTTTCGGGAACCTTGATGTTCATGGCCAGGGCGCGCCCTGCATTGTTCGTCTTCTGAGTGAATTTGATGTATTTCATGCTCGTAAGCTGGATATAGGAGGAAAGATCATTCTGGCTTATGCCCACTGTAGAAGCAGGTATGATCTGCACATAATAGACTAGGGTTTCATTCAGTGCGTTTTTCATGGTACCATTGTTGATAGATGAAAAGCGCAGTTCCCAGTTGCGAATGTTGGAGATTGCAGTGAGGGAAGCTGCGGGTTCGATCAGCACTTCCAAGCCTGAGTAGGTAAAATTAATATTCTTTGAGGTGCCGCTATCGATAAGCACATTGAGTTTCTGGTCGATGCTTGCAGTAAGCACTGCAGACACAGTACCTGCTGCAAATACAGAGCTGATGAGAAGAATTGCAAATACTACAGCAATACTACATTTTTTCATAACCAATCCAACTTTAATTAATCTGGGAAAACAACTTTACAAAAATAATATCGTCTAATTTCTCGAAAATGTCAAGAGCTTTTATTGCAAGCGCATAGGAGCATGGTCAATGACGAGTCAGGCTCACAAGGAGCTGGTCGGTATATACGCCATCCTGCAGAAGGCTTGAGGGTTCATCGAACACAATATGGATATGCAAAGGCAGGCCATCTTTGGCTGTAGGAGGCTGAAGAGGGCTTTCCCATGGCAGGCTGAGATTGACCAGTTCGCTCTGGAAAGCGGGTATGGAAAGCTCATAGTGGATTTTCAGCTCAGGATTGGCCTGGTGCACCACATAGCCCCGCTTGGTCGACTCTATCAGCATGGTCCACCAGACGCGGCTTATCACACTGCACTGGAGCTCTGCAGGTTGATTGAGGTTTTCCTGGTTGAATTCGATAGTGAGCTGTGTGGTACTGAGCGACAGGAGGCTCTGCTGCTCTACCCTGCCCGAGATGACGATGGTGCCGATCACTTGATACTTTCCGGGGGGCTGTGCACCGAGCAGACCTGTCATCAGAGCGAGCAGGAGCGCGAGCGCCGTCAGCTTCATGGAACTTCACCTGCATACATGGGCATTCTTTACTCAATGGTAATGGATTTTACGGCATTCTGCAAATTTTACCCGCACAATTCAGAATGTTCTTTCGCGGGCTGCGGCTGCTTCTCTAAAGACTTTCTCCCATGCCGAGCCTTCTCGAAAGAAAACCGGCGGCTGTCCGAGTGGCGCTTCTTTCGTTTGCTCGCCGGAATGAGGGCTGTTCCACACGATATCCTGCGTCCAGAAGGAGCGCCAGGTGCCGCCGGGAAAGTGGACATTCCGCGAAAGGGCCCCCTCTGTCATTACCGGCGCGACAAGGATGTCAGGCCCGAGCAGGTATTCGTCATCGATGCGCCATGCCTGGGGATCCTGCGGGTAGTGCAGAAAGAGAGGACGCATGACAGCAATGCCGCGGCGGGCGTTTTCGGCAACGCAGGCCCGGATATAATCGGACAGCGCGACATGGACTTGTGCCATCGCGCCGAGATGCGCCAGGGTTTCGGCATCGGAATCGAACTGCCAGTTTTCAGAGGGCCGGTTTCCTTCGTGGGTGCGCATGAGGGGGCTGAAGGCGGCCTGTTCGGCCCAGCGCATGAAGAGCTCCTTGGTTCGGTGCAGGCCGAAGAGGGTGGTATAGCCGCCGATGTCGCTGTGGTGCAGGCCATGTCCGCACATGGCAAGTCCAAGGGCTGAGCGAACGGCGCTGGGCAGGCCGTCGTCATTCGACCAGTCGACGTTCTGGTCTCCTGCCCACATCATGGGGCACCAGCGCTGGCTGCCGGTAAAGCCTGCGCGCATGAAATAGAGGGCTTCGTTCTGGGCACCTGCGCGGCGTACTGCCTCGAAATTGCAGCGAGCCCAGAGCGCAGGCCAGAGATTGTGCGCGAGGAGGGCCGGTGTTCCATCGTGGAGGACGGCATCGGTCGGAAGATATTCGCCGAAATCGGCCATCCAACCGCTTATGCCGAGATTGATCATGTTGCGCACAAGACTGTCGGCATACCAGTCGAAGGCGGCGGGGTTGGTCAGGTCGACAATGCCGGCATCGAATTCGCCGAAATCGACATAGTAGTCTTCTCCGCGGGCATTCTTGACGAGATAGCCGCGGGCGGCGGCTTCTTCGCACAGGGACCAGCCCTTGCCGACATAGCAGTTGGCATAGGCAAGGAAGCGGATGCCTTCCTGCTTCCAAGCCTGGATTGCGCGGTCGAGGCCGGGATAGCGTTCGGGGTTCCAGACCCAGTTCCAGCGCAGGCGCTGGCCGAAGCTGGTCATGTTGATGCCTTCCCAGTCCTGGGCCCAGATGCCGGCGACTGGCACTCCTGCCGCCTGCGCATTTCGCAGTTTGCGCTCGCAGATTTCGGTGCCGCCCTGAATGCCGAGGATGACACCTCTGTACACCCACTCGGGCAACTCAGGCTGACGCCCGAAATAGTCGCTCAGATCTTCGAGGAGGGCTGGCATGTCAGAAGAACCCTGCGCTTGACCGAAGACAAGAGCGCGGGGCAATTCCCAGCAGTACAGCTCGTGCTGTTCACTGCGGCGGAAATCGAATACTGCATAGGCGCTGGAGTCCATGTGCACCCAGTAAGCGTCCGAGGAAACGAAGGTCGGCTGGGGAAAGAAGGTCCACCAGTAGTCGCCGCCGGCGTTGTCGACGAGGTCGGCCTGATGGGTGATCCAGGTCGATTTGTTGCGCCCTACCCCCTGTTCGCTCGTCCAGAGGGGGAAGCGGCGGCCGCGAAGATCGAAATACGAAAACTGCTCCCCGCAGCCATAGACATGCTCAGCTGGATGGGCAGGGAGGACAATGCGCAGGCGGTTGGCGCCCTCAGCGCCCTCCAGCCTTAGCACGAGACGGCCTTCTTCGATGAGCGCGTGCATGACGATGCGCCAGCGCCCTCCGGTACTCCAGAATTCTACGACCGCGGCTCTGCCCTGCTGGACATCAGCTATGCGCCACTCTTCCAGGGGACAGAGCTCGCGGATTTCATCCTGAATATCGAAATTGCCGTGATGCATGGAGATGGCCGCTTCGCCGCGGCCGGCATGGAATAGCGGCGCGCTTCTGCGGTGCTGGAGCGCCAGCCGGTTATCGGTACGCACTTCGATGCCGTCTTCATGTGCAATAAGCACAAGTTCTTTTATAGCCATGAATTCCTCGATATCGCCCGATCAGGGCTCTGCTTCAGCCTGCTTCAGTCCGCCTCAGCCCTTGACGCCGCCTGCTGTGATTCCGCGTATCAGGAACTTCTGCATGCCCAGAGTAAAGATGAAAACGGGCACCAGCATGAGGGTTCCCGCAGCGCATGCCTGCCCCCAGGTTAGCGTCTCGCCGCCCAGAAGCCCATTGATGGCAATAGGCGCGGTCTTGGCTTTCACACCGGTCAGGATGAGGGCATACATGAACTCGTTCCACGAATTGAGGAAGGCAAACACGGCTGCCACCACGAGCCCCGGCGCGACAATGGGAAGGAAGATGCGGAAAAAGACACCCGGGCGGGAACAGCCATCGACCATTGCCGCTTCTTCATACGCACGGTCCACCGCCGTGAAGAAGGGCAACAGAAGCCAGATGACATAGGGGACATTGAAGCTCGTATGGGCCAGCGTAATGCCGCCAATCGTGTCGCGGATGCCTGCGGCGGAAAACATGAGATAGAGCGAGATGACCAGGGAGATCTGCGGCAGCATCCTGAACACGAGGAAACTGTAGGCAAGGCCGTTGCGCCCGCGGAAGCGGAAGCGCGCAATGCCGTAGGAGGCCATGGCTCCGACCAACACGGAAATACCGGTGGACAGGAGGCCTATGATAATCGAATTCTTCATGCCGAGGCGGAAGCCCGCGTTCTTGAGCACAAGTTCGTAGCTCCTCAGCGTCAATTGGGAAAACTTGAAAGGTTGACCCGACAATATGTGAATGTCGCGCCTGAAGCCGTTGACCACCGTAATGGCGATCGGATAGAGCTCCACCGCCAGGATGGCAAATGCAACCACGGCGATGAGAATGTTGAGCGCGATCTTTCTTGCCTTGCTTTTTCTTGCCATTACCCACCTGCCTTTTCCTCGAGCACGTCGAGCGACATGTTGCGCCTGACAAGGGTAAGGGCGAACACTATGGACACAATGAGCAGGAATATCGCCATGGCGCTCGCCATGCCGACTTTCTGGTAGCCGAATGCCTGACGCTGGGTATAGAGCGAGAAGAGCATGGTTGCCGAACCCGGCCCGCCTTCGGTCATGACATACACTTCGCTGAACACGCGGAGCGCATCGATGATACGCAAAAGGATGGCGGTAAGAATGGTGGGAATCATGAGCGGAATGGTGACCGAACCGAGCCGGCGCCAGTATCCGGCACCATCGATTTCAGCCGCCTCCATGAGTTCCTGGGGAATGGCCGTAAGGCCTGCATAGAGAAGCATGAACATGAAAGGCCACATGCGCCATATATCCTGAATGATGATGGCGGCATAGGCGGTCGATGGATTTCCAAGCCAGGTAATTTCAGGAGCCCCCAGGCTGATGAGGAGCGCGTTAAGCGGGCCATAGCGCGGCTGGAGCATGAATCTCCATGTCATACCGGAGAGGATGGGAAGAAAGAAGACCGGGAGCAAGAGCAGGCTGCGTACAATGCGCGAGCCGAAGAATTCCCTGTTGAGCAGAAGGGCCGCTGAGAAACCAAATAACAGCTCGATGGGAATGGCGATGAAAATGAAGCCGAGCTGGAGCTTGAGGCTGTTCCAGAACTCAGGATCCCTCGTGAGCGCTGTGTAGTTTCCAAGACCGACAAAGCGCCTTATTCCAGCACCTTCGGAAAGCGGCCAGTCCCATGTGGAAACAAAGAGAGAAAAAATAATGGGAAAGATGAGCACCGCAAACACGATGAGTATTGCCGGCGCCAGAAACAGGAAAGGCGCGCGCGTGCGCGCCTTTCCTTCCGGTCTGCCAGCACGCGGGCTGTCAGTAACCGGCTTTCTTGAGGACATCGTTTGTCTCGTCGATGATTTTCTGCATGGCCTCATCACAGGGCATCTGCCCGGTGATACCCATGATCCAGTATTTCTTCACGATATCCTGAACCTGAGCGACTTCCTTGAAGCGCGGGCGGGCTGCCGCATACTTCATGGAATCGGCGATAGCCGCAAGCCAGGGCTTGGATTTGGCAAATCTTGGGTCAGTGAGTGCATCGGTGCGGGCTGGTACAGTGTTCTTCTCGACGAGCCAGGTGGCGATTTCTTTCGATGCCCACCAGTAGACGAACTCGGCCGCCGCTTCCTTGTTCTTGGATGCGAGCGGAATGTTCACTGCCCAGGTGCCTCGGATGGCGAATCTGCCTGCAGGGCCTGCGGGAGGTGCACTGTAGACAATCTTGCCTGCAACGAGCGATTTGTCGGGATCCTCATAGCTTGCGATCTGGGCCGGCCAGATAAACTGGGTAAAGACGCCTTTCGGGTCGGCACAGAAGGCAGCCTGCCGCTCGACATGCGCCATGGTCTCGGCTCCCTTCGGGGCGATGGCCATCAGCTTCTTGTAGAATTCCATGCCCTGGACGGCTTTCGCCTTGTCCACCACCAGCGTTGGCTTGCCGCCCTTCCATTCGATAAAGTGGGTTCCATAGGATTCCCACATGAAAATCGCTTCGCCAAATACGCCTGCCGGGCCGCCGTTGAAGGGACCGAATCCACCGGACACGATGCCATTGGAGTAGAAGAAGGTACCCATGTCGAGCATCTGCTGGAAGGTCTGCGGCACGCCGAGATCATAGCCGTATTTGGCCTTGAAATCGGCTTTGTACTTCGGATTTTCGATGAGGTCCTTGCGGGTCATCCAGACATAGAGGTTGCCGTTGATGGGCAGACCGATCAGCTTGCCGTCCCACTGGGCAACGTCGAGCATTGCAGGGGTTACGGTGTTCGGGTCGACTTTCTTGAAGACCTTGCCGGGAGCCCACTGGTCGTAGGGCAGCATGAGCGAAGCAAAGAGAGGAATGTTGCCTTCGTCGACGCACACGAGATCATAATCCGTGCGGTCCTTGCTGACGCTCACTGATGTCTTGGTGAAGACCTGGGGCGGCTGGAGAATTTCGATGTTCACTTTGATGCCGGTCGCCTTTTCGAATTCGGGGATGCGTTCCATGAGGGTGCGCGGGTAGGCGTCATCCCAGAACAGGACATTGATGGTCTGTGCCGAGACCATTGCAACAAGCACAAGGGCCAGGGCCAGGATGGTCAATGTTTTTTTCATCAGAGCCTCCTTGGGTTTATTTTCCCAGTGAAAGTAAATCATGCCCGGAGGCAGCTGTCAAGAATGAATTTGCCAATTTTCGCGCAGCGCTCGGCCAAGGATAGAATGATTCGTCGCACTCAGTTTCCCAAATACGATAAAACCGCCGCAGTCTGCACCGCAACGCCTATGGGCAGACAGGACTCATCGATATCGAACTGGGGCGAATGCAGGGGTGACGACGGGCCGCAGCCCAGATGCCAGAATGCGCCGGGGCGCTCCTTCAGGTACCAGGCGAAATCCTCGACGCCGAGGGTCGGCTTTTGGCGGATGGTGACAGCATCGGGGCCAAGCAGGGAACGGGCGGTCTGGGCTACGAGGTCGACAGCCAGGTCGTGATTGATCAGCACAGGATAGCCCGGAGTGATGATCACTTCGCTTTCTGCGCCATAGGAAGCGGCAATGCCGCTTGTCAGCTCGCGGACTCTCGCGCGCACCCGCTCGCGGACTTCTTCCGAGAGGGTTCGGATCGTGCCTTTCATGACCACTTCGCGGGCGATAATGTTGTTGACCGTGCCGCCCTGGATGGTGCCGATGCTCACCACTGCGTTTTCGAGCGCAGAGACATTGCGTGAAACGACGCTCTGCAGACCCTGGACAACCGCTGATGCGGTGACAATGGCGTCCACTCCCTGCTCGGGATAGGCGGCATGGGCATTCTTGCCCTGGATGCGGATTTCGAGGAGGTCCGAGGCTCCATAGAAGGGGCCGTAGCGCATTTCCACCCTGCCGGCGGGCAGTTCTGGAATGACATGCAGGCCGAGGACGAGGTCGACATGGGGATTTTCAAGACAGCCGGCTTCGATGAGGGGTTTTGCACCACCGCTGGTTTCTTCTGCGGGCTGGAAGATAAAGACTACGGTGCCTGGCAGACTGTCACGCATGGAGGCAAGGATGCGGGCGGCGCCAAGTGCGATGGTCATGTGGGCGTCATGGCCGCAGGCATGCATGCAGCCTGGATGCAGGGAGGCGTAGGGGCGGTCAGAGGGTTCCTGTATGGGGAGGGCATCCATGTCGGCTCTGAGTGCAACGACTTTCCGGGAGCCTTTGGCGCTGGCAAGTTCCTGTACGGCCGTTCCTTCGAGTCGGGCGACGATGCCGGTTCCTATCCGGGTATGGGGAATGCCGATGGAATCAAGCTGGCTGGAAAGGAAGGCTGAAGTCTCGTGCTCGGCATTACCGGGCTCGGGGATGCGGTGCAGAGTGCGTCTTATTTCGGTGAGCCAGGGCTGAAGAGCCCGGGCACGGGCGAGCAGGTTTTCATTCATGGTCAGCCTCCTGTGCATCCGTCCAGTGTACTTCCGTTCAACACATGTGCCGTCTGAAAGCCGGGAGCGAGGATTGCATCGAAAACGCGGACGGCGGAGCCTGACATGTTGATGCTTTCGCCGCTCATGTCGATAGCGAGCCTGCCGCCTGGCATGTGCACGGTAATCCTGCTGTCTACAAGGCCGAGCGCATAGGCCGCTGCTGCGGCGGCACAGGACGAAGAGCCGCTTGCAAGGGTATAGCCTGCTCCCCGTTCCCATATTTCGATTCGGATGTTGCATCGGTCGAGTACTTCGAGAAATTGCACGTTGGTTCGGTTTAGGAACCAGGGGTGACGTTCGACCTGCGGCCCGATGCGAAGCGCGAGTTCTCTGTCGGGCTTCCGGCCGTGCAGCACACAGTGAGGATTTCCCATTGATACGCAGGTGGCTGAAAAATCAAGCCCATCGATATGGAAGGGAACGGCGATAAGGCGCTCTCCATGCTGTGCAATCGCTTCGGGGCTGAGCCCTATGCGCGATGCAGAGAATTCGGGCTTTCCCATCGAGACAGTGATGAGGCCAGGCTCGGGGGAGTCTACCCGGCACTCCACGGGTCCGCCCTTGGTGATGACACTGAAGGGCCCGCACCCTGCCCTGCCGGATTCATGGCAATAGAGGGCAAAAATGCGAAGTCCGTTGCCGGATTTTTCGGCTTCGGAGCCATCGGGGTTGAAAATGCGCAGATGGAAAGGTGCCGGTGGCTGGATAGCCGGTTCCCATGGCCGGCCAGAAAAATCCGCCAGAGGGCCGAAGAGTATGCCATCGGAACCCACCCCCCGGTTTCGGTCGCACAGAAGGCGGATGAGGTCTTCTGTCAGGCATGGCGAGTACTCGGCCGGATCGATGACAAGATAATCGTTTCCGAGGGCGTGATATTTGTGGACATGGAATCCTGCGGGTATGGTACATTCAGTCATGAAGAGTTACTCCTTTTTCATGAACATGCACGCGCGGCACGCGATAAGAAATCATGCATGCCACCTCATAATCGATTGTCCCCAGAAGGTCCGCTATCTCGGATACCGGCAGACTGCGACCGCCGAACAACAGAACCTCGTCCCCCGCGCGCGCCTCGGGTATGCCGCTCAAGTCCACCATGGTCATGTCCATGCACACGCGGCCGACGACCGGAGCCCGTCTCCCGTGAATCAGCACCGACGCACGGTTGGAAAGCGCCCTTGGATAGCCATCCGCATAGCCGATGGGAAGCACGCCGATCCTGCTGCGCTTCGTAACGGTATAGGTTCGCCCGTAGCTTACGCTCTCCCCTGCCGGTACTTCCCGCACATGGGCGATGGTGGTGGTCAGCGTGAGTGCCGGCTCGAAACCTTCGGGGAGCTGCATTCCGGGAGCGGGCAGAAGGCCATAGAGGAGTATGCCGGGTCGGACCATGTCGAGCCGCGAGTCGGGATGGAACAGAAGGCCGGCACTGTTGGCGATATGACGGTATCGTGGGGTAATGCCCGCCTGCTGGAAGGCCTGCAGTGCGGTGGAGAAGCGGGACATCTGGAGGCGAGTGAAGGCGGGATCGGGATTGTCCGCATCGGCAAAATGCGAATAGATGCCTTCCACGATAATTTCGGGATAATCGGCGACGAGGCCTGCAAAGGAGCGTGCCTTGGTCCAGCTGAGTCCCTGGCGGTTCATGCCGGTATCGATCTTGATGTGGGCGCGCGCTTTCATGCCGCTGCTGCGGGCTGCGGAGGCGATGATGCGGACATGGGATTCGGTATAGATGGTCTGGGAACAGCCGAGGCGGATGGCGAGCCCGGCCCAGGAGGGTTCCGGGCTGCCGAAGACGAGGATCGGCATGCGTATTCCCGATTCTCTGAGTTCGAGGGCTTCGCGGGCGAGGGCGACAGCGCAGAAGGGAGCGCCTTCCGCTTCGAGGGTCCGGGCGATGGCCAGGGCGCCGTGGCCGTAGGCATCGGCTTTGATGACTGGGCAGACGAGGCTCGGCTGAGCGAGCTGGCTAAGGCGGCGGAAGTTGGTCCGGATCGCGCCGAGGTCGATCCATGCGGTGGTGGGTCGGTGATTGAAGACTTCGAGGCTCATGCGGGCTCCTCTTCCCTGAGAAGGGTTTCGGGGCGAATAGGATGTTCGAGATCCCGGTCGCACAGGAAAAGATCCGCCGCTTTGCCGGTTTCGATCGAGCCGAAGTCGCGGTCCTGGCCCAGGATGCGTCGCGGCACAAGGCTCATGGCCTGGATCGCGCGCCAGAGTGGTACTTCTGCTTCGGCTGAGAAGAGCCGGACGATATCGATGCCGACTCGGTTCGATCCCATGAGCATGTCGCTTTCGGCATAGCGCACGCCGCGGGGAGATGAGACGATGCTCTGACCATAGTAGGAAAATCGTCCGTAATCGGTACCGGCTCCTACGACGGCGTCGGAAATGAGCACAAGCTGTTCGGGAGAGAGGGCACGGGAAGCGAGTCTGAGACAGGTGCGGTTGACGTGGATGCCGTCGCCGTTAAGCTCTACTGCTGAGGGAAGGCCGCTGAAGGCGAGGTTCGCGAGTCCGCCTTCCCTGTGGTCGATGCCGCGCATGGCATTGAAGAGGTGTGTCATGATAAATGGGCCGGGTGGAAGCGCGATGTCTCCAAGGCGGGCATCGGAATGGCCGAGGGCGATCATTGCGCCGGCGTCGGCGAAAACGGGATAGAGATCTGCGGCTCCCGGCAATTCCGGCGCGATGGTGATGAGCTTCAGCAGCCCGCTGGCAAGCTCTGCTGCATGCCGAGCAAGTTTAATGTCGGGAAGGCGCAGTGTATCCTGGGGTATGCCGCCGCGCCGCAATGGATTGACGAAGGGTCCTTCAAGGTAGAGTCCGGGCAGAACCCATTGGGGCAGTCCGCTTTGCCGGATGGCGGTGACAAGGCGAGCGATTGCGGTTTCGTCCCAGAGAATGGTGGGAACGAAACAGCCGACCGCTTTTGTTTCGAGGAAGCTGTGGGCCGCGCGCAGGTCTGCCGCATCTGCCTGTTCGAATCCCCAGCTTGCGCAGCCATGGATGTGGATTTCGACAAGAGATGGAATGACGAAGCTGTTCTGCAGGTGCACAAGGGGTGCCTGGCGCAGGGCTGGGTGTTCGGACAAGAGGCGTTCGAGAGAACCGGGCGGCTGGACTGCGAGGATGTGTCCTTCTTGTACGGCGAGGATGCCGCGTTCGAGTATTCTGTCTGGAAGTACGAGATCAGCGCCCTCCAGGATATAGCTGTCAGCCATGATATGGGTATTCTGCCTGCTGATCGCAGGAATGTAAAGCGCAGGCGGGCGAAGCGTGAAAGTGCAAAGCGCGGGGCGGATCGTGACAGATCATCGTCATTCGGCTATATTCTGCGCATCATGATGAATGAAACAATTTCTGGCTCGGCGCTCCCGGTGTCAGAGATGCCCGGTTCGGTTTCTCCCGGCTCGGCGCTCCCGGCGTCAGAGATGCCCGGTTCGGTTTCTCCCGGCTCACCGCTCTCGGCGTCAGAGATGTCCGGTTCGGTTTCTCCCGGCTCGGCGCTCCCTGATCCGGAAAGGATAGGGTACATTGCGATGGATATGGATGGGACTATCCTGGATGCCTCTTATCGTATCTCTCCTGCAGTGTCTCGAACCTTGTGTATTCTCCAGTCCAGGGGGAAAAAGCTGATTATCGCAACAGGCCGAGTTCTCGGAGCCGCAGTCCGCTTTCTCGAGGGGGCTTTCGAACCAGATGCATATGTCTGTACCAATGGGGCTGACATCTTCGGACCGGGCAGAATGCGGATCTCCTCCCATCACCTGCCGGCTGATGGCTTACGCATGCTGGCTGGCCTCGCACGGCGCTATCCGCTTCTCTTCTGTTTCTATATCGGCGAGCAGTGGGTATATGAAAGACCGACTCCCATGGTGACATTCTATGAGAAGCGGACGGGGATCAGGGGTATTCGTACCGACCTTGATCTTATTATAGAAGAGGATGTGCTGAAGTGTCTGGTGCTCGGACCACACGATGTATTGCTGAAAGTGCGTCAGGAGATCGATGCGCAGGCGGGCTCACTTCTTTCTACAGTCTTTTCGCATGAGGAAATGCTCGAAGTGATGGCGAGCGGTGTTTCGAAAAGCCGGGGGCTGGAGGAATGTCTGCGCTTCTTTGGCGGGTCGCTGGATGAAGTAATTGCCTTTGGCGATGCAGAGAACGATCTGGACATGCTCATGGCGGCGGGAGTGGGCGTGGCAATGGGTAATGCCCCTGCGCCGGTGAAGGCTCGGGTTCGCTGGATTGCTGAATCGGTGGATGCTGACGGAGTGGCCCGTTTTCTGGAGCGTCTTTTCCCGCAGGTCGAGGATGAGGCAAAGCGAGCTTGATTGACGCGTCTGTTCAGGCTTGCTAGAATTTTTCCCGCTGTGCCGGGGTGGTGGAATTGGTAGACACCAGGGACTTAAAATCCCTTGCTGTGCAAACGGCGTGCGGGTTCGAGACCCGTCCCCGGCAATAAATCTCATCTTTCCGGCATGCGTGCCGCTTCAAGTTCAGGCTTTTTTCTCATCCATGCAGGCGAGTTCGTCCATGCGTCTGAGCCTGCGCGATAGATCCCTGGCAAGATTCATGATGATGATGGAGAAGGTTTTCAGGTCCATTTTGGAAAGCTCATAGAGTGCACGATTCGAGATAGTCACCAGCTCCAGCGGCGTAACGGTACGAACGGTTGCAATGCTCGGCATGATGTCCAGAAGTTCCATCTCGCCGAATGTCTCGCCTTCCTTGAGGCGAGCAATGACGACACCATTTTTGACGATTTCGACTTCACCGCTCACAATGAAGGAAATCCGGTCGTTCGGCTCTCCTTCGACCTGAGGGCATTCGCCTGCCTCATAGTGGGCGGTGCCAAGAAGAGGCTTGATTTTTTCGATCTGCTCCGGCGTTACGCCTCCGAACAGCGAATATTTCTGCAACGCATTCACATCGATCATCTAAATAGTCCTTGCCCGTGGATGTGAGCGCGTTGGTGGTGCCGCAGCGCTCTTTGACAGCATCCCAACGTTTTGCCAGCACTGAGCCGCGCCTCTTGCGGCGCTTAGGCGCCAAAGCAGGTCTATGCAGCGCCTCTGCTCAAACCACATCTCGGGCTGAATAATTATAGAACAGTAATGCGGTTCCTGCCACCCTCTTTGGACGCATAAAGCGATTCATCCGCACGTTTGACTAAAGCTTCGGGGGAAGAAGCGTCGAAATCGGGCCAGGAGGCGACGCCGCCTGACAGCGTAAGCTTGATTCGCTGAGGTCCATGGAGGAATTCCGACTCTTCTACCTGGCGCCTTATGCGCTCAGCAATCTGATAGGCATCGGTCATCGAGGCTCCGGGGAGAACCGCCATGAATTCTTCTCCGCCATACCGCAGGGCAATATCGCCTTCGCGGAGTACGCTGCGGATGATGCGCGCGATATGGATCAGCACTCTGTCGCCTGCCTGGTGACCATAGGTATCGTTGACCTGCTTGAAATGATCGAGGTCGAAAATGCAGATACCGATGGGGGCATTACTGCGCACAGCACGTCCATATTCCTCCTGGAGCCTGGCCATGCCGAAGCGGCGGTTGAACAGGCCTGTAAGGGAGTCGTTGGCGGCAAGGCGCTGGAGCTGGTCATACGAAAGGGCATTGCGCAGGGCGATGGCGATGTTGGGGCTGAGCAGATCGAGGATTTTGTTGATTTCTTCTCTGGGAGCCTTTAAAAAGGACAGAACGATGAGCGCCAGTGTTACTTCGTGATAGACAATCGGCTCGATGATAATCGAGGCGGGGCGCGCACTGAGCAGTGCGCCTTCGATCATGATATCGGGAGGCAGATCGATACGCATCCGCTTCGCTTCGGATGCACAGCGCTTTATCATCTCGCGCTGACCGAGTATTTCGGGCTTCTCGATGCCGATACATGCGCGCGGTATGAAACTGCCGTTGTCTTCGATTAGGATTGCTCCCGCATTGGAATCGCAATAGCGCATGAGTTCTGGGAGAATGCCGTTCGTCAGATCTTCCAGTTCGAGCCGGCTTGAAAGAATGCGCGAAAAGTGCGTTACCATCGATTCTTTGTTGAATGAAGCATAGAGCGCGCCTATCAGTTCATTGTAAGACTATGCGCACTCTCCAAGCTCGTCATCCGAATCCTTGAGCACCATGCACTGGTCTGGACTGCATGAAGTGATGATCTCTTCATGAGTCTTGGTAGCAATATAGCCGCTGATCTAGCGCATTCGTGCTGAAATCGAGCGCAGCCGCGAGCCGACGACCGAACGTGCAAGGAGAATATTCACCGCACCTACGATTATCCCGGCTATTACGCATACCGCGAAAAACCAGAACTGCATGGCAATGGATGCTGGAACGCCAAGCAACATTACGAAAAAGGGAAATACCACGCCTATGAACAGTCCAAAGCCCATCATGTAGAAGGCCAGATCGGTAAATACGCGGCGAGTTATTCTGATCATGGAAAGTCTCCTGGCTATATTCTATCAGAATTGATAGGGGTAAGCCAATGCAGTGCTCTCAACCTTGTGTAAAGGCAGACACAGAGTTGGGCAGCCTGCTCCTTTTCCTTTCCTCAGGCAAGCGCCAGCTTCGGCACATACTCAGCCTTCGATTTGCCTGGTGTCTTCCACTCCTTCTTCCAGCTTCTTGCCATCGAGACACTCAAGGTGCTCCGGCTCAG
>Ga0101944_10002140_pt1 | contig 34010 bp, 24 predicted proteins | sample DewCreD2012metaG_FD_75245 | JGI IMG/M metagenome (GOLD analysis project Ga0101944, IMG submission 75245) | Hot spring sediment bacterial and archeal communities from British Columbia, Canada, to study Microbial Dark Matter (Phase II) - Dewar... ... | reverse complement strand
GGGAATTGCGTGCGTGGCATGGGCACTCTCCTTTCTGTATCTACTACATATATAGGATTGGCGGGCAAAATGCAAGCTCTCTTCGAATGCGAATCTGCTCGGGACACCCGAGCCGAACCTAGAACATGGTCAGGAGAGAACTAACGCCCAATCCCCCGCCCTCAGCGCGGAATCGCTGTGCTCTTCTTCCCCCTCGACGGATTAGCCCTCGAGTGAGCGAGGCCACGTCTCCGCCGCGTGTCGAGCGAAACGGCACGCATCACGAGGCGCGCCTCTGACGCGACCCAGGTTTCGTTCTTCGACCTGTCCCGGGCCCCGACGGGCGCAACACCGCGGGCCACCGAAACTGGGCCTCCTTGGGCCATTTCCGACGGCGACACCGGACAGAGGATCAATGTGTGCGCAAGGAATTGATCCTCTGTGCCAATTTTTGGCACGCTCCCTAAGCTTAAGTCCCATAGGCACTTGTGAACTGGGCGCGCTCCCAGATAACAGGGGATCACTGCCCTCCGGCTCCCAAGTTGATCCTCTGTCGCCCCCCGCCCCGTGCCCCGGCCCTCTCGGGCGGAGAGCGGCGACTTGTCGCCGCTCTTCACAAGGAACCACCGAAACTGGGGTCGCGCCAGGCTCACCTCGCTTGACAGGGGCGCGCAGCCGCCTATAATCGCAGGCGGCTCGACACGGGGCCAAGGAGAAGGGATGCCGAGGAAGTTCATCGAAGACCTTCGCCCGGGCGACAGCGTGCAGCAGCCCTTCCTGGTGCGCGACAAGCAGCTCCGCACCCAGCGCGACGGGGCGTTCTACATGGACCTGGAGCTGATGGACCGCACGGGCGTGGTGGCGTCGAAGTTCTGGAGCGCGTCGCGGGAGCTCTTCGAGTCGTTCGCGCCCGACGACTTCGTGCTGGTGAAGGCCCGCGCCGAGAGCTACCGCGGCAGGCTCCAACTCGTCGTGACCGACCTGCGACGCATCGAGCCCTCCGAGGTGGACGTGGAGGACTTCCTTCCTCGGACGACGAAGGACGTGGCGGCACTGGTCGCCCGCCTGCGCGAGGCCGTGGGCGCCCTGCGCAACCCCCACCTCAAAGCCCTCCTGAGCGCGCTGCTGGACGACGGGGAGTTCATGCGCCGCTTCCAGCGCGCGCCCGCCGGCGTGAGCATGCACCACGCCTGCCTCGGCGGCCTGCTTGAGCACACCGTGGCCGTGCTGGAGCTCGCCCTGAAGGTCTGCGACGCCTACCCGAACCTCAACCGCGACCTGCTGGTGGCAGGGGCCATCGTGCACGACATCGGTAAGATCGAGGCCTACCAGTTCGAGCGCGGCTTCCGTTACAGCGATGCCGGCGGCCTGCTCGGCCACCTGCCGCTGGGGGCCGCAATGATCGAGCAGCGGGCCGCGGCCATCCAGGGCTTCCCCCGCCCGCTCCTCCACCAGCTCCTCCACCTCATCCTCAGCCACCACGGCGAATACGAGTTCGGCTCGCCCGTCCTCCCCGCAACCGCTGAGGCCATCGCCCTGCACTACCTCGACAACCTCGACGCCAAGCTCGCCGCCTTCGAGGCCGCCATGCTCGAGGACTGGGACGAGGAGAGCAACTGGACCGAGTGGAGCAGGGCCTTCGAGCGGCGCCTGTTCAAGAAAAAGGTCTGAGCCGGGGAACCGGGTCTATGGCCCCGAGCCCCGGCGCTAGCCTTCTCCTTGAATCTTCGTCCTTGTCGTCGTCGTCCTCGTCGTCGTCGCGTTCCGAGCTGAAGGAACCGGAGATTCGACGACGACGACGAGGACGACGACAAGGAGGAGGATGAGGACGACCGGGGCGAGATGCACGCGGTTTGGGGCAGTGGGGGGGCCATGGTGGCGAGCGGGTTTGACTTTTCGGCTTCGCGCGACTACCCTGGTGGGTGCGCGCGAAGGGCTGGGAGCGTTCCGGCCCGCCTCCGGTTCTCGTTGGGAAGGAGCCGGCAATGAGGGAAGAGACGACGCGTCGTGGCTTTCTGAGGGGCTCCGCCCTGGGTGGGGCGGGACTTGTGATCCTCGGCTCCCGCGGCCTGGCTGGGGAGGGGCCGCCCAAGGCGGCGCCAAGCGACCGGCTCAACATCGCCGCCGTCGGCGTCGGAGGCCGCGGCGCAGCCAACATCGGCGGGTGCGCCAGCGAGAACATTGTGGCCCTCTGCGACGTCAACGCCCAGGCGCTCGCGGCCGGCAAGAAGCGCTTCCCTGCCGCCAAGGCCTACGACGACTGGCGCAAGATGCTCGACGACGCGAAGGACTTCGACGCCGTCATCTGCTCGACGACTGACCACACCCACGCGCTGGTGAGCAACAACGCGATGGAGCTGGGCAAACACGTCTACTGCGAGAAGCCCATCGCCCACTCGGTCCACGAGGCCCGGACGCTGCGCGAGACCTATCTGAAGGCCGCGGGCAAGCTCGCCACCCAGCAGGGCACGCAAATCCACGCCGAGCGCAACTACCGCCGCGTCGTCGAGCTCATCCAGGGCGGCGCCATCGGCGCAGTGCGAGAGGCCCACGTCTGGTGCTCCCGCCGCGGGCCCAACCCCCAGAGGCCAACCGAGGAAAAGCCCGTGCCAGAGTGGTTCAACTGGGACCTCTGGCTCGGCCCGGCCCCCTTCCGCCCCTATCACCCCGCCTACCACTCCGGCGGGTGCATGGGCTGGGAGCAGTGGTGGGACTTCGGCAACGGGTGCCTGGGCGACATGGGCAGCCACCTCATTGACCTGCCCTTCTGGGCGCTGGGCCTCCGCCACCCCACCACCGTAGAGGCCGAGGGCGACCCGCCCAGCGGCGACCCCAGGACCAAGGACTCCTATCCCCACTGGCTGAAGATCCGCTGGGAGCACCCGGCGGTCGGCCAGCGGCCGCCCGTCAAGCTCTTCTGGTACGACGGCCCCCAGCGGCCCCCGTCGCCCGAGGGCCACGACCTCCAGAAGTGGGGCATCGGCGTCCTCTTCATCGGCGAGAAGGGCATGGTGCTGGCCGACTACGGCCGACGCATCCTCCTGCCCGAAGCGGCCTTCAAGGACTTCAAGCCGCCCGAGCCGACCATCCCGGACTCGGTCGGCCACTACCGCGAGTGGCTGCAGGGCTGCAAGACCGGCTCGCCGACACTGTGCAACTTCGACTACGCCGGCCTTCTCATCGAGAACAACCTCCTCGGCTCCGTGGCCTATCGCATGGGCAAGAAGCTCGAGTGGGACGCCGAGGCGCTGAAGGCCGCGCCCGACGCGGCACACCTCATCCGCCGCAAGTACCGGGACGGATGGAGCCTCTAGCCCGCGCCTCGCGGGACCGTGTGGGCTCACTCTGCGGACGGGCCGGGAAACGAGGTCACCTACATCGGCAGGCAAGCCAGAGCGCTTGCTGAGGGGGAAGCCATGGCCTCATTGACCTGGGTGACGACCGAGGGGAAGCAGCGCCGCCTCCTGACCGGGGAGACCCGCATCGGCCGGGCGCCGCAGAACGAAATCTGCGTGCCCGACAGCGGGGTGTCGGGCTTCCACGCCCGCGTCTTCCGCGAGGGCTCCGCCTGGTTCATCGAGGACTGCGGCAGCCGCAACGGCACTTATGTCAACGACGAGCCACGCAAGCGCTGCGAGCTGCACGATGGCGACGTCATAGGGATCGGCAACGCGGACTTCACGTTCAGCGCCGCGGAGACCTCGCTCGTCGAGGCTGGGGACGCCTCGACGATCCTGTGGCGCAAGGGCGCCGCCGAGGAGGCGGCGCCGGCGCCCCAGGGCGGCCGACCCGTCACCGCCGGGCCAGCTGGCCTCCAGCGCCTCGTGCGCGGCGACGTGGACTACAGCGCGGTCGGCTCGGTCAACTCCTCGCTCTTCACCACCTCGGCCATGCCCAAGGCTGGCGACGACCCCCTCCACCTGGCCCGCCGCCTCATGGCAACCTACGAAATCTCCAAGGCCACCGACGGCACCCTGGCCACCTCGGACGTGCTCGACCGCGTGCTGGGGGCGCTGTTTGAAATCTTCCGCGCCGCCGACCGCGCCTTCATCATCCTCGTGGACCCGCAGACCCAAGAGACCCACACGGCGGCCGCCCGCTGCCGCGTGGCGGGCCGGGCCGCCGAGGCCGGCATCTCGCGCACCGCGCTCGACCGCGCCATGCGCGAGCGCTCGGCACTCCTGTGCCGCGACGCCGCCGCCGACGAGCGCTTCGCCGCCTCCCAGAGCATCCTGGGACTCGGCATCCGCTCCATGATGATCGCCCCACTCGTCTTCCGCGACGAGGTCCTCGGCGCCGTCCACATTGACACCCTCAAGGGCATGCGGAGCTTCACCCAGGACGACCTGGAGCTGCTGACCTTCGCCGCCTGCCAGGTGGCGAGCTGCCTGGCCAACGCCCGGCTCCACGAGAAGGTCGTCGCCGCCGAGCGCCTCGCCGCCGTCGGCCAGACCCTCGCCGGGCTCACCCATTGCATCAAGAACATCCTCCAGGGCATCAAGGGCGGGGCCTACATCCTCGAGAAGGGGATGGAGAAGGGCGACCTCGACCGCGTGCGCACCGGCTGGGAAATGGTGCGCCGCAACAACAGCTTCATGGAGGAACTCGTCTACGACCTGCTCACCTACTCGCGCGAGCGCGAGCCCGAGTACGCGCCGACCGACCTCAATGCCCTGTGCGCCGAGATATGCGACATGAGCGCCGGGCGCGCCAGGGAGAGCGGCGTGGAGCTTACGTTTCAGCCCGACGCCGCGCTGGGCATCGCCGAGGTGGACCCCCGCGGCTTGCGCCGCTGCCTCCTCAACCTCGTCACAAACGCCGTGGACGCCTGCGCAGGGCGCCCAGGCGGCTCCGTGACCGTGGAGACCAAGGCCCCAGGCCCAGACGGCATGGTCCGCATCGCCGTCCGCGACACCGGCTGCGGCATGTCCAGCGAGACCCTCGCCAAACTCTTCACCGTCTTCTTCTCCACCAAGGGCTCAAAGGGCACAGGCCTCGGCCTGCCCGTCACCCAGAAGATCATCGAGGAGCACGGCGGACGCATTGACGTCCAATCCGAGGTAGGCAAGGGCACGACCTTCACCCTCTGCCTCCCGCCGCGCCGGCAGGACACCCGAAAGCTCTGAGGAAACCCCATGCCCGACAACCCGAAGAAAGTGCTCATCGTGGACGACGAGGCGGACAACCGCCACTTCGTCCGGGCCACCCTGGAGGACGACGGCTACGCCTTCGCCACCGCCAAGGACGGCGCCGAGGCCGTCGAGCGGGCCGCCGCCGATCGCCCCGACATCATCGTGATGGACGTCCAGATGCCCAAGAAGGACGGCTTCACCGCACTCTACGAGCTGCGCCAGCACCCCGACCTCAAGGCCATCCCCGTCATCCTCCTCACCGGCATCGGCAGAAAGACCGGCGTCCGCTTCTCCGCCGAATCCGTCCAGGAGTACATGGGCGAGAAGCCCGACGCCTTCCTCGACAAGCCCGTGGACCCCGACAAGCTGCGCTCCACCGTCCGCCAGCTCCTCCACGCGAGGCCCAGGGGCGCCTGAGCGCTCAGTAGTGGACCTTGCCGACCTTGAGCCAGAGGGTGCGCTGGAGGTTGATGGCGAAGACGGCCGAGGCGATGGAGAGGAGCTTGGACTCCGCAGTGTCGGCGCGGCTGGTGAGCACGACGGGCACCTTGGCCCCCACCAGCAGCCCAGCCAGGCGGCAGCCGCCCAGGTAGACGAGCGCCTTGGCCAGCAGGTTCCCCGCCTCAATGTTGGGCACGAGCAAGACGTCGGCCCACCCGGCCACCGGGCCGCTGATCTTCTTGTGCTTCGCCGCCAGCTCGCTCACAGCGTTGTCGAGCGCGAACGGGCCGTCCACCTCGCAGGGCACCGAGAACTGGCCGCGCCGGCCCATCTGCGCCAGCGCCGCGGCGTCCAGGGTGGCTGGCATGGCCGGGTTGATCAGCTCCACCGCCGCCATCACCGCCACCTTGGGCCGCATCACCCCGAAGGCGCTGGCGATATGCACCGTGTTCAGCAGAATCGCCGCCTTCTGCTCCAGGTTCGGGGCGATGTTCATCGCCCCGTCGGCGATGAACAGCAGGCGGTCGAGCAGCCGGCTCTCGGCGATGAAGACGTGGCTCATGATCGACCCTGTGCGCAGGCCCTGGTCCTTGTTGAGGACCGCGCGCAGGAAGTCATCGGTGTGGATGTAGCCCTTCATCACCAGGTCGGCGTCGCCGCGCGAGGCCAGGGCCACCGCCGCCAGCGCCGCCTTCGCGGGGTCAGGCTCGTGAACAACGTCGGCCTCGCGCACCGCGTAGCCCGCGCGTTCGCCCGCGCCCAGGATCGCCTCGCGGTCCCCGAAGAGTATGGCCTGCACCAGGCCGCGCTCCTCGGCCCCCCGGATGGCCTCCAGCACCGTGTGGTCCTGCGCCGCGGCCACTGCCAGGCGGCGGCGCGGCTGGTCGGCCACCAGCCGCAGCAGCGAGTCGAAGCTTCTCACACCGCACCTCCTTTCCCGACACGTCCCATAGGCCCTAAACCCGGCGGGCGACAAGCATACTCTCTTGCGCGAGACGGGTCAACCCCCCGATCGCCAGTCGTGCTTGAAATCCCTGGCCGCCCTGGTACCATCGAGGGGGTGAAACACGGCGCTGCCAGTGCGCCCCGGCGGAACCCCGTGCGATGGAGGCGGCGAGATGAGCGAGGATGGAACCTGCTCCCGCGAGGGCTGCTACGAGCCGGCCTGGGGCGCGGACGGGTCGGGGCTGTGCCTGTGCCACTCCCCGCAAAACGGCAAGGACGAGCTGACGGCCCGGGCCGTGTGGCGCCGCGCACGCCACCTGGTGGCCGAGGAGAGCCCCGACTACTCCGGCTGGCACTTTCCCCCCGACCCCGACGGCAAGGGCTTCGAGGCCGTCACCTTCCGCGACCGCGCGGTCTTCGGCGGCGCCACCTTCGCCGGCGAGGCCAGGTTCGCGCGAGCCGTCTTCCGGGCCGCGGCGGACTTCCAGGGCGCCAGCTTCGTGGCCGCGGCGGACTTCTCGGGCGCCAGGTTCTACAGCACCGCGGAGTTCTCGGGGAGCACGTTTCACGCCGAGGCGGCCTTCGAGCGGGCGCGCTTCATCGAGCGGGCGCGCTTCCGGGCCGCGTTCGAGGGCCGCGCATGCTTCAGGTGGGCGGCTTTCAACGGGGGCGCCGACTTCAGCGGCTCGGCCTTTGGCGCCGAGGCCGACTTCAGCTACGTGCGCGTCCCGGCCGGCGCCGACGTCGTCTTCGACCTCCCGTCCTGGCTCGGCGGGCCGTTCCGCCAGCGCTGCGAGGGCGAGACGGCTTACCGCCTGGCCAAGGGCGCGGCGGGCTCCCGCGGAGACTATGGCCTCGCGGGCGAATACCACTACGCCGAGCAGTGCGCCATCGAGCACCGGCACCGCCGCACCTATGGCTGGCGCCCGTGGCGCCTGGGCTTCTGGCGCAGCCTCCTCGAGCTCATCTTCGCCCGGGGGATATTCGGCTACGGGGAGCGGCCGAGCCGCGCCCTCCTGATGGGCCTGGCCGTCATCGTGCTCTGGGCCTTCATGGCCTACGGCTCGGCCGGCATCGCGCGCGACGCCCGCGCCGACCCCGGCTACCAGCCCACCCGCGCCGAGTGCCTCCACTTCAGCATCGTCACCTTCACCACCGTCGGCTACGGCGACTTCCAGCCGAAGCCGCACTTCATGAAGTGGGCCGACGCCGAGGCGCTCCTGGGCGCCGCCCTGATGTCGGTCTTCATCGTCGGCCTGACGCGCAAGTTCATGCGCTGACCCCCGCCCCCGCATGCCCCGAGGAATGCGGGCTTGACGCCGGCGTGGTGAACGGCTATAAAGGTATGCGGCCGGGCCGTGGGAATTGATGGAGGCCGCGGACATGCCCGAGGCGAAGCCGGCCGAGCGGGTGGGGGACTACGAGTTCCTCGACCTCTTGGCCGTAGGCGGGATGGGCCAACTGTGGCGCGTGCGCCACGTGAAGCTGGGCGCCATCTACGTCGCCAAGGTCCTGCGGCCAGACCTCCGCGGCGACCCGGAGTTCACCGCCCGCTTCCTCCACGAGGCGCGCCTCGTCGCCAACTTCCGACACCCCAACGTCGTCCAGGTTTTCGGCTTCGACGAGGAGCACATGCTCTACTTCATGGAGTATGTGCAGGGCATGGACCTCGACCACCTGATGCGGCTGCGGCGCAACCTCGAGTTCCACGAAAAGCGCATCGTCATCGAGGTCGTCGCCGACGTCGTCGGCCACGCCCACCGCCACCACAACCTCATCCACCGCGACATCAAGCCGAGCAACGTCCTCATCGCCATCGCAGAGCCCGACGACCCCATCCTGCGCTCCCACGTCAAGCTCACAGACTTCGGCATCGCTCGCGTCATGTCCATTGACCAGCGCGTCACCATGTCCTCCGGCGTCGTCATGGGCACCGTCCACTACATGGCACCCGAGCAATTCGAAGGCCACGCCGACAAGGCCAGCGACGTCTACTCCATCGGCGTCCTCTACTACCAGCTCCTCACCGGCTCCCTGCCATTCACCGGCAACACCCCCTTCGTCCTCCGCGACAAGCACCGCACCGAGATCCCCCCCGCGCCACACAAGGTCAACCCCTCCGTGCCGCTCGCCGATTCCGCCACCGTCATGAAGTGCCTCGAAAAGGACCCCGCCAACCGCTTCCGGGACGCCGCGGAACTCTACGAACACCTCACCGCCACAATGCCCACAACCCACACCGCCGCCATCCCCCGCTCACGCACCAGGGCCGCGCGGCCCACCGAGGTCTCCACCGAAACCGGCCCCCTCCAGCCCACGGCGCAAATGGAGCGCACCCCGCGCGGCACCACCGGCTTGGCCACCCCCCACGCCCCCCCGCCTACCCCCGCGCCCTCCGCCCCGCTCGACCAGGTCACCGAGCGCACCCTCCCCGCTGCCCTGCCGGGCGCGCCGGCGGACCACGTCACCGAGCGCACCCTCCCCATAGCCCCCCGCGCGCGGCCCCGGCCCCGCCGCAGCCTTTGGGTCGCCGCAGCCATCGCCGTCCCAGCAGTCATCGCTCTCGCCGTCGCCGGCGTCCTCCTCCTCCCCGCCATCCTGCGCCGCCCCAAGCAGCCCGACACGCCGATGCCAGCGCCCACCACCGTCGTCCCCGTGAAGACCAAGGGCGACCCCTTCCTCAGCGAGGCCCTCCCCAGCCTCGCCGCAGCGCGCTCCCTCGACGACGCCCGCCTGGTCCTCGACCGCGCCGCCGAGCAGCTCGCGGGCGACCCCAAGGCCGCCCCACGCATCGCCGCAGTCCGCGAGGGCCTCTCCCATCTCGACGCGGCCGCCCAGGCACTCGCCGACGGCAACCCCGATGAGGCCGACCGCGCCCTCCGCAACGCAGCCATGGCCCTCGGGCGCCTCGACGGCGTGGACCCCGGGGAGCTGCCCAGGGACTTCCTCTTCCGCCACACCCTCGCCACCGCCATAGCCCAGGCCCGCGACCTCGCCCCCAAGGCCGCCCAGGCTGTCGAGGCCATGCAGCCCGTGGCCGACTCCAAGGCCAGCATCCAGTACATGATTGACAAGTGCAAGGCCGCCCACGCCGCCGTCGCCGAATACCTCACCGTCACGCCCGGATGCACGGCCTGGCGCGAACTGCGCAAGAAGGCCGAGGGCGGCGGCAGCCTGGAGCCGCTCTTCAAGGCTCTCCCAACCGCCTCCCCGCCCCCCATCGCACTCGCGCGCCAATACCTGGCCAAGCTCGACGCCCTCCTCAGCTACGCGCCAACCACCGGTCAGGACGCGCTCTACCGCGCCGCGCTCCTCAAGCACCTCGATGCCCTGGCCGCCGCGCCCGCCAAGCTCGACCCCTCCCCCTGGCTCGAGGCCTGCCTGCCCATGGACTTCGGCCCCGGCGCACTCCCCATCGCCGAAAGCCTCTGGCGCGAGGCCCATCGCACCCGCCTCACCGAAGCCGCGCGCCTCTGCCATGCCCTGGGCAGCGAACAGCTCGCCAAGGCCGAGGCCCTGCTCACCTCCCACGAGAAGCTGGCCGACGCCCGCCGGCTCTTCGACGACGCCGAAGCCTGCCTCCAAGCCGTCCGCTCCGCCGCCCAATTGCCCGAGGACGCGCGCCTCGCCGCCACCACCCTCCTGAGCACCTCCTGCGCGCGGCAGGCCATGAGGCTCTTCTGCCTCGGACCGCGCTCCCCTGAGGAAGAGGACCAGCACACCACCGAGGTCCGCAAACTCCTCGACCGCGGCCTCGACGAGTTGCCCGGCTGCGCGCCCGACGTCGCGGCCCAGGCCCGAGCCCTGCGCCAGATGCTCAAGGCCGTGGGCGACGCGCGCGCCCGCCTCGCCGCCTGCCTGCGCGAGAACTTCGCCGCCGAAAACCCCTACGGCGGCCAGCCGCGCACGCTCTTCGACGCGCTCGACGCCTATGAGCGCCTGGCGCGCGAGACGGCCAAGCCCCCCGCCGGGCCGCTGCTGGCAGCCTGCGCCCGCGCCACCCTCGAGCCCTTCGCACGCCTCCGCGCCCAGGCATGCGCCGGCTTCGCCCTGCCCAACGCCGCCGCATCGTGGCTGCTGGCCAACGCCCTGGCGAGCGCCCAGAAGGGCAGGCACGACGAGGCCCGCCGCTTCCTCGCCGGCTTCCAGCTCGCCTGGGGCAACGAGGCCCAGGGCATCGAGTCGCCCCTCAAGCGCCTGCTCCCCGCGCCACTCGCAGCAAAGGCCGCAGAACTCCTCAAACTCGTCGCCGCGTTCGCCGCCTCCCCCGCGCCCCCCGCCGGAGCCGCGGCCCCCGAACAATGGAGGAAGCTCTGGGACCAGCGCCTCGCCGCCCAGCCCCTCCTCGCCCTCGACATCCCCCAGGCCGTAGCCGCAGGCTCCCTCGGCCCAGGCCACGACGGCGAGGAGAAGCAGGCCGAGGCGCTCTACGCCCAGATGCGCAAGCTCCTCGACCACTACCGCGCCACCATCGAGGCCGAGCAGGCCCTCCGCGCCGTCGAAGCACAGGCCGAAAAGCTCCTCATCCGCGGCCCCGACGGCCCCAAGCCCAACCCCGCCGCCGCCACACGCGAGGCCGTCAGCAAGTGCATCGAAGCCCTCAGAGCGCTCAGGGACAGCGGCCGCCACAAGGACCTCGACGACCATCCCGCGCGCCTGGCCGCCCTCGACCGCGACATCGGCACCCTTCCCGCCCAGGCAGGCGCGGCCGAGATGCGCGAGCGCGTCGCCGCACTCCTGGCCAAGAGCGACCCCAAGAGCGCCCTCGACGAATTGCGCGCCGGCGCCGCCGCCCTCGGCCGAATGGCCGAGCTCGAGCTCACCCGCCAGGCCCTCGGCGCCTGGGTGAAACTCGCCGCACGCGACATGGCCGAGAAAAACCACGCAGCCGCAGCCGACAAGTTCAAGGCCATCCGCGCCCACGAACAAGTCCTACGCCACAAGGACGACCCCGCCGTCGGCGCCACCCTCGATGAAATCGTCAAGCCGCTCCACTACTGCGAAGGCCAGCGCGCACTCGCACTCGGCGCCCAGGGACTCGCCGCCGCACTCGCCGAATTCCTCCAGGCCGCGCCCTACGCCGACGCCGAGGCCATCGCCAAGCAGATCGCACCCCTTCAGGAGGCACTCAAGACCCGCGAAGCCCAGCCCTTCGTCGCCCTCGCCAACCTCAGCCAGCTCCTGAAGAACCAGGAACTCAACCCCACCATCCGCTCGGCGGCCCAGAAGGCAGCACGCGAGCTGGAGACCGCGTTCCTCACCCAAGCCGCATCCTGCACCGCGGGCTTCAACGCCGCCCTCGCCCAGGGCACCGGATGGGAGGACTTCCTCGACCGCACGGCCATCACCGACGAGCAGGTCGCCCACCTCAAGGCATTCCTCGCACAGGCCGAGGCCATCGTCGTCGAACAGCCCGACGCCCCCCCCGCGGGGACCCTTGTGGCCGACACCAGAGAGGTGCACCTCAAGTCACGCCGCGTCCTGAAGTTCCGCTACCGCCTGCCCGACGCGGCCTCGGTGCCCATGACCCTCGACCAGGCGGTGGAGTGGACCCTCCGCTACGTGCCGCCCGAGCGCCGCAAGGACAAGGCATGGCTCATCGCGGGCTGGAGGTCAGAATAAAGAGCGCTCAATGAGGAATGCAGGAAGACAGAAAGATAGGTGGGCGAGGGGGGTGCCCGGCTCGGGAGCGCGCCGAAGCGCCATGCCCGCAGGCATTTGGGTCGCGGCCCAGTCGCCTCTCCTTCGCACCTTTTCCCGCCTTGCTCCTCTCCTCATGATGATGGCCGCTTCTTCCTTCTGCTCAGCGGGGGCTGTGCGCCTGACGCCGGGCTTCGGCATCGTCGTGGCGCGCGACGGGCGCCAGCTCCACATCCGCTTCGACCCCGAGGCGCGAAACGTCCCCGTCCAGCTCCACGGCCAGAGCCTCATCTGCCGGCGGATGGTCAAGACGGTCTACGCCCCCCAGTCGCGCGCGCCCCTGGCCGAGGAGTGGCAGGCCAATGGCGCCGCCGTCGTCCTCCCGGCCCTCGACCGCAGCGGGCTCTACGTGGCCACGCTGCTGTGGGAGGACGCCGAGCGCCCCGTGAAGGTGGACGACCGCGTGGAGCTGGGCCGCCTGGCGCCCGAGGCCGCCAAGCCGGTCATCCTCGCCCTCCGCGTCGTCTCCCAGCGCGCTCCCGCCCAACCCGCCGCTGCGCCGGCCACCGGGCCAGGGCCGGCAGCGGCGCCCGGCGAGACGCTGTGGGTCATCCCCGACATCTTCTGCCCGACCGGCGAGGCCCCGAAGGGGGAATGGTCCACCGACGCCGGGGAGTTCGTGGCCGCCGGCGGCGCGAGCCTGGGTAGGTCCCTTCAGGGCGCCGGGCCGGTGCGCTGGCGGGCGCCCGTGGCAGGCACAGGTGCGGCGCCCGACGCCGCCCCACCCGCCGCCGCCAAGGCGACCATTCGCCTCAAGGTCTCTGCCCCCTGCCGCCCGCTGGCGACCGAGGAAGCGGTCACGGTGCGCATCGAGGAGCCCACGGGGGCCTACAGGCGCGTGCAACTCGTCCCCATCCGCATCCAGCCGCCGGGCGCCAGGCGCCTGGGGCCGGTCTTCGCCGAGGCCAGCCTCCTCGCCGCCGGGCCGCTCGGGGGGGTGTTCATCCTGGATGCTCCCGGCCACCGCCTCGTGCACTGGGGCCACGGCGGACCCAGCGTCGTGGAGCTTGGCGACGCGCCGGTGACGGCGCTGGAGGCCTTGGCCGACGGCGTGTGCTTCGCCCAGGGCGATGCGCTCATGGCCTGGAGTCCCGTCTCCGACAAGCCGCAACAGGTGGCCAAGCTCCCACCCCTCAAGCGCCTGGTGGGCCTGCGCACCGGCGCCGCGGGCGACCTCTATGCCCTCGACAGCGGCGAGGCCCCAGCCGTGCACGTCCTCCAGACGGGCCAGGCGGGCCCCTGGCAGCGGGCGCCCCTGGGCCTGACGGGCGACTCCCCCTGGCTCGCCCGATTCGCACTCGACCCCCTGAGCAACGACGCCTTCGTCTTCGACGCCCGCGACCGCGTGGTGCGCCAGTGGCGCGCGTGGCGGGGCACGGACTACGCGCCGGTGGAGGTGGCCATCCCCGTGGGCGCGGCCACCGACCGCTACGGCGCGCCCATCGAACTCCTCCCGCGGCCCGACGGCGACCACACGACCGACCTCCCCCTACGCCTGGTCTTCAAGTCCGGCGCTCTCACTGAACGCTGGAACTACGAGGCGCCCCGCGCCGCGGGCGCCAGCGCCACCTGGGAGCCAGTGGTGGGCAAGGCGCCCCGCGAGCTCGGCGACATGCGCTTCACCGCCGCGCGCGCCGCCGCGCTGCCCGATGGCGACCTGGCGCTCGCTGGCCAGGCCACCGTGGGCGACGCCGCAGGGCCTGCCGTGGCCCAGGTGTCCCCAAAGGGCGAGTTCCGCAGGATGCTCCCCCTGCCCGAGATGCCGCCGCGCTTCATCGCCGCGGCGCCCGACGGCCAGCGCTACGCGCTCCTCGTCGGCCGGACCCAGCGCCTCGTCGTCCTCGACCCCGACGGCTGGGTGGCGCGCGACCTGGGGGCCATCGAGGCGATCCGCCCCATAACGCGCGTGCGGGCCGACCGCGCGGCGCCCGAACTCGTCTACGTCGTCGGCGAAAAAGGCAAGCGGGTGTCGGCCTTCCGCCTCAACGTGGCCAACCCCAGCGCCCACCTGGAGCTCAGCGCCGCCGGCCTCCCAGGCGTCCGCATCCCAGACCACGAGGCCCTGGACATCGCGACCTCGCCCGAGTTCCTCGCCGTCCTCGACCGCAGGGGCAAGGTGCTGCTGTTTGCCAACGAGAAGCCGCCGCGCTTCATCACCCTGCTGGACAGCGAGCTCAGCCGCCCGGCCGCCATCGCCCTGGTCGCCAGCACCCACGATGCCGCGGGGGGCCGCCAGCCCTACCTGTGCGTCCTCCCCTCGGGGAGAGAGGCCGCGGCGGGGGTCCACGTCTGGCAGGTGCGCACGGCCGGAGGGGGCAAGCCCACAGTGACCAAGGTGGGCGTCGCGCCCGCTGCCCTCTCAGCGCCAGTGACCCTCGACAGCGCGTTCCCAGACCGCCCCTGGATGCTCTACGTGCTCGACCGCGGCGGCACCCAAGTGCGCGCCCTGGACCTGCCCGCCCTGCTGGAGAAGGGCGCCACGCCGAGCGCCGCCCCAGCGATTGACAAGGTGCCCGTGGCCGACGGCGCCGCCGACATGGCCGTGGGGCCGGGACAAATCGTCCACATCGCCGACACCGAGGGCGAGGCCATCCACTCCTACGCGAGGACCCGATGAAGGCCACCTTTGCGCATTCCCTGCTCCCCATCCTGATGGTCTGCGCGCAGAGCGCGGAGTCGCCTGCCACCGGGCCCAAGGGCGCGGCCGTCGTCGGCACAGTCACCTCGCGGCTGGGCAATTGTGTGGCCGTGGCGCTGGCCGAGGGCGCCGCCGTCCAGCCCAACGAGACGCTGCTCGTCGGGCGGCCGTCCCTGCTCGTGGCACTCGGTGTCGAGGCGAAGCTCCTGGAGGCCTGGGCCGGCTGGCAGCCCGCCGGCCGTATCACCCTTCGCGTGCCTCGCGGCGCGCGCCACTGGCTCGCCATCGTGGCCGACGAGGTGCCGCCCACCAAAGCGGCAGGCCAGCAGGCCCCCAGTATTCAGCCGGGCGACATCGTGCATCGCGGCGCGGGCGCGCCCGCGCCGGCCGTCAAGGACGCTGCACCAACACCGGGTCGCTGACGAAAGGAAGGTGGCGCGATGGCTGTTTCGAGCAGGAAGGTCCTTGTCGCTGACGACGAGGCCGACATGCGGGCATTCATCCAGGCTGCTCTGGAGGACGACGGCTACCAGCTCATCACCGCCGCCAACGGCGAGGACGCGCTCGCCAAGGCCAGGGCCGAGCATCCCGACCTCGTCATCCTCGACGTCCAGATGCCGCGCAAGAGCGGCTTCGAGGTCTTCGACGACCTCCGCCACGACGACGCCACCAAGGCCATCCCCGTCATCATGCTCACCGCCGTCAAGCAGCGCACCGGCCTCGGCTTCAGCGCCAAAGAGATGGGCGACTACTACGAGAGCGAGCCCGAGGCCTTCATTGACAAGCCCGTGGACCCCGACGTCCTGCGCGACACCGTGGCCAAGCTGCTCGACAAGTGAGAGGCTCCCATGGCCGCCACGGGGAAAAAGGTGCTGATCGCCGACGACGAGGCCGACACGCGCGCCTTCGTCAAAGCCGTCCTTGAAGACGAAGGCTACGAACTCCTCACTGCCTCGACGGGCTACGCCGCCCTCGATCTTGCCAGGAAGCAGCGCCCCGACCTCATCATCCTCGACGTCCACATGCCCGGCAAGACCGGCTTCGAGGTCTTCAGCGAACTCCGCAAGGACGCCGCCACAAAGACCATCCCCATCATCATGCTCACCGGCATCCGCGAGCGCACCGGCATCAGCTACACCGCAGCCGACATGGCCGAACAGTTCCACAGCCGCCCCGAGGCCTTCCTCGACAAGCCGGTGGACCCCCTGGTCCTCCGCGATACCGTCGTGAAGCTGCTCGGCCGCTGACCCCCCCACCGACGAGGCTTCCGAGGTCCCCTACACCTCGGAAGCACTCTCGGCTCGCGCCTCACAACACGTAGGGCTGCCGGTACGGCCGCTGCCGCAGCCGGTTCGCCTCCTCGTCTCCAGGAAACTCTTCGGCCTTGGGGTCCCACCGCAGCTTGCGCCCCAAGATCATCGCAATGTTCCCCAGATGGCACACCGTGGCCGAGCGGTGCCCCACCTCCGCCGGAGCCGCCGTCAGTCCCCGCGTCCGTACGCACTCCAGGAAGTTCTCCATGTGCCCGCCCCGCGAGCGGTAGAGCTGGACCTCTCCCGGCCCGACGGGCGCCGCCAGCGCGCTCGCCGGCTCCCCCACCAGCCGATCGGCGTCCACCCACCCCTCCGTGCCGATGAACTTGCAGCCCGAAAACTTGTGCGTCCCCGTCATCACCACCCCGTTCGCATACCGGTAGGTCAAGTCCACCTTGGAGAACGTGTCGTAGAGTCCCTCGAAGAACTCCCCCTTGCCCTCGACCTCGACCGGGCCGCTGTCGTCGGCCCCGATGCCCCACTGGGCGACGTCGAAGAAGTGCGCCCCGAAGTTCGTCATCTCCCCGCCCGAGTAGTCGCGCACGAAGCGGAAGTTATAGTGGCAGCGCTTCGCGCAATATGGCGCCCAGGGCGCAGGCCCCAGCCACAGCTCGTAGTCGAGCTCCGGCGGCACCGGCTCCACCGCGTCTGGCTCGGGCTTCACCGGCCGCATCCCCACGCCGACCTCGACCCGCACGAGCTTGCCGATGCGTCCGTTGCGCACGGCCTCGCAGGCGCGGCGCGGCCGCTCCTCCGAGCGCCGCTGGCTGCCCACCTGAAAGACCCGCCGGTAGCGCGCCGCCGCCTCCACCATCGCACGCCCCTCCGCTATCGTCAGCGTCATCGGCTTCTCGCAATACACGTCCTTCCCGCTCCTCATCGCCGCGATGGCCAACACCGCGTGCCAGTGGTCCGGCGTCGCAATCACCACCACGTCAATGTCCGTCCGCTCCATCACCTCGCGGTAGTCGTTGAAGCCCGAGGCCACGTTGCGGCCCCGCTCCTGCTCCTCGTACGACTTGTTGTACTCCGCCGTGCGCTGCTCGCGCACCTTCTGGTCCACGTCGCACACCGCCAGCAGCATCGTGTCCTTGTGCCGCACCAGCGTCTTCATCAGATCGTTGCCCCGCCCCCGCACCCCGATTGCCGCGGCCAGGATGCGATCGTTTGGCGACATCGAGCCGCTGCGTCCCAGCGCCGACGCCGGCACCACCAGCGGCGCCGCCCCCGCCGCCAGCGCCCCCAGGAACCCCCGCCGAGCCATTCTGCCCGCCTGTCTCATCGTCGCACTCCTTTCCTGTAGGCCGTCGTCGGCCGCCGATTATACTGCAACGGCCTCTCACAATTCCACCGCGGCGCCACGCTCCACGCATGCCCAATCTACCCACCCCTGGACGCCAGCACAAGCCCAAACTTGTTTGGGCGTGGCACCCCTGGCTCTCCCCAGACCAACAGGACTGCCACGGAAAAACATGTAGCGCCCAGGGGCGCACCCGCACGAAGCGGCGAACTCGTTCGTAGTGCGTCCCTTATTGACCTCCGCATAAGTAATGCAACGCCCCCGCATCATTGTCATTCCCAGCGGAGCGAAGCGAAGTCGAGGATCTTTGTCGCTCGCCCGCCAGAAGGGCAGGTGCCTCGACTTCGCTCGGCATGACAGCCCGTTGCATCACCTATGCAGAAGCCAATAGGCCGTCTCTGGTCGTACGGGCTGAAGCCCGCACTACGAACCACTGCTACATGAATTGCGGACAAGGTGGTAACTAGGGTGAGGAGGCCAAGCCGTCGAGGGCTTACTTGCCGGCTGGGTCGGCCTTGAGGCCGTCGAGCCTCTTGCCGTCGAGGGAGCGGAAGCGGAGGCAGTAGGCGAACTGGCCCATGCCCTGGCCGATCTTGACGAGGACGTCGTTCCAGCCCTCGTTGAGTGTGACCTCTTTGGTGTCCTCGTCCTGCTTGAGTGCGCGGGCGGTCTTATTGAGGTGGACGAGGCGGCGGTTGAGCCATATCTTCACCGAGTCGTCGCTGCCGGTCTTGAGCTTGACCTCTTGAGTCTTGGGGGACCAGATGCGGGTGCGGATGTAGAGGGCGCAGTATTCGCCCTTGATGCCTTCCATGTTCTCGAAGTCGAGGCGCCAGGGCTTTGTCCTGTCGGTGGGGCGCGGCAGGGGCTTCCAGTTGGGGGCTTCGCCTGGGGCGAGGGATTGCGGATCCGTGAGTTCCTTCTCGGGGGGGAAGGCGACGTCTAAGGGACCCTCTCGACTCCTGTTGCCGTCCTGGCGGTACGGGCCTGCGTATTCCCACTTGACGATGTAGTCCTCGACGCTGACGAGCTCGAGTTCCTCGAGTTTCTTGCGGTATTCCTTCTCCTCTTCGGGGGACATGGTGCCTTTGGCTACGCCCCATTTCGTGGTTGTCTTTGGGCCATCGGTGGGCTTGAGGACGGGGTCAATGCGGATGGTGGTGTCCTTGGTGGGCAGGGGCTTGGGCTTGGGCGGCTCGACGCGAGGTGTGACCTTGGGAGTGACGACCTTGGGTTCGGGAGGCTTTGCCGGTGCGGCAGTGGTGGCGGACACGTGCGGGACCACAGGGTCCACCTGGGGCACTGGCAGGTCCTCGCCGCGGCCGGAGAGGAGGAGTGCGACGATGAGGATGAGCAGGCAGCCGCTGGCGGCGGCGCAGAAGATGAAGGGCTTGGTGTGCCAGAAGGGGGTGGCGGCGGCCCTGGCCCGCGCGGTGGTGGGACGCGGCTGGGGCGCCGCTTCGTCGGCGGCCTCGGCCGGCCGCAGGCGACGGGTGCCTGGGCGCCTGGCGGGGGCGGCCTCCGGTGGTGCGGAAGCGGCGGCTCCAGCGGCGGCCGTGCGGCGCTCGGCCTGGCGCTTTTGCATCATGCGCTCGGTGCGCTCGATGACCTCCAGGAGCTCGGCCGCGCTCTGGTAGCGCTCCGCGGGGTCGCGGCGCAGGAGCTTGTGCACGATCATGGAGATGAAGACGGGGATTCCTGGGACGGCTTCGCCGATGGCTGGGACGTCTCTGCGGATGTAGTGGAGTGCGCAGGCTTCGGGGTTTGGGCCGTAGAAGGGTGCGCGGCCTGCGAGCATGTGGTAAAAGGTGCCGCCGAGCTGGAAGAGGTCGGCCCGCGCGTCGAGGGGCCGGGCGCGCGCAGCCTCGGGGGGGTAGTAGAGGGGCGAGACGGCCGCGTCGTCGTCCCGCGGCGGCGGGGGTTCACCGAGGCGTCGCACGAGGGGAGATTCGGCGAGCATCACGCGGCCGTCGGGCGCGAGGAGGAGCGTGGCGGGCTGGAGGTCGCCGTGGAGGATGCCGGCGGCGTGGGCGTCGGCCACGGCGCGGGCGGCCTCCTTCATCAGTGCCAGGGCGCGCTCTGGAGAAAGCTGTCCCTCGCGCTCTAGCACCGACGCCACGGTCTGGACTTCTGGCTGTGCCATGCCGCGTCCTGGGGTTGCCGGGAACGGCCCACCCGCCGCTACGACGCTTCTATGCTAGATCGGGCCAGCGGCCATGTCAAGCCGAATGTCGCTCCACCTCGGGAAGCGCGGGCACATCGTGATCCCCCTCCAGGTGTGCCTTGGCCAGGGTATCAAGGTCGGCCGGCGGAAGCAAGGGGATGTTGACAGGGGGTTGGGGTTCGCCTTGGGCCGACAGTGAGCCGACAGTTCCGCGCGTTGACAAGACTCGCCCGGTTTTGCTATGATGCACGGACCTTTGGCCTGAGGGCGAGTCGGCGCGATGGACGAAAAGCTGCTGGCGATCCTGGCGTGTCCCGTGTGCAAGGCGCCTCTGAGGCTCGAGGGCGAGGCGCTTGCGTGCACCCAGACCCAGGTTCGCTATCCGGTCGATGACGGCATCCCCATCCTGCTGGCCAACCGCGCCGAGCCGCCCCACCCGCCGTCCGGGCGCCCGGCGGCGCCGCCCGAGGCTGCGGCGGGGGCCGACGCGCCTCGCCCCTAGGCGCCTGTTCCGCAGGAGCTGTGGCCGGTGATCGCGATCATCTCGGACATTCATAGCAACCTGGCCGCCCTGGAGGCGGTGCTGGCCGACATCCGCTCGCGCGACGTCGAGCGCATCATCTGCCTCGGCGACATCGTGGGCTATGGCCCACAGCCCCGCGAGTGCGTCGCAGCCGTCCGGCAGCTCGGCCTCACCATCATGGGCAACCACGACGAGGCCATCTTCCACAGCGCCAAGACCGACCAGTTCAACCTCCGCGCCGAAATGGCCATCGAGTGGACCCGCGAGCAGCTCTCGCTCGAAGGCTCTGAGGAGGAAGTCAAGGCGCGATTCGAGTTCCTGCGCAACCTCCCCATGACCGAGGAGCGCGCGATTGGGAGCGTGCCGCTGCTCTACGTCCACGGCTCGCCGCGCAAGCCCCTGCGCGAGTACATCTTCCCCCGCGACATCCAAAACGTCGAGAAAATGCGCGAGATTTTCACCCTCATCCGCGGCCTGTGCTTCGTCGGCCACTCCCACGTGCCAGGCATCTACACCGAGGACCTCACCTACGTCCACCCCTCGGAGCTCGAGCTCCTGCGCATCTATCACTTCGAGGAGAGGCAGAAGGCGATCATCAACGTCGGCAGCGTCGGCCAGCCGCGCGACAACGACCCGCGGGCCTGCTACGTCACCCTCACCGACGAGGCCGACGCCGTCGTCTTCCGCCGCGTCCGCTACGACGTCGAGAAGACCCGCAGGCTCATCCACTCAGTGCCCGGCCTCGACAACTCCCTCGGCGACCGCCTGCTGGAAGGACGCTAGCCCCGCGGCTGCGCGCCGCGGGGAATCCGGAAACCCGAAACTCGAAACCCGAAGGAAAGTCCAATCGCAAAGCTCGGATTGGCAAGAAGAGGACCAAGGGACCTGGCTCAGGGACTGGCGCTTGTCTGGGGCATGGGGATTTCGGATTCCTGGCTTGTTTCGGGTTTCGCGCCCCGGATTTCGGCTTTCCAGCCACGGAGCCGCTGACCGATGCCCACTCCCTACAGCATAGCATCTGCCAAGCGCGAGCTGCTGCTCTACGGGCGCAAGCTCGCCGACCGCCTCCTCGTCGTCGGGCCGGGCGGCAACACCAGCGTCCGCGCCCAGGACGCCATCGTCGTCAAGGCCTCGGGGTGCGCCTTCGAGGACTGCACGGAGGACGACTACATCCCCATTGACCCGAAGACAGGCGAGGTGATCGGCTCGACGAAGAAGCCGACGTGTGAGATCTACATGCACATCGCCTGCCTCCTGAAGCGCCCCGACGCCAACGCCGTCGTCCACACCCATCCCCCCATCGCCACGGGCGTCGCCATGGCCGGCAAGGGCCTCCCGCCCCTCTACCCCGACCTGATCGCCCTCGTCGGCCCAGAGGTCCCCGTCCTCCCCTACATCGTCCCAAGCGGCAAGGCCATCGCCGAGGCCGTCGCCACAGTCATCGCCGACCACAACGCCGTGCTCCTGAGCAACCACGGCCTCGTGACGGTGGGGGTGAACCTCCGCGAGGCGTACTTCCGCACCCTCATCGTCGAGGAGGCCGCCAAGACCTGGCTCGCCGCCCGCAGCTTCGGCGACCACTACATCCTCACGCCCGAACAGGTCGAAGAGGTCTACCACCTCGAGGCAGAGGACTATCGCCGCGCACTCCTGCGCGGCGACATCACCTGAACCAGCCCCAACCCCACCGAGCGCCCATGGAAGAATTCGACGACCTAGACCCCCAGGCCCCCCAGCAGGACAGCTCTCGGGCCATCATCGCCCTCCTCGTCATCATGGGCCTCGTGCTCCTCTGGAGCACCGTGATGGGCCCCATGCTCAACCCCCCGCAGCAGCACCAGCCCCCCGAGGGCGCAAAGGCGACCACGGCCGCCCCAGCCAGGGGCACCGAGCCGGGCAAGGCCCCCGAGCTCACCACCGCCGCGCCCACCAAGGCGACCACCGCCGTCCCCCCGAAGGCCAAGGACGAACCCGTCGCCACGAAGAAGCCCGAGCCCCCCCCGCCCAAGCCCGAGCCTGAGCCCGCGGCGGCGCCCGCCGAGGTGACAAAGCGCTCCGCGCTGCTGAGCGCCAGCTTCACAAACCAGGACGCCCGCCTGGCCCGCCTGGTCCTCCTTGACCACTTTCGCACGCCGCCCGCCCGGCGCGCCGCTCTCCGCGCGCGCCGAGGGGACCCCGACGCCGACCTCTCGCCCTGGGGCCTCCCACTCCTGGGCCAGGAGGAACCATCGGGCCTGGAGAATGGCGGCTTCGAGCTGGGCGAAGACCTCCTCGGAGCATCTGAAACCGCCCCGGGGCCTCCCGCCCTCCCCCGCTTCTGGGTGGCGGCGCCCCGCGAAGACATCGGCAGGGCGCTCCTCTGGAGTCAAGAGGCCCGCACCGGCAAGCGCTCCCTCGCCATCAAGGACCCCGCGCGCGAGGTCCTCTGGCGCACCCTCCTCAAAGGCGTCAAGTCAGCCGCCACCTACGAACTCGTCTGCTGGGTGAGGCTCGACTGCCCCGACGCCCTCCCCGAGGCCGCCCAGCCTTTCCTGAGGCTCACCCAGCTCGACTCCGACGGCAAGCACGTGGAGTGGCGCGGCAAGGAGGGCGAAGCCCACAAGGCCGAGTTGACGCTCCGCGTCCCGAACGGGGCCGGCTGGCAGCGGCTCGAGGCCAGGTTCCTCACCGAGGAGCGCACGCGGCAAGTGCAACTCGTCTTCCAGGCCCCTCAGGCCTTCAAGGGCCAGGCCTGGCTCGACGACCTGTCGCTCGTTAGGCTCGGCGTCCCCTCGCTCGTCCTGATGGACCCGCGGCCCATCGGGGAGAAGATGACCGAGGCCGAGGCCGAGCTGGTCCTGCGCCCACGCTACGACCTCGTCAGCCAGACGACTAACCAGGTCACTTTCCGCACCGTCGTCCCCTCGCTGAACCTCGAGGTCACTAAGACCTTCAGCCTGCCAGGCCCCGGCGACCCGCTCCAGCGCCACGTCGCGCTCGAACTACAGTTCAGGAACCTCGGCGATCAAGAGCTCAAGCTCTCGGGCTACCTGCTCCGCGGCCCGGGCGGTCTGGCGGCCGACCTCAGCCCAGCCTCCTGGAAGCACGGCGAGACGGTGCCGACCGCCGAGGAGCGCAAGGCCGCCAGCGCCAGCCTCGTCGCCGCAGTCGCTCGCGAGGCATCGGGCGGCCAGATCAACGTCCCCACCAAGTCCCTCGCGGAAATCATCGCCCTCGAAAAGGGCACGGATAAAGACAAGGGCACCACCTGGCGCGAGGTGGGCGGCGTGCTCTGGGCCGCCGTGGCGTCCAACTACTTCGTCTCCATCATTGAGCCGCGCCCGGGCGAGAGTGGGCGGATGAAGGTCGAGAGCGGCGGCGCGCGGGCCGTCGGCGAGGACAACCTCGACGCCGTCATCCAGGTGGCCCCGTTCAGCCTCGACCCGCGCGGCGGCAAGGACGCCGCGGTCGTCCACCGCTTCCGCCTCTTCGCCGGCCCGAAGGCCCCCGACGTCTTGGCCTCCTACGGCGCCAAGTACGAGAAGCTCATCGCCAGCCGCTGGCTTGACCCGCTCACGGCAGGGTGCGCCTGGGTGCTGCGCGCCTCCTACTTCCTCATCCCCAACTACGGCATCGCCATCATCGTCCTGACCATCATCGTGCGCATCATCCTGCACCCGCTCTCGAAGAAGAGCCAGACCTCGATGCAGAAGATGCAAAAGCTCCAGCCCCAGGTGGCCGAAATCCGAGAAAAGTACAAGGCCGACAAGAAGCGCCAGCAGGAAGAGATGATGGCCCTCTACCGCAAGTATGGGGTCAACCCAATGGGCGGCTGCCTCCCCATCGTCCTCCAGATTCCCGTCTTTATCGGCCTCTGGCGCGCGCTCCAGGAGAGCATCGAGCTGCGCCAGGCCCCCTTCTGCCTGTGGATACAGGACCTCTCGCAGCCCGACGCGCTCTTCGGCGTCGTCAACGTCCTCCCCATCGCGAGCTGCGTCTTCATGTTCGTCCAGCAGCGCCTCACGCCGAAGACTGGCGACCCCCAGCAGCAGCAGACGGCGAAGATGATGGGCTACATCATGCCCGTCTTCCTCGCCTGGATCCTCTACAGCCTGCCGTCGGGGCTGGGGCTCTACTTCATCGCCAGCACCATTGTCGGCCTCGGCGAGCAGAAGGTCATCAAGATGCACATGGACCGCGTGGGCGAGCTCAAGCCCATCGCCGAACGCCCCACCAAGCAGACCCGCAAGGCCATCTTCTCCCGGGGCGACAAGCGCCCGAAAAAGAAGTTCTTCTAGGAAATCTCAGCTCGCAGATTGCAGACTCCAGGTTCCAGGTTCCGACCACAGCGGCCGCCACCCTCCAGCCGCAGGCGCTGGCGCCCCACGCCTTGAGCCTGAAACCTGACATCTGGAATCTGCAATCTGTGATCTGCAATCTGCAATCTGCAATTCACAATGCGTTCCCTCGACGACACCATCGTCGCACTCTCCACCCCCGCCGGCCCCTCGGCCGAGGCCATCCTGCGCCTCAGCGGCCCCGAGGCCTTCCTCATCCTCGGACAACTTCTCGCGCCGGGCCAATCGGCCTCCGGAATCCGCAATCCGAAATCCGAAATCCGCAATCCTCTCTGCGCCCTGCCCCCCTACAGCGTCCTCGACACCCAACTCCGCCTCCGCCCCGACGGCCCGCCCATCCCCGCCACCCTCTACCTGATGCGCGCCCCGCGCTCCTACACGCGCCAGGACGTCGCCGAGGTCCACACCCTCGGCTCCACGCCCCTGTTGCGGATGCTCCTCGATGCCTGCATCGCGCGCGGCGCACGGGTCGCCGAGCCGGGCGAGTTCACCCGCCGCGCCTTCCTGGCCGGCCGCATTGACCTCGCCCAGGCCGAGGCCGTGCTGGCCGTCATCCAGGCCACAACCGCCGCCGAGCACCGCGCCGCCACGCGCGCCCTCCAGGGCCTCGCCTCGCGCCACATCCGGGAGCTCCACGACGCACTCGTCGGTCTCCGCGCACAGGTGGAGGCCGCGATTGACTTCGCCGAACACGACATCGAGCTCGTCAGCCGCGACGAGCTCCTCGCCGCCATCGGCGCCACGCTCCAGACCGTCGAGGGCGACCTGCGGACCGCCGACGCCGGCGCGCTCCCGCCCGAGGGCATCCGCGTCGCCCTCTGTGGCCTGCCCAACGCCGGGAAGTCCAGCCTCTTCAACGCCCTCCTCGCGCGCCAGCGGGCCATCGTCACCCCCATCCCCGGCACCACCCGCGACGCCGTGGCCGAACCCCTCGTCATCGAGGGCATCTCCTTCCGCCTCTGCGACACCGCCGGCCTTCCGCCCGCAGACGGATTGCCGATTGCCGATTGCCAATCGCCGATCTCTGAAATCGCAAATCGTGAATCGCAAATCGCAGGTCCCACCCTCACCGACCCCATTGACGCCGAGGCCATCGCCCGCTCCCGCGGCCTGATCGCCGGCACCCACATCGCCCTCGTCGTCCTCGACGCCAGCCAGCCGCTCGGGGAGGCCGAGCGCCGCCTCTGGGCCGAGGTCGCCGCACCCCACAAGCTCCTCATCCTCAGCAAGAGCGACCTCCCATCCGCCATCGCCGAGCCCGAGGCCGCCGCCCTCGCCGTCTCGGATTCCAGATTCCAGATTCCAGACTCCAAACGGGAATCCCCCATCCCCAATCCGCAATCGCAGTTCTTCCGCGTCTCCGCCCTCACCGGCGAGGGCCTCGACGCCCTGAGGCACGCCCTGGCCGAACTGGTCCGCAGCGGCCGCGTCGAGGCATCGCCCAGCGACCTGCTGTGGAACGCCCGCCACCGCGAGGCCCTGGTGCGCGCCCGCGAGGCGCTGGAGCGCGCCCGCGCCGCCGCAGCCGCGGGCCTTGGCGAGGAATTCATCGCCGCCGACCTCCGCGACGCCCACGACGCCCTCGGCACCATCACAGGCCAGGTCGCCCCCGACCACCTCCTCGACCTCATCTTCGCCCGCTTCTGCATCGGCAAGTGAACCCTCGCTTCGCCGCGGGGCAGCGGGTCCTTCTACTCGAGGTCGTATGCCTGGAGGTCGGCAAGCTTCATAAGGTGCCTGAGGAGGCCGGCCTTGAGGGGCCTGTTGCCGTGAATGGAAATGGAGAGGCGCACGATGCTGCCTGGCCTGCCATAGATGTGGTGGCTGCCGTGGACACTGGCCTCCTGCGGGACTTCACCGAACTCCTCGGCTCCTTCAGGAACTACTTGAGGCGCCTCGCCGAAGCCCTCCGCACCCGCGTCATCCCGCCCGAAGCCTGGGACCCTATGGCCGCACGCTCCATCCAGATCCGCGTCGACTCCTCCTGATCCACTTCCTTCCTGTGCTGTAGGCGGCTCCTGTCCTCCCCGACACCTGGTTCCTCGCTGTTCGCCCCAACGATGCCCCGCAAGGCCACTTCATGCCCACGCTCAGCCGCCCCCTCCTTTATCGCCCCATCACACACACCACGCCGCAACCACGTCCCCTGATTCCGCAGCCCTGCTGTGAGCGGGAGCGACTTGACATGCGGGCGGCAAGAGCGTAGTCTCAGGCGTCAAGGTCAGCCCTGGAGCAGGAGGGCACCGGCCCGTGCGTCGCATCCTCAGCCTGGCTATCATGCTGCCCGTGACGGTGGCGCTGCTGTGCGCCATCGTGGGGATCGTGGGGTTTGAGGAGACTGTGCGCCAGGTGCGCCAGGCGGGTGCGGGCGCGTTTCTGTCGGTGGGGGTGTTGACGGCGCTGGTGGTGGCGGCGCAGGCGGCGGCCTGGGACTTTCTCAACCGCCCCATCGGGCACAGGGTACGGTTTGTCACCCTTGTCGCGGGGGTGGTCGTTGGGCAGGCGGGGAACATTGTTACGCCGTCCACGTATCTTGGCGGCGAGCCTTTTCGCGTGGCCTACGTGGTGAAGATGGCGGGGTTGCCTGCGCACGAGGTGGCTGGCGCGGTGCTGCTGTGCAAGTACCTGGAGTTCGTCAGCTTCATGCTTTTGTTCGCCTTCAGCGCGTTGGTGGCCGCGGTGGAGTACCGAGGCGTGCTGTTTGTGCCGCCGAACGTTGTGGGCGGGGCGGCGATCCTGGTGGCGGCGGGGCTGATGGTGGGGTCGGCGGCCCTGCTGTGGCTGTCGTTGTGGCGGCGGTGGCGGCCGCTTACGCAGATTGTGAGTGCGCTGGGGCTGATTCGCCCGTTGCGCCGCCGCGTCGTGCGGCTGCGGCGCCGGGCGGCGGCGATGGAGGACCAGGTGTCGCGGACGTTTTGCGAGGAGGGAGGGGTTTCGTTGGCGGCCTTTGGGGCAATGGTGGTCACGCATGCCGCGGTGTTCGCCAAGCCCCTGGCTTTTTTCTTCCTCGGCTGGCACCTGCGGCTGAGCCTGGGCGAGCTGTGCCTGATCTTTGCCGCCGGGCAGCTCCTGCTGGCCGTGCAGCTCACCCCCAGCGGGGTGGGGATGCTCGACGGCGGGCTGATCGGCACCTTTGCCTTGCTGGGGATGGACTCGGCGAGCCACGCGGCCATGTGCATGGCCTACCTGCTGTGCCTGCGGCTGTGGGATGCGGTGATGATCGGCGCTGGCGCCTTCCTGGCCGCGCGCATCGGCACCCGCCTGATCACTACGAAGGTCATACCCCCGCCCAGCATCGTGGGCGACGCGCAGAGCGAGAGCGAGGCAGGCCCATGAGGCGCCCGGCGATGATTGCCGCAGCCGTCCTCGCCCTCCTGGGCGCGTGGGCGGCCGCGCTGGCCGCCGAGGAGGACGCAGCGCCCCCCGCCCAGAAGGAGCGCGAAGGGCCGAAGGAGAAGGCCAGGCCCAAGCGGCGGCCGCCCCGCGCGCCCGACGAGGGCGCCGAGGAGCTGCCCAAGGGCCACTTCCGCATCCGCGCCCACGCCAAGGCAGGCCACACCTATCCCAGCCCCCAGCCCGGCAAGGACCGCATCGGCGAGGCATTCGAGGTGCGGCGCGAGGGCCGCCTCGTCGCCTACGCTGCCGTGGCGGAAAACGTCGAGAACTGGCCCAAGCTCGCCTACCTGCTCGGCGCGGGGCAGCCGGGCGACGAGCTGGCGCCCCTCACGCCCCCCATCCCCAGGGTCCAGCTCTTCACAGACGAGCGCAATGCGCCCATCACCCGCGAGCTCAAGGCCCTCCTCGACGACAAGCTGGTCATCGAGGAACTCGGCGACCAGATCACCATCCACAAGGACTGCGAGGCCCGCATCGTCGTCATCCACGGCGGAGTGTTCTTCATGGGCGGAGACCCAATCGCCGGCCCCTTCGCGCGCCAGGGCGGCACCGTGGTCCTCGACACCCTGGCCTACTCTCAGATCAAGGGCGAGATCGCCGACGAGACGAAGTTCAAAGAGCCCACCACCCTGCGCATCGTGCGTGAGGAGGGCGTCACGCGCGGCTTCCCGCCCGAATCGCGCCTCCCCTGGTACGGGCAGGGCAAGAAGGGCAAGGGCTACGTAGCACGCTACATCAGCGGCCTCCCACAGGCCGACAGCCCCGAGAAGCTCCTCGCCACCGACCACTCGACCAAGAACTCCGCAATCCTCGACGTGGACTATGGCGGCCACATGATCGTGACCGACCTCCTCTCGCCCACGGGTCGGGCCGGCCGCGACCCCGGGGCGAAGAACAAGCTCATCTTCCTCGCACGCGCGCTCGGCTCCGGGCCGCGCTACGCCCGATACATGGCGGGCAAGCCCGACTACGAGGACGTCATCAAGTGGTTCGACGACCTCGCCGACAAGAACAAGGACAAGATGGCCAAGTCCTTCGAGGGCGGCGGGGAGAAGAAAGAGGACTTCATCTACAGCTACACCCTCGGGGCGAAGGACAAGCCGCCGGTCGTCCTCGCCGGCTGCCTGCGCGGCACCGCCTGGCTCGGCGCCTCCGCTCTCCTGCGCCTCGCCGAGGTCATGCTCGAGGCCCCTGAGGCCAAGACCGACTGGCTCCTCGAACGCCTCCGCGTCAAGATCATCCCAGTCCTCAACCCCGTCGGCTACCGCAAGGACACGGCGACGAACGAGAACGGGGCCGACCCCGACCGCAACTTCCCCTACCAGTGGGCGGAGTTCGCCGACAAGAAGCTCCGCGGCCGCGAGCCCTTCTCCGAGGCCGGCTCCGCCGTCATCAAGCACTGCATCGAGGGCGACAAGGCCATCGCCCTCCTGGAGCTCGGCGTGGACGACTACGACGCGGGCTACCGCATCGTGCGCGCCCGCGACGCCTCGGAGGCCCAGACCGCGCTGCTCCACTCCCTCGTCGCGCTGGCCAACGAGCGGCTGCGCTACCGCTTCGTCGTGGGCGACGCGATGCTCCAACTGCGCCTCACGCGCGACGCCGCCAGGCCCTCCGCCATCAACTGGGCCGGCGCCCAGGGCGCACTCGCCGCCAGCCTGCGCATCTGCGGCGACGCCGAGGACAGCATCACCAACCACGACGTCGCCGTCGAGACCTGTCTCCAGTTCCTCCACGCCCTCGCCCTCTCGCGCGAGCGGCCCGAGCCCGCCCCGCCGCCCAGGGAACCCCCCAAGAAGGCCCCAAAGCCCGCCCCGAAGGCGGGGGGCAAGTGATACCCCGCGAGCGTGGGATGCGGGTGGGGCGCGGAGGCCCCGCCCATATTGACCAGGAGTCGCGGCGAGCCATTCAGACGGGTAAGAGCGTGGGAATAAGCAAAGGCGCAAAAGCGGGCCGGGAGGCTGAGCCGTCTGACCCCCTTCTCGCCTGCTCCGCGTCTTTCGCGGGCGATCAGTCGCCCTTCGCGGGCTGCTTCCGCCGCCTGCGGGCCAGCAGCCCCAGGCCACCGAGGGCGAAGAGGGTGAGCGTGGCTGGCTCAGGGGTGAAGTTGAAGAAGGTCGGTTGACGCTGCGGAGGGGCAGGCCGCACGCCAGGAGGGCTGGGAGCTCTGGGAGGGCACCTACGAGGGCGACCTTAGCCGGTTCCCCTTCATCGGCGTGGCGTTCACCATCGGCGGGGACGCCGAGGTCGCGCCCGAGCTGAGCCTGGACGACGTGCGGCTGGAGTCGGGCGCCATCCCCGAGCCCGCCACGACGGCGCTGCTCGTGGGCGGCTTGGCCGCCGCCGCCCTCGCCCGCCGCCGAAAGAGGGCCCCCGTCAAAGGCGCGTTCCCGCCCGTCTGAGTTCGTAGCGCGGCCTTCGGGCCGTAACCTGCATTGGCGGACCAACCCCCACGATACGGGCTGAAGCCCGCACTACAAGCGGGACCATGTTCAGCGGGACGCCTTTGGCTGGCGGTAGGGCTTCCCCATCTCATAGAGTTTGACGCGCAGTTCCAGCTCGCGCGTGGGCGCCTTGGGGTCGAGGGCGGCCATGGCCAGCGCGCGGCGGGCCATCGCCACGGCGTCCTGGAAGCGCCCCGCCTCGGCATACGCCGCGGCAAGCGAGTCGAGCATGATGGCCACGGCGTGGTTAGTGGCCTTGCACACCCGCTCGGCGACCTCGACGGCCCGCTTGCCGTCGCGGAACGCGGGGTCGGGACAGGTCGCGAGCACCCACGCCAGGTTGTTGGCGGTCACGAGGTCGTTGGGGTGTTCCTTCAGGACGGCCTCGAGGAGGGCGATGCCCTCGCGGAACTGGCCTCGGCGGGTGAGGAGGCCGCCGAGGAGGCGTTGCGCGGCGGGGTGACCTGTGGAACTGCGCCGCAGCACCTCGCGGGCCTCGGGGATGGCCTCGGCCTCGCGGCCCATCCTGGCCAGGCACGAGGCCACCAGGTAACGGGCGTCGAGGTGGTCGGGCTTCTCGGCGAGGACGAGGCGCAGCTCCTCGATGGCCGCCGCGTGGTCGCCGAGGCGCTCGCGGTCCAGGCCCAGGCGGAAATGCGTGTAGTAGTCGGCGAACTGCTCGCGGAGGGCCACCCAGCGGTCGAAGGGGATGTTGACGAACTCCGGGATGTTGGCGGCGCGGTCGGCGGAGGCGAATCGCTCGAGGAGCACGGGCGGCGCGTCGTTCCCCGCCGCGTCCACGTGGGCGAGCCAGAGTTGGGTGAACGGGCCGTTGGCCTTCGACGAGAAGACCAGCCAGCGGCCGTTAGGCGACCAGGAGTGCCAGGAGTTCATCGTATTGGGCAGGTTGCAGCGCATCCTGCGCGGGACTCCGCCCTCGGCGGGCATGATGTAGAGCTCGCTGTCGGGCTGGAGGAGCATGAAGGTCCCCGCCTGGCAAAAGACCAGCCAGCGGCCGTCGGGGGAGAGCTTCGGGAAGTAGTTGCTCCGGCCGTTGGCCGAGGCGCCTGGGATGGGTTTCGCCTCGCCGCCCTTGCCGCCGTTGAAGGGCACGCGGTAGAGGTCGTAGCGGAACTTGCGGCCGCCCTCGAAGAACTCGCTGACCTCTGCCGGCGTGATGACGGCGGCTGTGGGGTCCTTGAGGTGCTTGAGCTCGTGCGCGTCGTTGCGGGCGAAGAGGACGGTTTCGCCGTCGGGGCTCCACGTGGGGTTGCTCTGGACGTAGCGCGGGTCGGCGGCACCCGGCAGGGGGGCGAAGGTCTTGGTCTCGCGGTCGTAGACCACGAGGATGCCCTTGACGGGGAAGAAGCGCTGCGAGTACCACAGGTCGTCCACGGGCGAGAACACCGAGCGGTCCTTCACCGTGGAGATCGCGTAGCGGCCGTTGGGCGAGATTTGCGACAGGAGGCCGAAGGTCAGCTCCTTGTCCTCGCGGCGGTAGTCTGTCCAGGTGATGATCTTGTCCTTGCTCAGCACAGTCTCGCGCTCGATGGCGGTGATGACGTAGGAGCCTTTGTCGTTGCCGTAATCGGCGTCCATCGCCAGCACGCGCCCGTCGGGGGTGAAGGAGTGGCAGTTGCCGCAGACCTTCATGCCCTGGAGCAGGGTGCGGGGCGGGTGGGGAGAGGTCACATCGCCGAGGCGCCAGCGGATGAGGTCGGCGTGGCGGAAGGCGTGGATGAAGGGCAGCGGCACGTCGCGGTAGAAGATCGGCGCCCCCACGGGGTCGGTCGAGGTGCGTATCGCCACGCTCCCGCGTGAGACCGGCCTATCGCCGGCCAGCCCCGTGATGAGCACGGTGGCCGGGGCTTGCAGCGAGCCGCGCTGGAGCGCCGCCCATAGCTCGGTGCTCGGCTGCCAGCGCCTGGCCGACGCCTGGTGGGGCGGCGGCCGGTAGGCACGTGCCGACGCGTGGAGGTCCTCGGGGGCAAGCTCAGGGGCCGGCCCAGGCGCGTCGCCCCCCGTGACGACGGGCGGCCCCGCCGGCGAGCCGTCGGCCAGGCGGGCCTCCACCCGCCAGGAGGTCGCCTCGGCTGCGGCGTCGTGCCACACAAATGTCGGCGGCGGAAAGCTCGGCGGGAAGACCGCCTCGGCCAGCGGATAGTCTACCGTCACCACCGCCAGGCGCGCCATCGCATCGGCGGCCTTGGCCTGCGGCCCAAGCGCCCCCACCAGCGCCAGGACCACCCACCACATGCGGCAGCGTCTGCCCACAACAACGCGTCTCACCAGCGACCCCTTCTGCGCCGCCCAAGACTACAACACCAGAATCCGGCGGCAAAGTCAAGCGTCTTCGCCCCCACCGCGCCTGCCTGGCGGGGGCGACGACTCGCCCCCACCGCGCTTGCCTCGGTGGGGGCAGAACGGTCTTCCGGGAGAGGCATTTGCTCTGTCCATGGGTTCCGAGAGGCAAGTGGGATGTGCGGAGGTGAGAACGCTGTTTACCCCAGAAGACAGAGGGGATTTGAGGAGTTACGTCGAGGAGAGGGGCCTTGGGTGCGGAATTGACCCCCAGGGCGTGAAAAAGGCGACCTCGGCGGGGCTGGTATAGTATGAGTGCCAGGAACCCACAGCCCAGGCGGTGGCCAACGGCTATTTAGCCGGACCCGGAGAGCAGAGAGGGCCTATGGCCCGGGGTTGCTCCGCGCGGCCCTCCGGAGCGTCCTGGCCTCGTCCTATGCTACGTCCTCTATCATAAGAGCAAGCAGATGAGGGTTCATCTCGTCGTCGCCCACCGGGAGCCAGCCCCTGCCCCCTGGTTCCTCATCACCAACCTGGCTCTCCACCCGCACCTGGTGGAGAGCCTCTGTGCCAAGCGGTTCTGGATCGAGGAGGGCATCCGCGCCTGCAAGAGCGGCCTGAGCCTCAAGCGGCTCTGGCTAAGCGACCCAGAGCGCACGGACCGCATGATGATCGTGGCGGCGGTTGCCATGCTGCTGACCCTGCTGACGGGCGTGGCGAGTCGCCTGCGTGGTGACCGCCCACAGGTTACCACCAGCAAGAAGAAAGCCTTGCCTGGCAGCATTTCCACCATTGGGGCGCGGCTCCTCACCATGTATCCCAACCTCCTCTGCACCGATACGGAGGTCCTCTGTGGCCTCTGAGGCCAAACAAGCCTGGGGTCGTGTCAGGGCCAATCCACCCGCCCACGAGACCTTCTCCCCTCGCTCCGGAAACGCCCAACCGCAGACAACGCAAATGCCTCAATCTGAGGCATTTGCTCTGTCCATAAGTTCTCAGAGGCAAATGAGATGTGCGGAGGTGAGAAAGCTGTTTGCCCCAGAGGACCGACGGGATTTCAGGAGTTACGTCGAGGAAAGTGGCCTTTGGCGCGAGATTGACCCCCAGGGCATGAGAAAGGCGACCTTGACAGGGCTGTATAATAGGAGTGTTAAAAAACCGAAAGCCCCGGAGGTCGCCAATGGCTATTATACCACAGAAGCACTTGTTCCGCTGGGAAGATGTGGATCGGCTCGGGGACCTGGAGCGCTTTCGGCTGGTGATTTCGGCGCTGCCGGACGAGCCGCTGATGGTGGTGCTGGAGAAGGAGCGAGGGCACGGGCGGAACGATTATCCGGTTCGGGCGATGTGGAATTCGCTCCTTGCGGGTGTGGTGTTCCAGCATCCGTCGGTGGCGA
>Ga0101944_10002139_pt1 | contig 34031 bp, 29 predicted proteins | sample DewCreD2012metaG_FD_75245 | JGI IMG/M metagenome (GOLD analysis project Ga0101944, IMG submission 75245) | Hot spring sediment bacterial and archeal communities from British Columbia, Canada, to study Microbial Dark Matter (Phase II) - Dewar... ... | reverse complement strand
CTGCCTCCCGTAGGAGTCTGGCCCGTGTTTCAGTGCCAGTGTGGCCGTGTGCCCTCTCAGGCCGGCTACCGATCGTCGCCTTGGTAGGCCATTACCCTACCAACTAGCTAATCGGCCGCGGGCCCCTCCTCCGGCGCCTTTCGGCTTTCTCCTCCCGGACTTATGCGGTATTAGCCCCGGTTTCCCAGGGTTATTCCCCACCAGAGGGTAGGTAACCCACGTGTTACTCACCCGTACGCCACTGTACTCACCAGGTTGCCCCGGCTTTCTCGTGCGACTTGCATGTGTTAGGCGCGCCGCCAGCGTTGATTCTGAGCCGGGATCAAACTCTCGTTTGATCTCTTTGAGTCAATCGCCGTTCCGCCCGAACCTGTCGTCCGGACGATTTCGACTGTGCGTCCAACCAGATTTTCAAAAATCTCCGCGGCCTCCCGGGTATCCCTACTGGAAGCCCGGTGCGCCGCTGGCCTCGAAAGCCGTTTTGAGCGCAAACCGCCGCCTCGGCCTTGCCGACAGCCGACAGCCCTTGCTCAAGAAATCTTGGGAATTCGAAAGAACTTCAGGAAGCCGCCCCGGGGATTCCAAACCCCAGGACTCACTGCCGTTCTCCTAATCCTTTACCGTCTAAAAATTCTACCACAACCATGCCCCGGCGCGCAAGTGGCCTTTTCGCCCTTGGCCGGAGTCCAAATCTGTGTGACGGCTAAAATCAATATACCAGATTGAAACCGGATTGACAACTGCGGCGGCGGGTTTTTTTCGCTGCCTCTCCGCCCTCCCTCCAACGGCCATTTCCCGTCCGCTTTCCACCTCTCGAATGACGCCCCCGGAAATCCGAATCCTCCTCGATCCCAGACCTGCCTCCCCTTCCGCGGCCTCACCGGACGGCGATCAGCGAGATTTGCTCCAGCATCGGCCAGCGGTCGTCATCTCCCTGCTTGCGCTCAACCGGCGTCTGCGGCTGCACCGTGGTCCGGGTTGGGAACGGGCGCTTGAAATACGTCGCGTACACGCGGTTCATCCTGGCGAAGTCCTCGACGTTGTCCAGGTATACGTTGGTCGACACCACGTTCGAAAGGTCCATCCCGGCCTCCTCCAGACCGTCCAGAAGGTTCCGGATCGAGTACCGCACTTGCATCTCCACCGTGGAGGCGTAGATCCCCGAATTGGGCCCCGGGATAAAGGCTGATTTCGCCGAACAATAGAGGGTGTCCCCGGCAAACACACAGGGACTCGCCGTCGCGCTGGGCGCCATATTCTTCGGGCGCACGGAACGCCTCGCCGCCAGGTCCATCACGGCGACGCCGGTAAAGGAGACGTTCGCCCCGAACGGCAGGTGCGCAACCTGGATCGTGGCCCTGGCCGGCGTGTCGCCGAACTTGAAGTATTTCGCGTAGGCGCGGTCCATGTCTCCGCCGCGCAGAGACGCCGTCCGGTACGGGTTGACAAAGACCAGATGCTCGAAACCAATCCCGGCCGCCTTCAAGACAGCGCCCATCCGGTCCAGGGCAAGTTGTGTCTGGGCGCCCGAATCCGCCGGCGCCTGACGGCTTGAATCCAAGCCGAAGCAACTCGAGACATACAGGCGATCCGCGGCCGCCACGGCATCCGGCGAACCGCCCGGACCACCGGAGCCGGGAAGCCGGACCTCGCGCCGCAGGCTCAGATCTGTGACCGCCACGGCGTTGATCTCCACCGGCGTGTCGAGCGGCATCCTCGAAACGCCCAGCACGGCCAGCGCCGGACCGCGTCCTTTGAAGTAGTCGCGCCATGCCGTCAGCGCCTCATCGTAAGCCCCGGGATGAGCAAGGTAGAGGTGCGAGTAAACCACGTGCTCCATCGTCAAACCCGCCGCCTCGACGATCGTCTTGACATTATCGAGCGTCTGCCGCACCTGGCCCGCGGTGGTCTCTGGATACTGGTCCCTGGCGTCCTTCGCGCCCTGCCCGGAAACGTACAGAAACCGGCCCGCCAGCAGACCCGGGGTGTATGGGCCGACGATCAAGGCGCCGCTGGGTGAAACCGGCTTTACGTCCGCAGCCCGCAGCGGGCCTGCTGCGCCAATTAAGGACGCCATTCCGAACACCCAAATCCTGGCGGCTGGACCGCTCCGCATGATGTGCCCCCTCGTCATTCCGAGTCCGCGCCCGCCGGAGCATGGGACCCGCTCCCGCCGGCGATCTCCTATTGTACAGTGGCGCCTGGCGGCAATCAGCCGGACCAGCGCTCGGCAATGGCCGGCCCGGCTGGCTGGGCCATCCTGCGTCATCCAAGCTCGCGGCGGGAGTCGATTCCATCCTGCAAGGCCGATTACCATCAGGCGCCAAATCGCCGCCCAAGGCCCGGCCGTGAGAACCTCCCCGCCGGCAGTCTCATTGGAAGTGTTTTTGGAGGATAGCCGCCACGGTACCGCGGAGGCGCGCCAGGTTTCCCTCCCGCAGCGCCTTGATCTCGGGACACATCGCGCCAGGAAGGACCTGGGAGCGGATCTCGGCCTCAATAACCGGCCCGAACAAGTCCCAGGAGCGCGTGAGTTCGCCGACGACGAGGATCAGTTCCGGATCCAAGCCGGCGACAATCATTCTCATGCCCCGCCCCAGGTAGCGGGCCTGCATCTCCAGCGCCCGAATCGCCCGTGCATCGCCCTGTCCGGCCAGGCTGAGCAGATCCGGATAGTAGAGACCATCGATGCCCTGCTGGCCTTCGTCGTAGTAGCGGAGGGCGGCGCGGTTGCTGGCGAACACTTCCCAGCAGCCGTGGCTGCCGCAGCCGCACAGCGGCCCCTGCGGGTCCAGCGGCACATGCCCGAATTCGCCGGCCATGCCGCTCTTCCCCCTTGCCAGCCGGCCGTTGAGGAGGATGGCCGTGCCGATCCCTTCCGAGACGGTGACCGCCACCAGGTGCTGCACGTCCATTCGCTCGAACCACGCGGCGGACAACACGCAGGCGTTGGCGGCGTTCTCCAACTCCACATCCAGCCCCGTCGCCTCCATGAGCGGCGTCCGCAGATCGGTGGGCGGCCAATTGAGGTTGGGGGCGAAGATCAGCTTCGCGGTGCCCGGCTCCACCCGGCCGGGAATGTTGACCCCGATGCCTTCGATCTTCTTATCGAGGCTGGACGCCTGGAGGCGCTGGATGCGCTGCACCAGTTCATCGATCGCCTCCTGCGGGCGCGCCGGCGTGGGAATCACCTCTTGCGAAGTGAAGTTGCCGTTGACATCGGCGAGGGCCACCGTAATCTGAGACGGCCGGATATCCACGCCGATGATCACCCGGCCATCGTTCATCCGCAGGAAGGTGGGCCGCCGGCCGCGCTCGCGGCGCGCCGACGGCCCTTCCAGAATCCATTCTTCTTCGATCAGTTCGGCCACGATGGAGGAGATCGTGCTTCTCTGGAGGCCGGTGGCGCGGGCCAGATCTGCGCGTGACAGCGGCTGCCTGGTCCGGACCAGATTTAGGACTGTGCGGCGATTCAACTCGCGGACCAGATCGGTTGAGGCCGGCTGAACAGGCTGACGGGGGCGCTTTTTCATCGGGCAACTATTCTTACTGTACAGGCTCGGCGCCTTGAACCGCACCTGGAACGAGGTTCGGCGTTCGGCCCCGTCAGCGGGAAAGCTGCCTGGAAAGGTCCGCCGCCAGAACTTCGGCGCGCTCGGCGAGGTTGCTGGCGCGAGGGAGATCAGCGTGCCGCACCGCCTCCGCCTGCTCGATGAAGGTGCGCACCTGGCTGGCCACGGCCGCCTGCTCTCGGGTGAGCCTCTTGTTCTCGACGGACCGGAGAATGGCGCGGGCCCGGGCGATGCGGTCATTGATCTGGCGCTCCAGTTCCCGCGCCTGGGCCGGTGTCAGCAGCGGGCGCAGTTGCAGCCCGGGCGAAGGCGTGAGAGCAGGCTCCGGCTGGGGTTGCGCCACGACAGCCGGCGTGACACGAGGCTTGGGCGGAGGCGGCAATGGCTGCAAGACCAGAAATTGAAATTCGAACGGGAACGGCGATTCCAGCCAGAGGATCTCGGGCGGAGCCTCAGTCAGCTCAAATGGGCGGGGAGGCGGCGAAACCTGAACCGGCGGCTTAAACGGAGGCGAAACCGGCCTGGGCCTCGGATGGCGGGCGCAAGAGGCCAGCAGCGCCAGCGCCAGCAGCGCCGGCAAGGCGATTCTCATACCGGGTCTCTTCACGGCAACCGCTCACCCTTCCCGCCCGTTGTGCGACACCAAAGGCAACCTGATCCAGAAACTCGTTCCCTTCCCTTCTTCCGTCTTAAAGTCGATCGTACCATTGTGCAGTTGCACGGCCCGAAAAGTAAGCGCCAGTCCGATGCCTGAGCCTTTGGCCTTGGTGGTGAAATACAGATTGAAAATCTTCTCCTGAAGATCCTGAGGAATGCCGTGCCCCTGGTCGTGAACGCCGATGACGCATTCGCCGTCCGCCTGACGAACCTCCAGGCGCAGGTTGCCGCCTTCGCCCATTGCTTCCAGTCCGTTCATGACGACATTCAGCACAGCCTGCTTGAGCAGGTCCCGGTCGCCTCGAATTGTCAATCTCCCGGGGTCCGATTCGGCTGTCACCTTGATCCCGCGCATGCGCCCTGCGGGCTCGACGAGGGAGGCGATCTCGCCGACGAGTTCGGCGAGGTCTATCTCAGCCGGCCGCAACTCGACGGGGCGCGTGAAGTCCAGGAAGGTCTTCACCACCCGGTCCAAACGAGTAATCTCCTTGGCGATGACGTCGATCTCCTGCTCCGCCTCCGCCCCGGCGTCCGCCAATTTGGTTCGCAGAACCTCCAAATGCACGGTGATCGAATTGAGGGGGTTCTTGATCTCGTGGGCCACGCCGCCCGTCAAACGGCTGATCGCGGCCAGCCTGGCGGAAATATCCAGCCGGGTGCCGATCTCACGGCGTGTCTCGGCATCCCGCAGAGTAATCAGCGTGCCAAGCCGGTCACGGCTGGGGAAGGACTCCAGCGGCTCAACATCCATCAGCAGCCTGGCCGCCGGCTGCTCCTCTCTTTCAATTGTGATCGGAGAATCTCTCAGCGACTTGCGGAATTCAATGGCCCCACGCACGGCGGCGCCGGCAGGTGTGGAGGGGGCGAACAGCTCTTCGATGGGCCGCCCCATAAGTTCCCAGCGGCCCCGGCCGAGAATGCCCTCCACGGCCCGCCCGGCCATGATCAGACGCTCATTGCGGTCGAACAGGAGGACCGCCTCCCCCAGGCGCTCCAGGAGTTGTTCGACATTCGATCGGAGTTCGGTGGCGTCTTCGCGCACGCCCCGGAACTGCTGCCCCAACACTTGCAGTTTCGATTCGATGGCGGCGACCTCGGCCGGGTCCGTCCTGGCAGGCGCGGCTGGAGGTTCCGTGTCGCCGCGCGCGATGCGGTCGATGGCCGCGCTCACACGGGCCAGGGGGCGGAACGCGATGTTCGAGCCGAGTATCGCCAGCCCCAGCGCCGCCAGAAGTGAGAAGAGGAACGCCACGCCAAGCTGCCGGACCTGGGCGCCGAGAGTGTTGCGGAGCAGGACCGAAGATACGATCACTTTGACCTGGAAGACCGGTTCGGTCTGTTCCGCCACGCCCAGGGGAATGGTGATCTCGTAGTTCTTGCGCTCGCCGAAGACCTCGGCGAGCTGGCTCCAGCGGGATTGCTTTTGCCACTCCGACAGGAGCGGGTACGAGATCGCTCGCTGTCCTACGCTCGCGGGATCGGAGGACGACAGCACGCGGCCGTTTTCGCCCACGATCTGGATCTCCAGCACGGTCCGGGAGCCGGCCAGCGTATCGCGCAGGCTGCCGGCCAGCTCCTCGTCCCGCTCGACGATCGTCCGCCAGGTGGCCTTGGTCTCCTCCAACGTCGCCGTCGGCGGGTAGGCGGAAGCTTGTTCCCGCAATCGGCGCAGCAGCGTGCTCTCCACCTGCGAGGCGATGAAATTGGACCGCTCGAAGAGTTCCTCGAAGCGTGCCTCGGCAACCGTGTGCAGGTTGAGGGCAAGAAGTCCGCTGACCACCAGCAGCACCAGCCCGGCGATGGAAATTCTAAGACGCGTCTTCAGCGACATACAGAGCCGCGGCCTGAGGGCGGATCGAACGCTCGCCGGCAGGCGGGCCGGAAAGTCCTGGCCGGAGGCCGGCCATCCTTGAGGCCTGTCCCATTCTAAGACAGCGGCAGCCGCCTTAACGCCTGCAACGGGGCGCCGGCGCTTGCTCATCGCCGGCAAGCTCGCTTGCGGTTTGACCGGCCACGGGGCGGTTTGCAACAGTAATAGCGTTCAGGAAGGTGAGCCTGCATGGGAAAGAACGCTTCTGTGTTTTTGAGGATTGCCGCCTGCCTGGCGGTTATGAGCGGCGCCGCTTTGTCTCAGCCCCCAAGCGTGGAGGTGGATTTTTCGAGCGTGCTGCAAGCGTGGGACGGATTCGGCGTAAACTACGTCGAAGTTCCGCAGACGCGCGATTACAAAGCGAACCCGCAGGAATACGGCGGCCTGAGCGCTCTCACGGAGGCGGAGCGGGAGCGGCTGCTCGATCTGATCTGGGGCAATGACGGATTGCGTCCGGGCGTGCTGAAGATGTTCCTCGACCCCTGGCATCAGCAGACAGCCGGCGGAGCGTACGACCACGAAACGACAACTCGATGGATGCGGCTGTTCGCGCGCGAGGGACTGCGCAGGACGCGCGCCCGCGGCGGGGACCTCGAGGTGATCACAACGCTCTACGGCCCGCCGGCGTACATGACGAAGCAGAAGTTCATCCGCGGGCGGGACCTCGATCCGGATCATCGGGACGGCCTGGCGGCCTACTTGATCCACTGGACGCGCTTTCTCCGCGAGAAGGAAGGCCTGCCGGTCAAATACATTTCCCTGCACAACGAAGGCGAGGACTTCAACCGCTGGCCCGTGGATGGGAAGGACGCCGGAGCGGCTTCGCATGATTACAATCTCTTCTGGCCGCCGCCGCAATTGGTGGACATGATCAAACGGCTGAGAGCCGCGCTGGACAGCGCCGGACTGCGCGACGTGGGGGTGACGCCGGGTGAATGCACGAATTGGGACCGGTTTGTGTTCTGGGGCCATGCAACCAGCATCGCCACGGATGCGGAGGCGCTGCGCGCGATCGGGTTGATCACCAGCCATGGATTTACCGGAGGCCGTGACTACTGGTACAGCACGCACAATCCCAAAGGAGTCCAGTTGCTGCGGCTGTCACGCCCGGAGTTGCACGCGTGGACCACGTCCATGACTTGGGGCAAGATGGACGTGGCCTTCCTTGATGACATTCGAGGTCAAATTTACAGCGTCGGGGTGAACGCCGTAATTCCCTGGGCCGCCATCCAGACTCAGGGATGGGTGGGCGGGGATCCGAACCCGGGCACTGCCCTCCGGGTCGATCCCGCCACCCGGAGCTTTCAGATCACGCCTGGGTACTGGCTCTATAAGCAGGTCTCTCGGGCGGGACAACCCGGCATGAGAGTGGCGGCCGTGAAGAGCGGCGACAACAACGTGCGGTTGATGGCCTTTGCCTCCGCCGGCTCGCGCCACCCCGATGCGTTCGTGGTGGTCAACCTGGCCGCCGAGGAGAAACCGTTGCAGATCGCCGTGTCCGGAGCCGGGGCGCGGCGTTTCGCCGCCTGGCGCACCAGCGCGAGCGAGCAGTACCAGAGCGCTGGAACTTTTGCGCTCCAGGACGGGCGTGTTTCCTACACGGCGCCTCCCCGGTCCGCGACCACGTTCTTCGCGCAGTCCGAATCGCGGTAACGTATCGGACTCCGGCGGCCGGGCGTCGCCTGGCGGGGGCCGGAGCCTCCTCTCGGCCCGGCTGCGGGTCAAATCGCCGGTTCGCCGGCCCCGTACTCCTTCAACTTGTTGTGCAGGGTCTTGAGGCTGATCCCCAGGATCTCCGCGGCGCGTGTCTTGTTGTTCCGGGTGTGCTCCAGCGTGCGCAGGATCAAGGCCTTCTCCGCCTCTTCAACTGTGGCGCCCACCGGGACACGGATCGAGGACTCGTCTCCGCCGGCCGCGGTGGTGACAGGAGGCGCGAACGGCTGCGGCAGGTGCGCCGGATGGACCGTCCCTTCGCCGGCGATAATCACCGCCCGTTCGAGCACGTTTCGCAGCTCCCTCACGTTGCCGGGCCAGGAGTGCTTCTGAAGCGTTTCCAGGACCTTCGGATCCAGGTCGGTCACCTTGCAGCCATGCTTGCGGTTCAAGACCGCCAGCAAGGCTTCGCACAGGACCGGCAGATCCTCCTTGTGGTCGCGAAGAGGGGGCATATGAATCCGGAAGACGTTGAGCCTGTAATAGAGATCTTCCCGGATCTGCCCCTTTTGCAGGGCCTCCTCGAGTCGGCGGTTCGTGGAAGCGATGACACGCACGTCACACAGCATTTCGGACTTGCCTCCCAGCCGCCGTACGCGCGAGTCTTCCAGCACGCGGAGCAACTTGGCCTGCGTCGGGAGCGGCATGTCGCCGATCTCATCCAACAGCAGCGTGCCGCGCTGCGCCAGCTCAAAACATCCCGCGCGACGCTCAACGGCTCCGGTAAAGGCGCCCTTCTCGTGACCGAACAACTCGCTTTCCATAAGCGTTTCGGGCATGGCCGCGCAGTTGACGGCGACGAAAGGACCATCGCGCCGGGGACTGAGGGCGTGAACGGCGCGAGCCGCCAGCTCCTTCCCCGTTCCGCTCTCGCCGGTGATCAGCACCGCCGCCTTGCTGGGCGCGACCTGACGGATGAGGGAAAAGACCTCCTGCATGGCGGCGGATCGGCCGGCGAGCTCACCCAGCACACCCTGGTAGCTCAATTGTCGCTGAAGCCTCTCCGTCTCTTCCGCCAGCCGGCTCTGTCGTGCGGCCCTCTCCAGCAGCGTACGCAAGGCTTGCGGCTGGATGGGCTTCTCCATGAACCAAAACGCGCCCAGATCATGAATCGTTGAGACGGCTGTCTCAAGACTGCCGAAAGCGGTCACTACGATGGCCGTGGGCGCAGAGCCCCGGGCGTTGAGGTTGCGAAGCAGTTCCGCGCCATCCATCCGCGGCATCATCAGGTCCGTCACCATGACGTCCGCCGGAAAGGAAGCGAGGGCCTCCAAGGCGTCGAGCCCATCGGCCGCCGCGCGGGCCTCGTAGCCCCAGGCCGAGACCATGCTGGTCAGGCCCGTTCGCTGGTTCTCCTCGTCGTCCACAATCAGAACACGGACGGGCCGGGCGCTGCGTTCCTCTTTCATTGCGGATATTGTAGCGCCGAAGGAACCGCTGCCAGTTGCGACGCGCGGCGGAGAGCGGCCGAAGGCGCGGCGATGAACGGACGGAGCAAATCTATCGGAGAATCAACCCTGTAATACCCATTTGTGACCCTGGTCACGGCAGCCGCGCCTGGCGGCTGGTACACTCACAGGGAATGAGCGCGGGACACCGGATCTACCCACTGCTGGCCGGCATCCCTGTTGGATTGCTGCTGGGGTTGGGCCTCTACACCTTCGGCTACGCACGCGGGGCTTCCTACCTGACGGACGATCCGTCGAGCTGCGTCAATTGCCACGTCATGAGGGAGCAGCACAGTAGCTGGCTCAAGTCGAGCCACAAGAACGTGGCCGTGTGCAATGATTGCCATACGCCGCGCGGGCTCTTGCCCAAGTACTTCACAAAAGCCCTGAACGGGTTCAACCATTCCCTGGCCTTCACCTCCGGCCGTTACCCGGATGCCATCCTGATCACCGAGCGAAACCACCGGGTGGCGCGGGACGCTTGTCTGAAGTGCCATGAGCAGATCACATCGCGGATCCGCTCGGCAAGGCATCCCAAGGACCAGAGCACGTCCTGCATTGCGTGCCACCGCGGGGTCGGCCACGCCGATTAGACGGAGATTCATGCGGCATGACTTCCAAGAAGACCATTTCCCTCGTAATCCTGATTACCTGTTTGCTGACCATCGCAATCGCCTCCCTGCTGGTCAACATCTTTGAACATAAACAGGAGGCCAGGCAGACGTTCTTCCGGGTTGTGGAGTTGACCGACGACAACGATGATCCTGCCTTTTGGGGCAAAAATTTCCCTCTCCAATACGATTCCTACCGGCGCACGGTGGATATGACGCGCACGCGCCACGGCGGCTCGGAGGCTTTGCCGCGGAAGCCCACCGCCCGGGATCCGCGAGAGGTGGTTTCGCCGGAGAAGATCGAGGAAGATCCCCGGCTGCGCCGCATGTGGCTCGGCTATCCGTTCTCGGTGGACTTCCGCGAGGAGCGCGGGCACGCCTACATGCTCGAGGATCAGCGCTACACGAGGCGTGTCCTCGAATTCAACCAGCCGGGCGCCTGTCTGAATTGTCACGCCTCCGCCTATGTGGTCTACAAACAACTGGGCGGTGGGGATATCTTCAAGGGCTTCGAATCCCTCAACAGAATGCCCTATGCGGAAGCCACCAAGCTGGCTCGTCATCCGGTGAGTTGCATCGATTGCCATGAACCGAACACCATGGCCCTGCGAATTACGCGGCCCGCTTTTCTCAATGGCCTGAAAGCCTGGAAGGCCAGCCAGGGCGTCGCAGATTACGACCCCAACAAAATGGCTTCCGCGCAGGAGATGCGGTCTTTCGTGTGCGGGCAGTGCCACGTGGAGTATTACTTCCAGGGCGACGAGAAGCGCCTCGTCTACCCATGGCGCAAGGGGCTGCGGGCCGAGGATATGTACAGCTACTACCAGGAGGTGAAGCACGTTGATTTCGTCCACAAAGAGACCGGAGCTCCCGTCCTGAAGGCCCAGCACCCCGAGTTCGAGTTCTACAACATGGGCATTCACGCCAGATCCGGAGTAGCCTGCGCCGACTGCCACATGCCGTACCGCCGGGAAGGCGGGCTGAAGATCTCCGACCATCACGTCCGGAGTCCGTTGCTCAACATCAACCGCGCCTGCCAGGGATGTCACAACATCTCCGAAACGGAGATCCGAAGCCGGGCGGAGCAGATCCAGGATCGTTTTCTGGAAGCGCGCAATCTGGCGATGGACGCTCTCATGGACCTCATCGACGACATCGCCCGGCGCCGGGCCGAGGGCGCGACCCCAAGCCAGTTGCGGGAAGCTTGGGAGAGCCAGCGGAAGGGCCAGTTTTTCCTCGACCTTGTGGAAGCTGAGAATTCAGCCGGATTCCATGCCCCCGGAGAATCGATGCGCGTGCTGGCGCAGGCTCTGGACACGTTCCGCAAAGGACAGATCGCGCTGCATAAGGCGAAATAGCGGGAACGGGATCAGCCCGTCCGCCGCGATCCGTCAGGACGCGCCTCAGCGCAGGCTGAGACCCCCGTCGAGGGCCAGGATTTGGCCGGTAACGAAGTTGGACGCTTTCAAGAAATAGACCACGGCTTCCGCGATCTCATCGGGCGCCCCGCCGCGCGCGGCGGGCGTCTCCTTGATCATTTGAAGGCCCTCTGCATCGATATCCTCGAAGGGGATCACTCCCGGCGCGACCGAGTTCACCGTGATCGCCGGAGCAAGGGCCTTGGCGAGCGCCTTGGTGAGCATGATCACCCCGGCCTTTGAGGCCGAATAATGCACGCGCCCGGCCCAGGGACGGATGCCTCCGAGCGAACTGATGTTCACAATACGGCCCTCTCCGGCGCGGCGCATCCGCAAGGCGGCCTCCTTGGCGCAGAAGAAGGTGGCCTTGAGGTTGACGTCCAGAATGAAGTCCCAGTCCCGCTCGGTAATCTCCAGCGCCTCGCGCCGCATGAAGCGCGCGGCGTTATTGACCAGCCCGTACAGCGGGCCCATGCGCTGGTCCGCCTCCGAGAACATCCGCTCGATCTCGGCCACGCTCTCCAGGTCGGCGCGGAACAGAGCCGCGCCGCCGCAGCGCTCCGCCGTCTCGAAGGCCTCGCGCTCCGACTGGTGGTAGTGGATGCCCACCCGCGCGCCCTCCCGGGCCAGCCGAAGAGCGATGGCGCGGCCAATGCGCTTGGCTGCGCCGGTCACCAGAACCGGCTTCCCTTCCAGGCTAGACAGTGGGCTCTCCATGCACCTCCACCTCCCGCGGCTCGACTCCTTCCGGCACGGGCTCCGGCAGCCGGCCCGCCAGATTCAGCCAGGTCCAGACCGCCGCCGTTGAGGAACTGAGCACGCCGCTCCAAAATCCTATCAGACGCGGGCTGTGGCGCTCCGAGGCGATGCCGGCAACCATCATGGAGACCATCATAGTGGACCACGTCATCGACTCCATCGTGGCGAACACCCGGCCACGATACTCATCCCGGGTATGCCGCAGCAACTGGGCGAAATTCAGCACACTGGTGACGCCCACGCCCGCTCGCGAAAGCGCGATCCAGAGAAGCGCCGTTCGAAAATCTCGCGCCTGGCTGAAAAGAACGTACGCCCCCCCATGAACGATGTAACAGATGGCGACGGTCCACTTGTAGGCCGAAAAGCTGAGCCTGCGGCCGGCGAGATAGGCGAAAGCGCCCCCCGCCAGCAGCCCGATGCCGGCGAAGCTCCAGATGATTCCAATGCCCGCGGCTCCGCGCTTGAAGACAATCTCTCCGAACAGGCTGAAGAGAATCTGCGCCGCGCCGCCGCCGCTCGCCCAGCCGATGTTGATCACAGCCAGCCCCACTATCAGGGGAGTGCGGGTCATGTAGCGCAGCCCCTCGGCGTATTCGTGCCAGGGACGGACCACCTCCGTCTCTGTGAGCGATTCCCGCCGCGCCCGGAACGCCCCGGCGGGAGGCCGCAGCCGCGAGATGCACAGGGCCGAGAACAGGAACGACAGCGAATTGACCGCGAAGGCCCACTGCCACCCCAAATGCGTCACCGCGCCCGCACCCAGCAGGGCGCCCAGCGTCAGTGTTGTCCACTGCGTTGTCTGGGTCAGAGCATTCGCCGAGTGCAGTTCCTTCCGGCTGGCGATGGTGGGAAGGATGGCGGCCCGCCCGCTCGTAAAGAACGGCGAGGCGAACATCAACAGCGCGCTCAGCAGATACAGGAGCCAGGGACGGCGATAGGTGACCGTGAGGATGAACAGGGCCGCCATTACAGCTCGCACCATGTCGCTGGCGATCATGATGCGCTTGCGATCCATTCGGTCCAGCAACACCCCCGCGAGCGGCCCGGCGAGGACGGCGGGGACGGCGCGGGAGAGCATAATCCCGGCGACGACGAGTCCCGAACCGGTCGTTTCGACGGCCAGGCTGAATACGGCGATGTTGTTGAAATGGTCCCCGATTTCGCTCACCACCTGTCCCATCCAGGTGTAGCGATAGTTGCGGTTGGTGCGAAGAAGCTGAAGGAAAGACGGCGCGCCCGCCTCCTCGCCGGCGGGGGTGCTCATACCTGCCCCTTGGCCTCCTCCCAGAGTTCGTCCATCTCCGCAAGCGAAGCCTCCTGGAGGGACTGGCCCCGCTCCGCGAGTTTGCGCTCGACGTAACCGAACCGCCGGCGGAATTTCGCGTTCGTGCCCCGCAGCGCCTGCTCCCCATCCACCCCAAGCAAGCGCGCCAGATTGACGACGACAAACAGCAGGTCGCCGATCTCTTGCGCCACCTGTTCGGGCTTCCCTTCCCTGCGCGCCTCGGCGAGCTCCTTCAGTTCTTCTTCAAGCTTGATCAGGACGTGGTCCGCCTTCTCCCAATCGAAACCGACAGTGGCGGCGCGCGAGGTAAGCTGCTGCGCCTCCATCAGAGCCGGCAGCGCGCGAGGCACTTTCTCCAGCAGACCCCGCTGGTCCCCGCGTTCCTTGTGCTCATTCTGCTTGATCACGTCCCAGCGGGCTTTGACTTCCGCCGGCGTTTTCGCAGCGCCGTCTGAGAAGACATGCGGATGCCGCCGGATCAGCTTCTCGGCGATGGCGTCCAGCGAGTCCTCGATCGAAAAGCGGTTTTCCTCGGCCGCCATCTGGGCGAAGAAGACGCTCTGGAGCATCAGGTCCCCAAGTTCCTCGGCCAGATGCCGCCAGTCGCGCGAGTCGACCGCCTCAAGGACCTCGTAGGTCTCTTCGAGAAGGTACGGCTTGATGCTGTCGAACGTCTGCTCGCGGTCCCAGGGACAGCCATCGGGAGCGCGAAGACGCCCCATGATTTCTACCAGCCGCTGGAACTTGCGGCCTGCGCTCGAGGTTTCATCTGATGACATGGATAGCGGTGAATCGGGAAACTGTCGGGAAATCCCGAAGAGGCGGCCGGCGACTCCCGCATGTCCGCGCAGCCTGGACGTGCGGCAGGACGTTCTTCCAGAAAACCTCTTGTATGTGATTATAGCGGTTCGCTGCGGCGCCCGTTGTAAAATGGAGGTTCAGATGAGTGAAACAGAGAGCGCTGCCGCCGGACAGCCGGAAGAACACGTCCCTTTGCCTCCGGCCTCATTCAGCCTGCTCGTGGTCAGCCTTCGCGCCCAGGCGGAGATCCAACTCGGACTGTTCGATCTCGGCGAGGAGAAGGGCCGCCCCGAACCGGACTTGGACGCCGCCCGTCATGCGATCGATCTGCTCGCGATACTTGAGGAGAAGACACGCGGAAATCTCACGATGGACGAACAGCGACTCCTGGAAAACTCGCTGACCGAACTCCGTTTCCGCTACGTCCAGGCTGCCGGCGAGAAGAGCAAGACCGGGCCATCTTAGATGCCGCGACACGGTCCTCTTGAAATCACCGTGCTGGGCTCGGGCACCAGCGTCGGCGTGCCTACGCTGGGGTGCCAGTGCGGCGTGTGCCGTTCCGAAGACCCGCGCGACAAGCGGTTGCGGCCCTCGATTCTGGTCCAGTACGCCGGGCGGAATGTGCTCGTGGACACCACTCCCGATTTCCGCTTTCAGGCCATGCGCGCGGGCATCGCCCGGCTCGATGCCATCCTCTTTACGCACGGCCACGCCGATCACATTCTCGGCCTGGATGACGTGCGCCCTCTCAATGCGCACCAGGGCGGGGCGATTCCGATTTACGGCTCGCCGGAGACCCTGGACACGATCCGGCGCTGCTTCTCCTACGCCTTCGACGGCAAGGAAAAGGAATCCTCCTGCCCGGAGCTGATCGTGCATGAATTGAGCGGCCAGCCCTTTGAACTGTTCGGAATGCCCGTCACCCCGGTGCGGGTCATGCACGGCAGCTTGCCCATCTTCGGCTACCGCTTTGGAGATAGCGCCGCCTACGTCACCGACCAGAGCGACATCCCGCCATCGTCCGTCGAGCTGTTGCGCGGTCTGGATGTTCTGTTTCTGGATGCGCTGAGGCATCGCTACCACCCCACGCACTCCACACTCAGCAGGTCGCTGAAGCTTGTGGAAGAGATCCGGCCTCGGCGCGCCTACTTTACACACATCTGCCACGACCTGGGGCACGAGGCGACGGAGGCCGCCCTGCCGGCGAATGTCCGATTGGCTTACGACACACTGAAGATCCGCGCCGGGGGGAACGGCACTTGACTTCCGCGCCGGTAATCTATCGCAGCCTCGAAGAAGCCGGAAACGGCTTTCCGCGCGCTTTGAGTATCGGCAATTTCGACGGGGTCCATGCCGGACATCGCCGGATTTTGCGGAGGCTGACGGAACTGGCGCGCGAGCGCGGATGGCGGGCGGCCGCAATGACATTTGATCCGCACCCAACCGTGGTTGTGGCCCCGGAGCGTGCGCCGCGCTTGCTGACCACGCCCGAGCAGAGGGCATCGCTTATGGCGGAGGAGGGCATCGAAGAGGTTTTGATCCTGCCTTTCCGCCCGAGAACCTCTCATTTGAGCCCGCGCCGCTTCGTTAAGGAGGTGTTGGTGGGGAAGTTGAACGTCCGCGCCGTCCTGGTGGGCGCGAACTTTCGCTTCGGCTACCGGCATGCCGGCGACGTGCAGGCTCTCGCCGCTCTGGGCGCAGAGTTCGGATTGCTCGTGGAAATCGTCCCCCAAGTTGTCATCCGCGGTCTCAGTATCAGCAGCAGCCGCATTCGCGTCCTGGTGGAATCGGGCGATGTCAGCCGGGCGGCCCGCCTGTTGGAGCGGCCGTATCGGCTGGAGGGGCAAGTCGTGCCGGGACGCCGGGTCGGCTCGACCAAGACGGTTCCCACGCTCAACCTCGAAACACCGGCCGAGATCTTGCCGGCCGGCGGTGTGTACATCACCCGGACCACGGATCTCGAGGATGGGCGGGTTTGGCCGTCGGTGACGAACATTGGTTTCCGGCCGACATTTGGAGTGCTGGGGTTTTCGATTGAGACGCACCTTCTGGCCCCCCTGCAAGGCCCGGATCCGCGGCGCATCCGGCTGGAGTTCCTGCGGCGCTTGCGGGAAGAGCGCAAGTTCCCAAACCCCGAATCGCTGCGCGAGCAGATCCTGAAGGATGTCGCCCGCAGCCGGCGCTATTTCCGGCTCTGCGGCCGGCTGCTATACTCTAAGGGTATCCCTGTCTGATCAATAACTTAAGGAGACTCATACATGCCCCTAGTATCGATGCGTCAGCTCCTGGACGAAGCGGCCAAGGGCGGCTACGGCGTTGGAGCGTTCAACGTCAACAATATGGAGCAGATCCAGGCCATCATGGAAGCGGCGCGGGAAACCAAGTCGCCGGTCATCATTCAGGCCAGTCGCGGCGCCAGGTCCTATGCGCAGGACCGCTACTTGTACCACCTCATGCTGGCGGCCGCCGAGTTGTACCCTGAGATTCCCGTGGCAATGCACCAGGACCACGGCAACAGCCCCAAGACCTGCATTTCCGCTATCGACATGGGTTTCACCAGCGTGATGATGGATGGCTCTCTGATGGAGGACGGAAAGACGCCTTCGTCCTTCGAGTACAACGTAAGAGTCACCAAGGAAGTCGTGGCCTACGCTCACGCGCGCGGCGTGACCGTCGAAGGCGAAATCGGCACCCTGGGCGGCATCGAAGATGGCCACGGCGCGGGCGGCACCGGGCTGGAGCACCTGACCGACCCCGATCAGGCCGCGGAGTTCGTGAAGCTGACGGGCGTCGACGCGCTGGCGATTGCCATCGGCACCAGCCACGGGGCCTACAAGTTCACCAGCAAACCCACCGGTGAGACCCTGAAAATGGACCGTCTCATCGAGATCCACAAGAAGATCCCGCACGTCCACCTGGTGATGCACGGCTCCTCGAGCGTTCCCAAGGAATTGCAGGACATCATTAACCAGTACGGCGGCAAATTGAAACCCACCTGGGGCGTGCCCGTCGAGGAGATCCAGCTCGGAATCAAGAACGGCGTGCGCAAGATCAACGTCGACACCGACAACCGGCTGGCGATGACCGGCGCCATCCGCAAGGTGTTCGCGGAGCAGCCTGAAAAGTTCGATCCCCGGGACTACCTCAAGCCCGCCCGCGAAGCGATGAAGAAGGTCGTCGCCGAGCGCATGGTCCAGTTCGGCCAGGCCGGCCACGCCGGCGACTACGAGCCGATCCCCCTCAGCGAGATGGCGAAGCGGTATTGATCCTCCCGCCAAGGATCGTGAGCGGCGCAGCCGCGCGATCAGGCGCCGGCAGGGCGCGCCAGCGGTTTCCAGCCCGAAGGCTTTCGGAACTCGCGGCGCGCCTTTTCCATTTCGTCGCCACGGGTCCAGACGTAGTCGACCTCGTGGGTGCCGTAGGAACCCAGCTTCTCCGCCAGATCGAGGTATGGAATCTCCGTCGGGTTGAAACCCATCAGCGCCGCCGCCACGGCGTCCACCGAAACCGCTTTGGCCCCCGTGACCAGAAGGTTGTGCCGGACGGGAGAGGCGCCCTTTCCGTCGGGCCCGTCACCTTCAATGCCAACCGGGCCGCCTAGGATGCTGAAATCAGCCGGGTGGAAATTAAACAGATCCACCAGCGTTTGCGCCGGCGGTCCCAGTTTCCATAGAGCGTCCTTGGGAAAGCCGTACTTCGCCCCCGGAGCGAAACCCGCGTAGTTGCTGAAAGTGAGCCCCACGCCTGTGCGCCGGTCGGTCTTGAGCGGCGCGATGCTGATGAGCTTGTCGCATTGCTGGAGAATCCTCGCGATCGTATAAACCGGCGCTCCGCTGCGTCCAGGCGCCGGCAGATCCACGGAGGGAGCAAAGTTCGTGTCCAGAATTTCGAACCGGATCTTCGGGAATCTTTTGGCCAACTCCTGGATCATCGAGCGGTAACTCAATCCCCCGAATGCCCCACCCCAATCGCTGGTCCAGCCGTCGGCGGCGCCCTTCGACTGTTCGATGGGCTGCCAGGTCTCGGCGCCTTCCACCAGGGTGATCCGCGCCCCGCGGTTTTGTTCCGCCAGGTACTGGATCACGGAGCGCACAATCCGCAGATCGGTGATGGTCCCAGGAATCGCCCCCGGCTTGGCCCCTCCCGAATCTTCCGGGCCTCCAAGGGTCGCGATGTTCGTCTTGATGACCACCCAGTCTTCGGGCTCGATCATCTGCGCAAGCTCGGCGACGCGGGTGGCGCCCATCTCGATCGCTTTGCGGACCCAGGCGTCAATGAACGCGCTATCCAGATCCGCCTCCACCGGCCGGGGAGACGCCAGACCACTCAGCTTGCTGCCGTCGTGCTCCTCTCCGCCGGCGAAACTGGACAAAACAATCCCCACCCGCGGTGTGGCGTCTTGCGTGGCGGTGGCGATCACTTCGTCTTTCTTCCCCTGACCGAACGCCACCGCCCCGGCGAACATGGACACAAACTCCCGTCTTCCGAACACAATTCGAGCCATTGTGATCCCCGATCTTTGTGCCAACCCTATGCTTCCCAGCGAGCGCCATCCAGGCCGTCGCCGTTGTTCTGGGGTCCAACCAGAACGGCGGCGGCCTGAGGCGGCCGGTCGCCCAGCGTCTCTATGCGAAGACGCAGTTCGTTGACGCCCGCGCGCAGTTCAATCTCCTTCTGGAACTGCCCGATGCGGAACCGTGTCGTGCTCTCTTCCTCCAGAATCTTCTCTCCGTTGAGCAGGACCGCAACCTTCCCGCTGATCCCCATCCAGAGCGAACCCTTTCTGGAACCGTCCGCCCGCACTCGCGCTACGGCGTGGTAAACAGGCGCGGCTTCACCTAATGCCTGGTCGGGATACAGGATGTCGCCAAGCGAGGAGTGACGCTTCCAGGTTGGAAGCGGGGCATCCGGATCGCGCGAAATCCGCCACTCCCGGTTGCCGCGGGCGTACCACTGCCGGGGCTTGGCCCAGGACCCCGCGATGCGGTCCAGTTCGTCTCCGGCAATCTCGAAATCGCGGAAATCGAAGGACCCCAGTCCGCGCGCCGCGCCCATGTGCAGAAAGTCGACGTCCTCGGGCCGGAAGCCCATCAGGCGTGCGGCGGCGGCGTCAACCGATACTGTATCCTCACCCGCAAGGATGGCGTTGTTGCGCAGCATCTGGTCCGGGCGGCGGTTGTTGTGTTCGGTGTACTGCAAGCCGCGGATGCAGTCGACGACGTTGTAATCCGGCGGATGGAAAGCGGCCAGATCGGCGATGAACGGATCGATGCGGTTGTCGACTGAATGCTCCGCGTGCAGTTTCGTGTTCCAGAACTGCCCCGGAGCGCCGTACGCCATGCGGGGAGCGGTGCCGACGTAGTTCTTGAAGCAGGCCGTGATCCCGCACTGTTCGTGGACTTTCGCCACCGGGACCGAAATCAGAAAGTCACATTTGCAGATCGCGTTCGTAACGAAGTAGTTTGTTTCGCGGCTGAAACTTCCCGCGCCCTTCAGCCGCGGCGCCGGAAGACGGGCCGGCTTGCCGGAGGGGTCCAGGACAACATCGTAGCTGAGGTCCACATAGTCGAACTTCTTGCCGGGGAACCTGGCCGAGAAGTCCTTCAGCATTCCGCCGATCGATCCGGCGAAACCGGGCCACTCCTCGGCGCCCCAGTCGTAGGTGAGAGCGTCCACGCGCACGCCGTTCTGCGTAACCACATTGTCGGTGAGAGGGTCCTGGTTGCTCCGGTAACTGCCGCCCTCGGCGATCGTAATGCGGGCAGCCTTGGAACGGGAGGCCACGTACTCGAGGACCGCTTTGGTGACGCGGTGGTCCGTGATGTCTCCTGTGCGGTACGGGCTCTGCGAACTCAAGTAGACGATGTTGGGCTTGACGACAACCCATGAGCCGGGCTTGATCTTGGCTTCCAGACTGCCCGCTCGTGGTGCGCCATATTCGATGGCCTTCCAGACCATCTCCCTCACCAGTTCATAGTCCAGCTCCCGGTCCGGCGCGACGGTCCTCGACAGCTTCTTATGCGTGCTCTGGACCAGGCCGATTCTCGGTTTCGCCTGCGCCATGCCAGCCAGTCTGGCCGCGGCCAGCGCCTGCGCGCCCGTGACCAAAAAGCGCCTGCGGTTCAAACCCATCATTGCGGTCCTCCAATAACCAACATCCGATCCGATGCTACTCCAAGCATATCCTGGAGAGCGTCCATACGCCACGGCCTCCGCCCTCAGGATTCCACATCCCTAAGGCGGTATATGTAGTATTGCCGGCAGGCGCACAATCGATGTCAGACAGCGTAAGGAGACTTCACGAAGGCCGCACATCGAAGAACCCGAAACATCGCATCCTGCGGTGGCTCACGCCGCCTGCGCCCCTGGTATTGAATCCGCGCGAGCCGGCGGATTTCCCTCTCGGGCGCTGGAATCTTTACATCGGCGGCGCCGGCAACGACACCCCCGGCTACGTCAACATTGATCTCTTCCCCCTGCCTGGAGTCAATGTCGTCTGCGATGCGCACCGTCTGCCCTTCCGGGAGGACATCTTCACCCGGGTGGAGTGCGACGCTGTTCTGGAGCACGTTGCCGAGCCGGATGTGGTGATGAGAGAGATCGAGCGGGTTCTTGCTCCCGGCGGCTTCGCCCACATCGTCGCGCCCTTCTGTCACCCGCTGCACGAGTATCCCTCCGATTACCGGAGGTTTACGCCCGCGGCGCTGCTCCGGATGGCGGGCCTGCTGGAACCTGTGGCGCAGGGCTGGCGCACCGGCCCCACGGCCACGCTGCTGCTGTTTCTCATCGAGTACGGCAAACTCTGGGCGAGTCGGCCGATTTTCCGGATGGCGATTCATGGCGTGCTGGGTTGGGCGCTGTTTCCTGCCCGCTACCTCGACCTTCTCCTCTTTCGTCGCCCCGAGGCCGCCCGGCTCGGAAATCACTCCTACTTGTGGCTGCGCAAGCCTCCGGCCTCCGCGCTTGACTGACACACTGACGCGGGGAGAGCCGCCCCGCGAGCGCCCAAGTCGCGGCCGGTTCTTCCTGCGCGCCGCGCAAGAAACCTGCCTTGCATCGCCGTTCGGGATGTGATAAAGCAAGCTGAGGAGAAAACGATGCGCGGCTCTAAAATTCGGACGATCGATACCGCCCTTGTGCTGCTCGCTCTTGTCGGGCTCGTGGCTTGTTCCACAGCCCCTTCCGGCCCGAAAGCCGGCACTCCGGAGTATTACTGGCAGTCTGCCAAGGAAACCTGGGTGGCGAAGGACTACATGAAGACCGCCGAACATCTGGCGCAGGCGACCCGTACCGAGAGTGAGATCTATGTGCCGGCCCAGACCATGCGCCTGGTCCTGCTCTCGGGATTGACCAGCGCCTATGCGGATCTCGGCGAGTACTTCGAGAACGGCGCCAAAGCCAATATCTTCAAACCCATGCCCCTGCGGAAAGTGTCTTCAGACTATATGAAGCAGGCGGAGATCCGGGCGCTGGAGTTCGGAGAAGCCTACCTCAAGTTTTCCAAAGCCCTGACCGGACCAACCGTCAAGCTTGACTTCGCTTTCCCCGCGGCCGACATGACCGAGATTCGCGAGATCAAGAAGATCCTCGCCGGATCGCTCCTGGACGAAGCTACGATGACATCGGTGGAGCGCCGAAAGATCCAGCAATCCATAGCTTTGGCCGTCGCCGCCGCTGTCGGCGCGCCCAACGATACCGCCAAAGCGCAAGCCGCGCTGGCGTCGGGGTCCGCCGAGGTGCCCATGGAAGTCTTCGTCCTCGCGATGGCCAACAAGCTCTACGATCAGGCGTTTCTGTTCTCCAAGAAGAAACTGGACAACCCGCAGCGGCTGGAAGTGTTCGTCAATGAGGCCAAGGACGCTCTCAAACAACTGAAAGAATCCAAGGAGACCAAGAACCTTTCGGCCAAACTGGACAAGCTCCTGAAGGAGAGCAAGGAGCGGTAGGTTGCGATTTCTCAGCGCATCCCGCCGGTCATAACCGGCGCCCCGCCGGAGGTGCGCTCGATTCGCCAGCGCCGGGGATCGTCGCCGCAGTCGGGAAGGCGGGCGTCCGAATAGTAGTTCAGCCCGTAGCGCAGGGAGCGCGGCACGTCTCCCACGCAAACATCGCTCACTCGCGGCGCCGCTTGTTTCCAAAGGGGCCGTGCCGTAGCCAGACGGTCGATCTCGGGAAGCACCGCGGCCTTCAGCCACAGAATGGCCGCGACCGCCGCGGCCAGCGTCAGGGCGCCGGCGGCAACCCGCCGTTCCGACCGTTCCAGAATCCATACCGCGACAGCCAGCGCGACACATAGCGCCGCCAGCCGCCAATTCCATCCGGCGATGTCGCTGCGCGACAGCCCGGCCGCCAGCGCCTGCGGCAACACATGGCCGGCGACCGGCGCGGCCGCCAGCAGAAGAACCGACGATCCCAGGTACCACTCCGCTTTCCTCGCCTCAGCCAGCACCAGGCCCAGCAGGGCCGTCAGAGCGGGAATCAACGGCAGCAGGTAACCCGGCAGCTTGCCCGCCGAGGCGGAAAAAAAGAGCAGGCCGAACGCCAGCCAGAGCAGCAGGAACCGCCGTGGCAAATCCCGGTACAGGTGCTTGCGCAGCAACCCCGCGAGCAGCGGACTCCAGGGAAACACGGCCGCTGCCAGCACCGGCAGATAAAACCAGAAAGGCTCGGGATGCAGGGTCTCGCCGCTGGTGAAGCGGTCAAAGTGATGCCTTCCGAAAAACTCCTGCAAGAACGCCGCGCCATGGCGCAATCCGCAGAGCAGGTACCAGGGAATTGCGATCAGGAGAAACGTGAAGGCGGGCAAGGGCCGGAGCCATTCCCTCCACCGCTTCCTCGACAGGAAGAACAGCGGAATCGCGAGAACCAGCGGGACCAGACCTTTCGCCAGGACGGCCAACCCCAGCAGCGCCGCCGCCGCGACGGTCATGCGGCGGTCCCCGGTGGACAACCAGCGCATTCCCAGCAGCATCGCCGCCGAAAACGCCGACGCCATCGGAAGGTCGGGAACGCCTGTCTGACTGAAAGCGACCCAGCCGGCGCACGTCGCCAGCATGGCGGCGGAGCAAGCGGCGGCGTGCGCGCCGAACTGGCTGCGAAGCACGCGGTAATAGAAGAGCAGAAACGCCACGCTCATCAGCGCAACAGGCAGCCGGGGCGCCGCATCGTCTCCCAGACCTGCAAGATTTCCGGCCGCGATCATCCAGTACAATAACGGCGGCTTCTCGAACCAGGGCTCGCCCCAGAGCCGCGGCGTGACCCAATCGCCGGACCTGGCCATTTCCCGCCCTATCGACGCGTACCTGGGCTCATCGGGCCCCACCAAACCGGCGCTGGTCAAGCCATACAAGAGCATTCCGGTGATGAGAGCGGCCGCAGCCAATGGAAGCCAACGCGAGGCGGACACCTATCAAGTATAATGGCCGCAATGAGGTTGCTGGGCGTTTTTCTCGTTTTGCTCGCCGCGCCGCTGCTGTGGGCGGACGTGGATTGGTGCGCTTGTGATCCACAGGACCCCAAGACGCTGGAGGCCCGCGAATGCAGCCTCACGCGGGAGGCCTTGAGCCAGCCGGAACAGGTTCGTGTCTTCTTCCTCAAGGACATCAATCCTCGCAAGCCCAACCGCTTGCTGGCGCTCCCGCGGGTTGTCCGCAAGGGCGCGTACACGCTCCGAAGCCTCACCCCGCAAGAGCGCACCGAGCTTTGGAACGCCGCCATCGAGAAGGCCCGTGAACTGTGGGGAGATCACTGGGGGATCGCCTTCAATGGGGACGAGGTGCGGACGCAATGCCAGCCCCATCTCCACATCGGGAAGCTGATCGAAGGCGTGGAGACGCCGAATTTCGTTGAGGTGAGCGGTCCTGCCGGCATCCCGGTCCCGGAAGCGGGACAAGGTCTTTGGGTCCACCCGCAGGGAGGCAAGCTCCACGTGCATCTCGGGGAACTTCTTACTGAGTCTGTGCTATTGAGATAAAATGACGAATCTCTCACGCCGAGTCATCCCCGGGACCGTGCTCGCCCTGTCTCTGCTGATTCTGCCCGTATGTGGCCAGAGGAAAGCGCCGCAGACGGCCCAGGGCGCGCGCGCCGTCGACAAGAGCTCGCTGGAAGCCTATGTCCGTCATCTGAACCTCTGGCCCGCGGAGGTGAAAGTCGAAATCGGTGATCCCCGGCCTTCGACTGTTCCGGGACTGCTTGAGATTGTCGTGACCGCTTCCGCCGGCAATGCCAGCCTTCAGCAGACTTTGCTTCTGAGCGGAGACGGCAACCACATCATCAGGGGCACAGTCCACGACCTGCGGCAAAACCCCTTTCATGCGGAGGCCTCGAAGCTCACCACCGATGGCCAGCCCAGCCTCGGCGCGCCCGGCGCGCCCGTCACCGTGGTGCTCTTCACCGATTTCCAGTGCCCCTATTGCCGCGCTCAGGCCGAGGTCATCCGGGCCAACCTGGTCACGGCCTATCCCAAGCAGGTGCGGTTCTATTTCAAGGACTTCCCGCTGGAGCAGATTCACCCCTGGGCCAGGCAGGCCGCCATCGCCGGCCGGTGCGTCTTTCAGCAGAGTCCGCAGGTTTTCTGGCTGTACCACGATTGGGTGTTCGGACAACAGGCCCAGATCAACGTTGAGAACTTGAACGCGAAGGTGCTCGAGTTCGCTCGCGACAAGCAGATTGACAGCCTGCAACTGAACCGCTGCCTGCAAACCAAGGCCACCGACGCGGACGTCAGCCGCTCGATCGCCGAGGCGCACTCTCTCCAGATCGACTCCACGCCGACCATGTTCATCAATGGCCGCCGCATCTCCCAGCACTTGCCCTGGCCGCAACTGAAGGCGCTCATCGACAATGAGCTCGCCTATCTCGGCGCCCGGAGCAGCAAGGGAGCCAGGCCTTGACGCCTGGTCCGGCCCGGAGTGCATCTTAGAAAATGAGATACCACCGCATGTCAACCCGGCGGCGATTCCTGATTCTCGCGGCGGCCGCCGCGTTCCTGCGGCCGGCAGTCGCCGTCGAGATCGACGTCAGCCAGTACCGGGAGGATGTGAAGACGCTCTCCTCGGACAAGTTCAAGGGGCGCCTCAGCGGCACGCGCGAACTGGACGAAGCCGCCGGGTTTCTCGCTTCCCGCTTCCGGTCGCTTGGCTTGAAGCCCGCCGGAGAAGACGGCTTCTTCCAGCGGTTTCTCGTCACCACCGGCGCGCGGCTCAGGGGCTCCAACAGCCTCACCTGGCAACTGAATGGCGAGTCCGGCGGCCTGAAACTCGAGGAAGACTTTGTGCCCCTGGCGATTTCGGCCAGCGGTAATGTATCTGGACAGGTGGTCTTCGCGGGTTACGGGATTACGGCTTCGGAATACGGCTACGACGATTACGAGGGGCTCGACGTTCGCGGCAAGATCGTCCTGGTGATGCGCCACGAACCGCAGGAGTACGACGTGCGGAGCGTCTTCGGAGGCCGGGTTTATACCAACCACGCCCAGCTTGAGAGCAAGGTGGTCAATGCGGCCGGGCGGGGGGCCGCGGCGTTGATCCTGGTCGACGATTCCCCTTCGCACCGCGGCACAACGGAACTGGAAAAGCTCGGGCGCGCCATCGGCCCGGACAGCCCAGGGATCCCCGTGGTGGAGATCAGGCCGGGCATCGCCGAGAGGTGGATCCAGTCGGCGGGCCGCTCCTTCGAGGAGGTGGTGCGCGCCATCGACGATGATTTGCGGCCCCGGTCCTTCGTCTTTCCCGGCTCTCTCCGCTTGCGGCTTTCGGTGCAGATCGACAGAGAGACGCAGCCCGTCTCCAACGTGCTGGCGTGGCTGCCCGGCGAGACGGACGAGTATGTCATCGTGGGAGCGCACTACGACCACGTGGGACGAGGCGAGCAGTATTCGATGGACCCCTCAAGAAAGGGGATGGTCCACCCCGGCGCCGACGACAATGCCTCCGGCGTCGCGGGCATCCTTGCGCTGGCCCGCTGGTTCAGCGGCCAGCCCTTGCGTAAACGCGGGATCCTCTTTGCGGCCTTTGCGGGCGAGGAATTCGGATTATTGGGAAGCAATCACTATATTCACAAGCCCCCCCGCCCCTTGGGGAAGGCGGTGGCCATGATCAACCTGGATATGATCGGCCGCATCCGGGGAAACAAAGTGTACGTAGGAGGAACCGAGACCAGCTCTGATTTCAAGGCGCTGGTTGAGGAATTGAACCGGGCCGAGGGGGCCGGATTTGAGATCGAGGCGGATGATCCCGGCGACTACGGATCCAGCGACCACTACTCCTTCACCACCCGCCAGGTTCCCTTTCTGTTCTTCTTCTCCGGCTTGCACCCGGACTATCACACCCCCTCCGATACCTGGGACAAGGTGGATGCGCCGCAAGCGGCCCGCCTGTTGACCGTGGTGGGCCGGATCATCGAGAGGATTCTGGGCGCGGAGCAGCGCCCCCGTTTCGAGAAAAGGGTGCGTCCGTACAAGGAACAGGCTCGTCAGGCCCAGCGCATGTGAACCGACACTGGGGCCTGGAGGGGACTCGCGGTCCCAGCCAGCCGGTGTGCAAGGAGATTCCGCCTCCGTCCAAGCGAAAGCGGGGGCCTTCAGCGGATACGGCCGTGATTTCCCACGCCCGGCCGGGCGGCCTCGATCACCGGGATTCCCGGCGCGAAGCAGCGTAACCGGCCTGGGCCGCTTTCGGCCCGGTGAACAGCCGGCGGTGGTTTGATCGAGTCTTTACAGAACTTCTTCGCGCCGGTTGCGTACTTGCATTGTAAGATAGGGAACTCGGAGAACTGCGAAGAATGGCCTATTGCACCCAGTGTGGATCCAAAGCGAACGATGACGCCCGTTTCTGCGCCTCCTGCGGCAAGAGCTTTGCCGGCGCTGTGGCCGCCGCGCCTGCCCTGGCCGCCGAGCCGCTCGAGTACACCATTCAGGGCGACAACCTGCAAGTCGCCCGCCTCAAGCTGCGGCCCGGCCAGGAGGTCTACGCCGAAGCGGGCAAGATGCTTTACAAGACCGCCAACGTTTTCTGGGAGAGCCGCATGTCCGGCGACGGACTCGGCGCCAAGCTGCTCGGCGCGCTCAAACGCAAGCTGATGGGCGAGTCCTTGTTCTGGACGTACTTCCGCTCCACCGGCGAGGGTGAAGTCGGCTTCGCGGGCAGTTACCCGGGCCGCATCCAGGCCTTCGACCTGTCCGCCGGCCAGAGCGTCATTGTGCAGCGCGACAGCTTCGTCTGCGCGCAGTCCAGCGTGCAGGTCAACATCGAGTTCGTGAAGCGCATCGGCGCCGGTTTCTTCGCGGGCGAGGGCTTCATCTTACAGCGCCTCACCGGACCCGGCGTGGTCTTTATTCACGGCGGCGGCGATTTCATCGAGTTCAACCTCAAGCCGGGCGAAACCCTGCAAGTCGACACCGGGTGCGTGGTGGGTTTCGACCAGACCGTGTCGTACGACGTTCAACTGGCCGGCGGCATCAAGACCATGATCTTCGGCGGCGAGGGCTTGTTCGTCGCCACCCTCACCGGACCGGGGCGAGCCATTGTGCAAAGCATGACCCTGGAGAAGATGCGCCGCGAACTCGCGCCTACCCGCACCGGCGGCGATGAGCGCGGGCCGCTGGAAGCCATCACCAACATCTTCGGCAGCGAGGACCGCTAGCCGCACGCTCCGGCTACAGACATCCCGCAGTCCGGCCGATAAGGGGACGGAGGAACGCGGTCCGGATGGGCGCACAACAGGACCAATGGCCGGGAGGGCGCATCGAGCGGCTGGCTGGCTGGAGATCCGCCTTCCTCTCCGAGTTGAGCCATGAGGTCCGGACTCCGCTGACGGGCGTGGTTGGAATGACGGACCTGCTCCTGGAAACCGGTCTGACTCCGGAGCAGCGCGAGTACGCGGAGGCCATCCGGGCCTGCGCCGGGGAATTGCTCGACCTCTTCCAGCAAGGGTTGGAACTGGCGTTCCTCTCGCTCAACGGCGTGCGGCTGGAAAGGGAGGAATTCCCGCTCGCCGAAACGCTCCACGGCGCAGCCGCAGCCGCCTCGCAGCGGAGCGGCCGCGGGCCGGCGCCTGTCCGCCTGCTGGCCGATCCGGACCTGCCTCCGGTGGTGATCGGGGATGCGGTTTGCCTGAGGCGGCTGTTCGTCGCGATGGCCCGGAATGCCTGCCTCTGGTGCGCCGGAGAGCCCGTGCTGGCGGCCGCTCGCGGAGAGGTGTCCGGCGGGCGGCTGAGCCTGACCATTTCTGTGAGCGTGACGAGGCGGCCAGGCTCGCCGCTTCCGCTCCGCCTGGAAGGCAAGGGCTGCGAGGGGTCCTGCGAAGACGCACAGGGCCTGGGCCTCGGCTGGGCCATCATTCACCGCCTTGTCTCGGCCATGGGCGGTTCTCTTTCCATGAACCGGGATTCCGCCGGATGCGCATACACGGCGCTCCTCCCGCTTGAACTGCCGCGGCACGCCGTCCTCCGGGTGGATTCGGCGACCGGGGAGAGGAGCCGCGCCGCGGTTCTGCTCGTTGAAGACAACGAGGTGGCGCGGCGCATTGTCACCCACATTTTGCGTCGCAACCAGTACGAGGTGGAGTGCGCTGTCAGCGGCGGCGAAGCCCTCGAGGCGGCGGCCCGGCGCCGGTTCGATCTGGTGCTGATGGATTTGCAGATGCCGGGGATGGACGGCTTCGAAACCGCGGAGCGGCTGCGCGGCCTGCCGGGCTTCGCCTCGGTTCCCATCCTGGCCTTGACCGCCAACGTCACCGACGACTGCCGCCGCCTCTGCCTTCAAGGCGGCATGAACGGCTTCATCCCCAAACCGGTCCAGGCGGGTGAGCTTCTCTCCGCGGCCGAGGCCGCCTTGCCGCGCTAGACGCGGCTGTGCTTCTCATCCCTGCCGAGGGTGTATACTGCCCGTAGACTCGCATCGCTTGAGGAGAAAACCGCATGACCAACAAGACCAACCGCAGAAGACTTTTGAAAGGCGGCCTGGTGGCCGCGGCCGCCGCAGCTCCGGCGCTGGCGGCCTCTGACGAGAAGCCCGTGAAGAAAGTTCACTGGACGGGCGGCAAGCCGCCGGCGAGAACCCCGCTGTTCAGCCCGGCGGTTTCTTACGGCAATCTGTTGTTCATTTCCGGAATTGGCGCCCATTTCAAGGGCGACATCAAGGAGCACACCAAGCATGTGCTGGATCAGATCCAGAAGACCTTGGAGGCGAATGGCTCTTCGATGGAGAAGGTGCTCAAGGTCAACGTTTATCTCAATGATCTGAAGGATTATGCGGGGATGAATGAAGTCTTCCTGGGACGCTTCGGCAAGGAGCCGCCGGTTCGGACCACGATCGCCGCGGCGGGCGGCATTCCCGGGGATTCGCTGGTGGAGATCGACTGCATCGCTTGCATTTAGCCGGTTTTCAAAGAACGAGGAGGGCAACGGCATGAAGCGCTGGCTTACTTCTTTCAGCCGCCGGGATGTGTTCCGGGGCGCGGGCGCGGGTTTTTTGACTGGGCTGTCGGCTCGGATTCCTTTACTGGGGTCGCAGGCCCGCGCTTCTTCGAACATCTACGAACGGATCGGCGTGACGCCGATCATCAACTGCCGCGGAACATTTACCATCATCAGCGGCTCGCAGACGCTGGAAGAGGTCAAGCGCGCCATGGATGAGGGTTCGCGGCACTACGTTCATCTCGACGAATTGATGGACGCTGTGGGACGCCGGCTGGCCGAACTGACGCAGGCCGAATGGGGGATCGTGACGGCGGGGTGCGCCGCGGCGCTGACCCACGCAACGTCGGCTTGCATCGCCGGCGCGGACCCCGAGAAGATGCAGCGGCTGCCAACGGATCTGGCGGGGCTCAAGAACGAGGTCGTGGTTCCGCGGCAGTCGCGGAACCAGTACGACCACGCCGTGCGGATGCTGGGCGTGAAGATGATCACCACCGCGACGCGGGAGCAGTTCCTGGAATCGCTGCGTCCCGCCACGGCCATGGTCATGCTGCTGGGCGATTCGCTGCGCCAGCATCCCATGACGCTGCCGGAAATGGCCCAGGCGGCGCACGCCAGGAACATTCCCGTCTTTGTGGACGCGGCCGCCGAGCGCCTGAGCGTGCCGAACGTGTATTTGACAGCGGGGGCGGACATGGTCGCCTACAGCGGCGGCAAGTGCCTGCGGGGGCCGCAGTGCGCCGGCGTCATGCTCGGCCGCAAGGATCTCCTGAAGGCGGCCTGGCTCAACAGCGCGCCCCATCATGCTTTTGGCCGCTCCATGAAGGTTGGGAAAGAGGAGATCATGGGCATGCTGGCGGCGGTTGAGGCCTGGGTCCGGCGAGACCACGACGCGGAGTGGAAGGAATGGGAGGGCTGGCTGGAGACGATCCGGCAGCAGCTCGCCTCGGTCCCGACGGTCCGCAGCGAGATCAGCAAGCCCGCCGGGCCTTCCAACCTCGCGCCCTCGCTGCGCGTGAGCTGGGACGCTGAAAAAGTTGGATTGACGGGGCAGCAACTCGCTGAGGCGCTGAACACGGGGCGGCCGCGGATCCACTTAGGCGGCGCCGGCCCGGCGAACTTCTCCATCAACCCGTACATGATGATGCCAGGGGACGATAAGGTCGTCGCCAAACGCATCCACGAAGTGTTCACGAATCCCCCGCCGCGGCAGGCCGCCGAAGAAGCGCCGGCTTCGGTGCAGGCATCGGGGCGGTGGAACGCCGTGCTCAGTTTCGAGTGCGGCGAAGCGCGCCACACCTTGCACCTGGAGCAGACGGGAGAGCGGCTGGCCGGAACGCATTACGGCGAGTTCCTGTCAGCGGATCTGCGTGGGACGGTAAGCGGCAACCGCCTGCGGTTCCGCAGCTCGCACCGCTACGAGGGCACATCGCTGACCTACGCTTTCGACGGCACCCTGGCGGACGGCGTTCTCAGCGGCACGGTGGATCTCGGCGAATACGGCGTCGCGAAGTTTACCGCCAGGAAGCATTTCTCCTGATACCGACACCATGCAACGCGATCTCAGCCAGGAGATTGCGATCCGGTGGAATTCGCCGGATCCGGCGAGCGTTTCTTTGCTGAAGGAGGGCGGAATCACGGTTGCGGTGACCCGCCCTCTCCCCGCATTCGAACGGGCGTGCGCGGCGGCGGGGATCCGCGTGCTCCACGAAGATCAGATTCGGACGCTGACCCTGGAAGAGGCCGGCAAGGCGCAGCCGGGCGAGATGGTTGTGATCCAGTCCGGTCTTTGGCCGGGCACCCGCAACCCGGATGCGGCGCTGGCGAGCGCCACGCGCTCCATCTGGATGGACCAGAACTGCTACCTGGTGCGCTATTTGCAAGCGTTACACCCCCGGCTGCCCGCCGTGCTGGGATATCGGCCGGACGCGGACGCGGGCGTGACGCCGGGCCGGGTGGTGCGGCCCGATTCACTGGAACTGGCGCTCGTGGAGGCGTGGGTGGCGGGCGGCAATTACTTGATGGCGATGGAGACCGGGTATCGCGAGGCGCTGCTGAAAGGCGTCGAGAATGCGCGCGCCGCCTGGCAGAGACTCGGCCGCACGGCGGCCTGGCTGCGGTCGCACGTCTCGCTGTTCCGCCAGCCCGCGCTGCCGCTCATCACCGTGCTCGTGGACGAAAGCTTTATGTCCCACGAGATCGCGAATCTTTGTCACCGGTTCAACGTTTCGCCGCGCCTGGTGGCCGCTAGTGAGCCGCCGGCGCCGGACCCGGAGAGCATTGCGGTGCTGGCGGCGGCGGGCATTCAACCGCCGCGCGGCGATATCGCAGCCCGGATTCTGGCGCACGCGCGGGCCGGCGCCTTGGTGGTTGCCGATGAGCCCGGGGACAAGGCCTGGTGGAGGATCCCGGAGCTTAAGCTGTTGAGGACTTATGAGGACCGGGAAGTTTATGCGGCGGGAAGAGGCCAGATTGTGGCGTACAAGGAGGCCGTATCCGATCCGGGCGAGTTCGCCCTGGACCTGCTTGACTTCGCCGGCCGGGACCGGCGTCCGGCCCGCGTCTGGAACGCGCAGGCCGCGGTGGTGATGGCCGGTCTGGCGCCGAGGCAAGGCGCGGTGAGCGGCGAGGCCGTTTTGCACATCGTCAACTACGGGCAGCCGGCAAACCAGCCGGTGCTGGCGCGGATTCACGGGACGTACCGGCGCGCGCTGCTGTTGCGGCCGGAAGCCGAGGCCGTGGAAGTGGAGATTGCGCCACGCGGGCCGGCATCGGAGGTTGCCTTACCGCAGCTCGGGAGACTGGCCACGATCGTATTCGGTTAGAGTTCATGTAGAATGAGGCAAGAGGGAGGGAGTCTGGGATGAGTGTCACCCGCAGGGATTTCCTTCGCGCGGGAGCGTTTGCGGCAGCGGGCGCGGCAGGAGCGTTGGGCGCCACGGGCGCGCCGCCGTCCAGCCCCAGGCGTTTTTTCCGCCTGCATCCTTTCATCGAGAGCAACCCCAAAGCCGTGTTCATCCGGCGGACGCACGTGCCCCACAAGATGGACGGACCGGCCAAAGTTCAGGAGGGCTTGTCGCTGGCGCGCGAGATCTTCCTTCCGAGCGAGACGCCCGGCGTGCCCGTAACGCACCGGATCGTGCTGAAGCCGAACGCCACGGGTGTGTATGACCGGCAACGTCCGCTGGAGGAAAACTGGGGCGTGGGCACCGATCCGCAGTTTTACGAGGGTCTGGTGCTGGGCTTGAAGGAACTCGGGCTGAAAAGCTTCTACTTCCTCGAATCGACCGGATACGACACTTGGAATATCCGGGGCTTCAATGACGTCAACGCGCGCCTCGGGGTGGACATCGGCGAGCCGCAGCCCCGTCCCAAGCATCTCAAGGACGGGACGGGCATCAACTGGGCCAAGGTGCCGGACGGGGTGGTTTTCCGCCGCCTGCCGCACTATGCGCCGGCCGGCGAACCGGACACCTGGCTGCTGAACATCGCCAAGTGGAAGGCGCATGGCATGTGCCTGACGCAAGCGGTGAAGAACGAGCAGGGACTTGTCGCTCATCCGTTTACGAACTTCTGCGGCGGCTGGCGCTCGGTTCTGCAAGTGGCGGACTTCGTCAAGCCGGACATTCAGCCGCGGGTCGAAGCGGTGGTCATGGATTTCTTCGAGCGCCACAAGAAGATGGGCTACGTGCGCTACGACACGCGCGGGAACCAGCGCGGACAGGCGGCCGGCATCGGTCCGCTGGAGCAGGAGATTTGGGCGCACAAGACCTGCGATCACCAGAGCACACTGAACACCGGGCTGGCCATGATCGAGGGCATCTGCGGGCGGGACGGCGACGGGTTCCGGGTGGGACAGGACTATCTCACGAACCTGGTCCTGTTCGGGAAGGACAAGTTCCGGCTGGATGTGATCGGTCTGTACCTGGGCGGCCACGAGCCGGGCAATGTCCACCTGTACCGGATTGCAAAAGAGCGCGGCCTGAGCGATACCTTCAATCCGTGGGAGATCCCGTTGTACGAGTGGGTTGACGGCAACGCGGCGCCTCGGAAACTGACGGATTTCCCGCGCCATGAGCTGAAGACCATTTACCTCACCCGGGACGGAGAGCCGGATCTGCATCTGGTGAACGATCCGTTCGATTACGAGAAGTACAAGGTCTAACGAGCGCGTGTCAGCGTTTGAAGCACACACTGGTCGCGCAGACGAGGGAAACTGGTCTGCGCCGCCGCAGGCGACAGCAGAGGATCGTCCGCGCCACCGCGCGCAGACGGCATTTTGATTGCCCCGGATCTATGGGCAACCGTTGTTGTTCTTTCTGATTCGCTGTTGTTGACTCGTTGTTCGTGATGAAAGGGTTGGGAGGCCTCCCGCCGACTGCTCACCCCCGTCGGCGCGCATCAGGGACCGGTGGTTCTCTCGACCGGTTAGGCCGTGGCTCTCAGCGTGGCGATGGTGACCTAGGATTCACCGCGCTC
>Ga0101944_10002138_pt1 | contig 34033 bp, 32 predicted proteins | sample DewCreD2012metaG_FD_75245 | JGI IMG/M metagenome (GOLD analysis project Ga0101944, IMG submission 75245) | Hot spring sediment bacterial and archeal communities from British Columbia, Canada, to study Microbial Dark Matter (Phase II) - Dewar... ... | reverse complement strand
CAACGGTGCCCTTAACGAGTTGTATTCTTCCGGCGTTATCAGGCGGAGGAGAGAGGGGAAAATGTACTTCTATTCCATCGACCGCTCCAACCCTATCGTTATCGCCTTGAAGAAACTGGTAAACCTGTTACTAATTTAACCGCTGGTAGAAGAACTCAAGAACGCTTCTAACCGGATTATCCTGTTCGGTAGCTGTGCTCGGGGAACTGATACTTCTGTCAGTGATATGGATTTATTCGTGGTGGCGAATAACAGGGAAAGAGTAATGGAAATTCTAAGCAATTTCAAGTTCCCCCGGGGTTTTGAAGAAATCCATATTCAGGTCGTGGTTAAGACGCCTGTTGAATTACTGGAAGTAAAAGGCTCGGCCCAGCCTTTTTTGGAAGAAGTAGAGCAGGGAATTGTGCTGTGGGAGAAGGCTGCCAGTGAATCAAGAATTTAAGCATTGCCTTGAGAGTGGTAAGATTGTTTCTTTTCCTGATGGCAAAAAGCTTGTGCGGAAAGAGCTATTGGTAGCCCGCAGTGACCTGCAGGATGCCAGAGCAGGATACGAAAACCAGCGCTACAAGTGGTCCACGATTCAAGCCTACTATGTTTCATGCCGCCCGGGCTCTTATTTTCTCCCGCGGCTACCGGGAAAAGAGTCACTTTTGTCTTTCCGTTGCTCTAAGGGCTTTGTTCATCGAAGATGGCAAACTGGATGCTCAGACCGGTCGGGACTTTCTTAACGCTATGAGCCTTCGCGAGGCGGCTGACTACGAAGCCGAGTTTTCTCTGGAAGGAGCGAAAGCAGTTATCGCCTCCGCCGCAAGATTTATCGAAAAGGCGACTGAAATTCTGGGTATTAAAGAGGGAATTCAGGAATAAGAACAAAAAAGAGAGTATGCTCCGTTCAGGCACAGGCAGCTTTGTTATACCGAAAACAAAAAGGAGCCAGAACTTCTTCCTCTAAGAGTGCTTTCAAGTCTCCCGATGGTAAATATCAACGTTTTGTAGTTGCTGTGAGTTAATTATTTTAACCAGAGAGCCCGTTTTAAAGCGTGATATATGTCATCGCGGAATCTCCGCGTAATATCAGCCTCCGGTGCCATCATATCAAAGGCGTGCGGCGCTCCGGGATAAACATGCAGTTCGGTGGGAATCCCGGCTTCAATTAATCTGTATGCATACTGAATATCTTCCAGAGCAAACAGATCCAAATCTCCTACTGATATGAATGCCGGCGGCAGTCCTGCCAGTTTTTCCGCTCTCGCCGGTGAGGCGTAGCATTCCACACCTTCCCCGCCGGGTTCACATCCCAGATAAGCTTTCCAGCCTAAATAGTTGTTGCTGAGATCCCAGAAGAGAGCATCCCTCTGCTTGCCGGAGTTTTTTGTGTTGCGATCATCAAGCATGGGGTAGATAAGCAACTGGAAGGATAATTTGACTTCCGCACGGTCGCGGGCGAGAAGTGCTAACCCCGCTGCTAGCCCTCCTCCAGCGCTCGCTCCACCAACGGCAATGCGCGCGGGATCTACGCCGATTTTTTCAGCCTGCAAGGCAAGCCATCTGAGAGCTGAGTAACAATCCTCAAGAGGATCCGGATAGGGATTTTCTGGAGCGAGACGGTAATCTACAGATACAGTGATACAGTTGGCGTTCAGGCTGAGTTGCTTGACCAGTGGATCATCCTGTTCGGCACTGCCCAAAATGTAACCACCTCCGTGAATCCAGATTAAACCCGGTAGAAGCCCACTCTTTTTCTCCGGCGTGTAGATCCTGACCGGCACTTCCCGTTTAACCCAGTCTCCGGGTATTTTACGATCTTCTGTGAGCACTCCTTTGATTTCCGGCATCTGGTTTTTCAGCAGAGCCTGCATTTTCTGCGAGGAAGCGCGTATTGCGGGCAGTTTTTCCAGCGTAATAACCATCGGTTGATTTAACATCGCTTTTACGGGCTTTACCAGCTCGGGATCCAGCCGGTCAATCAGGTTTTTGCTCATGATAATTTCTCCTCCAGAGAGTTTTCTTCAATAGGCTTTTCTAATCTTAGAAAATTTCCCCGAATTTGTGCAAATGTTTTTTTCGATTTTCATGAATTTGCAGAGACTGGTTCTTTCGGGTTATAATTTCTTCAATTTATTTTTCAAATCAGGCGGTTCGAATTTCATATGATGTACAAAAAGATTTTATCATTTTACGGGTTAATCTCTGGATTTGTACTTTGTTTGCTGATTGCCTGCAGTATTTTGTTTCCTTCCGTTCCAGTTAAGGCTACCTCTGTTAATAGGCTTTCCCTCTGTGATCTTGAGGGGTTGCCGGGGACAACGCTGGTGGAGAAAATTTCACTGGTTTCTGAGGAAGCTTCACCGCGTGAGGGAGTCTGGGAGACTTATTATAGAAAGGGGGATGGTGACGGCCCAGAGATGAATATCATCTCATGGATCAGCATTGAACCGCGTGAATTTATCCTGCAGAAAGGAGAAGTGAAAAATTTTACAGTTTTTATCAGAATCCCTGAGGGTACTGCGCCCGGACTCTGGGGCGCTGCTTCGGCTGAAGCGGGGCAGCCGGGTCATTCAGAAGAAAGGCGGACTTATATTTATTTCAGGGATTCTCAACAGGCTGGCAATCTTTATACTGGCATTATGATTCCAATCTCGGTGCAGGTTTTGGAAGAGCCGGGTTTTTTAACCGGGGCGGTTGTATTAATTAAGCAAAACTGGTTGATTTCCTTGCTAAGCGGTATCATCGTGGCTTTGCTGGTGGTTTTAGCTTTGATGACCAGAAGTCGCAGGCGTTCAGAATCCGGATGAGATGCCGAGTATAGTGCGGGTTAAAAGGTTTGAGAGATTGAAAAGATTTACGCAGCGCACAATGTGGATCACCGTATTTCTTTTTTGCGGTTTCCTGTTGTTTTCACTTCTGATATCACACGCCAAAGGAGCAACCCAGGAGGCAAGCACGCTGGGGATGTCAATTTTCGATGTGTATGTGCCCGTGGCTGAGATAACCTCTCATAGTGCGCTGGTTACCTGGAGTACGAGTTCTCCAGCATCATCTCAGGTATTTTATGATGAGACTTTTCATGTTACCCCTGCCGAATACGGCAGTTGCACGGATTTTGAATCTTCCCTTATCAGAAATCACGGGATTTTTCTCGAAGGGCTGGAAGCGAATAAGACCTATCATTTCCGCGTGCAGTCCACCGCCAATATGGGGGGTATAGATATTACCTGTTATTCGGATGATTATACTTTTGACACACTCTATGATGGAAGTATTGGGGGTGGAGGTGGTGGGGGAGGCTCGAGCGACCGCATTTTTCTCGCCGAGTACATGAATCCGCCTGGCACGTTCGGACGGGATGTCTCCCTGCGGGCATACGACGGCATCTGCACGCTGATTATACCGAAAGGAACAGTGGGAAAGACGCCGGAGGGCTGGGCTTTAAGCTATATTATCCTGAAGCTTCTTCAGCCGGAGGATGAAAAGCCGCCATCGCCGCAGGTGGGGGGTCTGGCGAGCAGGATTTACCGCCTGAAACCGGACGGGGTGACGTTCAGTCCAGCGGTAACGATCTACCTGCTTTACAAGGAGAATGAGATACCGTCCGGGTTTGGTGAAGGGGATCTCAGGATTGGCTACTGGGATAAAGGGCAGGGGAAGTGGGTGGTGCTGGAAGGGTGTAAGGTGGACGCGGAGAAGAACGCGGTGGCCGCGCCGCTCTCCCACTTCAGCTACTATGCCCTGCTGGCAGTGACGCCCGCACCACTTGAGCCGACTCTCTCCCGTACGGGTGATACGGTAGTTTCGCCGGTAGAGAAAGAGGAGAAAAAGCCAGAGGAATCATTGCCAGCAGTGACACCCAAAGTTTCAGACACGGTGAATCAATCGCCGCCTACTTCGGCGACTGCTGGGGCTTTTGAATCTGTTGTACAGGAGCGTAAACGTGGCATCCTTGAAACTGCCCTGATACCTTTCCTGACCGGTTTTCTGGCGGTAATGTGTATCCTCGGCATCATTTTGATCTTGCTCAGAATCAGGAAGATTTTTTAGTTTTTCCAGCCCCGGATAGGCAGCTTTCACCCGCACGGTTTCTAATTCCATTCTGCTGGTTCCGGCACTCTTTCCTTTGCACGGGCAGAATTACGGTGAAGGTGCTGCCCAATCCAACCTGGCTCTGAACCTCAATGTTTCCTCCATGGCGTCTGACTATGCCGAGGGCAACAGCCAGACCCAGTCCAACCCCTTTTACCTCTGGTTTTGTGCTGAAAAACGGTGTGAATAGTTTGGGCAGGTTTTCGGGAGGAATTCCGCAGCCTGTATCCTTGATTTCCAGATAAATTTTTCCTCCTGATTCGTATGTGCGGAGAGTTAGATCTCCCCCACGGGGCATTGCCTGTATAGCGTTGAGAATCAGGTTACCAGTTGCCCGTAGAAGCTGATCAAAATCGCCACGAACCCGGGGAAGGGAATTATCAAGATGCCTGTAAACCCGGATTTGTGGTAATGCCGTTTGGTTCAGAATAGAGTCCAGAGCCTTTTCAATCACCTGATTGATATCCAGCTCCTGGAAGGTGGATTCAGATTGCTTGGAGAAATCCCGCAAATCCTTGATAATGCTGGCGATGCGGGTTAGTTCATCATCAATCCGGGAGAGATAGTCCAGTGCTAGTCCTCTTGAGATGCCTTCACTGCTGATTTTTTTATAGAGTAATCTGGTATAGATCAATACGCCTGCAAGCGGGTTGTTTACTTCGTGGGCGATTGAAGCGGCAAATTTGCTGACGGCTCTCGATTCGTGGGCAAACAGGTGATTTCTCCTGAAAGTTGTTGTGTTCCGGTCTGCTGTTTTGATTTCCGGGTAGAATTGGATCGTTTTCTCCGACATCTTGCCCTCCTCAACCAGACTTACACGATTCTAAACCTGAACCCGCGTTTAACAGACAGACAATTTCCCTCGTACAGAGCATGATAGCTTCTGCGACTGCTGGAGTGCATTTTTCGCCGATTGTAAGGACATCCTGAGCCTGGATTGCGAATATCCAGATTTCGGCAGGCATCTTCATACCGAACATTTTTCCGAGTTCCAGGATGGTGGGAAAATCTATTCCGTGTGTTAAGCCGGTATAGCGTGTTGCGGGCAGATCTTCAGGCTGCAGGCGATAAATTTGCCCCGGTTTTCCTTTCGGTAACTGAACAGAGTCAACGATGATCGTTCTGTCATAGCCTTCAAGGTATTCTAGCAAGTTTATGCCGCCTGCTTCCGTTCGTTCGATGGTAATATCCGGATTTAGCGGTAGATTTTTCAACTCATCAACTACCCGCAATCCGGCAGCATCATCTGTCAGTATTGAGTTCCCAAGACCCAGGACCAGCGTTTTCATGTTCTATCTTTCCCTGTTAGTGGCGGCAGAAGGAGCTATAGTTTCTTGATTACGTTGCCCTGGCTGTCCCGGATGATCACCTCCAGGAAGCTCCGCCCGGAAATTGAATGGGTAGCGCAGGCAAAGCAGGGATCGTAAGCCCTCCATGCCATTTCAATGCGATTTAATAAACCTTCAGTGATTTCTTTCCCCGGTTTGATCAGCCCCATCGCGGCTTTTTTAACCGACATATTGATCGCCGCAGAATTGAAAACAGTGGCTACGATCAGATTAGCCTTTTGAATGATGCCCCTGGAATCGGTGATGTAATGATGAATCAGTGTGCCCCGTGGAGCTTCCACGATTCCCACTCCTTCATCCGGCGTGGCAGTCGGGATTTTACGGATATCAGTGCTGGTTATTTCCGGATCTCCGGAGAGTTCAACTAGCCTTTCCGCTGCGTAAAGCATTTCGATCAAACGCGCCCAGTGGGTTGCCAGCGTGTGATGAACGGGCTTACCGCCTAAAGTTGCATAAAATTTCTGGTAATATTCCTGAGCCAGCGGAGTAGCCATGCCGTCCGCCGCGTTGAGCCTCGCCAGCGGAGCTGCTCGCAATATGCCGCTGTCCTTGCCGTCCACGAAGCCCTTCCAGCCCACATTCTTCAGGAAGGGGAATTTGATATAGGACCAGGGTTCAACATGCTCGGCGACATGTTTCAGGTAATCTGCCGGGGCAAATTTGACGTATTCCTTCCCTTCCGGGTCAACCACTCTGACCTTACCGTCATAAAAATTTACCCGGTTTTTCTCATCTACCAGCCCCATGTAATAGGTTTTATGGGTAAACGTATCACTTAATATCAGATCCACGTAGGCTTTATTGGCAAGGACGATGTCTTCGAAAACTTTCATAGAGAGTTTGGCAAATTCCAGAGAATCTCTGGCAATCTCCTGCACCTCTTTCTGTTCATCTGCATTCAATCCTTTGCTAACTCCTCCTGGGAGGCCGAAAACCGGATGCACCGCCCTGCCACCCAGCATCTGAATGATGTGATGATTCCGCATGCGGGTTTTGATTACGGCTCCACCAAGTTCCAGCCCTACCTTCTTGATCACCCCGAGAATATTGCGCTCGGCAACCGGTGCATCCGGACCCATCACGAAGTCGGGGCCTGCCAAAATATAGAAATGCGTGGCATGGTCTGTCACGAAGAATGAAGAATAGAGAAGTTCCCTCAGCTTTTTGGCGGCGGATGGTGGTTCCGTATGAAAAAGGGCATCCAGTGTTTTGGATGAAGCCATGTGATGGGCTTCTGGGCAGACACCGCAAATTCTCTGGGTGATCTGGGGCATTTCTTCAGCCGGACGCCCTTCCGCAAATTTTTCAAAGCCGCGCAATTCTGGCACCTGGAAATAGGAGTTGGCTACTTCACCCGAATCGTTGAGGAATATCTCAATTTTGCCATGTCCTTCCAGCCGGGTAACTGGATCAATCGTTATCTTTTTCATTTGATTCTTGCCCTCCTTAACAGTGACTCCGCCATGCTATAGCGGTAGAAGGTGCCCGCCGGGTCCGGGATTTCGTCAATGATCTTCTGAACTTCCTGTGGATCATTGGAGTCTATCACTGAAGCTACCGCGCTCAGGAAGTGAGCTCCCTGATCAATGACATTCTCCACGGGACCGTAACAACCGGTGCAGGGCATATTTGCCTGAGGACAGAGGGCTCCGCAACCACCTCTTGTGGCAATCCCCGCACAAAGATAACCCTGCTCGAGAAGACAAATATCCGGTTCAGGTATCCGGGCGAAAGTCCGGTAGAATTTTTTGACTTTTTTCACGTTTTTCTGGCGTTTGCATTCATCGCAGACGGCTTTAGCACTACCGGTAATAACCGCACCGGCTGGGGGGAGTTTACCATCGATCAGCGCTTGCAATGTCAGCCAGGTGGTCTGTTCTTCTGGTGGACAGCCTGGGATGAAATAATCAACTTCCACCGTCTGCCTGAGGCTTTTGACGGTATCATAGAAAACCGGCAGATTGAGTTCTCCTTCGGGAACCTTTACCGATGGCTGGGGGAAAACCTGATTCTGATTATCTGTTGAAGGCGTTTCGGTATAAACCCGTTTAAAAATCATATCCTTGTTGAAAAGGTTCGCCAGCGCCGGAATGCCTCCGTTACAGGCGCAGGAGCCATAGGCAATCAGGACTCTGGATTTATTCCTGAGCATTCTGGCAATGTGTTCCTGTTCAGAATTGCGGATGCCGCCATTAAAAAGGCAGACGTCAATGCTTTTGTCCGGCATGGCTTCCACATCTTTGTATTTGGCATCTACTGCTACTGGCCAGAAGACGATATCCGCAACTTCTGCCAGCTTGAGCAATTTATCACCGATTTGCAATTGCCCGATTTCACAACCACCGCAACTGGCTGCCCAGTACAGGGCTAATTTAAGCTTTTGCATATTGTTTTTCCTCCTCCACCGATTTTAGCTTCAAGGGTCCTAGAGATCTTACGCTCTCGGTGATTTCATTGACTATTCTGGCAAAACGTTCTCCTTCAGAAGCGGATACCCAGTCCAGTCTAACCCTCTCCGGTTCAATTCCCATTTGCGAAAGCAGTTTTTTCAGCAGGGGGATTCTCCTCAGCGTTTTATAGTTCCCCTCCTGATAATGGCAATCACCGGGATGGCATCCCAGCACCAGCACCCCATCTGCTCCGGCCTGGAAGGCTTTGAGGATAAAGGCGGGTTCTACCCGGGCACTGCACATAACCCGGATAATACGCACATTGGGAGCATATTTCATCCTGGCAGTACCTGCCAGGTCCGCTCCTCGATAAGAACACCAGTTGCAGAGAAAGCCTACAATTTTAGGTTCCCAGCTCATACCTTTGCCTCCTTTTTCGCGCGGTAATAGGGCGCCAGAACTTTATCTACAGGAGTTACGTGTTTATTTAAGCCAAGGGCTTCGGGGGAAAGACCGAAGGCAAGCCCCATTAGCTGCGAAAGGGCGATAATGGGGATATTAAATTTCTTTCCGGTCTCTGAAACAAAGTTCCTCTGAAAAGCATCCAGGTTGGTGAAGCAAAGCGGACAGAGAGTGCTGACAATTGCCTGTGCTCCGTGGCTAATAGCATTATCCAGTAGTTTCTGGACAAGCTTTTTTACCAGTGGTTCATCGGATACAAGGAGTGAACCTCCGCAACACTGAGTTTTTAAAGGATACTGCACTGGTTCAGCACCCACTGCTTCTGCGATCCAGTCCATCCACTGAGGGAATTCATGATCATCCGGACCAAATGGTCGCGTCTGGTGGCAGCCATACCAGCAGGCTACTTTGAGTCCGGTGAGTTTGTTTTTAACCTTAGCTTTGATCGCCTCGATCCCAATGTCATTGACATACACATCCACCAAACCCCGTACAATAGTGCTGCCATTATATTTAAGCCCGGCGACGGATATCACCCGGTTAATCTTGTCCCTGAGATTGGAATCGGCAAGATATTCCAGGTGGGCATTGCGCAGATTCCGGTAACAGCAACTGCAGGCAGCCACCAGATTCAAGCCGGTTTTTTCAGCCAGTGCCAGATTACGGGCAGCCATTGCCAGTGCTCCCAGTTCGCTGAGCGGTGCACCGGGACAGCCACAACAGCTCCAGTCCTCCAGCTCAACCAGCTCAATTTCCAGCAGTGGATTGGTAGCCTCAATGGAGAGTTTTATCGGTAGCCCGGTATTATCGTAAGCACAACCCGGGAAAAAAGAGTATTTTTTCATTTTTCAACCTCCAACCTCTTTAACCTTATCCAGCATGGCGGCAATATCTCGTGCTCCTTTGATCCTGGCAGGACGGCTGATCGGCATTCTGCCCCGTACAAAGAGCGCAATAAATACAGGGAAATTTTTCAATGCCTGGACAGGATTGGTTTTCATATAATATCCCAGCGACATGCCGAATTCCCAAATGCGTCCCTGTCTCATGTGATTCCGCATTACGCGGTAAAGTTTGAGGGTGGGTGAGCGATTGTAACCCTCCTTCTCTGCCAGTGTTTCCACTGCATGAATCAGATTGGCAGGTTTAATCCCTTTTGGACACCGCACGGTGCAGAGATAACAGGATACACAGTGGAACGCCGAGGTACTCGAAAGTACCTCTCTTTTCATACCTGCTCTGATCATGGCAATTACCTGTCTGGGGGTATATTCCCACCATTCCACTGTTGGGCAGGAACCACTGCAGACCCCGCACTGGATGCACTCGTTGATTTTCTCGCCGCCTGGTTCGGCTGCAATTTCATCAACAAAAGTCTTGGCAGCTTTGATATACTTCCCGTTTCTGGCTTGCATATAATTGCCCTCCTTTGCGCTAATAGCTTTAAACCAGGATTCCTTCTATTTCCGCCATAATTTGCTCTTCGGTAAAGTGTTTGTGGGTTATTGCACCGCTGGGACAGGCGGCTGCACAGGCGCCGCAGCCCTTGCAGAGGGTATCGTTGATCCTTGATACTTTCTTATCTTCTACGAACGAGATTGCACTGTAAGGGCAGATCAGGTTGCAGATCCGGCAGCCGGAACAGGCATCCTCGTTGATGACGGCTGTGGTAGGCTCTATCTGCACTCTGCCTTTAGAAATCAGACTCAAAACCCGGGCGGCAGCAGCAGAAGCCTGAGCCACCGTGTCCGGAATATCTTTGGGTCCCTGACAGCACCCGGTGATGAAAACTCCATCCGTCATGGTGGCTATTGGATCCAGCTTGGGATGCTTTTCGATGAAGAAGCCATCAGCGCCGGTGCTGATATTGAAAATCCGGGCAACTTCCTTGGCATCCTTCTGGGCTTCCAGCCCGACGCTCAGAACTACCATGTCCACGGGTAATCTCATCTGTCTGCCGACCAGCGTATTTTCAAATCTGACGATTAACTTGCCCTTTTCCTCCGGAGTTTCTACCACATCGGTTATCTCACCGGGTCGTCCGCGGTAAAAGATTGTACCTTCCCTGAGCATCCGGTTGTAAAACTCTTCAAACCCTTTACCGGGGCTGCGGATATCAATGTAAAATTCATAGACTTCGCAGCCGGGAAGGTGCTCCTTGAGAAGATGGGTAAATTTCATGGAGTACATGCAGCAGACGCGGGAGCAGTACTCATGATAGTTGACATCCCGGCTACCTACACAGTGGATAATTGCAATGCTTTTCGGCTCCTCCCCGTTTTTCAGCAGGATGCGCCCGCCAGTAGGACCGGATGCACTGACCATACGCTCGAATTCGAGGCTGGTAATCACGTTATCCAGGCGACCGTAACCGTATTTGAACATGGGAGTCGGATCGAATGTCTTATAACCGGTGGCGATAATAATGTTGCCGACTTCCAGTTCTTCGATTTCCTCTTTCATTTCATGATCAATTGCTTTGCGTTCACAGACCTTGACGCATTCCATGCATTCCGAACAAACTGCACAGTTCAAACAGCGGCTGGCTTCCTGAACTGCAGCCTTTTCATCAAGCCCGAGTTCGACTTCAATAAAGGAATTTACCCTTTTCCCGGCATCAATCGTGGGAATATTGACTCTGGGTTTGGGGATTACTCCTTGCTTGGGGACGTCCTTCACCTTTTCTCTGGTGCGTGGACGTCCTTCTTTCAGGTCGAATCCGGCAATGTAACGGTCAATCGAAATGGCTGCTTCCTTACCGGCAGCAATTGCGCTGATCACATCTGAAGGACCAGAGACGATATCTCCGCCAGCGAAGACTCCTTCCAGCCCGGTTTGCAGGGTTACCGGGTCGGCTGGCAGGAGTCCGTTCTTAATCAAATTTGCGAGCTCAATGGGCAAAGAAGAGGTTTCCAGAGATTGCCCGATGGCGATAATCAGGTTGTCCAGAGGCAACTCAAATTCCGATCCTTTGATGGGGACGGGTCGGCGTCTGCCGCTTTCGTCCGGTGCTCCCAGTTCCATACGGATGCACTGTACCCCGCTTAATTTACCGTTACTGGAAATTATTTTAACCGGATTGGCAAGGAAGATGATCTTAACGCCTTCCTGCTCCATCTCCTCAATTTCCTGAGGAATTGCCGGCATTTCTGCCCGTGAGCGGCGGTAGATCAGGCTGACTTCCCGTGCCCCCAGACGGAGGGCAGCCCTGGCGGCATCTACTGCGGCATTACCACCGCCAACTACTGCCACCCGGTTGCCGATTGCTATCTTCTGGTTTGAGGCTACCTGATAAAGGAAGTTTGTGGCATGCATAACACCCGGTGTATCCTCACCGGGAATGCCCAGCTTCTGACTGGCTCCCAGCCCTATAGCTACGAAGATGGCTTTATAGCCCTGCTGTCTCAGTTGGGATAGGCTTTTAACCGGGCTGGAGGTGCGGATTTCAACACCCAGAGCCCGAATGTAATTAATCTCGGTATCCAGGATGTCTTTCGGTAAACGGTAAGAAGGAATTCCCCATCTCAATAATCCTCCCGGTTGAGGTGAGGCTTCAAAAACGGTAACCGGATAACCCTGCCTTACCAGATCGTAGGCACAGGCCAGGCCGGCAGGACCTGCACCGATAACGGCTACTTTATCTGTTCTGGTCGGTTTCACCGGGGTAACCTGCTGACCGCCCGCTCTAAGCTCATAGTCGGCGATAAACCGCTTCAAAGCCCTGATGGCTATGGGCTGATCAACCTTGCCTCTTTCACATTCCGTTTCACAGGGATGGGTGCAGACTCTGCCACATACTCCTGCAAAGGGCATGGTACGGCGGACGACTTCCAGGGCTTCTTTAAACTTCCCCTGGGAGATCAGAGCTACATAACCCTGTGTGCTGATACCTGCGGGGCAGGCAGCAGCGCAGGGTGATTTTCCCTTCTTATCGATCACGAATGCACCCGGTACTGCCTGTGGGAAGGGTCGGTAAATCGCCTTTCTCAAAGTCAGGGACATATCAAATTCTGCGGGTACTGAAACGGGACAGACCTTGGTACATTCGCCGCATCCTGTGCATTCTTTTATGCTGACATAACGGGGTTTTTTCCTGACTTTCACCTTGAAATTACCGACATAGCCCGAAGATTCTACTACTTCGCTGTAGGTAAGCAGGCGGATATAGGGATGCGAGCCAGCCGCAGTCATTTTAGGAGTTAAAATACAGGCTGAACAATCCAGAGTCGGGAAGGTTTTATCCAGTTGAATCATATGCCCGCCGATACTGGGTTCCCTCTCAACAAGATAAACTTTATGTTCTGAATCGGCGATTTCCAGGGCTGCCTGGATACCGGCGATGCCGCCGCCCACGATCAGGGTATCGGGATTCACCGGTACTTCCCTGGTCTGCAGGGGTTCCTGATAATAAACCCTCTTCACGGCAGCACTGACAAGCGCCTGGGCTTTTTCGGTGGCTTTTTTCTTATCTTCAGTTACCCAGGAAACGTGCTCGCGGATGTTCGCCATCTCAAAAAGATAAGGATTCAAACCAGCGGATTGAACCGCTCGCCGAAAGGTCGGTTCATGCATTTGAGGGGAACAGGAGGCAACTACCACCCGGTTTATTCCCAATTTCTGGATATCTTCTTTAATCATCTCCTGACCGGGATCCGAACACATGAACTTGTATTCACGGGCGACAACCACCGAGTCAAGTTTACTGGCGAATTCGACCACCTGTGGGACATCTACATTACCACCGATGTTGCTGCCACAATGACAGATATAAACCCCTATTTTCCTCTCCATGAACAAGCCTCCTTTGCGTTGTTAGATTCAGCCCGAATGCAAAAATACCGGTAAATCCGGTTTAAAAATGTGGAGTTAGCTGGTTTAAAAGACAGGAAAGATCCTTTAAAAAATCTATTGCAGGATGGGACAGAAATGATGGAAACTGGAATTTTCACCGGAGACTGACCGAGAACTATTCCGGCATAATGCGGGAAAAACAGGAAGGTAAATTGGGTTACTATTAATCCAGTAACCACCTGTATCTCTCTTTGTTATATTTCAGGATAATCTCATGTGTTTACCGATTACGATTACCATGTTTTGGCTTAAAGTCTAATTGTTTTCATATAATTTGTCAAGTCCCTAAATAAATATATACCATTAATTAGAGATAATTACACATATTTTGTACGTATATTTTTTTCACAGTAGCAGGTATATTACACTCGCAAAACGGGAATACTTGAGAACTTTGAATAAAAATAATATGATACATTGAGACAGGGGGTATCGTATATGACCGATATCAGCGTAATAATTGCAGATGATCATGCCGTCGTTCGTAAAGGTACACGCCAGATACTTGAGGAAGAACCGGACATGAAGGTGGTGGGGGAAGCGGTTAATGGAGAGCAGGCTGTTGATATGGCGGTATCGCTCAAACCGGATGTTGTGATCATGGATATTGCCATGCCGGTGATGGATGGTATTGAGGCTACACGGAAAATCAAAGCCGTCTGCCCTGCAACTGCCGTACTGGCGCTTTCGGCATATGACAATGATGAATTTGTCTTTTCCCTGCTTGAAGCAGGGGCAGCTGGTTACCTGCTGAAAGATGTGAGTGGTCAGGATATCGTCAATGCCGTTCGGGCGATCTGTCGTGGTGAATCTGTCCTGCATCCAGTGATTGCGCGCAAGGTTATGAACCGGTTTTTCCCGGCGGTTAATGGTAAGAAGGAATCTGAGAAGATTTTGGGTGAGCGTGAGATGGAGGTCCTGAAGCTGGCAAGTGAAGCTTTAAGCAATCAGGAGATTGCTGATAAGCTCGGTCTGAGCCTCCATACAGTTGAAGCCCATATGCGGCACATCTTTACCAAGCTCCAGGTGAGTTCCCGCACTGAAGCAATACTTTATGCCTTAAAACGGGGCTGGATCAGCATTAACGACCTTGCCGATAGTTGATTTCCTGTCGCCCGGGGTGTTTGATGGCGCACAAATTTCTGCAAGATCTCAGGTTGCGGATCAGGAAGCCCGTCTTCTGGATCTTAGCTCTGTTGTTTATTATTGTAACCCTGTTCCTCTTCGAGACGATTCGAATCCCTCAAAGCTGGGAAAACGCCTTGTTGCAAACATCCGGAATGAATCCGGCAACCCTGTTCAGGGTACTTTACCTTGTTCCAGTTTTGCTGTCAGGATATTTCTTCGGCTGGACAGGTTCCCTGACGGCTGTCCTGCTGGCTCTGGCAGTGATATTGTTCCGGATTTTCTCTGAGCAAGATTTTGTAGCGGCGGTCTTCTGGGAAACCGGGACAATTCTGCTTTTCGGTTTGCTTTTCTCCGCGCTGTTTAAGGCGTGGCATGGTGAGAAAAATCTGCGGCTTCAAATGCAGAAAAAGGATGTGCAGTTAAAAGAATTAGAAGAGCAGTACCGGCAGCTTTTTGAAAATGCGCACGATGCCATCTTTATTCATGATGGAGAGGGTCAGATTATTGCTGCCAACAGGGTCTGCCAGGTGCTGACTGGCTACGAATTAACGGAAATGCTTCGCCTGAGGATTTCCGAGTTACTCGCGCATGATAGTTACCTGATGGTAGAGGCAATCGAACAGATGTTGCTGAAAGGCGTAAATAACGGCTGGACAACTGAAGTAAAGTTTTATAAAAAGAACAAAACCGAATCGGCAATCCAGTTAACGATCAGCGTTCTCAACCGTTCCAGGAGAAATCTGGAATTCCTGTGTACAGCCAGAGATGTTAGTGAGCAGAAAAGAATGCAGGAAAACCTGCATTATTATCTTCAACAGGCTACTCGTGCTCAGGAGGAAGAAAGAAAGCGCATTGCACTGGAACTGCATGATGAAACCATCCAGGAAATGGTCGTGCTTTCGCGACAGCTTGATCTCCTGGAAACCCGTGGCAAAGAGCTCAGCCCGGAAAACAGCCAGTTGCTCAAAGAAGCCCGGCAGCAGACCAAGAACATCATGCAGTCTCTGCGTAACCTGAGCCAGGATCTTCGACCAGCAACGCTTGACCGTCTGGGACTGCTGGCAGCGCTGGATCATCTGGCAACAGATACCAGAAAATTTACCGGAATAGCCACTACCGTTAAGGTGCTGGGAACACAACACCGCCTGCCTGAAGAAGTTGAACTGGCTCTTTTCCGCATTACCCAGGAAGCTCTGCGTAATGTCTGGCGTCACTCTCACGCGGGTAAAGCAGAAATTATACTGGAATTCAGTGAAAAGAGCGTCCGGTTAAGTATTATCGATAATGGCAGAGGATTCTATGTTCCCGAAGTGCTGGGTGAACTCTCCAAGAATGGTAAACTTGGTTTGATTGGAATGCAGGAACGAGCTCGCCTGATCAACGGGAATCTGACCATCCAATCCGAGCCGGGTAAAGGCACCATTATTACCGTGGAAGTTATAGTCTAAAAATCCACGATTCCAGGTCATTTCCCCTGATTATTCTCATTGAAATACCGGTTAAAATACATTACTAAAATAATTAAATTTAAGTAATAATATAATTGGAAGTAATTAAAATACTCTTGACAGGATAATTATTTACTATTATACTTAATCGCTATAGACGGTCATTTATGAGAATTCAAACCGTAAAATCCGGGTTCAAATTAAAGAGAGGGCTTAGAAATGGTGGTTACTGGGGTTTCGGTAGCCTCCCGGATAGTTTTTCATCAGAAGATTCATGAACTTAGCCGAGAATCCTCTGCCAGCTCCATAATGCCTTCTTTTTTATCTTCCACCTTCCTGCATCGCCAGCTTAATTGTGAGCTTTCTGCATTGAGTAATTTCAGGAGGTGCTGTAATGCTGGTGCAAAACAAAAGTGAGGCAATTGGTAAAATCTCTCTTTTTCAGGGTCTGGATTCGGCTGAACTCGACCAGATAGCCAGGTTATGTGAGGAACGCTCATTCAACGTGGGGGAAATCTGCCAGGTCGAAGGACAGTCCATGAACCGGGTGAATATGATTCTTAAAGGCAGGGTTGGGGCTGTAGTCCGCATACCGAATGTAACCTATTTGAGCAGCGAAATCATTCTGGATACTCTTCATGAAGGTGATGTTTTTGGCTGGTCTTGTCTGATACAGGATAGACCCTGGTCAACTCTAAGGGTAATCGATCCGACCGAGGTGCTTACTGTAGATGGTTCAGCTTTATTGAACCTTTTTGAAGACAATCCCCGAATAGGCTATATCGTTATGCGGCACCTGGCGGGATTGATTGCTTCCAGGTTGAGACGCAATCGCATGTCCATGTTGAATGCCATCGTGGCAATTAGAGGAACGTGATCCTTATAGAAAACGGGCAAAAGCCGAAAATGATAATTTAGGGGGAGAATTGATGATTACGGCTGAGTTTCTGGAACTTCCTGCTGCAATCTGCCCTGATCGACCGGCGGTAATTTTTGAGGGCAAGCGCTATTCCTTCAGCCAGTTAAATGACAGGGTTAATCGGCTGGCTGCATTCCTCGCAGATGCCGGTATAAAGAAGGGTGACCGGGTTGCCATAATTCAGGTCAACTGCAATCATTGTGTGGAAACTTATTTTGCCACAAGCAAATTGGGTGCTATATTTCTCCCCTTAAACTTCCGGGCTAAGGAAGATGAACTGGAGTACATGATCAATTTTGCCGAAGCAAAGGCGATTTTCGTGGGCGGTCGCTACCAGGAGATGATCAACAGACTTAAGCCTCGCCTGAATACAGTAAAAGATTATATTGCAATTGAAGGATCATATCCCGGGATGTTGAGCTATGAAGAATTGCTCAATAATACACCTTCTGCGGACATAACGGAAGATGTCACCGATGATGATGTAACCATTTTGATGTACACTGCCGGTACCACCGGGAAGCCGAAGGGTGTCATGCTGACTCACAGGAGTTTTTGTGTTTATGTTCTGGATAATGTCAGCCCGCCTGATCCTGAACAACATGAGGTAACCATACTTTCTGTACCCCTTTACCATGTTGCTGGTATTCAGGCTATGATGTCGGCAATTTATGGAGGTCGTACCCTGGTGATGCAGAGGCAGTTCGAAGCTAAAGGATGGATGGAGCTGGTTGAGAAAGAGAAAGTAAACCGGGCAATGATGGTGCCGACCATGCTCAAGCAATTGATGGATCATCCTGATTTTGGGAAGTACGATCTGAGCAGTTTGAAGATCATCACTTATGGCGGAGCTTCGATGCCTATCTCGGTATTGAAGAAAGCCCTGGAAGTCTTTCCTGGAGTCAGCTTCATCAATGCCTTCGGACAAACGGAGACCGCTGCTACTATTACGATGCTCAGCCCTGAGGACCATATTATTTCCGGAACGGATGAAGAAAAAGAGAAGAAATTGAGGAGATTGACCTCAATTGGTAAACCTTTGCCTGATGTAGAAATGAAGGTCATTGATGAAAACGGAAATGAGCTTCCAGCCGGTCAAATCGGGGAAATTATCGCCAGAGGACCACGTATCATGGCAGGTTATTTTAAGGATGAAGCCAGAACTTCTGCCACGATTGATAGGGATGGCTGGATTCACACAGGTGACATGGGATATCGCGATGAAGATGGATATTATTATCTTTCCGGCAGGGCGACGGATTTGATTAAGAGGGGTGGCGAATATATCTCGCCAGAGGAACTGGAAAACGTAATTTGCACCCATCCAAAAGTAGAGGATGTGGCGGTAATCGGGGTTTATGACGAGGAATGGGGAGAGGTGCCCAGAGCAATCTGTGTCCTGAAGGATGGCGCGGATTGTACAGAAGAAGAGATCATCGAATATTGCCATTCCCGGCTTGCAAGTTTCAAACGTCCTCGCTCGGTGATTTTTGTGGAGGAGCTACCGCGTAATCCAATGGGTAAGGTCCTGAAAAGGGTTTTGCGCGAAAAGTACGGCAAATAAGATCAGGAGCAGAATATGCTTCAGTGTAAAATTGCTGAATATCAACAACAAATCATTTTACTGGATGGCAGTACCGCTCGTTTACGCTTGATCAAACCGGAAGATAAAGAAGCTATTCGGAGCTTTTACAATCGGCTCAGCCCGGAAACCCGCTTTTTGCGTTATCAATATGCCAAAGGCGATTTAACTGAAGATGACTTGAGAAACTTCTGTGAAGTTGATTACTGGAATACTTTGGCACTGGTAGCGGAAAAGGAAGTGGCAGGATGCAGTCAGATTGTAGCGGTTGGACGTTATTGCAGGTTACCGGATGAACGTTCAGCAGAAGTAGCATTCGTAGTTCAGGACGATGAGCAGGGAAAGGGAATCGGTACCCAGTTGCTCAAGCATCTTGCCATCCTGGCATGGGAAAATAATATTTATTATTTTGTAGGGGAAGTACTCAGAATGAACGGTAGAATGCTTTCCATTTTCCGTAAAAGCGACCCCGGAATGAATTACCGGATCGATGATCATACCACCTGTACAATTTGCCTTTCGGTGCCGGAGGCTATGTGGAGGACCCCTTCAGCTCCGGCTATTAAGAATTAAGTCTATATAAAAGTTGCATGCCATAGCCAGCAATGTGGAAATTCGCCGGCCATGGCATTGACCTCCAGAAATACGCTCTGATTGTGCAATCTTCTGCTTTTCTCAGGCTACCCTTTTACGCAGATCCTCCATCATTTTATTGACTCTCTTTCTGTGCGCCGGCCCCCCGGGACCTGCTTCAAGAGTCGGTCTGTATGGCATATATTTGAGGTTATCCAGCATGGTTGGGATCTGCTGGAAGGGAACGGAAATGATAAACAGTCCAGGTGGGAAGATGTTGAGCGCCTGCATCCCCAATCCCAGACCGGTTACGAAGTAATTCAACTGTCCGCTGACAACCGGGTAAACATAAATCCAGGCACAGGCGACAACCGGTGTTGCGCGACTGACGAAGGGTTCCCCGGTTGAAAAATTGATTGACCTGACGAGAGTTTGTGCCTGGCTGATGTTAGCCACCATGATCAGCACATCCGGATCAAAGGTCAGTTGATCCAATGGCGAGAAAATCACGTACTTCACCGAGCCTTCTGGCAATCTGGGCAGATATTGGTACATAGCACGGCAGGCATTATCGCCTCTGAAAAGTCCCTCTTCGCCGCCGAACATCCCGCTCACCAGAATGGGCTCGGGTTCTTTCATGCCGATAATCATCTGCTCAACGCCCACGCAGACCCAGTCATCCGGCGCGACGTAGAATGCGTCCTGCTCCTGCGCTTCTTTGAGCATTTCGCACATGTTCAATTCTTTATCAAGGTGGCGGATTCCTTCCGGTTTCTCCAGTACGAATTTAACGCCTACGGGTTTCCTTTCAAATTTGAATTTATCCAGGATTGAGTAATCATTCAATTTACGGCTCATTTCAGACTCCTTTCTGTATTTAGCTCATCTGCATTTAACCTGGTGGCAATAATCCTGATTGTTACCGTTATAATACAATCGGGGCACTTTAAGTTGCAAGTCAGTCATTATTATTCTTCGGTATCTTTTAATTTAGAAAGGTGAATGCTGGTGGTTTCCTCGACACTGCTGAACTGCATGACCTGATCAGCCAGTTCCTTCTCCAGGTTACCATCTTTAATTGCACGGATCAGGGCACTGGTATCAAGCTGGGAAAAGTCCTCCCATTTACCGGCTTCAATAAGGACGTTTTCCAGTTCGCCTCTACCCGCATCGTTTTTACCCGGGAATTTGAGTTTCTCCTCAAACTTAATCCTGACCTGACGATCACTTCCCCTGATGCAGGTAACCAGTTCTTTTCTGGCATATTCAATCAGAGCTTCTTTAATCTTTTCTAATTCCTCGTCGATGGCTCTGGCCTGCTCCTTGAGTTCAGCGTATTTATTTACCAGCACGACCCCTGGTTCGTTCAGGAATTCGTTAACCGGTAGCGGCTCAACCGTCACATAATGTTTGCGACAGGGGCACAGGTCCGGATATTCGCACCAGCCGCAAAGTTCGGATTCTGTGGGTAAAAATTCTTCCGTTGCCTCAATCTGGTCAATTAATCTCATGGTATCGGTTGCCAGATTGTTCAGCGCTTCTGGAGAACGCCGTGAATTCAATGCCGTATCAAAAGCCAGGTAATGCCAGGTAAGTCGTATATTCTTTATATCCGGATATGTATTCTGAATTCCGATCTGGTACAGGGCAAGCTGGCGATCCTTATCCACCTCATGCTGGGAAGGCAGGTGAGCGGAAGTCTTGTAATCGTTGATGCTATAAGTGCCATCCGGTGTGCGCGCTAGTCGGTCTATATATCCAATTAGCCGGTACCTGCCTTTATCATCGAGAGAAAACCTGATACTCATTTCAGTCTCAATGGTGATATCCTGATCAAACGGATAATGCCGCCGGTAGTAATTCTCCAGCATTTGCCTGCCTTTATCACGGTAGTGATCGGCAGTGAGATCGCGATTATTGATCACAATATCCTCGTGCCAGTTTTTCTGCCAGAGAGTATCGTAGTACGCGAGCATCTCGTCCAGGGTGAAAATCCTGGTGAATTTAACGCAGTCATAGCATTTCTTTAAAGTTTCGTGAACCCGATTGCCGAGGAAAGATTCGATGGTTTCCATGTCCCGCTGAATCCGATCGAGATAGTGTAATTTGTATCTCAACGGACAGCTTTCGAAGGTGCTCAATTGAGTGTGAGAGTACAACTTCATTTCGGCTCTCCTTTATCTCATCTCCATCTTCACCTTCTTCCCTGCCTCCCAATCACTGGGAATAGCGATACTGCTTAAATTTCGCTTACCTTATTCTTCGAGCACGTTTTTATTAATACAATTTACCACCAGATTTCGATTTTGTAGACAATACCCAGTGACTCCCAGATGTCTATCAATGAATTCCTGATTGCTTCCACTTCTTTGATTTTTTGCTGCAGGTTGTATTCCCATTCTTTAATGCGGTACCATTCAGGTGTTCCGATATAATATATCCTTCCTTCTATCTCCGCATTAAATTTATCGATTTCCTCATTCAGATCGGCAATTTGCTCTTCGTATTCGAGCCACCTGGATTTTTCGTGTTCATAAAATGCATAATCGAACGAATCGTTGTTAATTATACTCAGAGTACCATATTCTTTGCCTTTGCTGACATAGGCAATTTTATCCCAGGAATTATAAATGTTTTCTTTACCCGGGATAAAGGATTGCAAACCTCTCCCTGTACAATCAATATATACCAGCCCTCGATCAGTTGTTTTAAAGGCATTCAAAGCATGTCCGATGCTTTCATCAGCAAAATCAATTGTCACGAGTGCTGCCCTGATACCCGCTTTTTCGGCATTATTATGCAGTGTCTCGGCAAAACCGCCGCACATAAAGACTCCGGGAACGTAGAGTTTTTCATCGGTTTTATCCTCAGCCAGGAAGGACTTTAATTCCTGCCAGGCTGGATTCTGGGCTGCGGGATTGTTTTCGAGCACAATAGGCAGGTTTGGCGATTTATTGTAACCTGGCTGCACTCCGGAATTGACGGTAATGCCCAGCGTATCTTGATAAAGTGAAAGCTTTGATTCGGCTTCTTCAAGCCTGTAGCGGGTCTCCAGCAATCGGCTCTCCGATGTTGCTAAATCGGCTTTAAGTCGGCTTATCTCGCTCTGCGCCCGGGCAAGTTCATTCCGGGTCGAAGCGAGATCGTTTTGTGCGGTTAGGAGGTCTGCCTGGAGATCTAAAACCGTCTTTTGCAGATCTGAGTATTGCTGTTGCAATTCACTATATTTACCCTGGGAAACACACGCAGGTAGGAATAGCAGAGATAACAGGCACAGAATTACCGCCGCGATTAAAGCAGGTTTTTTCATCCTTCCTTCACTCCTGGCTTGAATCCCAAATATCCTTGATTGGATAAGAGTGCTTTTTGATCTTTTTCCACGTATTATATTTCATTGCTGCTTAACTTTCGATTTTCTGGCGTATTTGAACTTTCCCCATTCACGATGTCCAGGTTATTTCATGGGTTTCTGTGGTCGATCCTTTATCCTCAGCCGCCAATTCTGGTGACCTGTTTTCCAGGGACAGCAGGATGGCAAACCCGATCAGGCTTAACAGGTTAAGAAACATAAAAAACAGGCTCCGGTGTTTTTGCCGTAAATACCAGACTTCGGTTCCCAGCATGAGGATTACTGCCATTATCATCAGCAATAGCCCGCTTAATGGCAAACTACCATCCGCGGGTAAAAGAAAGTAAGAGAGATATACCATGAAATTGGCTACCAGCCAAGCGAAAAATAAGGTTAGATTCAAATGTTTCTTGCACCAGTTCATCAGTGCTCCTCCTTTTCATTCAGATCGACGCTTTCTTTCAATCAGCCAGCTTAACAGGTCCTTATGACAGGTGTCTGTCAAAAATTTAAAAGTAACCTTTCCCTTACAGGTATCTCGAAAGCGAGTTTCGTTGCATTCTAATCCTGTTAACTGATAAAGTAAACGGTACTTTAGTCACAGGAATACAAAAAGGTATGTGGGAACAATAATTCAGGAAAGGCAAACTGAAAAATAAAAGCTAGCTCTCCGCCGCAATCGCCAGCGGAAAACAGGCATAAGCGAAAGTACGATGTATGATCTGGCTATTTCCCGATTATCACCGGCTGCTTTCCCGGGGTGATCATTCTGCTGATAGTCTCTTCATTGAGTTCTACTCCCAGCCCCGGGCCCTGAGGTGGGTACAGGAATCCGCCTTCATACCTGACCGGATTCTTTGCGATGTCGTCTTTCAGGGGAGGATTGACCGTATCAGGGCGGTTGTAAAGATTAAGGGGACCGATAGATTCCTGCTCGATCAGCCCCATCCAGTCGCTTGATGCCAGGAAATGAGCTTCCACGGCGGCACCGAACCCGGAATTAATCATGCATCCACACATCACCATTAATCCCGCTGCCTGGGCGATGCTGACCCATTTCTGGGATTTGAGCAATCCACCGGCTTTGGGCACTTTGAGGAAGAAGCCATCCACGGCATCCATTTGAATAAGCTTGATAAGATCGTTGAGCTCGCAGGCGGATTCGTCTGCAAAAATGGGGATGTTCACTTTCCGGCGGAGGCGTGCCAGTCCCTGGAAATCCCAGCGTGGAACCGGTTGTTCAGCGAGAAAGATATCATATTTTTCCATTGCCTTCAGTGTATGCAGAGCCTGGTTATAATGCCAGCCTCCGTTAGCGTCTACCATGATGCGGGCTTTATTGCCCACGGCTGCGCGGAGGGCGGCGACCAGTTCCACATCTTCATCGAGACTGCGAAAGCCGACTTTCAGTTTTAGACTGCGGAAGCCAGCCTTGAGTAACATCACCCCATCGGCTGCCACTGTTTCAGGAGTATCTGAGGACATGACGAAACAGAGAGGAATTTTTTCATTTGACAATCCGCCGAGAAGGTTGTAGACCGGGGTTTTGAGAGCTTTTCCCTTGAGATCGTGCAAAGCGTAATCTACCAGAGCTTTAGCATGCTGGTTTAATTTGACAGCTTTATCCATGCGTGACACTATTTTCTCGATATTAAAGGGATTTTCTCCGATGAGTATCTGGGGTCCGAAGACATTATTGACCAGATGCATAATTGAATCCTGGCTGTCTCCCATGTACCAGACGGACGTGTCACCAGATTCAGCGATGCCCGTGATGCCTTCATCCGTGTGAATTTTCAGGATTACCATTTCGCAGGCAGGGATAGCTCCGATGGACATGATCATGGGCTTGGCAAATTTAACCGAGATGGGAATAGTTTCGATTTTGGTGATCTTCATAGCCGGTACTCTCCTGTTTAGCTTTAGTTAATGAGGCAAGGAAAAACGAGAAGGGCATCATCCTTGCTGTCTCTCCTCTCGTACTGGATTTTTTCGGGAGGAGTTGAACTAATTATAAACAGACCAGCATTTTGTATCAACAGGATCATCATACCATAAGAATCTGGATGGGTAAAACACTGTAGGTTTTTTGCGGCATCCGGCGCAGCCAGAAAAACAGAAGGGTTTCTGAAAGGATCAGGGGCGGAAAGGATTTATGCCTGTTGGAAGCGACCCCGACGGGATTTGAACCCGTGATCTCCACCGTGACAGGGTGGCATGTTAGTCCGCTACACCACGGGGCCTTAAAGCAGAATACGGGCTACCTTCTTTCGTAGCCCAATAAAAAGTGTATCAGCCAGACTTCCAGGTGTCAAGTTGAATTTGTGGGAAATTTCCATTCAGGTGGAATCCGGGCGGTTCACATCAGCAGTGAACCGCCCGAGAAAGTATTATCTGCCTGCTTCTGTCAGGGTGGCTCCGCGGATTTTTCTGGTCTGGTGGGAAGTCCACTTATAGACTGCCTTAATGTATGATAGCCAGACCACGCTGCCGGGAACGCCGCTACTGGTGCCGGCAACTACAAAATGAATGTCTTTTGGTGAAATGAGGACGGGGACCTTACCGCCCGGTTTGAGAGCTTCCTGGAAAGCTGCTAGACGGTCGGGCGGAATCTGGTCGGCATAAAGCATTCCGCCATCCAGACAGCCCTGAATTCTTTCCTGGAGACCGCGGATTTCATCCATACCGAGTTCTTCATAGGGTACGCTGGTGCGATTGTAAATATATTCAGCCAGCTTTGCCTGTGTGAATCCCAGCTTCTGGAATTCGGCGGCAAGCTGAGGATAAATTATCAGAATATGCTTTGACCAGTGGGCTGCCGGGTTTGCGGTTCCCCTTCTGAACAGGCTGAAGATGCGCCTATTGGTACCAATTCCCCGCACCAGTTCATTCAAAATTTCCTGTGCGCTCCTGCCGATAAGATGGCTTACCCCAAAGCCACCATAGCCTCCCACTGTGGAGACTGTGACACAGCTATCTTCCGGTTTGAATCCGTAGTCAACATGATAGGGTTGCCAGGGAGAGAATTCTGTGTTCTCTGCAAAAGTGTAGAAAGTATGCGGGGATGGTCTGCCCACATTTGCCATATCGCTGATGCCGGGCCAGACATGGCCGAAGTTGATCAGGCACAACCTGATGGCACGACCGATGGTATTGTTGGCACGCCAGCCGTGCCCGAGATATCCAATCCCGGAATTCATCTTGATTTCTTTGCCGATTGCACCGCTGACGAAGATTGCCAGAGTAAAATTGCCGGTAGAAGCCTGCATGTGCAGGACATCGAAATTTTCATCGGTCAGTCCTTCCATCGCTGCAATGATAACGGGTAAATATTCTGGTTTTGCACCTGCCATGACGGCATTGATGGCAATCTTTTCGATGGTGGCAATTCCTTTACCCGGTGCAACCTTCCCGATAATCTCCTCGGGGGAGCGGCTCGTTCCCGAGAGCATCCATTTCACCCTTTCAGGGGTAGGGGGTACAAGTGGCAATCCATCTCCCCATCGGTTATCCAAAAATAGCTGGTTAAATTTTTCAAACGCGTCTTCATAACTGTCACCGGTAACTTCAATCGGTGCCAGACGCTCTTTTTTCTGCTCAGGCTTCATTTCCTCAATTGAAAGTGGCTTGAGCAAAGCCTCCACCAGCTCTGCAAAATGGGCTTCTGCCAGTGGTTTCTTGGCTTCCCGCGGCTGACGTCCCCAGACATAGCCGGGGATCACCACCAGTCGCAGAACGGGCATTCCGTTCACGTTTGCCGCTGTATTGGCATCATCCTCAAAGCCTCTGGCGACTGCCAGCACGCCGGGGATACCTTTCTCCTCCAGCCTTACGGCGCCAGCCACGCTGGCGCAGGTGAAAGTACCTCAGTCACCGACACCGTAGAAAAAGGCATCAACTTCGCCGGCTATCCTGGCTGCCAGCTCCTCTCCCAGATCGCCAGGCCCGTTATAACGCTTTACGGTAACTGAGGGATATTTTTCCTTAAGCAGGTTTTCTATCGTATCCCAGAAATAGTCGCCATCTGGTTTGCCGTTCCAGTATATCCCGAGTCTTTTACCTTCCAGTGTTGATAGGCGCGGGGAAATTCCTTTCGCTGGAGAAGGCTCTCTTTCACCGCGTGGGTTAAGTACTTTTATATTCTGCATTTACTACCTCCTACCGCCTATCCGATCTGCCGAGCGGGGCGGAAACTTCAATCACCTGACCGGATAGCTTGCTTGCGATATCAGAAACCAGGAAAGCCGCCACGCAGGCAATATCCTCCGGTGTAACAGCTTTGCCAATTTTTGCCAGATTTTCTACCAGTTGTGCCATTTCCGGAGCGGCACTGGAGCGGTGAAAGTTCGTATTACCTGGTCCGGGAGCAATCACGTTGATGTTGATACCCTGTGGTCCCACTTCCCCTGCTAGCGTTTTGCTGAACATGGTTACCCCAGCTTTGGCGGCTACGTATGGACCCGCTCCTGCCAGTCCGGTTGGCTGATTTGCGGCATGGGTGGAGAAGTTGACGATTTTGCCATATTTCCTTTCAAGCATATGCGGTAGCACTGCATGGGTAAAGGACATTGTGCCTTTCAGGTTGGTATCAATATCTATATCCCACTGTTCCGGGCTGGTGCTGGTGAAAGGCTGGACGCCAGTTGCCCTGCCAGCGCAGTTGATCAGAATATCTATCCTGCCGAATTCTGCCAGTGCTGTTTTTACTGCGTTATCAATTTCTGATCTATTAGTAATGTCAACTTTAACTGCTATTGCCCGGCGACCGATTTTCTTCACTTCTTCTGCTGTCTTGCGGGCTCCCTCAATATCCATATCTATGCTGATGATATCGCAGCCTTCTTTAGCAAGATAAAGGGCAATGCCCCTGCCGAAGCCGACCTGACTGCCCGTGCCGGTTACCATGGCAATTTTCCCCTGTAAACCAAGCTCCATGTTATCCTCCTTCAAGGAATTATTTTCCCCGGGTGCTTCCCTGTGGGTTCGACTCTCTGGATTATAAACAATTCTCATTTAAAAGAATATGTGGAGATATATCGGAATACGACTACTTTGGCGGAATTCTAACACGGCGATATTGGCATTGTCAATTAACCTGCTTTTGCTGGTCTGAGCAGTTACTTCTTGCGCCGTTTTTCGGCTTCTTGCAGGCTGTAGATGCACCCGCAGTAGTACTGCCGGTACAGACCCCAGCTTCGTGCCAGCTCACTGGCTCTCTTGAATCCCTCTTTCTTTTTGAAGTCGTACTCCAGGTAGTGCTCTCCGCCTATCTCTTTCCCGATTTTGCCAAGTACAACGGCTTTTTTGTTTGAACCCATAGTCAGGGTAGTGGTATACCCTTCGCAACCAGATTCAAGCATAAATTGGAAGGTTCTGGCGAGCCTTATTCTGAGACAGACTGGACAGCGTCTGCCACCTTCGGGTTCGTTTTCCAGTGAGTGGGTTAGTTTGAACCATATATCAGGTTGATATTCTGCCACTGTCAGAGTAATACCGTATTCTGCGGCGACTCTTTGCGCGCTTTGGAGCCTCTTAAGGTATTCTTCTTCTGGATGGATATTGGGATTAAAGAAGAAGCCGTAAACCTGATGCTGATCAAGTTTGAGCCTTTCAATTGCGCCGGCGGCACAGACGGCACAGCAGATATGCAGTGCTACCTTCATTTTATATCACCAATATCATAGCACGGATGTGGTTGACGATTCGAGTGCTTTATTTTATATTGGTTACATAAATTAAATATCATGCATGAAGTAATTGACAATCCTCGGCGCCAGCGGTTACCATAACCTTAATATCGGAACGGTGACCATTTCTACCAGAAGATTTAAGAAAAAAGGAGACCAGAACATGGCGAATGGCTACATGGGCAAAATTCTGTGGGTTGATTTGACTGAGGGCACAATTAAATCGGAAGAGCTATCAGAAAAGGTCTGCCGGGAGTATATAGGGGGCTATGGTCTTGGAGCCAAATATATCTTCGATCGGCAAAAACCAGGTGCAGATCCACTGGGACCTGATAATATCCTTGGACTGGTTACCGGTACTCTTACCGGCACACCTGCACTTGGAGGATCACGCTATATTGCTGTGGGGAAGTCGCCATTGACCGGCGGCTGGGGAGATGCCAATTCCGGCGGTTTTTTTGGACCCTATTTGCGTTTTGCCGGTTACGATGCGGTTTTTTTCACCGGTATTGCTACCAAACCGGTTTATCTGTTGGTTGATAACGGCCGGGCGGAATTGAAGGATGCCTCAGGTCTCTGGGGCAAAGATACCTTTGAAACCGAGGATATTCTGAAAGCTGAATATGGCAGGGATGCAGAGATCGCCTGCATTGGTCCCGCCGGTGAGAAACTTTCGCGCATTGCGGCGATAATCAATCAAAAGGGTCGGGCGGCAGCCCGCTCCGGTCTGGGCGCTGTTATGGGCTCCAAGAAACTTAAAGCGGTCGTTGCTCGCGGTAGCCAGAAAGTGCCTATGTTTGATGCTGCTAGAGCCACAGAGTTAAGGAGGAGATACCTGCCGCTTTTAACTGGACACGCCGAGGGTATCAGGAAATTTGGTACTCCGATGATTTTGATGCCCTGTGCTACCAGTGGCGATGCACCGATTAAAAACTGGGACGGCGTGCAGGCAATTGATTTTCCCACCGTAGAAAAGATTGACGCCAATCACGTGCTGGAATACCAGGAGAAAAAATATGCCTGTTACCAGTGTCCTCTCGGCTGTGGCGGACATATGAAAGCGGGCAAGGAATATCAATATTCTGAAAGTGCTCATAAGCCCGAATATGAATCCCTCGGCATGTTTGGGACCAATCTGCTCAATGACAACCTGGAATCCATCATTGCAGCAAACGATATCTGCAATCGCTATGGATTGGATACTATTTCCACAGGTGCCTGCGTAGCCTTTGCCATGGAATGCTATGAGAAAGGCATCCTTAGTAAAGGTGACACTGGTGGACTGGAATTAACCTGGGGCAATCATAAGGCGATTGTAGAATTGACAGGATTGATTGCCAGGAGAGAAGGAATCGGTGATATTCTGGCAGAGGGAGTAAAACGCGCTGCTGAAATACTCGATAAGGGCTCCGAGAATTACGCGATGCATATCCAGGGGCAGGAAATTCCGGCTCACGATCCAAAGTATGGCTTGCACTGGGCGATTGCATATCGCATGGATCCTACTCCAGGTCGTCATACCACCAATATGGCAGCTATTCGTGCTGGCGTGCAATTCCCACCAATGGATCCAAAGTCGCAATACGGCAGGGGTCCTGCTCATGCAATGACCCAGCATATGTCCTGCTATGTTCAGTCAACCGGTATATGTGCTTTTCTGGTCATGGCTTATCCGGGTGTGAATACCTTCCTTGAATTCATGAATGCGATCACCGGGTGGGATGTTACTGTTGAGGAAACGGTGAAAACGGGTGAAAGGATTTTTACTCTACGCCACTGCTTCAATATCAGGGAAGGTCTGAATCCCCTGAAATATCATGTGCCGGACAGGATTGTAGGGCGTCCTCCAAAGACCGCTGGTCCTTTAAAGGGGATTACCCTGGATGAGGAAGCCATGGATAGAGAGCTTCTGCAGGTACTGGACTGGGACCTCAAGACGACTGTTCCCAGTCAGAAGAAATTGCATGAGTTGGGACTGGATGATGTGGCAAAAATCTTTTATAAATAGGTGCTTCTGTCATATACAGATGCGCGGAAATTTTTCATTTAAAGCATTAAAAGTTTATAATTAATACCAGTTTCGACCAGATAAAATTTTACAGATTAAGAAAAGGAGGGTTTTATGGATCTGGGATTGAAAGATAAGGTAGCTCTGGTAACCGGAGCGGGAAGCCAGGTAGGATTTGGGAAAGCAATCTGCATGCTTCTGGCTCAGGAAGGGTGTGATATTGTCGCCGCCGATATAGATCTGGAGGGCGCACAAAAAACTGCCGCAGACGTGGAAAAGTTGGGTCGCAGGGCGCTGGCGGTGAAATGTGATATCACCAAGAAGGCAGATTGTCAGGCGATGGCGCAGGCTGCTATCGAAAAATTCGGCAAAATCGATATTCTGGTCAACAATGCCGGCGGTATCGCGGCTCAGGGTGGTCCCTTTGAGAAACAGACCGAAGAAGTCTGGGATAAAAATTATGCGCTCAATCTGAAAGGACCGATGCTGGTTACTCAGGCTGTTTTCCAGCACATGGTTGCTCGCAAGTATGGTAAGATTATCAATATTGCTTCTGATACGGCCAAGATGGCTTTCCCGGGTGTTGATATGTACAGCATTGCTAAAGCCGGTGTTTATCTTTTCACCAGAGGGCTGGCTAAAGCTCTGGCCAAGGATAATATTAATGTTAACTGCGTGTCTCCGGGCTGGTCTATGGATACCAATTTTGTTTCTGCTCCCAAGGAAGTCAAAGAGCAGATGGCAAAGAACCGCTTTATCCCGGAAACTCCGCTCGGTAGAGGAACGACGCCCATGGATATCGCCGCCGCAGTCGCTTATCTGGCTTCAGACCTTGCTGGCGATATCACCGGGCAGGTGCTGAGCATTTCCGGCGGCTCGACCATGCAGTAAAAATATAATCTATTACATATTAATATATACACCCCGAAGCGATTTGACCTTCGGGGTGTATTTTTATGTCTCAATGGGCGGGGTTGCTGCCAGATATCCCGGGATACTGCTATTTGCTCATTTTATCTTCTACATAGACCTTTCCACCCGGGAATGATGTGAAGTGGAACATGGGGCGGTTGATCCGCGGATACATCAGTGGGCAGTGCATCACACCCGCGGGAACATACACCATGGTGCTTCTGGTGATGATGTGTTTTTCCCGTTCGACCCAGAACCAGACCTCGCCACCAAGATCGTGGACATCATCCGGGTTGGTGCCGAAGAAGCAGAGGATCTCATCATAATCGTGCGCATGTGGTCTTATGGGAGCTTTTTCAAATTCTTCTCCGGGTGGAATCTGTGGCATTCTGAAGCCGGGAGGTGGCGGGGTTGCCCAAACCGTTTCTAGATAAAATGATCCGGGGACTACATCGTTATCCATGAAAAGGATTCTGCCGCCGTGTCCCTTCTCTGCCACGGAAGGTGGCGGGCTCCAGGCTCCTTCAACCCTGGGATGCTGCAAGCGGGTCACAATATATTTTTCTGTGGCTTTACCATCCTGAAGTTTTTTGGGCTCGAATTTAGAGGTTTTACTGCCAGTGTATTTTCCAGAGGCACCGATATTGAAGTGGAAGATTGGTTTATCAACTTTGTGGATTGCAACTGGTCCATGCTTCATCCCTGCCGGGACGAAGGCGATAAAGGTTTTATCCAGGATATGTTTTTCGCCATCCAGCCAAAGCTCGATCTCTCCGTTTAGATTGTGCGGATCATTCAGATCGGTGCCAAAAAAACAGATAGCTTCATCATAGGGATGGATATGCTCGGCAACCCCGCCCTCGCCCTTTTGAACAGCTTCTGGAGTGTAGTGCGGGCGTGGTCCTGCCCAGAACCAGGCGACCTCAGCGAAGATTGTTGAGCCGGGGATTACTTCGTCATCCAGCCATACCACGTGTTCAACATTCTTTTTTTGCCCCGGAGGCGGAGCCTGTCCCGGTTTATCCGTACGAAAATCGGGCAGATTGATATCTTTTTTCATCTCTGTAATAAAATATTTTCCCCATTTTGTTTCTGCCATTTCTTACTCCTTTAATGTTAATACGGGTTAATTCCTGTATCACTCCTCTGGATGACAGGATAGCAATATGTTAAACTGTGGGGATGTAGGTGTCAATTGATATTGAAATCACGGTATTGACCGAGAATACGCCGTCGCCGGTCTGTCTCGATTCCCTGGAGATTTAGAATACGCTTGATGAATCGGAAGCTGGCCTCATATTCGGGGCTGATCAGCTCAAAAACTCCCAGTTTCTTAAGCTTTTCGGCTTCGGTTTCGCTGTGTACTCTGGCTAAAATTTTTAAATTGGGGTTCAGCTTCAGCGCATTTTTAACCGTAGTCTCGACAGCAATGACATCCGGGTAAGTAATCACCAGAATGCGCGTGTTTTTCATATCAGCTCTGGACAGGACATTTAGATTACAGGCATCACCGTAGATACAATCGTAATCAAATTGTTTTGCTTCTGCCAGCCTGCCCGGATCAAGTTCGATTACTAAAAAAGGAATTTCCGCATCCTCCAATCCTCTGGCAATCCCCTCACCTACTCTTCCATAACCCGCTATCACCACAGGAGAAAGTTTAACCGGATCATCGGCTACCGGATCGGCTGGATTGCTGGATGTTGCAAGAACAGCGCGGCTGGAGAACCTTGATGAGAAAAAGGTAAATAATCTGGAAACCACGTTGACCGAAACAGGGGTTATCAGCATGGTCAGAATTGCAGCGGAGATAATCAAATGATAGAAATCATCTGTGATAAAACCCCTGTCCAGTCCGCTTTGGGCGAGGACGAAGCCGAATTCGCTGATCTGGAAAAGACCTGCCCCAGCAAGCACAGCAATCCGTGTGCTGAATCCGAAAAGCCTGATTACTCCAGAGACAACCAGAGCCTTGAGCCCAATAATAATGGCCACCACTACCAATACCATCTGCCAGTGGGCTAAAAGGAAATATGGATCCAGTAACATGCCGAGAGAGACAAAAAAAAGGGTAGAGAAGATATCCCGTAAAGGGGTTATTTCCGCCAGAGCTTCATGCATGAATCTGGTATCGCGGATCACAAGACCAATAATGAAGGCGCCAAAAACTACGGAAAGTCCTGCGATTTGAGTTCCTATCGCGGCTGCAAGACAGACTACCAGGATGGTTAACAGGAAGAGTTCCCGGGTTCTTGTCCCTCCCACGCTTCCCAGCAACCATGGTATCAACCAGCGCCCAATTACTGTAGCCGCGATTACAAAGAGAAAACCTTTCCCGGTTGATATCATGACCGCCATCGGCAGGTTTCCGGTCACGCCATCCAGTACAGGCAATATGACCATCATGATTACCACGCTGACATCCTGCAGAATCAATATAGCCAGCATGATCCGTCCGTGTACGGAAGACATCTCACCTCGCTCCATCAATATCTTCATACAAACGGCGGTGCTGCTGAGCGAAATGATCAATCCGAAGAGCGCGGATTGGGGCAGTGCCCAGTGGAACAGAAATACACCCAGAGCCATCCCTGCCACAAAGGTAAAAGCAATCTGGAGTATGCCGCCCCATAAGCCTACTTTTCCCACCTCTTTGAGCTGGGAGATTGAAATTTCCAGCCCGAGCGTGAACATCAGAAGCGTGACGCCGATAGCAGCAAGGGCTTTGACTATTTCAACATCGCCGACGATTCCCAGCGAGTGGGGACCTACTATTGCTCCAATAATCAGATAACCAAGGATAACGGGCTGTTTCAGACGGTGGGCAATAATTCCACCGATCAGCGCAGCTCCCAGCAGTATAGCGATGGCAAAAACGGGGTCTGTTTGCAGCATTTCACACCTGACCTGATAAATCCATTTTAGCAGAAGATGCTGAATATCGGTTAGCTCGGCAGGTTCAAAGTGGGGAATTAGCTGATACGGAATAACTTTTTAAGCAGGGTATGACGTAAATTTTTCCAGGCTTCGGTCAGGTCTTTGCGTGGGGTTGTTTCCAGCGGCTGTTTGCCATATCTGATCTGCAGGTATATAGAAGTGATCTGGTTGATACCCGGGGCGTGTTCTGGCAGAAGAGTCGCAAGCTGGTGGGCAAATTCCAACGAAGTCTGCCATGGCCTGGGACCGATTCCTGCCAGAGAAGACAGAATGACCATCCGTGTGTATAGTGCCGAGTTTTTGCCAGGGCGGCGGTATATCAGGAACCAGCCGAGTAAGAACAATAGAAAAACGACTG
>Ga0101944_10002134_pt1 | contig 34144 bp, 29 predicted proteins | sample DewCreD2012metaG_FD_75245 | JGI IMG/M metagenome (GOLD analysis project Ga0101944, IMG submission 75245) | Hot spring sediment bacterial and archeal communities from British Columbia, Canada, to study Microbial Dark Matter (Phase II) - Dewar... ... | reverse complement strand
TGAGGATCTCACTGGTGGAATATCCCCGGGTGAGTTCAATGGTTTGTACCTTTCCTCCGTATTGCGGGACAATGTCATGACCCACAATTTCTTCAATTTTATAATCACTTCCTTTTACCAGTACATCAGGTTTGATGAAACGGATAATGTTTTCGGGTGTGTCTTCATCAAAAAAAACAATGTAATTGACTACAGAAAGAGCGGCAAGCATCAAGGCCCTTGACTGCTGGTCATTCAGGGGACGGTGATTCCCTTTGAGGCGTTTGATGGAATTGTCGGTATTTAATCCTACTATGAGAACGTTGCCCAGTGAAGCAGCTTTAGCCAGCAATTCCACATGCCCGCGGTGAAGAAGATCAAAACAGCCGTTGGTAAAAACGATTTTTTCTTCCTTAAAACGTATCCGGCTGAGAATTCTACCTAATGATTCGTTGTCAGAGATAATCTTCTGCTGCATTCTTTCAAGGTATCTGTTCATAATCCTTCATTTTTTAGACAATATGGTTTGTTGATTATTTTTTTTCAGGGTAAGGAAGGCAAAAGAAATAATTCCGAGGAGGATGTAAAAGATCGACTGTGATTCATGAAGAATGATGGAGAAAGCCAGCGCTTCTTCTTTTGTCAGTCCGTAAAGAGAAACCAGGGCAAAGGAAATAAGGGCATGGAATACCCCAATGCCGCCCTGCACAGGAGCAGTGATGGCCAGTCCACTCAACACCAGCATAAACAATCCGTCTATGGCAGTAAGATGGGAAGTGGCTTCCATGGAATAAAAAGGCAGCCATGACATGACGAAATAACAAAACCATAGCAAAAAAGTATGCAAAAGAAACAATCCCTTTTTTTGCATGTGCCTGAAAGAAAGAAGTCCCTGAAGAATTCCTTTGACAAGGGCATGCATCTTTTGAACCATGGTAATTTTTTTAATTCTGTGTTTAAACATGATGACCACAGCGATCATGGCCACGAAAAGAGCCACCAGAATAAGGGCTGGAATCCACAGGGAAGAAAACATGGCATGCATTTTTGCCCACATGGGCTGAAAAATATTCTGTGTGAGAAAAGAACCAAAGAAATTTATTTTGATCACAAAAACAATGACAACGGAAAGGAGCAGCATGAGGAGGTCAAAAATCCGTTCGGTGATTACCGTACCAATGAGGGCGTCGAAAGGTACTTTGTCGGTCCGGTTGAGCACTCCGCAGCGGGTAATTTCTCCGATGCGGGGAAAGGCAAAATTGGCAAAGTATCCCATTGATACGGCATGATAAGCGTTCAGCAGCGAAGTGGAATACCCGAGAGGTTCTATTAACAACTGCCAGCGGAAAGCACGGATCCAGAAAGCTGAAAAAGAAAAAAGGAAAGGGAGAATAATCCATCCTATTTTAATGTGGTGGAAGCTGTTGAGGAAGGAATCCATTTTGACTCCTCGAAAGGCAAGCCACAAAAGAAGAATTCCGACAGAAAGGAAAGCAAAAAACTTTACTGTGTTGAGCAGATACTTTTTCAAGGCGTTTTCTATTTTATAAGTTTATTGGTAGCAGTGTCGGGAAAGACAAGTGTGGGTTTTATTTTTTTTGCTTCCTTGAAGTCCACCATGGCATAGGAAAGGATGATGATGATGTCGCCCACATTCACTTTGAGGGCAGCCGGTCCGTTCATCCCGATCACCCCCGATCCTCTTTCCCCACGGATCACGTAAGTGACAAGCCGTTCTCCGTTGTTGAGATCGAGCACATGTACTTTCTCTCCCTCCACCAGGTTGGCCGCTTCCATCAGGTCTTCATCAATGGTAATGCTTCCCACATAATGAAGATTGGCTTCGGTTACCGTTACCCGGTGTATTTTTGATTTAAGCACCTCAATCATCATCGCCGCCAAAATTAACAATTATATTTGATGTTGTCAATCAATCTTATCTCGCCTGCTTTCACTGCAATGCAGCCACGTTTTTCTCCCGGCTCCTGCCAGCTTGTTACCGGCTCCAGTGTGGTTTCCTGAACAATTTCAAAATATTCCACCTGTAGCAGGGGATGTCCTTCAAAACGGGATAGCACCCATTTTTTTATTTCTCCGGGAGTGTGTTCCGGAGCCATCTGCACAGACAGTTTCAGCGTTTCATAGATAAAAGGAGCCGCCCTGCGGTGTGCTTCACTCAGCAACCTGTTCCTTGAGCTCATGGCCAAACCGTCTGGTTCTCTGACCACCGGGCAGGCAACAATTTCAACCGGATAATGGAAATCCGCTACAATTTTCCGGATGATGACAAGCTGCTGAAAATCTTTTTCTCCAAAATAAGCCCGCTGAGGTTTTACAATGTCAAACAGTCTGGTGACCACCTGGGCCACTCCATTAAAATGTCCTGGCCGGAAAGCCCCTTCCATCACTTTGTCGAAATTTCCCAGATCAAAAATCCTCGTGTCTTTTTGAGGATATATTTCTTTTTCAGCAGGCATGAATATTACATCGCAGCCTTCCTGTTCCAGAAGTTCGATGTCTTTGTCAGGAGTCCGTGGGTAGCGTTCAAGATCCCGTGGGTCGTTAAATTGAGTAGGGTTGACAAAAATACTTGCCACACACACATCATTTTCTTTCCGACAACGCTGCATCAGCGAGAGATGCCCTTCATGCAGGGCTCCCATGGTGGGAACAAACCCGGTGGATGTCCTTTGCTGCTTCATTCTTTCCAGGACAAAAACAAGCAACGGCGCTGATGAGATAATCTGCATATCCTGATGGGGTGTTGATGAGCTGCAAAGGTAATAAATTTATGAGACTGCGAAATTCCGGGAAAGGGAGGTAATTTCCGGAATAGAAAAAAGATTTATATCTTTGAAGACTTTGTGAATGTAGGGTTTTCATGTTTTGCAGGAATAAGTGCAGAAAACAAAAAAAATAAAAAACAGCAAGCAGATGAAATCTCCGGAAGAATGTCAGTCCATTGAAGAAGTCAGAGAATGTATCGATGCCCTTGACAGGGAAATGATTCGTCTCATCAGGGATCGTCTGGAATATGCGAGGGCTATTGTCCGTTTTAAATCGGATGAAGAGGGAATTATTGCAAGACCGCGTTATGAAAGTGTGCTCAGGGAACGGAGGAAACTGGCCATGGAAAAAGGATTGGATCCGGATGTCATTGAAAGGATGTACCGTATCATGATGGATTATTTTATCGAAGAAGAATTAAAAATATTCAGGAATAATAATAAAAAGTAACAGCTATGTTTAGACCGGAAATCAAAGTGCTGGATTGCACCATACGCGATGGAGGCTTGATGAACAACTGGCAGTTTTCTGACGAATTTGTCAGGGATGTTTTTAATGCCCTGTGCGATGCGGGAATTGATTACATGGAGATAGGATATAAAAGCAGTGAGAAAGCTTTTTCAAGAAAAGAAAATGGACCCTGGAAATTTTGCGATGAAGAATCCCTTAAGCGTATTGTGGGAGACAGAAAAGGCAATATTAAATTGTCGGCCATGGCCGATATCGGACGCATAGAGCCCGATGACATCCTTCCAAAGGAACAGAGCCTGCTGGACATGATCCGGGTGGCCTGTTATATCAATCAGGTAGATAAAGCCATCTGGCTGGCCGAACATTGCATGGATAAAGGATACGAGGCTACCATTAATCTGATGGCTGTTTCCACGGTACTGGAACGTGACCTGGACGAAGCCCTTTCGGACCTGGCCAAAAGCAAAGTTAAAGTTGTGTATCTTGTGGATAGCTTTGGTAGCATGTATTGTGAGCAGATAGAATACCTGGCCCGTAAATACCGGAGCAATCTTCCTGATAAAACCATTGGCATTCATGCCCACAACAACATGCAACTGGCATTTTCCAATACCATTACTGCCATTATTGAAAACTGTAACTTTCTTGATGCCACTTTGCTGGGCATTGGCCGTGGAGCAGGCAATTGTCCTCTTGAACTGCTGATGTCGTTTTTAAAAAATCCGAAATTCAAAATCAGACCCATCCTGCAGGTCATTGAAAAACATCTGATCCCCATGCAAAAGCAAATTCCATGGGGATATTATATTCCCTACATGCTTGCCGGTGCCAAAAACCAGCATCCCCGGGTGTCCATGAAATGGGTAGAATCTGACAAAAGAGATAATATTGTTGAATTTTACGACATGATGCTCGATACACTTGATGTGTAATCATTAAACAAACATTAACCCATGAGAATCTTTTCGGCCGGCAATGCAGGTACATGGATCAGGAAAAATGAGTACTGGCTTGAAGGACTTGTTGTAGCAGGTTTTGTGGCTGGAATAATGATCAATTATTTTTTATCAGCAAAAAGTGTACTTATTTTTTTTACTGTAGGGGGAACGGCCTATTATCTCTTTCGTTTTGCTTATCTGGTACGCAGGGAGCAGGAACTTACCACGATGGAGGTACTTGTCTCCCAGTTGGCAGGCTTGCTGATTTCCCTGCTGATGCTGGGAGCCATGCTGAAAATGACCGGAAACCGGCAAAAAGATTTTTTATTACACATTGCGCTGATTTTTTCAATTCTCTTGCTGGTGATTGTGTGTCTTTATGTGCTTGCCCGTTCACAACAGCTACGCCTGCAAAAAATTCCTTTTTTACGTCATTGCTTATTTTCTGTGGCAGGCATCGTGTTGTTCATGATTCCTTTACGGCAGTCCGAAGTTTTCCTCCAACCTCCTGTCGTTGTTCCGCAGGAAACAGAAACACCGGTATTTCAGTCGGCCACCAGTAACGAAAAGGAGGAAAGCGAGGACACCGTTTTTGCTGACAAGAAAACGACCGAAGATACACTGTCGGACTAAACCTGTGAACACCATGAAAAAAATATTGTATTGCATTCTTGGAATCACTGCACTGGGTTGTGTTAAAAAAACTGAAAAGATGGAGAAAGAACTGAGGGAATTTATTGCACGTCACGAACAGGAAGCTGTGCCGGTTATCAAAGCAGCAAATCTTGCTTTCTGGGAAGCTTCCATTTCAGGGAAAGAGGAGGACTACCGGAAGGTGGAATCATTGCAGCATGAGCTGGTGAAAATTTACAGCAACAAGGAACATTTTTCCGTATTGCAGAAAATCCGGTCGTCAAATTCGGTCAAAGATTCATTGCTGCAACGGCAACTTACCCTTTTGTATAATGCCTTCCTGAAATCCATGGCCGATACGGCTTTGTTGCAGGAAATTGTCAGCATGGAAGTAGAGATTGAAAAAAAGTATTCAAATTTTCGTGCTGAATGGGACGGTAAAAAATATACCGACAATGAAATTGAGGAAATTCTGTCCACTTCGCTGGACAACGAACTGTTAAAAAAAGCATGGACCGCCCATAAAGCCATTGGCCGGGTAGTGTGTGATGACATCAGAAAATTAGTAAAAAAACGCAATCAACTGGCTGTTTCTCTCGGTTTTCCTGATTATCACACCATGAGTCTTACCCTGAGCGAACAGAATCCTGCAGAGATAGAAAAAATCTTTGATGAACTCGACTCGCTTACTTCAGGTGCTTTCGATAAGGTGAAAAAGGAAATTGATGATTATCTCGCTGCACGGCTTCATATTTCGGCCGATAGCCTTATGCCCTGGCATTATCAAAACCGTTTTTTCCAGGAAGCACCGGCGATTTACAAAACTGATCTGGACAAGTTTTATAAAGATAAAGATCTTATTGAACTCACGCGAAGATATTATCACGGAATAGGTTTGCACATCCAGGATATTATTGAACGGAGCGACCTCTTTGAAAAGCCGGGTAAAAATCAGCATGCTTATTGCATTGATATTGATAATGAAGGGGATGTGCGTGTATTGTGCAATCTTGTTTCCAATGCCCGGTGGATGAATACCATGCTGCATGAATACGGGCATGCCGTGTACGACAAATACATTGATTCTGCCCTCCCGTATTTTTTACGTGATCCTGCCCATACCTTTACCACGGAAGCTGTGGCAATGTTGTTTGGACGAATGGCTTCCAATCCTAAATGGATGCTCGACATGGGAATCATCTCCGGCAAAACATTCGAGACAATTAAGAACGACTGTGCCGCTCATCTTCGTCTTGAACAACTTGTTTTCAGTCGCTGGGCACAGGTGATGTACAGGTTTGAAAAAGAAATGTATGCCAATCCGGATCAGGACCTGAATGCCCTCTGGTGGAAGCTGGTGGAAAAGTATCAGAAACTCCGTAAACCTGAAGGGCGTGATGAACCAGACTGGGCAGCCAAAATACACATTGCCACTTCTCCTTGTTATTATCATAATTACCTCCTCGGCGAATTGCTTGCTTCACAACTCTACTATTACATTGCCGAACATGTTCTTCGTTTGTCTGCTGCAGACAACGTGAGTTTTGCAGGCAGACAGGAGGTGGGCCGTTATCTGATTGAAAAAGTATTTTCTCCCGGCAGCCGTTATGTGTGGAATGAAATGATAAAAAAAGCAACCGGCGAAGAACTGACTCCCGTGTATTATGCCCGCCAGTTTATCCGATAATATAAGATGTTGATTAACAATACTTTAAAATAAAATTACCGGCTTTTTTCAAAGGGAAGATGTTTTTTATTGAAATATGTGTTATTTTTGAAAGTAAGATAGCGTATTTTGTATGACTAATCATTTAGTTAAAAAACCAAGAAGATTACCCGTTCTCAACAGTAAGGCGATTAAAAAAAGAGCCCAGAAAAAATATCACCTGCCGGTGATTGCTCATTTTGCTGACCGGAGCGTGGAATTTCCATCTATTCTCGAAGCGGAGCGAGTATGTCAGATTTCTTATCATCTGATTTTCGAAGCCTGTGTAGGGAAAATTTTCAAGGCCAAGAATATCATTTTTGAGTATAAAAAAGGAGCCCATTATATTAAATACAAGGCCTATTACGAGAGAATGAAGCAACAACAACAGGAACAACGGGATCTTCATCACCATTAAAATTCTTGTTTCGGGCTTTCGTCTTTTTTCTTTCTGAAAGACATTTTTTGATGCATTGTCACCAGCAGGAAACGTTTCCTGTACGGAAGGTGTATGTTCTTGATTTTTTGTATCTTTACCTTTTCAATAAATTTTCATCAGATGAAAAACTTTTGCGGGAAAACAAACAAAAAATGGCTTGTTGTTTTTTTGATGGCAGGGGGTATTCTCTTTGCATGCAAGAGTAACAACGAGTCTGTGGTGAAAGAAGAAAAAAAATGCAATGTTCCTGTGCTGAACGAAAAAGATACGGTTTCTTCCTTGCTTAAAGAATATGAACAATTAATTAATTCCTATGCCTCTTATGCCGGCAAAGCAAAAAAGGGAGATGTCTCAGCCCTGAGCGAGTGTGCCGGCATGGCAGTCAGAATCAATGAAGTGGAAAAGCAATTGCTTGAGAAAGCTTCTGACCTTACCCGGGAAGAACAAAATAAAATGAGAGAACTTGCCGAAACGCTGGAAAAGTTACAGGCTTCATTTCAATAAAAAATTGTATCACAAAGGTTGTTTCAGGATGTTTTGAAAAGAAAATTGAGTATGATAACAAGAAGGATATTATATGTTTTACTGATTGCTGCAGGGCTCTTCCTTGCTGTGGAAGGTTGTAAAAAAAATGAGGACAATCTTACCTACCATGAACAGGAATTGTATTTTATCAATAAGGCCATCTGTGACACCATGAACATTTACTATTTGTGGTATAAGAATATCCCTTCCAAAGTTGATTTCAGGCAGGAGCCTCCAAACTTTTTTAATAGCCTGAAGTACCGTCCTCAGGACAGGTGGAGTTTTATTACCAATAAGGCTTCCTTTTATTCTGATTTTGTGGGAGGCAGTGTATATGCTTCGCATGGAATAGGGGTGATGAGCGATGACAGTAATGCGCTCCGGGTGGCATTGATTTTTCCCAATACCACAGCCTATAAGTCGGGTGTGCGGCGAGGATGGATTATCCGTAAAATCAACGGGAAAGAAGCCACCATTCAAAATTATCACTCCCTGATGGGACCTCAGGTTCCGGGCAATGCAGATACTTTTCTTTTTCAGCATGACACCCTTCTTGAAACAAAAATTTTATACAACGAGACATTTACTTCGCCCACGGTGATCAAATACGATACCTTGCGTGCGGGAAATGCTCTTATCGGCTATCTGATGTTTTATGAATTCCGCGGCAGTGATTCCCAGGCAGAACTGGACAGCGCCTTTGCTTTCTTTGTACAGGCAGGAATCAATGAGTTGATCCTCGATCTCCGCTATAATACGGGAGGTTTTAACTCCACGGCTCACTATCTGGTTAATCTGATTGCAGGAAAGATGTTCGCAGGCGAAATATTTGTTAAATATACTTTTAATGATAAACTGGCCTCCCTTAATGAGAGCGAAAAATTAACTTCATTATCCAACAGTCTTTCATTGTCCGGTAAAAGGATTTATATCGTTACCACAAGGGAGACTGCTTCTTCAAGTGAGCTCGTCATCAATAGCCTTAAACCCTTCTTTACTGTGTACACCATTGGGGATACTACCCATGGAAAACCTGTGGGGATGATTGTATTTGACATGAAATATTATGATTATGTGATTGCCCCGATTGCTTTTAGCATATACAATAAAAACAACGAAGGCGATTATTTCCAGGGCATCCCTCCTTCATTTAAAGCTCCTGATGACATTGCCCATGATTTCGGCGATCCTGCGGAAAGTTGTGTAAAAGCGGCAATCAGCCACATTACCAGCGGATCTTTTTTCTTGAAAGAAATGAGGACTTCTCCTTTTACAAGACAATCCTGCATGAGTACGGATTTCCCGCGGAAACAAAAAATGGGAGTTTTAAAAGTGCTTGACTTTGAATAATGATCATGTCATACTGGGTGTTGATCCCGGAACCACAGTGCTGGGATATGGAATGATCAAAGTCGTCAACCGACAGCCTGTATTCCTCGACATGGGAGTGCTTACCTTTAAAAAAGAAAAAGATCATTTTGCAAGAATTAATGCCATTTTTAATTTCATTACTTCAGTGATCAAACAATATGGAGTAAAAGAAATGGCTATCGAATCTCCCTTCTATGGCGAAAATATCCAGTCGATGCTTAAGCTTGGCCGCGCTCAGGGAGCAGCCATTACAGCTGCTTTGCAATGTGGTATTGCAGTGACTGAATATGCTCCGCGTGCGGTAAAACTTTCAGTGACCGGCAATGGCAATGCATCCAAGGAACAGGTGGCAGGTTTGCTGCAGCATCTGCTGAAATATAAAAACAAGCCCGAAACCCTCGATGCCACCGATGGTCTGGCTATTGCCCTGTGTCATTTTTATCAGGGACGTAAGACGGTGTTCAGTAAAGGATGCAGGGACTGGAAAGAATTTCTGGCAAAGCATCCTGAACGGATAAAAACGGGCAGATGATGTATCTTTGCACACATAAACCGGATAATCTTTTATTTGTATGTCAAATGCATCAGCAGGGGCAGCCCCTAAGAAAATAACAACGCGCAAGCTGCTGGAAATGAAAATGCGGGGCGAAAAAATAGCCATGATCACCGCTTATGATTATTCCATGGCCCGCATTATTGATACCACCGGCATCGATGTCATCCTGGTGGGAGATTCAGCTTCCAACGTGATGGCCGGCTATGAAACCACCGTGCCCATTACCCTTGACCAGATGATTTATCATGCTGCCTCTGTGGTAAGAGCCATCAACCGTCCCATGGTGGTGGTCGACCTTCCTTTTGGAACCTATCAAAGTGATTCCATGACAGCCCTTGCTTCGGCCATCAGGATTATGAAAGAAACCGGAGCGGGTGCCGTTAAGATGGAAGGAGGAAGAGAAATCAAAGAATCGGTGGAAAGGGTACTTGCGGCAGGAATTCCAGTGATGGGACACCTCGGTTTGACTCCCCAGTCCATTCATAAATTTGGAACATTTTCAGTGAGGGCAACCGACGAAGAAGAAGCCGGAAAAATAAAAGAAGATGCTTTGCTTCTTGAAAAACTGGGATGTTTTGCCATTGTCCTTGAAAAGATTCCTGCCCGGCTGGGGGCAGAAATTACCCGCAGCCTTAAGATCCCTACCATTGGCATTGGTGCCGGCAGGGATACCGACGGACAGGTGCTGGTACTGCACGACATGCTGGGCATTAACCTTGATTTTTCTCCCCGTTTTCTCCGGCGTTATCATAACCTGAATGCCGAAATATCAAAGGCTGTCCGTCAATATGTGGAAGATGTCAAAAGCCGTGACTTCCCGAATGAGAACGAACAATATTAAATGGAAATTCTGTTTGAGGATAATCATCTCATTGCCGTCAATAAATCAGTAGCCGATATCGTGCAACCCGATAAAAGCGGCGACCTTTCCCTTGAGGAAAAAGTAAAACAATATTTACGCGAAAAATATCAGAAAAAGGGAAATGTATTTCTTGGCGTGGTGCACCGCATCGACAGACCGGTGAGTGGTGTGGTACTGTTTGCCAGAACCAGCAAAGCCCTTGAACGTCTCAATAAAATGTTTCATGACAGGGAGGTGAAAAAAATCTATTGGGCCATTGTAAAAAATCCTCCGCCACAGCCCGAAGGGACGCTGATTCATTATCTGAAAAGAGATGCCCGGAAAAATAAAACCTATGCCTTTGATAAGCCGGCCGGCGATGCAAAGGAGGCTGTTTTGCATTATAAGATACTTGCAAAGTCTGACCGTTATTATCTTTTGAAGATAATGATTGAAACAGGACGCCATCATCAGATACGTTGCCAGCTTGCCATGATGGGATGCCCCATCCGCGGGGATCTGAAGTATGGCTTTCCGCGATCTAATCCCGACGGAGGAATATCCCTCCATGCCCGGAAAATTGAACTGGCTCATCCTGTGGGCGGTGAACCTCTGGTGATTGTGGCCCCTCCTCCTTCAGAGGCGTTATGGAACTATTTTGTCAACCAGGTAGCCGGCGGAGAATGAGAAAGAAAAAATGGCATGGAGATGATATCCATTGTTTTTGCAGGAAATGTGGAGATGAAAATAAAAACAAATGCATTTCGCCGGTATTATTTTTTCTGATTCTTATATTCTGAAGGAGATAGTCCAAACAATTGTTTAAAAGATTTCGTGAAATGGGAATGGTCCTTGAACCCTACCCGGTAGGCAATTTCATTGATGTTAAGTGTTGAACTGGTGAGCAGTTCAGCAGCTTTTGATTTTTTATGTGTCTGTGTATAATCGGATATTTTTTTGTATCTTTAGGAAACAAAGCTGCTGAAAGTGAAACCTGAAGTTAATTTTTTCAGTCGTTGTGCTTTCATTACGATTATTCCCGTTTTTTTAAATATTTTCTTTGTGTTTAATATATACGGGCAAACTGTTGATCCGGCTGTATTTCCTATTGCGGTGTGGTTGCAGCAACCCTCCTATTCAAATGCCTACCGGAAAGCCGGAATCAATTTATTTGTCGGCAATACGCTTGATGCTTCATCGTGGAACCAGATAAAATTTGATAAAACGAAGGTGCTATGCACCCAGAATGCTTTTGCTCTTTCCCATCTGGATGATACACTCATCTATGGCTGGATACAGATGGACGAACCTGATAACGCCCAGTGGAATGAGGCAACTCAAACTTATGATCCGTGCATCGATCCTTCTGTTATCATTGCCCGTTACGATTCCATGAAGGCAAGGGATTCTTACCGTCCGGTATATCTGAATCTTGGAATGGGTGTGGCATATACGCCATGGCTTGGAAGGGGAACCTGCACCGGAAAGACCGACATGTATCCTGTGTATAACAACGGCTATCTTAAAGGATGCGACATCGCCTCTTTTGATATTTATCCCGTTAATTCTCCTGATGGCGATGTGTCCGGAAAGCTGTGGTATGTGGCCAAAGGCATTGACAGTTTAAAAAAATGGACAGAAAACAAAAAACCGGTGTGGTGCTGGATAGAAACCACGCTGATAGATAAAAGCTCACCACGAAAGCCCACGGCAGCAGAGGTAAAAGCCGAGGTGTGGATGGCGCTCATCCATGGAGCAAAGGGCTTTGGTTATTTCTGCCATTCTTTTTATCCTTACTTTGATGATGCTGCCTTATTCCATGATACCGTCATGTTTTCGGCGGTGACAAAAATAAACCAGCAGATTATTTCTCTTGTACCTGTGCTGAGAACTCCCGATATTACAGGCTTTGCTTCTGTCACTTCATCAAATGCTGCTGTTCCGGTGGATATCATGAAAAAACATTACCAGGGAGAGAATTATATTTTTGCTGTTGCCATGCGCAGTGGAACTACAACTGCCACCTTTACTGTTGATTCGGGGAAACTGGTGGAAGTGCTTGGCGAAAACAGAATGATCCCTGTGATTGATGGAAAATTCATGGATAATTTTTCATCTTATGGCGTGCATTTGTATAAAATTACCTCGAAAGAAATCAATCATGAATCTCTTAAGAAGGAGTATATTCAACGGTTGTATGCCTATCCGAATCCCTGCGATGACTATGTGATGATTCCTTTGCCTGAACAAATAAGCGGAAATCATGCATTGCGGATCACTAATTCTCTTGGTATTGTGGTTTATCCTTCATGGGAAACAGCAAATGTGAATGAGATGAAAATTTCCTGCTGGTCTTTACCGGAAGGACAATATTTCTATCATGTTTTTGGAGACAACCGGAAAATTTTTTCCGGAACTTTCCGGGTGATTCACAGGTAAACAGAATGGATGATGATGCTCCCCATTTTCCCGTCTTGCGGACATACAGGTTTAAATTGTTTACGCCGCATGGGTGAAATATGGTTCTGTGTTTTTCCCATGTTGATGTTCTTTTGCTGATATATTTTTTTAACTTTATCACAGCTCGGGTTTTATGGGGGTATTACAGTTTAATAAAATTGTTCTTTCCATGAAACACTAAAAGTTTTTCTAAAAGGAGGTAAAAATGACAAAAAGTTTTTTAAGAATCTTTTTTCTGTTTTTTTTTTCATCATCACTGAGTTTTTTGTTTGCCGGATAATGTCTCAGGAACGGCAATGGGTGCTTACGCCAAAAAATATTTCTTCTGCTCTGGCCGAAGACAGCATACTGGCAGCTTCCGATACCTTAAGGCCTGCTTTTCATCTTGTGCCTCCGGCAGGATGCATGGGTGATCCCAATGGAGGAATCTATCATCAGGGATGGTATCATATTTTTTATGGTCTTCAGCCTTTCAGCAGTTCGCCGGGTGGCTGGTACTGGGCTCATGCCCGCAGCCGCGACCTGCTGATATGGGAACATACGCCTCCTGCCCATACACCCGCCTTTGAATTTGGTCTTGGTGCGGTGGGGTCGGGGTCAACCATCACGGCCGCCGATGGGCATGTGTATGCTTTTTATTCAGCTGCAGGCAAAGACGGGAAAATGAAATTCTGGCAGGCACGTTTCAACAGCGATTTATCGGCATGGCAACACAGTGCCGTTAATCCTGTCCTTACCCTTGATCAACCGGGCATCCCTCCTTTTGACAGGTTCTGGCGTGATCCTTTTGTTTTTACGGCCGGAGGCAAAACTTTTCTGATTGCCTGTGCCGATTTATTTGAAGCAGATGATGTATCTGTTCCCATCTTTGAAGCACGCAACGCTCAATTAACGCAGTGGGAGTATAAAGGAATCATGTTTACTTATCCGAAGTATAAAGCACGGAACCTTGAAGTACCTGAATTAAGAAAACTTGACAACAAATGGATTCTGCTTGCATCCACTGATGCGCCGGTTGACCGCTGTTTGTATTTCATCGGCAACTTTGATGTCAACAGTCTCAGATTCATTGCTGAAAAAGAAGGTATCATCGATTACAGCGGGCATTACTATGCCCAGGAAACCATCCGGGACGACAAGGGCAATCTTTATCTTATGGCATGGATCCCGGGCTGGGATCGTGACTGGCTGCCGGCTTATATGAACAGTCCCTTAAAAAATAGTTCTCCTCTGTGGAATGGATGTTTTGCTTTACCCCGCCAGCTGATGATCGATCCCGATGGTTCTCTGGTGCAGAAACCGGTTGATGTGTTGAAACAACTCAGAACCGTCCACCGGGTCATTGAAGGCCGTGACCTGCCTGTAACCAGTGCTTTCACGGCATACGATGTAATTGAAGAGATAAAGGGAAATCAGCTGGAAATAAAAATGGAAATGGATTTGCATCATGCATCGTTTTGCGGGATAAATGTGTTGTGCAACCGGGAGGGCCGTAAGGGACTTTTTATCTGCTGGAGTGGTTCGATCATCAATGTGGATGGCGTCATTGTGCCTTTGCCTGAGTGGAAGCAGGGACAAACGCTCCGTCTGCATATCTTTATAGACCGGCAACTTGTGGAGGTATTTATTAATGAGGGTCGTTACTGTGTTTCCCGCAAGGTGCAGCCTGAATGCATAGGAGGCCGGTACATTGCCCTTACCCGTCTGGGTGGAACAGCCAGGCTTGTCTCGCTTGAGGCATGGCAGTTGAAGGCGGTGAGGCCCTGAATGATTTTTTTACAGCCGCCCGGACAGATGTTCATACACTTCTTTCAGGTGGCTGCCCATAAAAGCACACAGAGACGCTGTCCCTGAAGAAACGATGTTCCCTTCTTTCATGCCGATGACCGGCATGCGGGCAAGACGTGCGGCCACCACGCCGGCACTGCTGTCCTCAATCACCACTGCCTCGGAATAACTCACATGCATCGCATGAAGTGCTTCGGCATAGAGCCATGGATGAGGTTTGGCTTCGAGTTCGCCCAGCGTTCCTGCCTGTCCCCGCCTGACAGAAAATCCTGCGGTTACAATGGCATCGTAAAAATCAAGAGGATCTCCCAGTTCCAAGTGCCGGAAAACCTGAACAATTTCGGGCCATGCTTTTTCATGCACCCCCGAGGAAATCAGGCCAATTTTAATCTGTTGTCTTTTTAATTCCAGAAGAAAATCACGCAGGTATTCCGAAGGCTGAAAAAAATTCTCTGCATCGTTTATTCGCTCCTTTTCCAGTTGTTGCATTTTTTCTTTAACAATCTGAACGTACATGTTTCGCAACAGGGGAAGGGAAATGTTTCTGATCTCTGCAAGATATTTTCGGTGGATATAAGAAAGATGTTCGGAAACGCTGAAGCCTGATACAAAGGGAATGTCTTCGTCCGTAAACCGGAATGTGTCATCGTGCAGGCAACGTCTTGCAATTTCTTCGATGATGCTTATCCAGAAGCGTTCGCTTTTTACGGTGGTTCCGTCAAGGTCCATGAGGACGGCTTTGATTTTTTCAGGAAGACCGGCCACATGCCATGCATAGTAAGCAGGAAGTCCTGCCTGCGAGGGAAGATAAACGAGCACCTCCTGTGCCTGGCGAAGAAAATAAGCACAGCGGTCTTTTGTGCAGCAAATTTGCGGAAAAGGATTTCCCTTTCGGATTTCTCCTATTCCGGGAAAATGGAAGCAGTCGAGAGCTTCAAGGGCATCCAGTTCATTCATGAGATGTTTTTTTCCACAGTCCGCTGGCATGACGTTTCCATCCCGGCGAAGAAATCTGCACAGGAAGATGGGAATATGTTTCCATGAGCCGGAGGGTTTCCTGGTGGTTGGTTACCCCGCTGATTGCATCGGGCCTGGTTACATTCTGGCATCCTACACAATGGGCAAAACGGAGGGAAGTGAAGGGATCGTATCCGCTCAGCAAGGCCGTGAGAAAGCCGGCAATGAAACTGTCACCCGAGCCGGTAGCTGAACCAAAAACAGGAGCCTGGTACGCTTCGCCCCACAGGCACAGGTTGATCCAGGGGATTAGTTTTTCCGGTGAAATGGCCGTGATCGAGGAAAGCCTTTCTTTGCCTGCTGTCCGCAAATGGGAACCCCGGTGGGCACATTTGAGCACTACCATGGCTGTGCCCATCTGCAGGAAACGCCGGGCCAGATGCTCCACGTCTTCAATGGTGTAAAAATCAACAGCATCTTTATGGCCGGCCTGTTGCTTCATTTCATAAAAGCGTTTCTGCTCAATCATGAAAGCGCTTTCCTCCACGCTGGGCAAAAAGATGTCTACATAAGGCAAAGTGTTTTCGAGGATCTTTTCCCAGTTTACTTTCCCGGCTTCACTGTTGGGTTCGGGCAACGACATGTCGAGACTGGTGGTAACTCCCAGTTGTTTTACTTTTTTAAAAATAGCCGTCAACTCTTTTCCTTCGTTGCGGTAGAGGGCTTGCATTAAAGGAGGATATCCCAGATGAAAAAGCCTGCTGTTTTTTACCACTTCGTAATCAATGTCGGCAGAAGAGTAAGTGTTGTTTGCTCCCGGCGAGTGGAGAAACATCCTGTCAATGCCTGCTGGGGCAAGAACCACGGTATACGAAGTATGTTCCCCTTTGGCAATGATCATCCCCTTGTCGGCATCATAATCTTTGAGCAGGGACAACAGCCCCCTGCCGAAAAAATCGTCCCCTACCTTTCCCATAAAAGCCACCTTCATGCCGAGTTTTTTAGCGTTTAATCCGGTGTTGGACACAGGACCGCCCGATGAAACCACAACTTCTTTCATGGTAATGAGTTTGCCTGGCACAAACAGGCTGGCAACATCTTGTTTTTCTTCCGACTGGAAGCGGGGGATGATGTCAAGGCAGATATGTCCTGCCACGGTGATATCAAATGTTTTTTCCCTGTTCATAAGACATTAACTTCCGGTTAACCTGTAATGATACTAAATTTCATTAAACATCTGTTCATGCTCTTATTTCCTTTCCATCAGGAATACCTGGGTTGCAAAAGGAGTGAGGCGTTTACGCAGGATGGTATGTTTGCCTTTTACTTCGGCTTTGACTGTTTTACCGGTGAACAGGTCGGTTAATTTTCCTTTGCCCTCGATGGTTAACGTGGCATCCAAAGAGCGGTTCAAGGTATTCAGCTGAAAAATAATCCACTGGTCGCCGGCTTTCAGAAGGCGTGCTGTAACCGATTTGTGGTTGCAGTATACTTCCCGAGGCACCTCTTTATTGATGTCGTGGATGAAAGGAATGAGGTTAGGATCTTCGTATTGATTGTAACTGTAAAAAGGATTTGATCCGATGTAGAAGGTTTTCCCTTTGCCCCAGTGGTTCATCACAATGGCTGGCTCGCCGGTTTCAAAAGTGCCGATTACTTTGCCTGTGGTGGGTTTGAGTACTTCCTTATAAAATCCGGTAAGGATCTTTTTCCCTTTGTAGACAAGCCGTGGCACATTTTTCATCGAACGGATGTCGGCTCTTTCACAACCCAGCAGTTCATCCAGTCCCATTCCCGGTACTTTGATGGAAGTAAAAAAGTTTTCGTCCAGCTGTCCCGCCGAAGCTTCCACAACGAGCGTGCCTCCCCGGGCTACCCAGTCTTTCAGTTTTTCAACACTTCGTTTGGAAATCCATACAGGGAAAGGAACATAAATCACCTTGTAGTCGTCGTAACTCATGTCGGTAACGAGTTCGTCTATTCTTACAAAGTCCACGAGGTAATCGGTATTCCACAACACTTTATGCAGTCCCTTGATGGAATTTTTGATCTGGCAGGTGCATCCGAGGGCGGCGAAGTTGATAATATCGTTAATGGGGGTAACGGCGATGGCAATTTTGATGTCGGGGAGAGAAGCTTTTTTAAACAATTCTTCGCGCGAATGGATGATGCCGGACATTTCTTTAACGGCAAGGAGCCGTTCCGATGGTGTTCCGTCCATGTTTGTAAGGCCAAATCCATATTCCAGTCCGAAGGTTTCCCAGCGGTATTGCCAGAAAAGGATTCCTTTGGCTCCCTGGGCGATGCCGGACCACATCCACATTTTAAGACGTTCGGCCGTAACTTCACCGGGATCGAATTCGCTTACCTGCACATCGCGTGTGGCTTCCATGGTGCTGGAGTTGCAGATGAAACATTTGGGCTCCGCGTCGTTGCGATGGACGCCCATGCCATACTGTCCTCCCTGTAATTCCGACATCCAGAATTCTTTTCCTTTGGAAGCCGAGCGGGCACCTGCCATGGCAATGAAATATTCCTGTTCAGGTCCGCATTGAGGGAAGGCGGCTGTTCCGTACATGTCGGCCATGCGGGCAAAGGCCCAGTCGTCAATGCCTTCGGTGGCCGCAGGACGTGTAACACCTGCCCCTCCACGGGTGTGAATCAGCACAGGATGCGTACTGTCATTGTCGCGGATGGTTTGAATGCGCCACTGAAGTGTTTTTTGCAACGACTCCATATAAAATAAACGCCAGTCTACCCAGTCGGCATAAATCCCCCTTTTCCGTGGCGGATACACCTCATCAAAAGAACCGTATTTTCTTTTCCACACGAAGTTGAGTTTATCAATGTCGTTACCATATTTATGGGCAAGCCATTGCTGAAACTCTTCGAGGGTGCGGGAACAATAACAGTACACCTCATTGTTGTAACGCGATGGTTCAAAGAGCGGTTCGTTGTGAGGTTCATAGCCGAAAAGGGCAGGATGATTCTTGTATCGTTTCACCACTTCGGCAATAAAACGTTTGCCATGTTCCACTACCGGCTGGTGATGAAAACACAATCCCGGGAAACCTCCTGCCGGCGTGTTGCCAATGGATTCGGGATAATATTTTCTGTCGATGTGCGAGACATAAATCGCTTCCGGATGCTTTTTTACCAGCCAGGCCGGTGCTGATTCGAGATTAAAAAGCAGAATTACTTTCATGCTTGCTTTCCGGCTGGCTTCAAGCAGGTCTTCGATGTCCGAAAAATCAAACCTGTTCTCGTCTGGATGCATCCAGTTCCACATGAGCCATCCTCTGATGATGTTCAGGCCGTGAGCACGGGCGGTCTGAAGATCCTTTTCCCAGCTTTCCTTTAAAGGAGTTGGGGCACGGTAAAATTGAGTACCTATGGGAATCATAACAAAATTTTTTAATTGTGTTTTATGGCAAAATAACGGAAAAAAACAGTGTCCTTGTATATCAGACAGGAAAAATTTTCTTTTTAATTGGTATTATTTAATATAACCAATTTAATTGCAAAAAAAGTACAGCATGTAAGGTCAAAAAATAACCAATTGACGGGTAAGGATATTTTGTCTTACTTTGTAATAAAATTTGAAGACATGACACGGTTGAGTGTAAATATTAATAAGATAGCCACGCTCCGTAATTCGCGGGGAGGCAATGTTCCTGATGTGCAGAAAGCGGCTGTGGCCTGTGAACAGTATGGTGCTGAGGGAATCACCGTCCATCCCCGTCCCGATGAACGTCATATCCGTTACAGTGATGTAAGGTTGCTGCGTCCGCTGGTAAAGACAGAATTCAACATTGAAGGTTATCCTTCGCGCCGTTTTATGGATCTTGTGCTGGAAGTGAAACCTGAACAGGTGACGCTGGTTCCCGATTCTCATGACCAGATTACTTCCAACAGAGGGTGGGATGTAAAAAATAATCTTTCTTTGCTTACCGACATTATCAGGGAATTAAAAAAAGCGGGGATCCGGGTGTCTGTTTTTGTTGATCCTGACGAGGAACAAGTGGAAGCTGCCGCCCTGACAGGGACCGACCGGATTGAGTTGTATACGGAACCCTATGCCGTCCTTTTTCCTGAAAATCCGGACAAAGCCATTGCTCCTTATGTCAGGGCAGCCCTCAGGGCACAGAAAGTGGGACTGGGGGTGAATGCCGGCCATGACCTGAATCTCGACAACCTCAATTACTTTTATACTCACATTCCCGGTTTGCTTGAGGTGTCTATCGGTCATGCGCTCATCTCCGATGCACTGTACATGGGACTTGAAAAAACAATTCAGGAATATCTGAAACGGTTACGATAAGCCCGAAAAGTCCGGACAACAGAACGGTGGTGGCTGTCCTTGAAAATTAAAATACGGTTCATGTGAAAGTGCTTGTTTTACTAGTATTGGCCATTTTGCTTCAGTTCGTTGGAGCCATTGTGGCATTAAGTCTCACCAAACGGACGAAATATAACCTTGCGTGGATTTTTTTATCTGTAGGATTTTTATTAATTGCTTTTCAACGTTTGCTCGAATTTATTCCGCATGTGTGGAAAGATTTTGAAAGAAACGTGGACACGCTTAATATTATTCTCGATGTTACTTCGGCAGTTCTTTTTACGGCAGGGATTATTCTGATTCAGCAATTGTTTGTCTACTTGCGGCGGGTGGAAAAAGAACGGATGGAAACGGAGAAAAAAATTCTTAATGCCATCATCCGTACCGAAGAGAATGAAAGAAGGCGTTTTGCAAAGGAATTGCATGACGGCCTGGGGCCTTTGCTTTCTACAGTAAAAATGTCTGTCTCTTCGCTGGCACAAATGGAAACATCTCCGCCTGCTTCGGAAATCATCAAAAATGCCGATGCAGTGATTACCGAGGCCATTCGCAATGTGAAAGAAATATCGAACCTGCTGAGTCCTCATATCCTTGAAAATTTCGGGCTTGTAAGTGCCATTAATTCTTTTATCTCCAGAATTACCCCCGGATCCATAGAGATAATTTTTAAAACCAACCTGAAAAATGAACGGTTCGGTTATAATACGGAAGTGGTCCTGTATCGTGTGGTGTGTGAACTTATTAACAACACTCTGAAACATGCGAGAGCACGTAAAATTGAGATTCATCTTACCCGCGATGAAAGTTTTTTAACATTGATTTATGTGGATGACGGAATAGGCTTTGACGTAAGGGAAGTATTGTCTGACAATACGCCCGGCATGGGATATGCCAACATCATCAGTCGTGTTAAGTCCATCAAGGGAATTATTAACGTGGAAAGTGAACCTCAACAGGGAACACGGGTGGTTATTGTGGTGAATGCGGGGAATTCCTGACTCAAGAAATCATCATTCCGGATAACTGATGCGGAGGTGGTAAATATTCTGCAGCCGCTCCTTAAACAGTTTTTTTACCTGTTCAATGTCTTTCAGGGTAATGTTGGCATCGTTCAACTGGCCTTTTTCAAGGTAAGCTGTAACAATGGCTTCTACCATGTTGTTGATGCTTTGAGGGGTATAAGATTTTAAACTTCTTGAAGCAGCCTCAACACTGTCGGCCAGCATCACCACGGCCACTTCTTTTGTCCGTGGCCTGGGACCGGGATATTTGAAGTAGGAAAGAGAGGATTGGTCATTCGGATATTTTTTTAAGAATAATTTGTAAAAGTGCATGACGGGTGAGTTTCCATGATGGGAACGGATGAAGTCAATGACTGCCGGAGGAAGATTGTACTTTTTGGCAATGACCACCCCTTCTTCAATATGTTCGATGATGATTTTTGCACTGTTTATTTCTTCAAGCTGATCGTGGGGATTGTTGATGTTGACCTGGTTTTCTATAAAATATTGGGGATTTTTCATTTTCCCGATGTCGTGATATAATGCTCCGGCTCTTACCAGCAAGGTATTTCCCCCAATATGACGGATGGCTTCTTCGGCAAGATTGGCCACCTGCACAGAATGATGAAATGTACCGGGAGCTGTTTCGGCCAGTTTTTTTAACAAGGGCTGGTTGGTATCGGAAATTTCGAGTAAAGTGGCATCGGACAGGAATCCGAATATTTTCTCAAAAAAGTAGATAAGAGGAATGCTGGTAAGCAACAGAAGGCCATTGACTACAAAGTAGCCAAAGTATTTTACATCGATAGTTTTCCATGCAGCTTCCTGAATGAGATGTTTGCCATAAAATAAAATACTGTAGGTGAGTACCACCAGCAGGGCGGTAAAGAAAATGCGGTTGCGGTTAAACTGGTTGGAAAGGCGCAACAGAACCGTGAGTCCGGCAGCTCCGTTGAGCATAACAAATTCAAAACTGTTGGGTGCCCAGAATCCCACCAGCAAAACAATAATCACATGAACCACAAATGCAATCCGCGAATCATAGAAAGAATTAATCAGAATGGGCACAATGGCAAATGGAATAAGATAGAGACTGACGACCTGGTAGCGCAGAAAGAAGGCAGACAATGCGCTCATGATAAGCAGCAGTGAAACAAAGAAAGAAATTCTTATATCATGCCTTCCGGTTTCCTTCCGGTAGTGAAAAATGTAAAGAAACAAAAGCATCACCATGAAGGCCGAGAAAATCAAATGTCCCAGCAGAATGAGATAATAATTTCCACTCTTTCCAAGGCGTAGTTCTGATTCTTTTTTCAGGGAATTTAAAATCAGATAGGTTCTTTCATTTACAATATCTCCTGTGAGAATGATTCTTTCTCCCCGTTGCACCAATCCTTCGGTGAGAGAAATCTTTCTGGTTAGTTCCTGGATGGCATTCTCAGACGAAATGGCGTCATAAGTGGTATTGGGTTTGAGATAATTTTCCAGATGCAACTCTTTCAGAAAATTTTCAAGGGGGTAGGTTCCGTTCCCTTGAAAAGAACGTGCCCATGCGGTTAATTTGCCGGTGAGATAACGGTAGGCTGATTTGGTGGTATAGTAATCGCGTGGATCCACCTCTTCGGCAATGTTGTTCCGGATAATCATCAATGTCCGTGAGACAATGTTTTCGGGGAATTCAACAATGCCTTTCTGGTATACGTATGCAAAATATGATAAGAAAGTGTCGGTGACCGCTGAAACGGCAGGCAAGGGGAGAGACTTGAGCGTTTCATTTCTCTCCAGGTAACTTTTGTATTTTCTTCCGATGTAGTCGTGCAGACGCATGCGGAGTTCTTCCCACACCTGAGGATTATAGGAGAAATAAGGACGGAATCCTTGCAGGATGCTGTCTTTTTCTGCGGCAATCTGTTCTTCTGTCTTGTAGATAGGAAAATCATAAGGAGCAATAAGCGATTCATGCATCCATGGTTTCCCTTTTTGAAATTCGTAACGGAACTTACCTTCGCGGGGAGATAGATAAACGAGAATGGCTACCGTTGCAAGGTATAAAAAAATGAACGAAAGTTTTCGCTTTCTTTTTTGTGATTGTTTTCTGATATGTTGAATCAATGGTGTCATGGCAATGTTTTCCCCTTGACCGGAAAAAGTTATATCATGATTTTTTCAAGCACAGCTGCATTTTTATGAAAAGGTTGTGCTTTGAGAATAAAATTAAAGATATTTTTTTGCATACACAAATCAAAATCAACGGCAGGGGCATATTCCTGGCTTTCGGGCCTGAAAAAACGGGCTCCGCTGGTATGACGGATGGTTTCCTTCATCTGGTCAAAGTCATCAATCGCTTCGCCGGTAAGCAAATGTTTGATATAACGGGCACAGAAAAGATCTTCCTCTACCGGATAAAGGCAGGCATATCCCATACACACCAGCGATACCTCGGCGGGTTTTTTTTGCTGAATATACCGTGCAATGGCAGCAGCATTGACAAAACTGCCAGTGATGATTTCATCTGCATGAATGGCATTCATGATCCCACGGGTTCCGGAACTGGTGGTGTGAATCACTGTTTTTCGAGTAAAATCGAAAGAAAGAATGGCTGAAGGAGAATTGCCAAAGTCAAAACCGGGAATTTTCTTTTCGTTTCTTTCTCCTACCAGCACACAATCCGGAAACTGTTCTTTAAGCTGAAAGGCTGTTTCCACTTTTTCTACCGGAATCACTCTTCCGGCCCCTCGGTGATATAAATAAGGGGCTACCGTAAAAGCCCTGAACACATCAATAATTACTGTTAAGCCCTTTGCCTGCCTGGCTCCTTCACACAAATGAAGAATGTCTATCTTCATTGTTCCGGTCCTTTTATTGTTTGGCGGATGAATTGAACTTCTTCTTGCCGGTAGGGTGTTCTGTCGGAACGGAAAATATCATGATGCCATGGTTCTACTTCCACCACGTTTAAAGGGTGATTCCATGGATATTTGGTTTGCGTTTTCCCTTCTACAAATCCCCAATTGATGGCACCTGTTTTTTCTTTTTTCAGCAAGGGGAGGATGGTTTCGAAAGTGCTTTGAAATCCCCGGGCAAGGTATTCGCTGCAAACCACCGGTTTTCCGTAAGATTTCAGGTTGGCAATTTCCTTGGCCATGCTTTCATAAGGTCCGTAATTATGAAAAGTAATCACATCGGAATGGGCAATACAGAATTCTGTAAGATCAGCCATGGAGGGATCGTTTTTCCATTTACAAACAGTGAGTGGTTGTGATGGGTTGATTTCCCGTGCCCACCGGAACACTTTTTTTACCAGCGGGAAAATTTGTGAAGGATAATGATTGTTGGCAGGTTCATTGTATAAATCCCACAGGGCAATTCTGTTGTCGTTACGAAAATGGCGGAGCACGCCCTTGAGATAACGTTCAAGACGTGGCCATTCTTCAGGATTCATTACGGCGGCATAGGAAGGGCTCTGAAGCCATCCCGAATTGTGTAAGCCGGGGACAGGATCAGGCTGCTTGCCCCGTTGCGGATTGCCGTACCAGCAGTCATCGAAAAAAACAAACATGACTTTGATGTGATGCGTTGAAGCAATGCTTAAGAACTTATCCATCCTCGCCAGAAACGATGCAGAGTCTTTGTCCCACATCAGGTCGTGCAAAAATACCCTGATGACATTAAAGCCAATGTCTTCAGCCAGCTGCAGTTCGCTGTCGATGATGGTGGTGTCAAACGTTTCAGGTTGCCACATCTCCAGCTGGTTGATGGCTGTGGAAGGAATATAATTACATCCCACCAGCCATCCATGCTCCATCTCCCATGCTTTTATTTTTTCAGCAGGCCAGCAGGAGGCTGTCTCTTTTTTTTCTTCACAGGAAGAAAAACCAAACAGCATTCCCATAAAAAACAGGAATACACCGGAAGAAAAGAATGTTTTCATTGTTTTGAATTTTTATCCCGGAAAGCAAAGATACATAAAAACACCCATCTTGTTGAGAATAGCGGGAAAAAACAAAGATTGTTGGGTGTCATGAAAAATGTTATTTTTGAGAAAAGTATTCAGGTAAAACAAACAATAGCATTTTAACATTTAAAGAAAAACAGGCAAATGAAGAATTATCTTTTGTTTTTGATTTTGTTTCTGGTAGCCTGTTCGCCGGTTGTCCGGAAGGAGGTTCCGCTTCCTCTTTCTTTTTCTGATGTGGTGATTGAGGGTGATCTGGCAGAACGCATTAAAAGAAATTTTGACCGTCTGGAAGGTCCGCATTACCGTCCTTATGAAGTATTCCGTTCTGACAGTGGAAATGAAGGATGGCCCGGTGATCAGGAAGGACGCACGTTGCTTGGCCTTGTAATGGATGCCCGTGCTTCGCGGCGTACCCCTCTTTATCTTGATTCAATCATGCTGTTGTATCCTTTAAAACTTAATGCAGCCAGGTATCTTGGTCCTGTGTACAGGGGGAAAGCCAGTGAGCAGCAGCTATCGGGACATGGATGGTTGTTGAGGGGGTTGTGTGAATATTTTTTGTGGAAGAAAGACACGAAGGCGCTGGAATATATCCGCTGGATTCTTGATAGCCTGGCTCTTCCCACCACCGGCTTGCACAAGAAATATCCTCTTGATCCGTCCCTGCGAAAAATAACCGGTGGCATGGCAGGAACCACCGTTGATTCAGCAGGCCATTGGTACCTGTCGTCAGACATAGGATGCAATTTCATTTTTCTTGACGGACTGATACAGGCGGCTGAACTTACCGGACGGAAAGATCTTTTGCCCCTGATCCGTGAAATGACAGATCAATACCTGAAAATGGATGTAGTGAAGATTCATGCCCAAACCCATGCCACCCTGACCGGTATCCGGGCATTGCTTCGCCTGTATGCATGGCAAAAAGACACTCTTTTTCTTCATGAAGCCAGGAAAAAATTTTCTCTCTATGTATCGGAAGGGATGACTGAAAATTATGAGAATTATAATTGGTTTGGCCGCCCTGAATGGACAGAACCCTGTGCGGTGGTGGATGCATACATGGCCGCTGTGCAGTTATGGCAATATACCGGCGATATTTCTTTCCTCGAGATGGCTCATCTGATTTATTATAACGGATTGTGTTATGAACAACGCCATACAGGAAGTTTTGGCAACAGCAGTTGCAGCGGGGCAGGAGAATGCCGGCTCACAGCCCGGGTTGATGATATTTACTGGTGTTGCAATATGCGTGGTGCCGAAGGTCTTGCCAGTGCTGTCCGGTATCAGGCTTTTACCCTGCCATCGGCCATTGTATTTGCTCATTTTGAAAACGGAAAGTACATTTTCCGTTTCGGAGACGACTCCATGGTGATGAAAGAAACCAGCCTGTATCCTTATTCCGGCAAGGTGTATTTTGAAGTGGAAAGTTCCCATCTGGCGGTGGATCCCGAAATCCGTCTTTTTGCGCCTTCATGGATAGACCAGCCGGTGGTCACAGTGAATGGAAATATAGCCGGCATAAAACTGAATGAGGGCTTTGTGTGTTTTACTTATGAGCTTAAAGAGGGAGATGTAATTGAATATACCTTCAAAATAAAGTCCCGGTCTTTGCCTGTACAGAATAAACACAGCATCCATCCGTATCATAAATATTTGTATGGTCCCTTGCTGATGGCTTATGCAGGCAAGGATTCTCTTGATTTCTACGAGCATGTTACCTTTGAACCCATTACCAAAGATTTGTTCAGGGTAAAGGACAGGGATTTGTTCTTCCGGCCGGTATGTCATGTGATGAATCCACTGGTAAAAAATGGGTTTTCCATGCAGGTCCTTTTCAGGGATAAGGAGTAAGAAAAAATGAGTTATGCCGGAGCAGGGGAAGTACAAAATTATTCCCGGAGTTGAAATTACAGGTATTCATTCATCAGGGCGTGCGTGGGGTTATCATGGAAATAAAAAAATTTATCTCGATGCCGCTGTGCCCGGTGATGTAGTGGACGTGAAGGTGCCTAAACGGTACAGGGGATTTCTTGCAGGGACCATCGAACGGATTGTCCATCCTTCTCCTCACCGGATTGTTCCTTTCTGCAAACATTTTGCTGTATGCGGAGGATGCAACTGGATGCCTGTCCGCTACGAATACCAGCTGGAACTGAAACGCCGGATTTTACTTGAAGCATTTCAGAAATACGAAATAGAAATTTCCTCTTTGCCTACGGTGTATTCTTCCCCTCAGACGCTTTTTTTCCGTAACCGTTGTGAGTTTGCTTTTTCGGCTGCGGGGAATGTGGTGGGCTTTCATCCTGCCGGCAACCCGCATCAGGTATTTGAGACCGAAGAATGTTTTCTTCAGCCCGAACCATCCATGAGCATTGTGAGGAAAATTAAGGAGACGGCTCTTGCCATGGCAATTCCTTTTTATCATCCTGAAGAGAAAAAAGAAGGGCTCCGGAAACTGGTGCTTCGAATGGCTTCAGGGGGCGATCTGATGGTATTGCTGGGAGGTACAGGCATTCCTGCAGAGACTCTAAAAAGAATGGCAAAAGAGGTGCATTCAGTTTTTCCGCAAATAGGTTCTGTGCTTTACGAAGAGATGATGGCCGATGACCGGTCAGCTGCGATTCAGCTTTTGTCCGGCTACAGGGAAGTATGGGAAGAAACGGCCAATGGATTGCGTTTTTTCATCAGTCCTCATACTTTTTACCAGCCTCATTCAGTCCAGGCTGAAAAGATGTTTGGCCGTGTGGTTTCGCTTCTTGATTTGAAAGGCAATGAACGTATCATTGATTTGTATTGTGGAGCAGGAACCTTTACTTTGCATGTTGCCCGCCTGGCAGCCGAGGTAATCGGCATCGACGGATCAACATCGGCAATAAACGATGCAATCCGCAATGCGGAAGTGAATGGAATTCATCATGTGAAGTTTATTCAAGGGGATATCCTGACCACCTTTACCCCCACATTTTTACAAAGATGTTTCTCTCCCGATGTGATTATCCTGGATCCCCCGCGGGCCGGGACGTTAATGGAAATTAAAAAAAACATTGTGGCTGCCCGTCCGGCGAAGATAGTATACATAAGTTGCAATCCTGTGTCCCTTGCATGGGACATGAAATTTTTTATACCTTATTACCGTATTACGGCGATTGAAATGTACGATCAGTACCCTCACACCCATCATGTGGAAACATTGGTAATGCTGGAAAGACGGTAGAAAAAATCAGGGCAGTAATTGTTTAATGGCTGTCAGATCGCCTACTATGCTCAGTTTCCCTTCCCCGGTTTTTACAGCATTCCATTCCTCTTCAATGGCACCAGCCCGTTTTGCATCGCTGGGGTGAGTACTCAGGAACTCAGGGTTAAAACCTTTTTCTTGAAGGGAATCGAGTTTCAGAAGGAAATTTTTAAGCTCATTGCCTTTGTAGCCTGCGGCTGCAGTATAATCCACTGCATTTTTATCGGCTTCATATTCCTGGTCGCGGCTGAATTTGAGCGATACAAGATTGGTGGCTATCTGTGCCAGGGTTTCATTGTTCTGGCCCAGCAGAATCTGAAAAAGAACAGCGTAAGAATAGGTCTTCGTCATGTTTACTGTAGAATGCCGTTTATCAGCATGGGCCATTTCATGGCCTATGACACCTGCCAGTTCTGCTTCGGTGTCGCAAAACTTAATCAGGCCGGTATAAAAATAAAGGTATCCGCCGGGAGTGGCAAAAGCGTTGAGAATGGTAGTGTCAATCAAGGTAATTTTCCACACAAACTGGTCTTTGTATTTTATTTTTCCTGTGGCCAGCAACTTGTTTTTTATTTCATTCATGTAGTCGTATACAGCCTTGTACTTTACCGGATCAAGAATTGGATATTCATCAGGCGAAGCCTGAATTTGTGAATCAACCTGCTGGCCAAACTGAATATCTTCTTCGAGGGTAAAAAAATTCAGTTTTTCATCTTTCTTACATGACGAAAGACCAAGAAAAAAAACGATGCAACCGCCAAGGAAAAAAACAAATAGTTTTTTCATCTTCATCTGTCAATTAAGCTTCCGGCAATGATGTTTGCTGATGAGACAATTCACGGATGTCGTTGATAATTTTTTCGGCAAGTTTTTCGGCAGCCTTCATGGTAGGGCTTTCAGCATATACCCGGAGAATGGGCTCGGTGTTGGATTTGCGCAGGTGTACCCATTCTTTTTGTTCTTCAAAGTCAATCCGCAGGCCATCCACCGTGGTAACGGGATAATGTTTGTATTTTTCCCTGATTTGTTGCAGAATGTTTTCCACATCCATGTCCGGCGCGAGATGGATTTTATTTTTGGAGATGGAATAGGAAGGATAGCTGGCTCTTAGCTGGCTGCATTTCATTTTGCTGGTGGCCAGAAGGGAGAGAAAGAGAGCAATGCCCACCAGGGCATCTCTGCCATAGTGAATGGAAGGGAGAATAACGCCTCCATTGCCTTCTCCTCCAATCACAGCCTTGGTGGCTTTCATCATTTCTACCACATTCACTTCACCCACGGCTGAGGCAGCGTACTTGCCTCCATACAAAAGGGTAATGTCTTTCAGGGCACGGGTGGAAGAAAGATTGGACACGGTGTTGCCTCTTTTCTTTTTTAATACATAATCGGCCACCGCTACAAGGGTATATTCTTCGCCAAACATGGTCCCATCTTCATTGATGATGGCCAGCCTGTCCACGTCAGGATCCACGGCAAATCCCACATGGGCTTTTTTCTTTTTTACTTCCGAGGCAAGAGCGGTAAGATTTTCAGGCAGGGGTTCGGGTGGATGAGGGAAACGTCCGTCGGGAGTGCAGTTGAGTTGAACAATCTGTTTTACTCCCAGTGCTTTTAATAACTTAGGAACAACCACACCTCCCACCGAATTGACTCCATCAACGACCACCTTGAAATTTGCTTTCCTGATGGCAGGAAGATTCACAAGGGGACATTTAAGGATGGCTTTGATGTGAACGTCATCTGCCTGTGAAAATTCTTTTATGCTTCCCAGTTCTTCAACTGCAGCAAAATTCATATTGGTTTGTGCAGCAATGTCCAGAATGGCCCGTCCTTCTTTATCATTCAGAAATTCCCCATGGTGGTTGAGCATCTTCAGAGCATTCCACTGGAGAGGGTTGTGACTGGCAGTTAAAATCAAGCCTCCGTCAGCTTTCAGGTGAGTGACCATAATTTCAGTGGTGGGGGTGGAAGCCAGCCCAAGGTTGACAACCTCTGCCCCCATGCCGGTAAGCGTTCCCGATACCAGCTGGAAAAGCATAGGTCCTGACAACCTTGCATCGCGTCCAATCACTACCAAAGGGCGTTTTTTGTTCCGGGATTTTTTTAACCATTCGGCATAAGCAGCGGTAAACTTTACTATATCGGGAGGAGTCAGGTTGCTGCCCGCTTGTCCGCCTATCGTCCCCCGGATCCCCGAAATGGAGGCAATCAGTGTCATTGACTTGTGGTTTAACGTTTTTTCAAAATTAGATATTTTCCTAATAATTCACAGTTTCAGCAGAAAGTTTTATACCTTTACATGGTTCATTCTTTCTCTTTTTCTGTATGTAAAAGCTTAATTTATAATAAAATAAGAAAAAGGTTTAAAAAAGGGGAAGGAAGCAGGGATTGAATCCTTCAACCAGAGGGTGGTAAAAAGGAAAAGTTTTATGTGAAATAATTAAAATAATTGAAAATCAATAATTTAATTAATAAATAAACAGCAAGAAAACCACTTTTTCTGTACAGCCAAAGGTTCAGTTGGGTGAAACATTATATAATGTCCTTATAATCAATATAAAAATGAGCATTGAAAAAAAAGAAAACAAGGAGAAAAAATATTTTACTGTAAAGACCAAAAGGGTACTTCGGCCGCGAAAGAAACATCTCTTACAACAAACCCCGCAAACAGAAACAGAAGAGGTAAGGTTAAATCGTTACATTGCCAATACTGGCATCTGTTCCCGGCGCGAAGCTGATGAGTACATTAAGGCAGGCCTGGTGACGGTAAACGGAAAAGTGGTGACGGAAATGGGGGTGAAGGTAAAGCCAGGCGATGAGGTATGTTTTAACAATCAGCGGATTTCTCCGGAAAAGAAAGTGTATATCCTTTTGAATAAGCCAAAGGATTATGTGACCTCCCTTGATGATCCACATGCCAAAAGAACAGTCATGGATTTGATCAAAGGGGCGTGCAAGGAAAGAGTGTATCCCGTGGGTCGTCTCGATCGGATGACAACGGGGGTGCTGCTGTTGACCAACGACGGGGAGCTGGCTAAAAAACTGACCCATCCAACGTATAACAAAAGAAAAATTTATCATGTGGTTTTAAACAAAAACCTGAAGCAAAACCATTTAGAAATGATTGCCCGTGGCATTGAATTAGACGACGGACTGATACAGGCTGATGCCATCAGTTATGTAAATAATAAAAAAAATGAAGTGGGCATAGAAATTCATTCAGGACGAAACAGGATCATCCGGCGCATCTTTGAAAAACTGGGTTATAAAGTCAAGAAACTCGACCGGGTGTATTTTGCCGGATTAACAAAAAAAGGACTTGCAAGGGGGCAATGGCGTTTTCTTACAGACAGGGAAGTAGCCATGCTGAAAATGGGGGCTTACGAGTAATTTTTAAAAAGTGTTAAATATTGTCGGTTGTTGGAAGTTTTCTTTTACCTTTGAAAAAAATCGTTTGCTATGAAAAAAATAACGTTGTTGATTTCAGGAATTATCGGGGGCGTTTTCCTTCTGGCTCAGCAAAAAGAGCCATTTATGGCCTTTGATAGCCAAACGCATAATTTTGGTACCATCAAGGAAGAAGATGGCCCTGTTACACATAAATACATTTTTACCAATACAGGGAGCATGCCGCTTGTCATCAAGGAAGTACGTGCTTCGTGCGGCTGTACTGCTTCTGACTGGACGAAAGAACCTGTTTTGCCGGGCAATAAAGGATTTGTTTCGGCAACCTATAATCCGGCAGGACGCCCCGGTCCTTTCACGAAGACAGTAACCGTCACATCCAATGCCACCAACAGCCCCATAACCCTCCGGTTTAACGGCACGGTAACACCCCGAACCAAAAAGCCTGAAGACATTTATCCCATTGTCCTTGATTCCATCCGTTTCACTCAGAATTTTGTGTATTTTGATTCCATTTATGCCGGTGAGGTACTTACCAAAAAAATAGAAGTGTGGAACACAAGAAAAACATCGGCTACCCTTTCTTTTGTCAATGCCCCGAAACACATTAAGGTAACGTTTAAGCCTTCGGCAACATTAAAACCGGATGAAAAAGGGAGCATTGAATTTATTTATTCTGCAAAAGAAAAAAATGACTGGGGCTATGTGTATGATAATCTTCAACTGGCGGTAAACGGCCAGACTAATACAAACAACCGTATTACTGTAAGTGCCAAGATCCGCGAAGATTTCAGAAAACTTTCTCCCAAACAGCTGGAAAATGCCCCTGTGCTGAAAGTAAATGAATACGCGTATGATTTTGGTACAGTGAAAAGAGGGGAGAAGGTAAAACACGATTATATTCTTACCAACGAAGGAAAATCCGACCTGATCATCCGCAAGAAAACAGCCAGCTGCGGATGCACAGTGGCCGAACTGAAAAAGAATACGCTGAAACCGGGTGAAAGCCTCCCTCTCACAGTGGAAATGAATACCGAAAACAAATCAGGCGAGGTGGCTTATACCATTACGTTGATCACCAACGATCCTAAAAATGCTGAAGTGATTCTCTTCCTGCGAGGAAAGGTAAGCCAGTAATCTTTCAGCAGCATAAAAATTAAAAGGAGGCTTTCTTCAAAAGCCTCCTTTGTTTTTACCGGCAATCGGGCAAAATCAGTTGCTCAATACTCTATGCGGCAAAATGATTTCCGGCATCAGTTAAGATATCTCACCGGTAATCAATGTCCAGCCGCAGGCCTCCTTTGGCCCATATTCCTGGTTGTCTGATGCCTCCGAAATCGTAATAAGTCACATCAAAAAGATTGGAAGCTTCAATAAAGAAGGTGAACATCCGCAATTGCCAGGACATCCGTGCATCGGCCAGAAAAACAGGATTGTAGTTGGTAATAGTGCCGGATGCATCGGTGTATTTTCCATTGCGTTGCTGCCATGTAAAACGGACAGACGCAAAGAGATTTTTTACAACTCTTACATCTGCTGTTGCAATGGCCTGGTGTTTGAGATAATCCAGCACGTACAACGAGATTACATTGCTGTGACTTGAGTCGGCGGTGGTAAAAGCATACGCCAGACTGATTTTTTCAAGATTATCGAAATTGCCTGTCATGGGCCGATGAATGGTGAGCATGGTTTGGATGCCGCTAACGGTAAGGGCAGTGTAGTTTTTACAGTAAAACACAGTGCTGTCGGGTGCCTTTACCCAGTCGATGTTGTTTTTCCCCCATCGTCTGAATGCCCTGCACACGAAAGTCAGGTTGTCTTTTCTGTATTCCAGTCCGCCTTCGGCAGTAAGCGCTTCTTCGGGCCTGAGCGAGGGGTTGCCTCGTTTGTCAGGAGCGGTGTAAAACATTTCGGTAAAGGTGGGCATGCGCATCGACCGGTTGACAGAAGCAAATAACTTAATCGGCACATAAGGTGTGTAAGCAACATCAATTCCCGGGTAGCATCTGAATTTCCGCAGGTCACTGTTGCTATGAGTCATCACGGAAGCAGTGATGCGAAACTTGTTGATGGTGGCCGCATGAGAAACATAATAGCTGTGCAGAAAACGGTTGTATTTTTTTGTATAAAAAGCACTGTCGTATCCGGGCACAGCAATGGGATTGTCAAGAGGGTTTCCCAGTTTATTGCTGAGAATATATTCATTTCGCAGATCGGTTCCTATGGAAGTTTTCCCTGCTTTCCATGCCGTCCAAACATTCAGGTTCATGCCCGAAGTGTAGGTCTGGTGGTTGTTGTAGGGTACAGGTATTTCGGTGCCCCGGTTTAATTCAAAATGATCATTGTGTTTCCGAAGATACACCGTGGGTTCTATTTTTATTTTTGAACGACTTTCATACTTTAGGCTGATAAATTCGCTTTTGGTTTTTTCAAACTGATTGGGATATCTGAGTGAATAAAAACTGTTTGCCCCAAAAGCTTTAGGCGAATATCCTGTTTGCAGGCTGATCATGCCCGCTTTACTACTATAGCCGGCCTGATAGAAAATATTCAACACATCAAAATCGGTGTTTTTCATGTATCCGTCAGTGGCCATTTTGCCCACACTCAGAAAATGCCGGAAATTGCCTGTTGAATGGGAGATGTTACCGCTTATTTTGTATAAATTGTGCTGGCCATAAAGAGTGGAAAGACGGATGTGGTTAGGTTTGGAATTGCCTGTGATGATGTTGATTACTCCACTGAAGGCATTG
>Ga0101944_10002129_pt1 | contig 34245 bp, 25 predicted proteins | sample DewCreD2012metaG_FD_75245 | JGI IMG/M metagenome (GOLD analysis project Ga0101944, IMG submission 75245) | Hot spring sediment bacterial and archeal communities from British Columbia, Canada, to study Microbial Dark Matter (Phase II) - Dewar... ... | reverse complement strand
TGTGGCGGTCGACGGGGACGTGGTTGGTCTCGTTACCCAGTCCGGAGCGGGCGATGACCTCGTCTCCCATATGCACCGGCACCGACACCAACAAGTCATACTCGACTTCCTGTTCATCGTAGGAGATGAGTTTCCTGGCGTCTGGGTCGACCCGCTCGACGACGAACTCGGGCACGATCTTGATATTCTTCTGCTCCATGATGTCCCCCAGCAGTTGGGAGGCGCGCGGCTTGGTGAAGGCACCGGTCAGAGGCGTGACCAACGTCAATTCGACGCGATCGCGTTTGCCCTGTTCGTGAAAGAACCAGTCGGCCAGGAACAGGAACTCCAGCGGCGCCACCGGGCACTTGATGGGGAGCTCGCCGATGTTGAGAACCAGCCGTCCCCCGGGCCAGGTGCGCAGGTGTTTGGCCAGCGCAACGGCGCCGTCCAACGAGTAGAAATCGTGGATGGATTTGCGCCACTCGTGCTCGGTCAGGCCGGGGATTTCCTCGAAGCGCGGCCGGGTTCCGGTGGCGATCACCAGGTAATCGTAGCTCAGGTAGCGGTTGTCTCTGGCAATCAGAACGCGGTTCTGTTCCGGCTCGATCACCTCAATCGGCGACAGGATCATCTCCACTCCCGGGGGAATGAAGTCGCGCCTCGGCTTCAGAACATCGTTGCGGCCGTAGATGCCGAACGGAATGAACAGATAACCCGGCTGATAGTGGTGGACCTCGGTCTGATCCACCACGGTGATCTTCCACTCATCCGGATCGAGCTCGCGACTGAGCTTGTTGACAACCATCGTGCCGGCGGTCCCGGCACCGAGCACCAGCAGCTTCTTCATACAACCTCCTGATTTGGGCCGTCAGCCCCTGTGGCTGGCAACCGATCTGATAAGACACCGCATCGGCCATACACCAATGCTCCAACGCAAGCCTGTAGTCTTCCGCCTCAGCGCGTCAAGCGGGCAATCGCCGCCAGTTTCTCCATCAAGGTGAAGCGCTCATTGGCGATGTGAGCAATCACGTTGGCGATGCGCTGCACCAGGACCAATACTCGAGCGCGCTGTGAGGCGTCCAGGTAATAAACCTCGTGCAGGTGGGCAGCCACGACCTCTGGCGCCACACCGTGCCGCTCGGCGATGGCGCGCACCTCGTCCGGCGCAGGCGGCCAATCGTCTGGCGCAATGCCGCCGATCACCACCATCCCTTTGAGCTGTGTGCCGATGCGCACCAGTCCGCGGGCACATAGCAAGCCCAGTGAACTGGGCACCAGCCGGGGCTCCAGCTCCAGCGCGCTACCGAGTGCCTGCCAGCTCTGGATGCAGGTACGCACAGCATCCGGGACCTGGCTCACGGCACAGAAGAGTCCGCACGGCTGGCTGACCCGCGTCACCGGGTTGCCATCGAGGTCCGTGACGACAAGCATGACGCCAACGAGATCGGCAAAGAGGTCCTGGATGAGCTGCACACAATCAAGCGGCAGCAGGCTGCCAAGCGGACCGTCGGTTGTTATCGCGGTGACCGCCGTCGGCACAGTTGTCTCGAGCGGTTCGGGGGCTTTGGCGTGCGCCCGCAACCAGCTGTCCACCCGGTCGGCCGGGAAGCGCCACTGCTTGCCGACCTTGATGGCCGGCAGCCGGCCACTTTCCGCCATCCGATAGATCGTGGATCGGTCGACCTGGAGCAGGGCCTGCAAATCACGGGCTGTCAGCAAATCGGCCATCGGTTAACGCACCAAGATTTCGACTCGCCCGGCACACTGATCGCAAGTCTGTGCTGTGGGGCGAGGGGATACATATGCCGCTCATTAGATGTGCTACGTGCACCAGATGCCATATTATGCATACAATGCATATTATACACGTACTGCACGAAATGTCAAGACTGAATATTCGATGAAGTGGCAAGAAGAAAGGCCGAGTGGTGAACAAGGTCTGGCAGGATGAAGCTCGCCAGCCGAGTGGCGCGCATCAGCGATGGCGTGTTTGACACACGCGGGTGGGCTATTCCTTGGGTACCTTCGGTCGGCAGACGCCCGCGGTGTTATGAGGGTGCCCCCTCTTTGGAGACCAGGCATCGGAATTGACAACCCCTTGCGGACGTGCTATAATGGTGGCGTTCAGGCTGCCCTGGGCGTGTCGGCACGGCCCGATGCCTGGCCAGTCATTCCAGGCTCGCGAGAGCGGATGGTGCAGTAACACGTGGGGGCTGCGCTATCACAGGGTGCGAGTGACATGTCCTCGTAGCTCAGGGGATAGAGCGCAGCGCTGCGGACGCTGAGGCCACAGGTTCGAATCCTGTCGAGGACGCCTAGAGCCACCCGTCCACGGACGTGGTGTGTACCTTACCAGTCAGTTACAACAGCCAACGGGGCGAACCGTCGCTGCCCACTTCGAGTGGGTAGAGGAACTTCCCGACTCCCGGCCTGTCTATGCGACAGGCAAGGTTGCCTCACGAAAAAGCAAGTGAGGGCACGGCGTCCGTAAGGGTGCCGCGACTACAACCGCAACAGAGAGCAGTCCCGCCCGCGTCGCGGGTAAGGGGTGAAAGGGTGGGGTAAGAGCCCACCAGCGGTGCGCAGCAATGCGACCGGCTGGGCGAGCGTGCAACCGGGAGCAAGGTGAGTGGGCCGGGCCACGGGTTCGGTCTCACCGCAGCGACACCGGTGAGGTCGGGTAACACCTGACAGGCCAGGTGTCGCCAGTCCGGACAGAGCCGGATTGAGACAGATGACGGTGCACACAGAATCGGGGGTACGTGCCTCCGTTGGCTGACGAAAGAAGCAGATGGTGACAGGCAGCGGTGCGGGGTGGAGCAGTGGCAGCTCGTTGGGCTCATAACCCAAAGGCCGCAGGTTCGAATCCTGCCCCCGCTACTCGGCCAAGGTTGCCATTACAGAGGGGCGTAGCTCAATTGGCAGAGCAACGGTCTCCAAAACCGTAGGCTGTCGGTTCGATTCCGGCCGCCCCTGTCGTCAAAAAATGCGCGGGTGTAGTTCAGTGGTAGAACGTCTCCTTGCCAAGGAGAAGGTCGTGGGTTCGAATCCCATCGCCCGCTCTCGTTGTTGCTCCGTTCTTGATCATCTTCAAGACTGCAGGGACCTCCGACAGGGGTGGTCAAGAGCCGCGCTGCTGTGGCAGCGCAGCTGTCCCCGGCATTCAGGACGGTCTCATTTTTTTGGACTTTCAAATCAGACCAAGCACATCTAACTTATAAGGAGACTGAAAATGGACACAATGCCCTCTGAGAAGCCAGCGGTTGGCATGCCGCGCCTCGGCGCGCCCGCCCCCACCTTTGAAGCAGCGACCACCCACGGCACCCTGAAACTGGAGGACTTTCGTGGCAGCTGGGTCATTCTGTTCTCGCATCCGGCCGATTTCACACCGGTGTGCACCACCGAGTTCATCGCCTTCGCCAAGCTCGTGCCCGAATTCAAGAAGCGCAACGTAGAGCTGCTGGGACTGAGCATTGACAGCACCTTCTCCCACATCGCGTGGGTGCGCAACATCGAGGAGAAGTTCGGCGTCAAGATTCCCTTCCCCGTAATCGCCGACCTGAACAAGGAAGTGGCGTCGCTCTATGGCATGATTATGCCGGGCGAGAGCACCACGGAGACCGTGCGGTGCGTGTTCATCATTGACGACAAGGGCATCCTGCGGGCGATGATCTACTATCCCCTCTCCAACGGCCGCAATATGGACGAGATTCTTCGCCTGATTGACGCCATGCAGACCAGCGACAAGCACGGTGTGGCAACACCGGCCAACTGGCGACCGGGCGACAAGGTCATCGTCCCGCCACCCAGGACCGCCAGCGACGCTGAGGAGCGCGTCAAGGCCGGGTATGAGTGCACTGATTGGTACTTCTGCATGAAGAGCTTGTAGGCTCAGGAGGCCTCAATGCCCTGCATAAGTGCTGACGGTACGCTGACGGTGGCGGCCAGGAAAGTGATGACCGCCATGCAGTCACCCACCCCCCTGGAAGGGGCTGCCAACGCCAGCGGCCTGCCGCTGTATCAAATTCGCAGCAGCGTGCGCGAACTGGTCCAGGCCGGGTTGGTGGAGGTGCTCGAGGACGGCAGGCACGTTCTGACCGAGGCGGGGCGACAGAAGCTGGCCGCACAAAGCTGAGCGCATCACCTCATCTCGAGGATGCAACGGCACCCGGCGTCATTCGGCCGGGTGCCTTGTTTTTGGCCGACAACGTTTGACAGGACGGATAACCTCGATTACACTCCCCGGACTGTACCACATCGCAACCACAGCGAGCAGGAGGAGTAGGCAGGTCTCCGGCGCTGACAGAGAAGAGAGGCCACAGGCTGCAAGCCTCTCGCAGCACCCCCTGCTGAAGGTCGCCTGGGAGTGGGGCCACCCAAACGAAGTCGGGAGTAGGTAGCTCCGGGTCCGCCCGTTATCGCGGACAGAGTGCTGGCGCGCGATGTCCTGTGCCCCCGGCACCACGCAGCGATTTTGCACCCCGACGATGAGCTCCCCGCTGCGTTTCAGCACCCGGGCACGTCACACGCGCCGGAACCGAGGTGGTACCGCGAAAGCCCTCTTTCGTCCTTGGATGGAAGAGGGTTGTTGTTTGAGAGCGGCCAGCGGCTCAGGACGTCGCGGAATCGCCTGCGCCAACGGCTGAGCGTACACAAGGAGAAACGTCGGATGAATCACCGCTGTCCTATCAACACGTCCGAGATGGCGAAGGCGTATGAACCCCATGCCGTGGAAGGTGTGCTCTACGACTGGTGGGAACGCCAGGGCTACTTCAAACCCGAGATCGCGCCGCCCGATGCCAAACCATTTGTCATCTCGATGCCGCCACCCAACGTGACAGGTGAGCTGCATATGGGACATGCCATCACCACCTTCATCGAGGACCTGCTGATTCGTTACCAGCGCATGCAGGGCCGTGCCGCCCTGTGGGTGCCGGGCAGCGACCACGCTGGCATCGCCACCCAGCTGCAGGTTGAGCGGATGCTGGCGCGCGAGGGCACCAGCCGCCAGGCTATCGGACGCGAGGAGTTCCTGCGTCGCACCTGGGAATGGAAAGAAAAGTATGGCGGGCGCATTCAGACGCAGTTACGCCGCATGGGCGCCAGCTGCGATTGGGACCGGCTGCGCTTCACACTGGATGAGGGCCTGTCACGGGCGGTGCGCGAGTGTTTCGTGCGCCTGTACGAGAAGGGACTCATCTACCGCGGCGAATACCTGATCAACTGGTCGCCCGGCTTGCAGACCGCTGTCAGCGACCTGGAGGTGGAGTATTGCGAGGAGGAGGCGACGCTCTACTACTTCAAGTACCCCATCGCCGGCGCCCGCCTGGAAGAAGGCCCCGGTGTGGGCTACATTCCGGTGGCCACGGTACGCCCGGAGACCATCCTGGGTGACACGGCGGTGGCCGTGCATCCCGATGACCAGCGCTATCGTCACCTGATCGGCAGCACCTGCCTGGTGCCCATCCTCAATCGGCCCATCCCGGTGATCCACGATACCTATGTGTCCATGGAGTTCGGCACCGGTGCGCTCAAGATCACGCCCGGTCACGATCCCAACGACTTCGAGATCGGCCAGCGCCATGGTCTGCCGATCCTGAAGGTGCTCAATCCTGATGCTACGATGAACGAGCTCGCCGGCCCTTACGCTGGCCTGGACCGCTACGAGTGCCGGCGCCGACTGTGGGCCGACATGGAAGCCGCCGGCCTGGCACTCAAGACCGAGAAGTACATCACCCAGGTGCCGCACTCCCAACGCGGTGGTGAGGTCGTTGAGCCGATGATCAGCACCCAGTGGTTTGTGCGGATGCGGCCTCTGGCTGATGCCGGGCTGGCGGCAGTCCGCGATGGACGCATTACCATCGTTCCCGACCGCTTCACCAAGATCTACTACAACTGGTTGGAAAACATCCGCGACTGGTGCATCAGCCGTCAGCTGTGGTGGGGTCATCGCATCCCGGTGTGGTACTGCCAGGACTGCGGGCATATGACCGTTGCGCGCCAGGACCCCACGACCTGCCCCCAGTGCGGCAGCGCGCGCCTCGAGCAGGACCCCGACGTGCTGGATACCTGGTTCAGCTCCGGCCTGTGGCCCTTCTCGACGCTCGGCTGGCCCGAGGACACGCCCGACCTGCGACGGTTCTATCCCACCGATGTCATGGAGACTGCCTACGACATCCTGTTCTTCTGGGTGGCGCGAATGATCATGCAGGGTCTCGAGATGACAGGCCAGGTACCCTTCCACACCGTATATCTGCACGGCCTGGTGCGGGACGCTCAGGGGCGCAAGATGAGCAAGACCACCGGCAACGTGATTGACCCGCTGGAGATGACGGACCGCTACGGCACCGATGCTCTGCGCTTCAGCCTTCTGACCGGTAGCACACCCGGCAACGATATGAACCTTTCTGAGGAGCGCATCATCGCCGGACGCAACTTCGCCAACAAGCTGTGGAACATGACCCGCTTTGTGGTGACCAATCTTGGCGCCAACCCGCCGCACGCCGACGGTGAACTCACCGATTTGCCGCTGGCGCTGGCCGACCGCTGGATTCTCAGTCGCCACAACCTTCTGATACAGGAGGCAACGCGGCTGATTGAGGCCTATCAGATGGGCGAGGCCGGGCGCCAGATCTATGAGTTCCTGTGGGGCGAGTTTGCCGACTGGTACATCGAGATGGCCAAGGCGCGCCTGACGGGCAGCGACGAAGTCGCCCGGACCACCGTACGGCGCGTACTTGTCTTCGTCCTGGAACGATGCCTGCGGCTGCTCCACCCGTTTATGCCGTTTGTGACCGAGGCGGCCTGGCAGCACCTACCCCACACCGGCGAGGCACTGATGATCGCACGCTGGCCGGAGCCCGGCGTCCGCGACGAGGCGGCCGAAGCTGCCATGCACGCAGTGATGGACGTTGTGCGCGCCATCCGCAACGCCCGCAGCGAGTACAATGTCGAACCTGGACGACGCATTGCCGCGGTGATTGCCGCCGGCGACAGGGTACCCCTCTTCGCGTCACAGGCGGAGGTCCTGGTATCGCTGGCACACCTGGATGGCACGCGGCTGCAGATAACCAACGAGCTGGCTGTCAAGCCCGATCAGGCACTGTCGCTGGTGGTGGGCGGGGTTGAGGTGTACCTGCCGCTGGCCGGGATGATTGACCTGGCGGCCGAGCGTTTGCGGCTGCGCAAGGAACTGGACCGAGTGAGCGGCCTCCTGGCGCGCAGCGAGAAGTCACTGAACAATCCTGCTTTCGTTGCCAAGGCGCCGCCCGAGGTGGTACAAAAAGAACGCGACCGGCTGGCGGAACTGCAGGAACAGGCAGCCAAACTACGTCGGCAACTGGACACGCTGGGTGGCTGACGGCCAGATCCGCCGACCGCTTGTATGGAGCGACTATGATCATCAAGACTCTTCAGGTGGGTGAGCTGCTCACAAATTGCTATGTGGTCGGTTGTGAGCAAACCGGCCAGGCTGCGATCATTGATCCGGGTGATGAGGCTGCGCGCATCTTGACAACCGCTCAGGCCGTTGGCCTGACGATTACTCATATCCTGCTCACGCATGCTCACTTTGACCATATGGCGGCCGCCCACGAGCTGATGCAGGCCACCGGCGCTCCGGTGTTCGTCCATCCAGCCGAGCAATCATTGTTAGAAGCCGGCGGCGGCGCACCGTTGTTCGGACTGCCTTCGCCGGCCGTTCCCTCGCCTGTCAGCCATCTGAGCGACGGCCAGGTCATCGCCGTCGGCGACGTTACCCTGCGCGTGCTGCACACGCCCGGTCATTCGCCGGGCGGTGTCTGCTTCTATTCCGCCGCCGAGGGAGTTCTGTTCGACGGGGATGTGCTGTTCGCCAATGGCATCGGGCGCACCGACCTGCCCGGCGGTCAGTATGCCACATTGATGCAATCCATCGAGCGTCTGCTCAGCCTATCGGATGCAACCGTCGTCTATCCCGGCCACGGGCCGGCGACAACCATCGGACAGGAGCGAGCCGGCAACCTGTGGATCTAGGCTCAGGTCAGGAGAACCCGAGGCGATGAGCGCACGATCTCTGTTCTGGCTGGCAGGCAGTGTGCCCCCCGAATACCGGACCGTCTTTCGGCACCTGTATGGGGACATCGGCTGGTATGGCGTTCTGAACGCCAGCGCACTGGCGTTCGTGGCCGTCTACGCGGCACGTCAGGGAGGCAGTCCCTTCCAGGTCGGCTTGCTAACCGCTGGCCCGGCTATCGTGAATCTGTTGGTGGCGATTCCAATCGGTCACTGGTTAGAGCGGCAGGCCATCGGAAGGGCGGTGTTCTGGTCATCGGTTGCCCATCGTTTGTTCTACCTGCCCTGGATCGTGCTGCCGGTGCTACTCTCGCCATCGGCTCAGGTCTGGACTCTCATCGGACTGACCATCGCGATGTCAATTCCGGGTGCGGGGTTGGTCATCGGGTTCAATGCCCTGTTTGCCGAAGCGGTGCCGCCGACGTGGCGTGCCTATGTCACCGGCATCCGCAACGCTCTGCTGGCGGTGGCCTCGGTGTCGGTCTCGCTGATCTGCGGACGCATTCTGACCAGTTTGCCGTTCCCCGATGGCTATCAGGTCGTGTTCGGAATCGGTGCCATTGCCGGGCTGATGAGCAGCCTGCACCTCTGGTTTGTCCATCGTCGCGTTGATCGCGTGCCAGACAAGGCCGAGCACTCACCTGCCACGAGTGAGCGACCGGCGCCACCGGCCGACGCCGAACCATCGCCGCGGTGGGCCAGCGGTCGGCTGCGCCGCCGGCTGACCGCGATTGGCACCGGCATCCTGCGTATCGAAATACTGGCCACTCCCTTCCGACGGGTGCTGGCAGTCCTGTTGGTGTTTCATATCGCACAATACGTCGTCGTGCCGGTCGTGCCGGTCTTCATGGTAAAGGCGCTTCATCTGGAGGACCAACAGATTGGCCTGGCGACGGCCGTGTTCTGGCTGTTCACGTTCGCAGGCTCGCTCCAGATGGCCGGTCTGTCGCGTCGGCGCGGCCACCAGTGGGTCACCGGCACCGGGGTTATCCTGATGGCCTGCTATCCCGGCTTGATGGCTTCGGCAGCCTCGTTTGGCATGATCTCCGTCCTCGCTGCATCCGCGCTGGGGGGATTGGGGTATGCCCTGTTCATCGGCGCATTCCTCAACTACATCCTGGAACGGACTCCCCAGGCAGACCGGCCGGCTCACCTGGCGTGGTACAACATCGCCTTCAACGCGGCTATCCTGATCGGGTCATTACTGGGCCCGTTTGTTGTGGCGCAGGTCGGTTTTGTGCTCGCGCTGGTGCTGTTTGCAGCCAGCCGGATCGCGGCCGGGCTGTTCATCCTCAAGGCCGGTTAGACCGTGTCCTCACACGCCTCGCCGGTCGGCGGATTGGTGACACGTCATCTCCTGTGGCAGCTCGGTGTCGCCCTCGTCGCCCGTCTGGTATTGAACACCTCCCGCCGGATGCCCTACACCTTTGCGCCCACTTTCAGTCGCGGATTGGGCGTGCCATTGACGCCCATCACCTCGCTGATTGCCATCAACCAGGCGACCGGCTTGCTGGGACCCGTGTTCGGTCCGCTGGCCGACCGCTGGGGCTATCGCTTCATGCTGTTGCTGGGTCTGGGTCTCCTCGCCGTCGGCATGCTTGCCGGCGCCGCATTCCCTTCTTACGCTGCCCTGGCGGTTGCGGTTACCCTGGCCGGCCTGGCCAAAATCGTATTCGATCCCGCCGTCCAGGCCTACGTCGGCGAGAAGGTGCCCTATCATCAGCGCGGTCTGGCGATCGGACTGATCGAGACGGCCTGGGCCGGCAGCTCCCTGGTGGGCATCCCATTGGTCGGGTTGTTGATTGATTGGGGAGGCTGGCAAGCGCCTTTGTGGGCACTGGGCGGCCTGGCACTGCTGAGCGTGGGCTTGGTGGGACGGCTCATTCCCGGTGACCATCACCCCCACGCCACGTCCGGTGGGCGGGCAAGCTACGGGCAGGCGTGGCGCCGGGTTAAGCGCCGTCCCGCGGTCTGGGGGATGCTGGCGTTCACCTTTCTGGCATGCCTCGCCAACGATGCGGTGTTCGTGATCTACGCCACCTGGCTCGAATCGGGTTTCGGATTGACGGTGGTGGCGCTGGGCACCGCGACCATCGCGATTGGCGTCGCCGAGCTCACCGCCGAAGGGCTGGTGGCCGGACTGGCCGACCGACTGGGATTAAGGCGCGCCACGACCGGTGGAGCCGCACTGGTGGTGCTCAGCTACGGACTGCTTCCGCTGGCGGCACACTCGCTGCCGTTGGCATTGGTTGGCCTGTTCGTCGTCTTCCTGGCCTTCGAGTTCAGCTTCGTGGCTGCGATGTCGCTCTTCACCGAGGTCTTGCCCGCCGCTCGTGGCACGATGATGGCATCCAACCTGGCGGCAGCCGGCGCCGGCCGGGTTGTGGGAGCGCTGGTGGGAGGAGTGGCGTGGCTGGCAGCCGGCCTGGTGGGTGTCAGCGTCGTCGCAGCCTTTGCTAGCGCTCTGGCACTTGCGTGCCTGATCTGGGGACTGAGCCGCTGGCGCAGCAAGTCAACCGGTTAGATCCGTTCTGCCTCACGATGCATCTATTCGGGTGCTCAGCCCACACCGCCCGCGAAGAATTCGTCCCAGGGAATCTGGGGGGGCGCGTCGTGACAAACGATGTTGATCATCGCTCGCAACAACGGCAGGCGTGCAGCATCCAGTGCTCCCTGTGCCAGCATCGTCTCGACTGTGGGCCCGATGGCAAGCGCCAGCTCGGCCCCTTCGATCGTGTCGTCCGGCATATGCTCCGCCTTGGCCTGGCTGTAGGGCATTCCCAAGCCCAGAAAGCGCCCCATACGGCAGTTCCGCCCACCCTGGCTGGTCACATACAGATCACCGGCGCCTGGCAAGGTCAGAACACTGCGCGCCTGGCCGCCCATCAGGCGTACCATATAGTCTATCTCCGTTAGCCCCTGGGCATAGAGGGCGGCCGCCACGTTGTACATCACGGCCCCGTTGTCGGCGACACCCTCCTTCTCCAACAGCCCGCCCACCAGCCCCACGGCCAACGCATACACATTCTTCATCGCGACACAGACTTCCACCCCGATCATATCGGTGCTGGTCCAGACATGGTAGTAAGGCGTGCGCAACAGGCCCGCCAGCCGGTTCAGAAGGGCGGCGTCCGGGCCGGTGAGGACGACACAGGTGTGCCGACGGGCGGCCAGCTCACCGGCGATGGACGGTCCACCAATTGCCATCAGCGACACGCGCTCGCGGGTGTGCGCTGGCAGACCCGACCGCAGCACCTCCGGCAGAATCCGCACCTTACGACCATCGCCGGCCAGCCCCTTCGTCAACATGATCACCGGCAGGTCAGGCGGCAATAGCGGGCTGAGCATGCGTGCCGCCCAGTCCACCCCCAACGAATTGACCCCCAGCACCAGCAGATCCGCACCCTGCAATGCCTCGGATAACCGATCATACGTGTAGGGCTCCACCGCGTGTGAAAGCCGCGAGCGCAGGCGGGGGTGAACACGGCTTTCGTGGATTTCCTCGATGATATCGCCGTCCAGATGGGTACCTACCAGACGAACGGAGTGACCGTTGTCGGTCAGAGGAACGGAAAAAGCGCTGCCCATAACACCGGCGCCAAGAATGACGATTCTCGCCATGGTTGCCTCCACGTCTCGCCACAGGTCAACCTGAGATGAACACTGGACGACTTCGGTCGCCCATTCTACGCGCTACGGACGCCGGTTGCCAAATTGCGGCTACGCCCATATAATTTGGAGGTTATCTGATGCAGACACAGTCTCGGCTGCGAGTGAAGGTTCTGCAGAGAGCACAACAGCATCTAATCGGAAACAGGCGTGCCTGAGCGTTACACCATCAATTCCTCATCTGACCACACCGGTGACAACACTGACATCCTGAGCGAGCCAGGCCTCATCAGGGGCATCCTGGAAGCCAGCCCATTTGGGATCCTGGTGCTGAATGCCGAGGGCCAGATCCTCCACGCGAATCCCCGCGCCGAAGTAATGCTGGGCCTCACCCGGCAGCAAATGATCGAGAGGGGCTGCAATCCGGCTCACTGGCTCCTTCCGGACAACCGGGACGAGGCGCATCAGCCACCTTTTCAGAACATCGTGGCCACCGGCCAGCCGCTGCGCGATCGGTTGACCAGCATTGATCTGCCGGACGGGCGGCAGGTGTGGCTGATCATCAATGCGTCGCCGCTGTATGATTCCACGGGGCGCGTGCAGAACGTGGTGGTCATCATCACCGACGTCACCGAACAAGTCATCACCCAACGTGCTCTGGAAGATCGCACCCGGCAATATCATATGCTCGTCGAGCGCGTGCCGGCGGTTGTCTATCTCAGCGCGATGGACGCGAGCGGCACAACACTGTATATCAGTCCTCAGATTGAGCGGCTGTTGGGTTACACGCCGGACGAATGGCTGGCCGATCCCGAGCTGTGGATCAAACGCCTGCATCCGGACGATCGAGACCGGGTGTTGGCGGCATTCGACCGCTTCATTCGCTCGGGAGAACCCTTCGCGTGCGAGTATCGGTCGCTGGCACGCGATGGCCGCGTCGTATGGGTGTATGAGGAAGCTGTGGCGCTGCCCCCTCAGGATGACGCCCCGCCGTTGCATCAGGGCATCGTGGTGGACATTACTGCGCGCAAGGAGGCCGAGGAGGCGCTGCGCGAGGCTGAGGAGCGCTACCGCAGCATCATCCAGAATGCGGTGGTGGGCATTTTCCGCTCGACATTGACGGGCCGCTTCATCACCGTCAACCCAGCAATGGCACGGCTTTTCGGCTACGAATCGCCCGAGCAGTTCATTGAATCGGTTACTGACATAGCCCGGCAGCTCTATCTCGACCCTGCACAGCGCTCAGAAATGATCGAACTTGTCTGTCGGGATGCCGGTATGCATCGTTTCGAGGCCGAATTCCGGCGCCGAGACGGCGGAGTCTTTACTGGACAACTGGACCTGCGATTGGTGCGCGACGAGGGGGGAGAGCCACTCTACCTCGAAGGGTTCCTGGACGATGTCACCGAGCGCAAGAGACTGGAAGCGCAGCTGCGTCAGGGCCAGAAGATGGAGGCAATGGGGCGTCTGGCGGGTGGGGTGGCGCACGATTTCAATAATCTGCTCACCGCCATTCTCGGCTACAGCGATCTCATCTTGCGCCGACTCGACGCGCACGATCCATTGAAACCGGAGGTGCTCGAGATCAGGAAGGCCGCCGAACAGGCCGCCGCGCTCACGGGCCAGCTGCTGGCGTTCAGCCGCAAGCAGATCCTTCAGCCCAGAGTAATCAATCTGAACGACGTCGTGCGGCGGGTGGAGAGGATGTTGCAGCGGCTCATCGGCGAACACATCGAACTGGTCCTTGATCTCGACCCGGCACTGGGCGTCATCCGAGCCGATCCCGCCCAGATGGAACAGGTTGTCGTCAATCTTGCCATTAACGCGCGTGATGCGATGCCGCGCGGAGGACGACTGGTCATCCGAACCGGCACGGCGCAACTGGATCAATCATTCATACGCGAGCATCTGGGGGCTCAAACCGGGATCTATGCGACGCTGACCGTCAGTGACAGCGGAGAGGGTATGGACGGTGAGACAATGTCGCACCTGTTCGAGCCTTTCTTTACAACGAAGGAGCAGGGCTGCGGCACCGGCCTCGGCCTGGCGACCGTGTACGGCATCGTCAAGCAAAGCGAAGGTTACATCTGGGTTGACAGCGAACCGGGTCACGGCACTACGTTCACGATCTACCTGCCCCTGGTCGAGGCGTCCCCGGAGGCGCCTGCTCTCACACCGGCTCCGACGGTGGCCGGTCAACCGGGGTCGGAAACGATCCTGGTGGTCGAAGACAATGCGCTGGTGCGCGGCCTGATTTGCGATGTGCTGACGCAGCACGGCTACACCGTGCTGCACGCAAGCGATGGTCCTGGCGCGCTGGAAGTCTTCCGGCAGCACCGGCGCCCAATCCATTTGCTCGTCAGCGACGTTGTGATGCCGGGCGGGATGAGCGGCCTGGACCTGGCGCAGCATCTGGCATCGCTCGACAGGGACCTGCGCGTGTTGTTGTTATCTGGCTACGCGGAGGATGCGATGGATCATTACGGGGGTCGCCCGGGGCAGGCCGCATTCTTGCAGAAGCCGTTCACGCCCGACGTGTTGGTGCGCACCGTGCGCGCGATGCTGGATCAACCGCGCACGATCGTGTAGCCGTCTCCGCGGGCGAGGCCTATGGGCCGACCGCGTCCTCCTGCGAAAATAGCCGTTGGTAATTCGCGTTACCCGCCGGCCCCGTCTCCGTGGCAACACCTCACCCCCGGCCCCTCGCCACTCCGTGGAGAGGGGGAGCGTTCCCCCTCTCCGCAAGCGGAGAGGGGGTTAGGGGGTGAGGTCTGTGCCGCCATTTTCATGCACTGTTGGTGTGCAGCCGCCCATGGGGAACTCCCATTTGACCCGCCAATACCGCGATTCCGCCAACTGTGTTACAATGGTCGCCGTGACGGCGCAAAGATGTATGCCCTACTTGCGTGAACGGTTATGCTGAAACGTGCAAGTCGCCAGATCATATTGCCGGTCGCGGCGGCATTTGGGCTGTTCCTGGCCATCCTGGCCTGTAGCATCAGCACAGTGCCGCCGACACCGCCCAGTGTGATCATCACCTTTCCTCAGCCGGGCGCCAGCTTCCCGCGTGGCGACGAGGTGGTGGTGCAATCGGTCGCGGCTGTGACCGATGGCCGTGGAATCACGCGCATTGAGCTATGGGTTGATGGACAGATCGTCAATACGCTGGCGATCAACCCGCCTGCCGGCACCTACATGGCCAGCCAGCCCTGGCTGGCGACGGTCGCTGGCAGCCACATCCTCGAGGTGCGCGCCTATAACACGGACAACGTCTCAAGCAACCCGGCTCAGGTGGTGGTCGTCGTCACAGATCAGGCAGCCGCCGATGCGACCCCGACGCCATCACCCACGCTCAATGCCGTCGCATCACCCGAGCCACCCTCTCCGGGCACGCCACCAGTCACTGGCACACCGACCGATGCGGAGGTAGATCAGATTGCCAGCGAACCAGTGCTGACAGCCGTGATCGGTGTGAATGTCCGTTCGGGGCCGGGAGTCGAGTACGCCCCCCCCATCGGTTGGCTGGCAGAGGGGCAGACGGCGCGCATCACGGGTCGCAATGCCGAAAGTACCTGGTGGGAGATCGAGTATCCCGCGGGCACCGCGCGTCGGGGATGGGTATCCGCCAGACCACAGTACACGCAGGCGCGCAACGCGGAGAGCGTTCCCATCGTGCCGGCTCCGCCGCTTCCGACGGCCACGCCAACTCACACACCCACGCCTACCCCCACGTCAACACCGACCGCCACGCCGACGGTGACACCCAACCCGCTGCGACCGGTGATCTTCTACTTCCAGGCCGATCGCACCGCGATTGCACCGGGCGAGAGCGTGACCCTGCGCTGGGACCTGGCCAACGCCGAGTCAGCCAGCCTGCGCTACGACGATCGCGAAGAGGCTGTGGTGGCGCCCGGCATGAAGACTGTCGCTCCGGTGCGAACCACCGTCTACACCCTTGTGGCACGCAATGCCAACGGCACCGTCATCGCTGACCTGACGATCACGGTAGGAGGGCCGATCGGTGCCATCGTGGTGTACGATCTGCTGTCAGCGGCACCCGGGGCGAGCTGGAGCAACGGCACTGACGTGCTGCCGTGGAATGGTTCGCCGGGCGACCCGCGTGGCTCAGCCAGGTGGCTGGATGGTGCCCAACTCGAGGATGGTTCCCGTCCCAGCCGGGTGTTGCACACTCATCCCGAATGGGTGGCCAACGGCAGCATCATCGGCGTGTTCACTCTCCCGGCGCCATTGCAGGAGGGCGATCGCTTCAAGGCACGGGTGGGCTTCCCGGCTGGCGTGAACGGCGAGGCTCGCTTCCTGGTCGGCGTTGACGGAGGAACACTGGGAGGTTTTCATCTCGTGACCTCGGTTGACGATTCATCCGATGGTGCGCTGAAGGAGATCGACGCCGACCTGGGGCCGGCCGCCGGTGGCCAGCGACTCTGGCTGGCGGTTCAGGCCGGAGCTTCGGACGAGCAGGACCAGGCGGTGTGGGTTAACCCGCGGATTGAACGTTGAGCACGACGCCAGGAGGAATGACTGATGGATCTGGGACAGCCACCGGGTGATCCGGGCACTTCGGCCGACGCCACCCAACCGGGGGCAGGGCGTCCGTCAGTCAGGCTGCGGGTACAACTGGGTGCCCACATCGGCCAGGTCTACACCATGTCCGGAGACACGCTGACAATCGGCCGGGCACCCGACAATGACCTGGTGCTCGACGATGTGCAGGTGTCGCGGTATCACGCGCGACTGCTGCGCCGCGGTGATGAACTGATTCTGGAGGACCTGGGGAGCACCAACGGCTCGCTGGTAAATGGTCGGCGCATCAGCGGTCGGCACGCGCTGCAACCCACTGAGACCATCGCCATCGGCGGAACCGTCTTCTCGATCGAGGGGTTCGCAGCTCCGGACACGTTGGGGATGGCGCCGGTGAGCAGTCTGTCACGCGCACGCCAACAGCCGGCGGGGACAGTCACACCGCGTCCAGCGAGCGCGGCGGCGACGCGCGGCGGAGTGCCCTGGGCGGTCGTGGCTGGCCTGGCCGCTCTTCTGATCGTGGTGATCCTGATCCTGGCGCTGGGTGGGATGCTCTCGTTCCTGCTCTCGACTCAGGCCACCCCGCCGGCACCCTCCGTGCCCTCGATATTCGTCCAGTCGCCGGTGGCCGGCAGTGAAGTGCGGGTCAATCAGCCGGTCACAGTCAGCGCAGTCGCCAGCGATGCCAATGGCGTGGCCCGCGTCGAGCTGTGGGTAGCCGGCGTCCTGGTGGCGCAGCAGCAAGTGGCGGAGGGTCAACTCGCCACCACCCTGCCGGTTGAGCTGCGCTGGACGCCCACCGCGCCCGGCGGCTACACGCTCCAGATCAGGGCATACAACACACTGGGCGCGGTCAGTCAACCAACCGCGTTGTTGGTGATCGCCGTGCCGGAACCAGCCGCCGCAGTCACCAGCACGCCGGCAGATGCCAGCCCGGACAGCGGCAAGGCCGTTGCCGTCACCACTGCCGACCTGAACGTACGGGCCGGGCCCGGACAGGATTTCCTTGTCCTGGGGTTGGCACCCGCCGGCACCGCGCTGGAGATTGTCGGCCGGAACCCCGAGGGCACGTGGTGGCAGGTGATCTACCCGACTGACAGCGATGGACGGGGTTGGGTGTTCGCCAATTTCACCCGCGCCGAGAACGCTGACAACGTACCCGTCGTTGTCACGCCGGTGCCCACGCCGGCCGCACCAACCGCAACCCCCTCGCCCAGTCCCACCTACACGCGGGTTGTCGTGACGCAGCCCAGGCCCAGCGCCACCCCCACTCCCGTGCCGACTCCGGAGCCGACGCCGGTGCCGCCCACCGGGCCGATCGTCGAATTGAGCGTGACGCGCAGCCCCATTGGCGTTGGGGAGTGCACAACTCTCCAGTGGCACATCGAGAATATCCGCGCCGCTTTCCTGAGCGGCGGCGACCTGCGTGACCTGGGTATCACCGGCCCTTATGGGTCGCGGGAGGTATGCCTGAATGTCACGACAACGTATGTTCTGCGCGCCGATAGCGACTCAGGTGTCATCGAACGCTCGGCCACCATCGAAGTGTTGGCCACGAACCTGCCCAACGCACAGACGATCACCCTGAACGCGGCTGTCGTCACAGTCAACAACCAGGGGACGCAGATCGCCGGTGCAGCTGCCGGAGACGATGCCGACAATCGCGGCATGCGCGCCATCGTCTCGTTCGACCTCTCGCCCCTGCGTGCGGCAACCGTGGCCGGTGCTCAGCTCGACCTGGCGGCATTTGAGGTCGTCGGGAATCCATTTGTCAGCCTGGGATTGTTGGCCATAGACAACCTGGATTATCAGGCTGCTCCCAGCCTGGACAACTATGCGCGTCAGGCACCCATATTGGCGACCATTGACGCGCCACCGCGCCTCAGTCAGCCTGTTGACCTGACCAACGCAGTGTCGCGGGCGGTTGATATGGGTGCACCTGTCCTGGCTTTGCGTCTGGGCTTCGCCAACGAGACCAACCAGAACAATTCCGAAGACTACGTCAGGTGGAACACCGTGCGACTCCTGGTGCAACAGCGATGACAATCCACATCGAGGTGGATGAGGCGTTCGTGGCGCAGGTGGACGAGACCTGGCTGCACCGGGCGGCTGTGACCGCACTGGAACACGAACAGCGCACGACCGCTGAACTCACCCTGGTCATCACCGACGACCAGGCCCTTCAGGAGCTCAATCGTCGCTTCCGGGGAGTTGATGCGCCAACCGATGTGTTGGCATTTGGTGGTGAGACACCGGAGTTTGTGAGCGCCCCCGATGCCGGTGACTACATCGGCGACGTGATCATCTCGTATCCAAGGGCGGAGGCCCAGGCCGCCGGTCACACTGTTCGGGACGAGATGGCCCTGCTGGTCGTCCACGGCGTGCTGCACTTGCTCGGCTACGATCACGACACGCCGTCCAAGCAGGCGCGTATGTGGGCGCAACAGAAGGCAATCCTTGATCGCCTCGGGCTGGCGTCTATCCAACCCGGTTGAGAATCGGGCGGTCAATCCATCCAGGCAGGAATGCTACACCAGTATGAGACGCCAGGGCAGCCTTGCGAACAGTTTCAGGCACGCCCTGGCCGGGGTGTGGATGGTCGTGCGCACCCAGCGAAATGCCCGCATTCACGTGGCCGCCACGGTTCTTGCGGCAGCGATTGGAATTGGGGTGGGCCTCAGCCGTCTGGAATGGGCGATCCTGGCGCTGGTGATCGGGTTAGTGCTGGCTGCCGAGTGGTTCAACACGGCCACCGAAGCAACCGTTGACCTGATCACCGTGGAACAGCACCCCCTGGCGCAGGTAGCCAAGGACGCTGCCGCAGCCGGGGTGCTGATCACAGCCATCGTCGCACTTGTAGTGGGGATCCTCATCCTGGGTGTACCCCTCTGGCAGCGCCTCACCGCCCTGATTCACTGACAAAGCAATCTGACCATACCGGGATCGGGAGATGCCTATGACGGATTGGATCGAACGCAACCGGGGTCACATTCTCGTCCTGATTATCAACCTGGCAGTCACCGGTGCGGCGCTGTTCTGGATTCAGCGCCCCGAGGAGCCACAATTGCAGCTTCTGACATCGGCCGCAGAAACGCCGGCCAATCCCACGCCGGCGCTCCCCGGGACGGTGCGCGTGGATGTGACCGGTGCCGTGATCAACCCGGATGTGTACCGACTGCCGACTGGCAGCATTGTCAAGGATGCCATCCAGGCTGCCGGCGGCCCGACGGCGGACGCGGACCTGGCGCGTATCAATCTGGCCGCGGAGCTGGCCGATCAACAACAGTTGCGCGTGCCTCGCGTCGGCGAAACGGAAACGAGTCCCATCACCGGCGCCGTTGACCCGCGCGCCACGACTTCGGCGTCTGTAACTGCCATAGTCAACATCAATCGAGCTTCTATTGACGAACTGGCCAGCCTCCCCGGCATTGGACCGGAGCTGGCGCAGCGAATCGTGGAGTGGCGCGTGACGCACGGGGATTTCAAGCGCATCGAGGATATCAAACAGGTGCGCGGCATCGGTGATTCGATCTTCGAGCGGATCAAAGACCGCATCACCGTAAAGTGAATGACACAGGCGGCAGCCCTCCGTGGTGCTGCCGCCTGACAGGGCCGAGCGTCGCGCCTGGCAGGCGCGACTGACTTACCCAACCAAGTGGGTCAGATGCTCCATACCGATCAGTTGGAGCGGAATCTTGTACTGATCCAGGATGTCCTGCAGTGGCCGTAACTGCTCGGGTAGCAGATACATCGTTGCCACCAATGCCACGACAAGCAGCAGGAACAACACGATCAGACAGCCACAACCATACAGGAGACACCGACTCTTCCCCGACTTGCCTTCTGCGGCGGCCATTTCAACCGGCGCAGTCATCGGCACACGCGACGCTGCCGGCGGAGGACTCGGGCGCGGCGCAGTCGCCACGGGAGGTGACGGTGGTGGCGGCGGTGTTGGTGGCGGTGGTGGGGGTGGCGGCGGTGGCGGCGCAGCGTATGGCTGGGCCGGCACGGCCCGCTGTTCGGGAAACGGCGCTGAGGACGACTCGTACTCAAGAACGGTCTGGCCGAGGCCTATTCGATCGCCGGGATTGAGCGAGTATGGCCCCTGGATCACCACGCCATTCACCGAGGTGCCATTGGTGCTACGCAAGTCCTCCAGAATGTGGCGCCCCTCTTGCCAGCTAATGCGTGCGTGGCGCCGCGACATCTCGGGGTCGGGCAGAACGATGTCTGCACTCTCCTCTCGCCCCAGAACAGTCGGCTGCCGTCCCAGAGGGAAGGTCTTTCCCACCAGAGCACCCTGGCGCACGACCAGATTGGCACCCGAGAATCCTCCTGCAACGATTGTCGCGTCGTCCATTGCACGTCCCCCCTTTCCAGTCACCCGATATTAGGCGTTTCGGCGGTCAGTGTCAAACGTCTGCGCTGGCGGAGTGCCACCTGATCCGCTTGCCGAGTCAGAGCTCGGCGGGGGTTCTGCCGCGTCCGGCTCTGACGTATGGACGGTGGCCCGCTCCCTGAATCGCTCGGGATACTTGATGCGGGGGTGAAATGCCCCCTGCAACATTTGCACAAAGGCATTCTGGATCTCACGCAGCTCACCGATGGTCAAGCCACTATCATCCAGTTCTCCCAGGGCCAGGCGCTCCGCAATCAGTTTGCCAACGATACTCTCTATCTCTTCGATGGAGGATGGATTGCTGGCCCGCACCGCCGCTTCACTGGCGTCGGCCAGCATCACGATGGCCGTCTCTTTGCTCTGCGGGCGCGGACCGGGATAGCGAAACTCGTTCTCATCAATCTTGGCGGGATCGTCCGCGGCGTCAAGTGCCTTCTGGTAGAAATAGCGAGTAAGTCCGGTGCCCTGGTGCTCGGCAATGAAGGCACGCACATCGGCCGGAAGGCGGTATTTCCTGGCCAGATCGAGCCCATCGCGCACGTGATTGACGATGATCTGGGCACTGGTGACCGGATCCAGCCGATCTTGCACATTGTCGCCCTGGATCTGATTCTCCACAAAGAAATAAGGTCGCGCCATTTTCCCGATGTCGTGGTAATAGGCACCCACGCGGGTCAAGAGCGTGTTAGCGCCAATTCGTTCGGCGGCCTGTTCTGACAGATTGCTGACCAATAGACTGTGATGATAGGTGCCCGGTGCCTTCAAGAGCAGCTGGCGCAGCAGCGGCTGAGTCGGGCGCGAAAGATCGAGCAGCTGCAGAGACGTGGTGATGTCCGAGACATTGCCGACGACGAAGAACACCAGAAGGGGAAGGCTAGCCGACAGCGCGCCATTAACCAGCGCCGCTCCCACCAACTGCAGCAAGCCGATTGGATCAACACTCCCGGATGGCACCCGAAATATCAGGACACTCAGAACATTGCAGAGAGCAACGTAAATCCCCGCCCAGAGCAAACGGTTCACCCGCTCAACACGTCCCAGGCTGATCACACCTACCAACGGCCCCACTGTGGCGTAGACCGTGAGCTCGAGCGATCCGCCGGCGATCTGTCCCACCGTCAGGCCAGTCAGCATCGCCACGAGCATCCCGAAATGCACCTCGATCAATGCGCCCAACGTCACGGCCAGGGCGGCAGCCGGAAACAGATAAGGCAAGAGGGCGTGGCCGGGAACCATCAGGCGAGCCATTGCCAGGAAGACCAGCGATAGGCCGAAAGTCAGCCATACATAATGGGGATGCTTCAACGGGCGGGGGCGAAAACGCCACACATACATCCCCACTACCAGACCGAGCAGCAGGACATAAGCGAGCGTCCCCAGAGCGGTCAGGGACGGCAGATCTGATTCCTTGAGTCCCAGTGCCTGCAGCGCTTCAATGTGCTGGGCGCGAATCACCTGGCCGGCACGCAGGATGCTCTCGTTTTGCTCGTAGGTGACCGAGATGGGTTGCACGCTCTCGCGGGCCAATCGGCGCTCTTCAGCGGTGCGTTCATCGTTGACAAATGTATTGGGTTGGATCAGATCCTCGACGATAGCGACGATGATCCGTGCCGCCTCATCATTGACATCCAGGCTGACCAGGGTGGGAAGGCGCCGTCGCGCGGCGGCCAACTGTGTCGGCCTGATCTCCGCCCGCATCGCCTGATCGAGAACCGACACAATTTCGCCCTTGATGATGACCCACTGGTTGTTATCGGCGTTCAGCAGGCCGCCAATAACGCCGTCGGTCAGCACAAGATCGTTGACGGCGGCAATCAGCTCCCGCTTCTCATCCGGCGTGGCGTGAACGTCGGCACGCACCGAGTCGAAATAGTCAAGTATCTGGCGTGCCCGTGCGATCTGACGCCGAGCAATGCTGGCGTCCGGCAGATCGTAGATCTCGGCCACCGCTGCCTCGGCGCGCGCCCGCGCCGCTTCAGTCTCAATGGCGCTGACGTAGGTGATACGACGCGGTGCCAGCACGTCACGCTGAGCGACGTCACCGACACGCAACTGCGCGACATCGTCGGTGGGGCGGACGCGCACGGTAAGGATGAGCGCGCTGAAGAGTATCAACAGCACACCCAGCACAACACCGCGCAGCGTCGCGCTTTGGGAATGGACGGTGCTGCGCTCCGATCCGGCTATTCGGGTACTGCCAGGAATCTCACTGGCCACCGGAACCGTCTTTACGAGGTATCAGACCGACGATATTGCCGACGCGCGAATCCATCCTGAGACCCCAACGCATGTCCAGGTCACCCGCCACTCCGTGCAAACTCACCAGTCGCTGCAAGAAATCACGCTCGCGGCGCACCAACAGCAGTTCCCGCGACAGGCGTTCCCGGGCCGATGGCTCCTCCAACAGCCGCTGTTTTTCGACGACGTCAATCTGAAGGCTGTTCGCCACTTGAAACGACAGCGCCGTCGGTTCACTTGGGAAGTCAAAGAAACCCACCGGCAGACTGTAGCCGGACAACAACATCACCAGCGTCAGATAGTCAACAAAGTTGTCAACGAGATCTCGCATCACGTGCGACAGTTCCGGCGACTCAGGTGCCTCATCGTCCCAGATCTCAACGACCGCAGACAGGTACGGAGCGTCCGACTCGAGCATCTCAACAAGTCGGAATCGGCTCTCGCCGCTCGCCATCACCTTGATGCGGTCATCGCCCACGATCTCCCAGCTGCTGATATGCGCCACGGTACCCACGGGATACGGGATGGCCGGGCCGCCAACCTCAGCCCCTGACGCGATCAACACAACCCCGAACCGGTGATCGCCCGCCAGGCACTTCGCAAACATAGCCTTGTAGCGATCCTCGAAGATCACCAGGGGCAGAGGCATCCGTGGGAAGAGGACGGTATTCAGAGGAAACAGAGGGAGCGTTCTTAAGGTCATCGTGTGTTCCCGTTGTATCAGATGGGGGTGTCAAGCCGGTCAAACGCTGCTGACGGTGTCGGCTGTCATTCGCTCGGCCTCGGCGCCGCGGCGTGATCGGAATCGGTCATCGGCTTGCCGCGCAGAAGATCAACCGCGTGGGGAAGTGCCGGCAGAATGCTTGAGAGGTTCTCGCACGCCGCTTTCGGGCTGCCAGGCAGATTGACAATCAGGCTGCCGCCGCGAATGCCGGCTACAGGCCGGCTGAGCATCGCGTGGGGTGTGACGGACAAACTCTGGCTCAGCATAGCAAACACCAACCCCGGTGCTTCGCGTTCGATCACAAGGCGCGTCACTTCGGGTGTGATATCACGCGGGCCGAAACCCGTACCCCCCGTGGTCAATATCACGTCCAGATGGTCGTCGTCAGCCCAGGCGATCAGCGTCTTTCGGATTTCGTCTGCACAGTCGGCCACGATCGCATACCGCACGACCTCGGCATTCCCCACAGCGGCCAGCATCTCGCGCAGGGCAGGCCCGCTACGATCCGGATAAGCCCCGGCTGCAGCACGGTCACTCACCGTCAGGACGCCGATCCGCATCGCGTTGGTTCTCACTACCGATCAGGTCACGCCAAGGCCCATCAATGCCATCGTCGGTCACGCCGTAGTACACGTGAACAGTTCCCGCCTCGTCACGCTGCACCAGGTCATAGCGCTGCTTGTCGGCGCGGCGGTATTTCTTGAGCAGACCGATCGTTCCGTGCCAGCGGATATCCTCCAGTTTGACCGGATGCTTGACGGACTGGCTGATCGCATACTGCCAGAGACGGCGCGCCGACTGCTGAGTGACATTGTGTACGACAGCACCGTTGCGGAGATCCCGCATGCTATAATAGCGATTCCCCTTGCGCTCCTCGACTTCCAGGATTTCGACGCCTGTCTTCGGAGGAGCGATCTCGGGCGCTTCAGCCGCAGCCTGGTCTGCTACCGAGGGCAGCCCGGGGGTATCAGCCGGTGTCGTCCGGGCCTCAGGAGGGCGAACAGCCTTGACCGACAGGGCTACAATCTCGTCGCGCACAGCCATATTCGTCTCAGTCTCGTTACGAATATAGATCTTGTTTTCATCAACGGCGTATGGCGGCTCCGGTCCTTGGGGAACAACGACACGCAGCACCTTTTTGCCCTGCGAATCAAGTGCGTCAATCGTCACCGGCAGGGGCGGGGTGATGTGGCGTTCGATTTCGGTGCGCAACGAATTGATCGACTCCGGCACGCTCTCGATGCCCACCGGTGGAGTCTTGGCATTGGCCGACGCACCGATGTACACGGTGCCACCATTGGTATTGGCAAACGCGCACACATCACAGATGATGGCGTGCAGACGCCCTCCCCGGCGCGCCATCGTCTCGTGAAACGATTGTACAATGCTCGGTCCCTGTTCACGGGCAGCCTGGACGTGGTCGAAGGGCGACTGAGCGGCCCGGTAAGGTCGCGTGCGCGCGAAATCTTGCCCCTGGAAGAGCTCCAGCAGCGCTTCGAAGCTCGGCTCAGGCAACAAGACTTCGGTGACCCGGTCGCCCACCCCCAGATGATTCTTGTCATCCGGTGGCCGGTTGAGGTAATGGGCGTCCGAACCCTGAATGCAATGCATGCGGCGCGGGTATTCAGGCTTCGAACCGTTGAAGAACAGCGCTGTGCGGCGTCGGCCACGACTTTCCAGGTCGGTCACCTCCAGCGCGTGCAGATGCGGATCCTGCGTATAGGCGATCTTGGTTTGGCCGCCAAAGTCGAAACCTTGCATCGCCACGCCGTGCGCCGAGTTGACATGAGCCGCGATCACCAGGCCGCCCGCCTCATTGATAATGCGATAGGCGGACAGCACGTCCGTTGTGGCGCCAACTTCGGTCGATCCGGCATCCAGTGAGCTGGCCGGCACGTTGAGACGCCGCAGGACATACTCGATATCGCGCACCCCCATGCGGGGAGAGAAGATGCCCAGGATGTGAAAGCCCAACGTTGCGGTCAGCTCGAAGCCGGGCAACACCACAATCTGGCTCAGCAGGCGGCGATACTCGTCCAGGGTGGCCTTCTCGTCCGGCAGCAGGCGATTGCGCATCTCCAGCAGCGTCAGCGTCTCAATCTCCTTCTGCATAGCGGCATAACCAGCCACCGTGTTGTGATCGGTGAAAGCGATGATATCCAGTTCACGCTGCTCGGCTTTCCTTAAGATATCCAGGTATGACACGCCCGGCTGCCCGTAGTCAACAGACGCCGGCGTGTGTATGTGCAGGTCCACCCGATACCACTGCCGGGCACCGCGCTCAGGATGGCGTTTGTTGGTCACCAATCAATCTCTCCTCGCCATACCATAGCATCATTTGGCGCCCTGAATGCCCACCGCCACGGGCTCGGACTCCCCGGCGGAAAGCGCAGCCGACCCGGGCTGTGGCTCAGCGGCATCCGCCTGACCATTCGTCAGGGCAATGTCGAGTACCTCATCCACACGATCGACCAGGATAATCTCGATGTCGTCACGCACGTGGGGTGGCAGATCGTCCAGGTCCTTCTCATTGCGGCGCGGGATGATGACTGTGCGCAGGCCGGCGCGATGGGCAGCCAGAACCTTCTCTTTGATCCCGCCCACGGGCAAAACCTGCCCCCGCAGGGTGATCTCGCCGGTCATCCCGATGTGATCCCGCACCGGCCGTCCGACGAGCAGCGAGGCCAGCGCCGTGGCTATCGTGATGCCAGCCGATGGACCATCCTTGGGCACTGCCCCGGCCGGAACGTGGATATGAATGTCGTGGGTGTTAAAGAAGTCCCGGTCAAACCCCAGCCGGTCTGCCTGGGAGCGAATGTAGCTGAGAGCCGCTTGCGCCGACTCCTTCATCACATCGCCCAGCTGACCCGTGATCGTCAGACCCTTCTGACCTGGCATCTTGGTCGCTTCCACAAATATTACGTCGCCACCGACGGCTGTCACGGCCAGACCGGTTGCCACACCCGGTAGCTCGGTGCGCTCGGCTGCCTCATAGAAGTAACGCGGTTTTCCCAGGAAAGTGCGAACCTGTTCCACGTCAACGTGCACCGATTCGGTGCTACCCTCGGCAATGCGGGTTGCCACCTTGCGACACACCGCACCGATCTGGCGCTCCAGATTGCGCACGCCCGCCTCACGTGTGTGATCGCGAATGATGGTGAGTAACGCGTCGCGGGTGAACGTGATCTCCTCAGGCCTCAGGCCGTTCTCCTTGATCTGGCGCGGCACCAGATAGTCCTGAGCTATGTGGAGTTTTTCGTCGTCAGTGTAGCCGGAAAGCTCCAGAACCTCCATTCGATCGCGCAGAGGACCGGGAATCGTGTCCAGCATATTGGCAGTTGTGATGAACATCACCTGGCTCAGATCAAAGGGCACATCCAGGTAGTTGTCGCGAAATTCGCGATTTTGCTCCGGGTCAAGCACTTCCAGGAGCGCCGATGAGGGATCACCACGCCAGTCGGCGCCGATCTTGTCCACTTCGTCCAGCATAATGACCGGATTCTTGGACCCGACTCGTCGAATGGCCTGAATGATGCGCCCCGGCATGGCACCGATATACGTGCGCCGATGTCCACGCACTTCGGCCTCATCGTGCACACCCCCCAGACTCATACGGATGAACTTGCGTCCCATCGCCCGGGCAATGGACTGCCCCAGCGAGGTCTTACCGGTACCCGGCGGCCCGACAAAACACAGGATGACACCTTCGCGCTCACGCCGGATCAGGTCAGGGGGTGCTTCGCCTTGCTCATCTGCGCCCTCGCGCTCGCCAGCACGCTCGAGACGCAGCTTGCGCACCGCAAGATACTCAAGGATGCGGTCCTTGATCTTCTCCAGGTCATAATGGTCTTCATCCAGCACCCGTCGTGCATAGGGGATATCGAGGAGGTCATCCGTCGTCACCGACCACGGCAACGAGGTCAGCCAATCCAGATAGGTGCGGATCACGCCGTACTCCGAGGCCGCCGGTGGCAGCTTCTCCAGGCGGCTCAACTCGCGCAACGCCTCCTTCTCAGCCTCCTCGGGCATATGCGCTTCGGCGATTTTCTTTTGCAGCTCCTCGATTTCGACCTGCTGCTCGTCGACCTCACCCAGCTCACGTTTGATGGCCTTCATCTGCTCGCGCAGGAAGTACTCGCGCTGCATCTTCTCCATCTCAGACTGGGCTTCGGTGCGGATCTTCTTCCCCAGTTCCAGAACCTCGAGCTCGTGCGTCAGGATGCCGATCAGATGGCGCAGCTTGTCCAGGACGTGATCCAGTTCGAGAATCCTCTGAGCTTCCTGGATCTCCATACGCACGCTGGTGGCAACCATGTAGGCGAGCTGGCGTGGGTCGGAGGTGCCGGAAACAGCCATCATCAGCTCGTCGGGCAGGTGCGGAACCAGTGCCACCAGCCGGCTGAAGAGCTCCACCACGTTGCGCATAGTGGCCTCGGTCTCCAGGTCATTCTCCTGAGGCATCAGGTCAGGCACCTGGGAGACTCGCGCTTTCAGGTACGGCTGTTCCTGCTTCCACTCCTCGATGCGAATCCGTTCGACACCCTGCACGATGATGCGCAGCGTGCCGTCGGGCGCTTTGATCAGCCGGTGAATGATGGCTACGGTGCCCCATTGGAACACCTGGTCAGGGCCTGGCTCCTCCAGCTCCGGGTCCCTGGACGCAACCAGTCCGACATAACGATCGCCCACTGCTGCGTCGTCTATCAGGCGAACCGAACGCGGTTGGCCGACCGTCAGCGGTACCACCATCATCGGATAGACCACCACGCCGCGCAGCGGCAGAATCGGCAGTTCCTCGGGTATCTGGGACGCTGAGGTTGAGGGAGGTGTTTCTTCTCCGGTCGCTTCCCCGGCAGGAGTGTCGGGATCGACTGTCGGCATATTTAGAATCTCCTGTGGTCTTTGGGCAGGGTAATTAGCAAGAATCCCTTCTCATACGTGGCTGCGATGCGGTCTACAAGCAGGGGCATCGGGAGCTGCACCTCAACGCTGAACTCGCCGTACGCGATTTCCAGCTGATGGTAGCCGGTCTTTTCAGCCGTGTCGCGCCGGGCGCCTTCTACCCGCAGGACGCCATCCCCGAACGTGATGTCGAAGTCATCGTCCGACATCCCGGCAATCTCCATCTTGACAACGACTGCCTCGCTCGTCTCGTACACATCGGTAGGTGGACGCCAGCTGCGCCCCTGATAGCTCAGGCTCCACTGGCGACCATAAACCACCGTCGTCATCACCTGGCCGCTCCCTGAGGCGTATCGCCGCGTACCTGAATGATATCGAATCGGCATCGCTATGCTCCTGTTGGTGACTCCAACGCAACCAACCGGGTCGAATTATACCATGACCCACAGTCTCCCGGCAACAAATCGTAGGTTATTGTGGTAGATGGCCGCCGTCGGCGTCCCTACCGACCGGCGTGCAGTACCCTGCCCGTTGCGACTCAACCTTGACTCGAATGAGGGCCCATGGTACACTTTTTTGAGATTCCGACAACGGTTTGGGCTGATTGAAGGCCTGGATGGGACATTGTAAGCGATGAAGTGGTCAAGAATTGCCTATATGGTGCTCCTGATGGTTATGGGGCTGTTTCTATATGCCTACTTCTTCTGGCAGACCGGGGACTCTGATCTGGTTGAGCTGAATCGTGTGGCCGCCCTGGCGCAAAATGGCCAGATCACCAAGATCGTGGTGAATGGCGACACATTGGAGATCACGCTCCGGGATGGCAACAAACTGCAAGCACGTAAGGAATCCGGCGCCGGGACTCTCGAAACCCTTGAGAAACTGGGGGCGTCCAGAACACAGCTGCAGCGCATTCAGGTGGAAGTCGCTCCGCCGAGCTGGTGGGGCGGCTGGCTGAGCATCCTGAGCGCCATCCTGCCACTCCTGTTGATCGGCGTATTTTTCTTCCTGATCTTCCGTCAGGCGCAGGGCGCCGGTAACCAGGCGCTGAGCTTCGGCAAGAGCCGTGCCCGGATGTTCACCGGCGACAAGCCCACCGTCACGTTCGATGACGTCGCTGGCGTCGAGGAAGCCAAACACGAACTCTCCGAGGTCGTCGAGTTCCTGCGCGAGCCGGGCAAGTTCATCTCGCTGGGCGCCCGCATCCCCAAGGGGGTGCTGATGGTCGGTCCGCCCGGCTGTGGCAAGACCTTGCTCGCCAAGGCCGTCTCCGGCGAGGCGGGGGTGCCCTTCTTCAGCATCTCGGGCAGCGAGTTCGTCGAGATGTTCGTTGGCGTGGGCGCCAGTCGGGTGCGCGATCTCTTTGAGCAGGCCAAGCGCAACAGTCCGTGCATCGTGTTCGTGGACGAGATTGACGCGGTGGGGCGTCATCGCGGCGCCGGGCTGGGTGGCAGCCACGACGAGCGGGAGCAGACGCTGAACCAGATTCTGGTGGAGATGGATGGGTTTGACACCGACACGAACGTGATCGTGATGGCGGCGACCAACCGCCCCGACATCCTCGACCCGGCGCTGTTGCGCCCCGGTCGCTTCGACCGACGCGTGGTGCTCGACCGGCCGGACTGGGCCGGCCGCCGCAAGATCCTGGACGTGCACACTCGCGGCAAGCCCCTGTCGGCGAACGTTGATCTCGACCGAATCGCCAAGACCACGGTCGGCTTTGTCGGTGCCGATCTGGAGAACCTGGTCAACGAGGCCGCTATTCTGGCGGCGCGGCGCAACAAGAAGACGATTGACATGGCCGAGTTCGAAGAGGCGGTTGAGAAAGTGCTGCTGGGACCGGAACGGCGCACGCGGATGATCTCGGAGCGAGAGAAGGAAATCATCGCCTATCACGAAGCCGGACATGCCCTGGTCGCTCGACTGACACCCGGCGCCGACCCGGTGCAGAAGGTCAGCATCATCTCACGCGGCATGGCCGAAGGCTATGTCCTGCATCTACCGGAGGATGATCGCACCCTGGTCAGCAAGTCGCGATTCATGGCGACGCTGGCATTCCATCTGGGCGGTCGCGTTGCCGAGGAGATTGTTTTTGGTGACGTCACCACCGGCGCGCGCCAGGACCTGGAACAGGTCACCCGCATTGCCCGCTCGATGGTCACGCGCTACGGGATGAGCGACCGGCTGGGACCACTCACCTTCGGCGAGAAAGAGGAGCTGGTCTTCCTGGGCAAGGAAATCGGTGAACAGCGCAACTACAGCGAGGAGGTAGCGCTGACCATTGATGAAGAGGTCAAGCATCTGATCGAACAGGCCTATCAGCAGGCCCACGACGTGCTCACCCGTCATCGCGATCTGCTGACGCAGATCGCCACACGGCTGATGCAGGAAGAGACGCTCGACGCCGAGCAGTTCGAGAGTATGTTCGCAGCGATGCCGCCCCAACCGAAGCTGGTGCTACGCCCCCAACCCGTCGCCGCCTAGCCCGGCCCGATCCGGTCAGCGCTCTTCCTCGGCCAGTTGACGCCGCAGCACCTTGCCGACGGGCGAGCGAGGCAGGCTGGTGCGCAGTTCGAAGTATTTCGGCACCTTGTAGTGAGCCAGCCGCTCTTCACAGAAGGCGCGCAGATCGCTTGTGTCAATCTCCGCGCCGGGCCGCGGCACCACGAAGGCCTTGGCGCGTTGGTCGGTCCCGCCGGGCGGCACACCGATCACCGCCGCGTCGGCCACGAGGGGATGCTGGAACAGGACATCCTCAATCTCGCGGGGGTAGACCTTCAAGCCACCCCCGGCAACGATGACATCCTTCTTGCGATCCACGAGCCGGAAGTAGCCGTCACTACTCATCACGGCAATGTCACCCGTGTGCAGCCACAGCCGGCCGGACTCATCCCGGCGCAGGACGCCGGCCGTCTCCTCGGGCGTGCCCCAATAGCCGGCCATTACTTGCGGACCGCTCACACACAGAACGCCCTCCTCCTCCGGGCCAAGGACACGCGTCTCAGTGTCGGCATCAACGATGCGGCAGTCAGTATCCGGCAGCGGCAGCCCGATCGTGCCGATGCGGCCACCCTGAAGGGGATTGCAGTGGGTGATGGGCGACGCCTCGGTCAGGCCGTAACCCTCGACCAGCCGGCCGCCGGTGATGCGCTGGAACTCGTTCTGCACCTCCGCCGGCAATGGCGCCGCGCCGCTGATGCACGCCTTGATTGAGGTCAGGCGATACTCGCCGGCGCGCACACCCGGATGCTGGTTGATCGCCTGAAACAGCGACGGTACCCCGGCAAACAGCGTCGCGCGATGAGTGTCAATGGCGCTCAGGAGGTCATCCAGCTGGCGGGCATTGGGGATCAGCACCTGGGTGTAGCCGCGCAATACCGCCTGATTCATACACATCGTCAGTGAGTAGCTGTGCGTGAGCGGCAAGGCTGTCAGGACGGTTTCTTCGCCCTCGACCAGGTCGACCAGCCAGGCCGCAATCTGCACCGCGTTCGTCACCAGATTGTGATGGGTCAGACGGGCACCTTTGGGCACACCGGTTGTGCCGCCGGTATACAGCAAAGCGGCTGTGTCATCCGGCGCCACCGCGACCGGAGTCGGTGAGGCGCCAGTCTTCGCCACCAGATCGTGCCAGCGGTGCACGACGACACCTTCGGCTGCGGCGGGCGCCGCCTGGGATGGCGCCGCCGACTCGTCGGCGCGGCTGACAATCGCGTGGCGCAAGCCGCTGGCATGTGCAACATCGGCAACGCGCTCCCAGAGCATATCGAGGCAGATCACCACTCTGGCGCCGGCGTCCTGCACCTGCTGCTGGAACTCACGTGCCACATAGGCCGGGTGAACCGGCACTGCCACCCCACCGATCTGCCAGACGGCGAAGTAACCGATGACCATCTGGGGACAGTTGGGCATATACAGGGCCACGCGATCGCCCTTCTGCACGCCCATCGTCTGCAGAGAGGCGGCCAGAGCCGCCACCGAGGCCGCTAACTCAGCGTAGGTCAGCGACGATTGCCGATACACCAGCGCCGCCCGATGCGGATTCGACTGCGCCCGCGTCGCCAGCAACTGATGCAGTGCGGTAGAAGGGTATTCGAGGCGAGGTGCCACATTGGGTGGGTATGCCTGATGCCAGATACGAGTTGTCATCGCGTAATCCCCAGAAAACGACTACCGTTGAATCATCTTACCCTCCGGCCCGAGGGGGTCAGAGGGTGAGATCCGCATCGCCATTCTACATGCATTGCGAGAGAACGCCACCAGTGCCAGTGTCGGAGCAGCGGGGGCGGTCGGTGTCGCCGTCCCTGGCAATGCCCACGTGGTGAGCATTACGCACGCGGCAGTCACAAACGTGACCGTGCGCAGGACAACCGGCAACCAGCCTTGCATAATGTCTGTCAGGCGCTGCTCCAGCCGCACGCAGCGGGGCGACTCGGGACGCAGGCAGCCGGTGACAAACAACCAGTCTCGCACGAAGCTGAAGACCACTGCGCTGCCGGCAATGGCGCCCGCCACCGTCGTCGTCGGCGGTCCGAGCACCGGCCACAGCGCTGTGGTCAGGAAGCCCAGGGTCGTCCCCGCCGCGAGTCGCCGGCTGGCGCTGGGTGGCAAGGCGCAGACCGGACGTCCCGTCCGCCTGAGCCAGACCTGGCCACACACGAAGACATAGCGAGCCAGGCCACGTACCAGAAACAATCCAGGCAGCTGGCCATAGCTGACGGCGAGCGCCGAGAACACCAGCATGGCCAGGGCATCGAATTCTGTGTCAAGCGCCCATCCCCGGCAGGTGCTGTGGCCTGACAGGCGGGCCAGAAAGCCGTCAATCTCATCGGACAGTGCGGCAGCAGTGCCCAGGCCAACCGGAATCTAGGCGTACTCTCCAGGAGGACGCGGCAATAGCACAAAGCCACCGAGAAGCGCCAGCCCCACGCCGCGCGCCACGGTCAGCGCCGTGCCTGCACCGAGGTCGGGCAAGAGGAAGTCCTCAGTTGGCCGGTGGTTGTCCGCCAGGTGACGACGCAGCAGCCACATCCCGTACACCACGAGCGGCACTGCGGCAAGCGCCCACCGCGCGGCATACGCCGGCTGCCACGCTACCCACAGCAGACAGAAGCCCGCCACCAGCGCGATGCCGGACGCGTATGCAATCCTCCACCAACGACGCTGCAGGCGGACAAGCGCCGCAGTCGCCGAGTCCAACGCTGCAGGGTTCGACAGAGTATCCACAGCGTCGCAGCGTCTCCCGGCGGCTATTCAGAGGATGGTGTGTCGTCGGGCGTGGGCGGTGGCGTCGCCGTGGGTGGGCGCCGTGCGTCGAACACCACAAACGAGGTCGCTCGATCGCTCACGCTGATCGCCTGCGTGTAGACCTTGCCATCGAGGCGGGTCTTGACGACATAGGCGCCCACGGGTATGTCGCCAAAGGCGAATAGCTCGCCCCACGCCGGATCGGATTTGACAATGTTATCGGGATAGGTGAAAGTTTCGCGCCAGTAACGGTTCGGTTCCTCCGCGCGATACAGGAGCACCAACTGTTGCGGCACCACGTAGCCCCGCGCATCAATCACGCGACCGGCGATAACCCCGTAGCCTGGATCAGGCGTCACCCACAGATAGGGGTTACGTGCATCGCGATAATCGGCGCTACCGACGCGCACTTCCAGGTGCAAATGCGGTCCCAGGGCTACCCCCCCCTGTCCCACTTCGGCGATGACCTGGCCGCTTGTGACTGACTCGCCTACTTGGACCAGGACGCGTGAGACGTGCCCGTACAGTGTGAAGACCGGCAGGCCATTCCACG
>Ga0101944_10002126_pt1 | contig 34270 bp, 28 predicted proteins | sample DewCreD2012metaG_FD_75245 | JGI IMG/M metagenome (GOLD analysis project Ga0101944, IMG submission 75245) | Hot spring sediment bacterial and archeal communities from British Columbia, Canada, to study Microbial Dark Matter (Phase II) - Dewar... ... | reverse complement strand
TCGAGTTTGGCGGGCTTCCGACGGTCGCCGTGGATGACCTGATCATCCATCCCCGGGACAACGATTTGATCATTGCCTCGCACGGACGCAGCCTGTTCATCGTAGATGACCTCCGTGGCTTGCAGGAGCTGACCCCGGAAGTCCGCCAGCGCGAACTCACGCTGTTCGCGCCCCGGCCGGCTTTCGGCCGCCATCTGCTGCCTGGCTTCGCTGACTGGAATGGCAAGGCGATCTTCCGTGGAGAAAATCCACCCGAAGGGGCCCTGATTACTTTTTATATCGGCAAATTTACCGGCCAGAACGTGGAAATCCGCATCACGAATGCCCAGGGACAGCCGGTGGCGAAATTCGAGCGGCCCGGAGTGCCCGGAATCAACCGGCTGAGCTGGGATCTGCGGCCGACCGCGAATGTGCTGACCGAATACGGGGGCGAGGGCAGGAAGTTTGTGCCTGCGGGCGAATACACCGTTCAGGTTTCCTACGGCGAGACGAAAGTCGAGCAGAAGTTGCGCGTTGAAATCGCACCGGGCGTTGAAACCCGCTGAGTCGTTGCGGCAGCTTTGCGAAGCAAGCACCGACAGGCAGTTTCGCGTTGGGATGCAATCGAGAATCGTATCCGGGAGGTGCCGATGCGGCACAAACAGGTAGGGAGACAGAACGTTGCGCTTTTTCTTGCGACCGTTGGCTGGTTTCTTCTGGCGACGTCACTCGCTTGGACACAGGAAAAGCAAGCCACCGGGCCGGCAAAGCCACAGGCTTCTGCGCCGACCAGCTCAACGGGCAAGAAACTCCTGACGGCGTTGGATGTTCTCCGGCTGGAAAATGTCGGCACCGCTGAACTTTCTCCGGACGGGACGCGGATTGCCTACACGGTGGGTGTGACCGAAATGCCCGGACCGGACAAGGAGTGGCGCACTGTTACGCACGTCTGGGTTGTCTCGGCAACCGGCGGCGATGCTCGTCAGTTCACCCGCGGCAACCAGAGCGCGACCAATCCCACCTGGTCGCCGGACGGGAAAAAACTGGCGTTCCTGACCAACCGCGGCGGCGGGGAAGACAGCCGCCAGGTCTGGATGCTGTACGCTGATGGCGGCGAAGCCTGGCAGGTCACCGAGCACAAGGGTGGTGTCACCGCCTTCGAGTTTGCTCCGGACGGAAAGCGTATTGCCTTCCTGGCAGCGGACCAGCCTTCCCGGGAGGAAGAGCAGCGCAGAAAAGTTCGCGACGACGCTATCGTGGTGGACAAAGACATCCAGAGAACACACCTGTGGCTTTTCGATCTGGAAACGAAAGAGGAGAAGCGGCTCACCGAAGGCCCGTTTACGGTCAGCGATCCGCAGTGGTCGCCCGATGGTCGGCAAATCGCTTTTGTTACCCGGCCCACGCCCCGCGCCGACGATGGTGCCCGCAGCGATATCTGGATTCTGGATGTCGCCAGCGGTGAGAGGCGAGCCCTGGCCGCCGGCCCGGGTCCGGAAGATTCTCCCCGGTGGTCGCCGGACGGGAAATGGATTGCCTACACCGGTGCGCCGGAATTCACGGTGGGGCGTTCCGAGCTGTATCTGGTAGCTGCTTCTGGTGGCGCGCCTCGCTCGCTCACCGAGAATTTCGACCTCACGGCAGGCACACCTCTGTGGTCGCCGGATGGCAAGACGATCTACTTCAGCACCTCGATTCGGCAGGCCGTCGAAGTGTTTGCTGCCGACGTTGCAACTGGTTCGGTGCGGCAGCTCACCCAGTTCGGTGGCGTCACCAGCGTGAGCGAAATCAGTCCGGATGGCCGCACTCTGTTCGGCAGCATCACGGCGGCGAATGCACCTGAACAGTTGTTCCGCGCCGATGCAGGCTTTGCGAAGTTGGAACGACTGACCCGCCACAACGCCTGGATCCAGGAATACGCCCTCGGCGAAGTCGAGGTGGTGAAATGGACGAGCCGGGATGGGCTGGAAATCGAGGGCGTTCTCACCAAGCCGGTGGACTTCGTCCCCGGCAAACGCTATCCGCTGCTGCTGAATCCGCATGGTGGTCCGACAGCAGCCTCGTTTGCTGCGTTCAACCCGACCGCGCAGCTTCTGGCCGCAAACGGGTATCTGGTACTGCAGCCGAATTTCCGCGGCTCGGTGGGTCGCGGTGTGACCTTTGCCCAGGCGAATCGGCAGGACTGGGGCAAAGGAGACTACCAGGATTGCATCACCGGTGTGGAAGCGATGGTGGCGCGAGGAATTGCCGACCGGGACCGGCTGGGTGCCTTCGGCTGGTCGTACGGCGGCTATTTGACGTTCTGGATCCTGACGCAAACCGATATGTTCAAAGCCGTCTCGCCCGGCGCCGGCCTGACGAACCTATATTCGATGTATTCGCAAAACGATATCCCTCGCTATCTCGGCTGGTTTTTTGGCGGCAGCGCGCCCTGGGATGCGCCCGACGCGTACTGGGAGCACTCCGCGATGAAGTACATCCAGAACGTGAAAACCCCCACGCTGATCCTCCACGGCGAACGCGACCAGCGCGTGCCGATTGCGCAGGCGCAGGAGTTCTACCGCGCCCTGGTCGAACGCGGTGTGCCCGTCGAATTTGTGATCTATCCTCGCGAAGGCCACGGAATCACCGAGCCGCGACACCAGTTGGACCGCTTGCGCCGCTGGCTCTATTTTTTCGGCAAGCACCTGAACAACCCGCCGGTGACCGAACCGGCGCAGCCGTAGCCGGATTGCTGCCAGGTCTGCGACTGTCCACTGCCTGACCGGTGTGGACACCAGGGCCGGGTGTGTGCGTGTCCTTTCGCCCGGCCATAGAGAAGGGTGTGTTTCGCTAGGTCGGAACAGGCGCTCGTGCCCCCTCGTCCCTGCTCGTCGGTCAGTCCCACTCGAGTTGAGTTGCTTCGCCTGCCTCTCTCCTCGCTCCTGCCAGGCCCTCGCTGCTCGTGTCTTCGTTGCTGCGTGAATTCCACATATACGGACTGGACAAGCAGTGCTTCTTGAAGCTCCAATAGCCGCGGAGAATCTAGCCGGTTTCCCGGGACGCATCGGGCTAGTGGGGGTCGGATGGCTGAGAAAGTAATTTTCACGGAACTCCCCCGTCGGCTATGGTTCAATGGAGCAGTGCCGGAGTGAAGGTTTCCGTCACCTGTGTCCCCGAGATCCCCCGGGAACACAGTGGCAAGATCAGAGCCGTTGTCAGCCTGGTTCGACGGAATGGAGGGTGAAGAGGTTGAGGGATCAAGATGGCTGAGTTCTGCGGGATTTCGTCTTGCGTGGACGGTGGTTGTTTTGAATGTCTGCGCACGGCTTGCCCGCGGGGACAGGCGATGGACCTGTCCGTTTTTTGAACTCGCCACCAGTCGAATCGTGCCCGTTGCCCTTGTTACCTTGGCGTTCGTGAACTCTTTCGGGCTGGGACGCCAGCCGCACAGCCCGGAGCCGGAACCAAGGTCATCTAGAGTCCTTCTGGGAAGGGAACGAATCATGAACAAGGCACTGAGGGCGGGCACAGTGGCGACTCCGCTGGGAGTGCTCATGAGTATCTTCGTTTCCATATTGCTTCTTGGGTGTATGGCGTTTACAGAAAACGTGCCCCCTGCCGACTCCGACACACCCGGTGATTCTGGAGGCAACCCGGCGCCGGCCATCAGCAGCATCGCTCCGACCGAGGGGACCACTGAGGGAGGCACGGTCGTCACCATCAACGGCGCCAATTTTCAGTCCGGAGCGCGAGTCAATTTTGGTTCATCGGCAGCGGCTAGTGTCAGTTTTGTCAGCGCCACCCAGCTCCGGGCCACCACGCGGCCGAGCACGGCGGGAACCGTCACCGTCGAGGTCATCAATCCGGATGGCAAGAAGGCCATCCATAACGGGTTCACTTTCAAATCGCCTCGCCCGCCGGCACCTTCGATCACCAGCATCTCCCCGACTTCGGGAAGCACGGCCGGAGGCACAGTGGTCACCATCAATGGTGCAAATTTCCAGTCCGGAGCCAGAGTCTCCTTTGGGAATGTCGCAGCGACTTCGGTGAGTTTTGTCAGCTCTTCGCAACTGCGCGCTACGTCTCCGCCACATCCGGCCGGCAGTGTGCCGATTCAGGTCACCAACCCGGACGGCCAGTCGCAGTCCTACAACAGCTTTGCATATGTTTCTCCAACGACTTCCGATATAACAAGTGAATGCTCAGCCCGTCGTCCCGAATGGATTTTCTGTGATGACTTCGAAACTGACCGACTTTTGCAGTACTTCGAGTACGTCAGTGATGGAGGAAGTTTTGTTCGTGTATCTGGAATTGGAGTGAATGGTAGCACAGGCATGCGCGCTCGGTTCGCAGTTGGCCAGGTGAGTGCTGGTAACTTGAAGCTTGCGTTTGGCCGCACCCCCGCTGCTTATTTTCGAGCCGTTGATTCGGGAACTGCAAATCATCGCGAGGTGTTTTGGCGTTTTTACTTGAGGACACAACCCGACTGGACCGGTGGCGGTGGCGACAAGCTCTCCCGGGCAATGATCCTTGCGACAGCAAATTGGGCGCAGGCAGCCATCGGCCACCTCTGGAGTGGTACCAGTCCGGGTCCAGATCAGGCATTTCTCTTTCTTGATCCCGCGTCCGGCACAGACGCGGCCGGGAATCTGCGGACAACGACCTATAATGATTTTCCCAACCTGCGCTGGCTGGGCGCAGTGCAGGGAATTACTCCGATTTTCGATCCAAACCACACCGGGCAATGGCACTGCATTGAGGTTCGGATGCGGCTGAACGATCCGGGGCAGTCCAATGGCATCTTTGAATTCTGGATTAATGATAAGTTGGAGGCGCAGCGGGCGAACTTAAACTGGGTGGGTTCCTACCAGGAGTATGGGATCAATGCCATCTTCCTTGAAAACTACTGGAATGCTGGCTCACCGGTTTCTCAAGAACGTTACTTGGATAACTTCGTGGTGAGCACTCAACGCATTGGATGTGGCTCATCCAACTCAGCTCCCGGAGATCCAACAGTTTCCGGAATTTCTCCCGCAAGTGGGTCGGTCAATGGGGGCACCTCGGTTACAATCAATGGTACAAACTTCCAGTCCGGGGCTGCGGTGTTGTTCGGCAACACCGCTGCAAGTAGCGTCACGTTCGTTAGCTCGACACAGCTCCGAGCCATCACACCGGCGCACACCGCCGGAACGGTGGATGTGCGCGTTACCAACCCTGATGGGAAATTCGCCATTCTGGAGGACGGTTTCAGTTTTTTGGTCGCCGAATCCGGTCAAGGCGTGCTGTTTCAGGATGACTTTGAGACTGGAGATTTCAGCAGGTACTTTGACAAGGCTTCCAATCAGATTTACACCAGCCCGGTTCACGGCGGTCAGTTTGCCTCGCGGGTGAATGCGCAGTTTTCCGGCTTTGGCAAGCTGATGGCTAACTTATCGCAGCCAGCCGATGACCTCTGGTTCCGCGCCTTTGTCTATTTCCCTGTAGGTTTCACCGCACCTTGCTGCCCGTGGCAGTCGGGCACAAGCGCTGGCGTGCACCTGTGGCGTTATTATAACGCATCGTCTGGTGCCCAACTTCACTTTGACTTTAATATTCCCACTGGTGCTTCAGGGATTCAATTGGCCTTCTTTTCTGCATTTGCACCGGATATAGCCCCGAGCGGCAATTGGGCACCCGCAGCCCCCGAAAATCAGGGTCGCTGGCAGTGCTGGGAGACTCGCGTCAAGCTGAACACGCCAGGGCAGAGCGACGGCATCATCGAGTTCTGGGTAGATGGAGTGCGTCGTGCCAACTACACGGGCCTGAATCTGCGCGGCACAAGCTCGGAAGTCTTTCGCGTGATTGATGTGCAATCCAACATCGGCGGTGGCCCGCATCCTTCGACCTGGATACCCGAGTACTGGTGGGGTATTGACGATGTGAAGGTCTCTACGCAGCAGATCGGCTGTTTGCAATAATGGACCAAGGCGTAGAGTAAGTGCTTCGCGCTGCGCACCGGGAGCCCGAAAAGTCCCTTCTTGACTTTTCCTGTTCGCCAAGAGGGGCCTGTCTCGGTCTCGTGGCGGTGGTCGCTATATGGAAGTACGCAAGTTGGGGCGCACGAGCTCGACACAAACTTTGAGCAAGTCAAGAAGAAGTCGGCGCTCATTCCCACAAGCCTGAGCGTAGTGCTGACCCGCTTTTGCAAATTGTTGGCGAAAGGCTTCTTCTTCCCAAGCCCTGCGGATGGCCTTAGCCATGGCTGTTGGGTCCCCAGGAGGGATGATCACCGCTTGGTTCGAAAGAATCCCTCGGGTTGCTGGACATTCCGTGATGATCACACATTTGCCTAGGGCCATCGCTTCTAAGTAGGTCCCGATACCTGCTGCCGAGATGGCAGTTGGCTTAACTGGGATCACCACAATCTTTGCTCCGGCTAGAAAACTCAACCAGCTTTCCCATTGTCCATCGTCACGTACAAGCCTTAGATTGCTGGGCAGGGCAAAGTTCGGAATTTCCGAACCATGCTCGCTCAGTGAGTTGGGGTCTTGCACTAGGAGTATTCCGGGATAGGGAACCTGGTGCATCGCTTCCACGAAAGTTTTCAAGTCGCGGTGGGAACGGCCTGCGGCAAGTACGTAGCTGCCAGTGTTGGGTGCCTCTTTGATGGGTGTGGCCAGATCATAGAGATTTACCTTAAAGGGCACGTACCGAGAGCGGGTAGGTGTGATGCCATAGAATTTTGCATAACCATGCAGGTCTTTGAAGTAAAAAATAAACAAATCCACGCGTCGAAGCAGAAGTTTCTTTACATGACATGCAAGACGACTCCACGTGCTTTCTGGCGGGGGCAGCACCAGATCCACGGAGACTATTGGGCACTGAAAAAAAGGAAACAGCCAACGGAGGAAACAACAGAGGAACAAACTTCGGTTTGCTTGGTTAAGGAGGATCACGTCGTGTGTCCAACCAAGAAAAAATAGATGTAAGCCGCTCGTGAAAACATTCATTTCCCTGAACAGGGTGTATCGAAAAGAGCTGTCTTTTGCCTGAAGCTGTGACAGGCGGACGAAGTTTGAAGCAATGCGAAGTTCTTCGTGGCCAGGGCAGCTTGTTGGTGTGTGTGTAGAGATATTTTGCCGAGTTGGGGAGAATCGAAACGGCGTCATTTGCCAGACCGCAGAAAGTATTTGACTATGGCCAAGGCTCGGGCAAGATAGTAAATGTAGTATAGGAAAAAGCTTCGGAGTGGCCACCGGACCCGTCTCACAGACCAAAACCTGTAAGCCACCGCTACCGCTGGTATGGGGAGCGTGAACAAGGGAGCGAGGATGAGCCGATTGGCCAGCGAGCCGACTGGAATGAACGGCAGCAGCAACGCTGACACAAGCATCATGAGTTGCCCTAGGGAAAGCATCAGAGTCCAACTGAATTGAGCCCCCTTTGATCTCCCAAGCATTCCAAGACCATGCCAAAGCTGCCGACGGAAGAATTGTCTGACTGACTTTGGATTGCGCAGGTGAACAACACAAAGCTCTGGATCAAAAAAAATTCTGTGTCCTGTCGCGATCAACCGTGCGGCCAATTCCGTATCTTCTCCACTGACAAGGTTGGGATTGAAACCGCCAAGGGCATGGAAAACGTCAGTTCGGATGATAAGATTTCCCCCATAGAAAGATTTTGCTGCTCCCGCTTGATTTTGGAAGTGAAGCACATGCCAGACCTGTTCGATCCAGTGGGCTGATTTAGGGGGAACGTAGGCACAGGTCAGCGCACCCACCTTTACTTTAGTTAGGATCTGATTCGCACGAACAAGAAAATCCTCTTCAATCAAGCAGTCTCCATCGATAAAACAGAGGAACTCACCCCTGGCCAGACTGGCCCCGAAGTTGCGTACAGCAGCCACCGTCTTGCCTCGAAATGGGTAGACCCGGACACTATCCCGCTGTTGCTGCAACAGGAACTCTGAGGTCCCGTCGGTGGACTCATGGTCAACCACAATGATCTCGGCATCCCCCCACCGATGAGCAGCAGCAATGGCTGCTCGAAGTACTTCCTCGATGACATCGCGGCAGTTGTGCACGGGTAAAATCAAGGAAAACGAAGTTATTCTTCCGATCTCCATAGTGCCCCGAAGCGGGAATTTGCCACGCGGTGAACCGTTCTCGTTTTCCAAGCCCCTATCGAGTGAGAGCCTAGGGAACAACTTGCCGTTCAAACTGCAATCGAAAATGTAGAACCACGGTGTAGCGCTCCACTACCAAAGCATACTTCTCGGGTTGTTGGGAGACAAGATATACGGCGAATGCTTCGTTGGCGTACACGGGGGCCACCGGGTAGGGCACGTCCGCATACTGGACAACATACGGAAGATGGTGCTCGCGGGCGAGTTCGCTCAATTGTTCCCAGGAGAGTTTGCGGTAGGCAGCCGTGATGGCTTCGACATCCACATGACCGGGGAGATACGGCAGCCCGAGAGCGGCAATGCGACGGCGCCATTCCGGAGCGTAGGACGGGTAGACCCAGAAAATGTCGCCGTCCCGCCAGCTCACCCAGCAACTGCGTTGCGAGAAGACGCGAAAGCCGCCTGGAAACGGGGGCACGAGGAACACAGCATCCTTCGGTGTGTTCTCCCGGGCCCAGTTCTGCACCTCACGCCATGCAGCTTCCGCTGCGGCCGGCGGACGAACAGGACGCCGAACCATCGCCGGGTCCACCAACAGCATCGCAGAGCCAATCAGAACCACCCACGCGCCCAGCGTAGCGAGGGTTCGCGTCTGTATGGCCGCGGCACGCAAACGAGACGCGTACACTGCCGGTGCAGATGCCGCTGCGAAGAGGATCGTCAATTTACCCGGGTCCAGGCTGCCACGCCACCCGAGCACACCTGCTACTATGAAGGCAAAGAAAAACAATGCAATCCCCACCACGATGCGATTCCCGACCAGCCAGCGACAGACGCGGTCGAACCGATGCCGGGAGTCCGCGGCCACCACTGCGGCAACGGTCAGGAAGGTGGGCAGGGCGCGACCCTCGGTCAACGGATAGAGCAACGCCGGCACGCTGACCAGCAAGGCTGCGGCCGGTGCCAGGTTCCACAGCGCTACAAGCAGGCGGAACCCGTAAATCGGCACGAGCACGAGGCCGAACAGGGTCAGAAAGGTGTCTGCACGCAGCAACTGGAGCAGAAGCAGCTTGGGCATGCGCAACCATTCACCCACCACCGTCCCGAGCAGGATGGGAACCAGCATGCTGGTGACTAAAAGTTCTAGACGGTGATCGCGAACAATTCCTCGCCGGACCGCCAGCACAACCACAGCCGTCATCCCCGCCAGAAAGAAGAGCCCGAGCAGCAGTTCATAGGCAGGTCGAGTACTCAGCACCAGGTGATAGGGATAGTGCGCCAGCAGCGCTTCGACGTACCCTTCGGGATACTCCGCCTGCAGAGCACGGCGTGCCAGAGCGAGCCAGCCCACTCCAAAGAGGAGCAAGAGGCTGACAGCGCCGATGATTTGGCGTCGGTGATGGCGCCAGTCGAACCACGCAAACGCAAGAAACGCGAAGCCCAAATAGACGGCCAGCAACACATGGATGTGCAGCATGAGTCCCAGCAGAAGTGCTCCCCAAACCCAGCGACCCTCCAAAAGACAAATCGCTGCCCAGATGGCCAGCCCGCCGGCCAACGTGGTTTGGGTCATCAATCCGCCGAAAATGCCTCCTCCACCGCCAAACGGTGCAGCCATGGTGAGAAAAGGAGAAAGCGCGAGCCCCAGCAGAACAATCGCCAGAAAACGCGTATCGGGCAGATCTCGTGCGATCATCCTGGCCAGTCCCCAGAAAGCCAGGAAATGAGAAACAAAAAGCCCGATCAGGAGGATCGTTTCGAGTTCGAACCAGGTGCACAGCCAGGCCACCGTGCGCCAGAACAACGAAGGGAAGCCTGCGAATGCTTCCCGCATCGGGTCCCCGGGAAACAAGGAAGGATCGCGCAGCCAGGCGACCATGGGAAGCTGGAATTCATGCTGCCCACTCCCATAATAGAAGGGATAAGCAGCTCGATGCAGATACGTGGCAAGCAGTCCCAGCAAGAGTTCGTGGCGGAGTTGAATGGTGTGTCTCGTCGAAGAAAGAGCGTCGGTCTGCAACTTCGCTGGCTTCCTGGTCGCTCACAGCTATGTCCGAGTTCCGAGAGACAGTGGACTCACTGGCAGCGTACGGCTTACTGGCTTCCCTGCGCAAGGCGTGGCCTGGGTGCGTGAGCCGTATGTTATACTGCCCGCCGGTTGAGAGTACCAGTCGCGTCCCACCGGCCCGTTGGGCAGAAATGCATTCCACGCTGTCAGCGGGCGGCTCGGGCAGTTCGAGGCTTACAAGCGACCGGGTAGAGGCCACCGAGGACACCTGCATTGCCGTCGTCGAAGGAGTTTTGCACACCATGGCGGCCTCGATGATCCGTGTGCCCTGGCGAGTCCGATTGCTGTGGATGCGTTTTTGGATGTTCTTCTCCGGACGTAGATCGCTGGGGCGGCTGGCTGCTTCTCTCGCTGCATGGGCTTGCCCGCCGTACTATGGTCGGATGACCCTTGCAGGGATGACGCCGCGCGGATTCATCTCGCCGAGCGCCACGATTTACCACGAAAAACTCAAACTGGGCCGCCATGTGGTGCTCGATGACGGCGTGTTGATCTACCAAGATACGGACGGCGGCGAAGTCGAGCTCGGCGATGGCGTCCATCTGTGGCGCCACACGGTCATTCAGACCGGTCAGGGAGGGCGAGTGAAGATTGGCAGCCGCACCAGTTTCCAAAGACACTGCCAGCTTTCCGCCTACCTGGCTGCCATCGAATTTGGCGAGCGCTGCCAGATTGCACCCTTCTGTTGTTTCTTTCCGTATGACCACGGGGTGCAGCCGGGCAGACCCATCTTCGGTCAGCCACTGGAATCAAAAGGACCCATCGTCATCGGGAATGACGTTTGGTTGGGCACCGGAGTCATTGTTCTCTCGAATGTGAAGATTGGCGACGGTGCGGTCATCGCTGCCGGTTCAGTGGTGACCATGGATATTCCCGCCGGCGCTATCGCCGCGGGGGTTCCGGCTCGCGTGATTCGCATGCGCAGCGAGCTGGATCGAAACGCCGCCGACCTGTCCTCGAACAAGCCCCCCCTCGAAGCCCAGTAAAGGAAACAGCGCCATTCTGCCGTGGGCTTTCTGCTGGATTACTTTTCGAGAGCTTGAGGATGGCCGTGGGGAATCGCCTGCGGTCGGGCCGGGAAGAAGCGCGCGTCTTGTTCGGCCCGCAGCCGGTCGCAGAGCCGCCCGGGTGGAATTTCCACGTCGTCGTAGCTCAGCGCTTGATCTTTTGGGATATCTCGTTTCAGCCGGCAGCCTTCGGCCAGGCCCATGGGCAGCAGCCGTTGTTGCTGCACCACGTCAGAATTTTCTGCGACCCCGTAAGTCATGTAGAAGCCGATGCCGTCCAGCACTTCACCGGCGCGCAAGTCTTTTTTGGCCACTGCGATGACGTCTACGCACGGTCCGCCCAGCGGGGCAATCGTGGCATCTCCGAACAACACCGCGCGCGCCACCGTGAACGGCACTTCGAAATGGCACAGGTGGTAGGGCGTGTAGAAGCAGTACAGCGGCCCCGGTCCGAGCTTGTAGAGATTCAAGTAGTGTTTCTGCACCGGGTTGTCGTGGGTGCCGAGAACGAACACGCCCGGGCTGGGCTCGGCTCCGACAACGTAGTCCACGATGCCCGGCCCGTTCAGCAACGCGTCCTGCGGATACAACTCCACCACTTCGCGGATGTGGGTGCCCGAAGGCACCGTGGGGCCGAACATCCCGCGGCGGGCAACGCGCATGCCCGTGGCATTGGCCACAATCGCCTGCTCGAAAGAGATTTTCGTGCCGTCGGCGAACGAGGTGACCATGTGGGGTTTTTGTCCCCATTTTTTGGCAAATTCCTGCTGGGTTGTCGGGTTGCGGTACGGGTCGTGCAGACCCTTGATGTTGCCGCAGAGCACCGGCCGCACGCCGATGCCCTTCACGAAACGGTAGAGATTCAGGATGACGCCGGGCTGGTCGCCATCGGCGTTCGTCAGTACCACGCCGGCCCGGTCAGCATACACTTTCAGGATTGGCCCGAGGGTGCCGTCGAGCTCTGCGTTCATCAGCACCACGTGCTTGCCGAATTCGATTGCCCGCAGCACGACACCGGCAGCAAACTCGATGGAGCCGGTCACTTCGATGACGGCGTCGATGCCACCGGCTTCGGCTAGCAACAGGGCGTTGTCCGTGATGGCACAACGGCCGCGGGCGATGGCCTGCTCCAGTTGCGGCACACTGTCCACCGCAACCACGTCTTCGATTCCCGCTTCGCTGTAGGCACGGCGCGCCTCTTCGATGCGCCGGTTCGAGATGGCTACTAGGCGCATCCCGCGCACCACGTTCGCCATCTGCAGGGCAATCCCGCGCGCCATAAAGCCCGCGCCCACCATTGCGACGCGGACCGGGTTTCCCTGCTGCTCACGTTTTTCGAGGGCTCGATCCACCAGGATCACGGAACCATCCTCGGTCAGTTTTCTCACACTGGCGGTTTGCTGCGGAACTTGAGCATACCGATGGTATAGCCCATCTGCCAGCCGAAAGACCAGAACCAGTGGCAACGTCCGGTTCGAGTGCGCCAGTCCGGTATGCGAAGCAACAGTTGCAACCACCGCTCGACATACACGCGCCAGCGCCAGCGGTCCCGGTACCCTTTCGGACGGTAGCGTTTGTAGAGCCGAACGTTGTACTTCGCGTAGTTTCTTCCCTGCCGATACAAGCCCAGGGCGGTATCCCGGTAGCGGTAGTGCACCACGGCATCCGGGACCGACACCAGGGTGGCGCCGGCCAGTTGTGCACGGATGCAGAAATCTGCGTCCTCCAAGTAGGCGATGCTTTCGTCGAATCCCCCGATGCGTTCGTGCAGGGCGCGGCGCACCCCGAGGGTTGCACCTGCTGCGTGAGGTAGATGAGGAGGATACCAGAGTGGTACCTGTGCCCCGTCGGGCTGCGGGTTGGCGTGCACGAGCCGCAGCCAGGGAGGGTTCAGCTTGTCAATATCCATCCGGCACGCGACCAGTTCGTGCGTTTCGAGTGCGCGGGTCATCGCCGGCAGCCAGTTGTCACCGACTTCGTCGTCCGCGTCGCAGTGCAGCAACACGTCACCACGGGCGGCGGCGACACCCACATTTCTGGCAAAGCCCGGCGAGCGACGCTGGTACGCTTCCACAAGGCGAAGGTTGGGCAGGCGATTGCGGAATTGCTCGACGATGTCCCGCGAACGATCGGTGCTGCCATTGTCCGCGACGATGACTTCCCATTCCTCGTCGCAGCGCTGGCGCGCCAGCGCGGCGAGCTGCTGGCCAATGGTGCGCTCGGCGTTCCGGCAGGGGATGATCACACTGATGCGCATGTTCGTCTGGCTTCACATCGTCATCGCGGCGAGCGGCAGGCACTGCGGGCGAGCGAATACGCGTTCCGGTTTCGGGCCACCGGGTCGCTCGAATCTCGAATCAGGGCAACGGAACTTTTCTGCCCTTGGGTTCGCTGGGCCGCGCTATTCATGGCTTCTCCGGGGCATAGTCAGGCCAGCTCTGGTCTTTCGTTGAAATGATCCGCTTTTCGACGGCGGGCCAGGCGATCCCGAACCGCGGGTCGTTCCAGCGCACGCCGCGCTCGGCCTGCGGGTGATAAAACTCCGAAACGTGGTAGAAGACTTCCGTATCGTCCTCCAGGGTCTGGAACCCGTGGGCAAACCCCCTAGGCACATAGAGCATCTGCCGGTTCGCCGCGGTCAGTTCTACCCCGACCCACTGCAGGTAGGTCGGGGAGTCTGGACGGAGATCGATGATAACGTCGAAGATGCTGCCGCGAATACAGCGCACCAGCTTGACTTCTTCGTGCGGAGGCGCTTGATAGTGCATTCCGCGCAGGGTGCCTTTGTACCGATTGTAGGAAAGATTGCTCTGCACGATGCGGGTTTCCAGGCCGTGCTCGGCAAATTCCTTCTGGCACCAGGCGCGCGCGAAAAAGCCGCGTTCGTCTTCGCGCGGCTCGAGGTCGATTCGGTAGGCGCCTGCAAGTTTTAGTTGGTGGAAGATCAAGGAATCGCTCCTGCTGCTGAAGCCACTCGTTCCCAGTGCGACTGGATGGAGAATCAACTCCCCGGACGCTTCAAGAAAATCGATCCACTAGCTGCGCACCGGAACCGGCGCGTTGACGGACGTTGCTGCTTCCCTACGGTGTGCTCGGGCACGGTTGGTCCACTCCAGTTGTTCGTTCAGCAGGCCCTGTCGGCGCAGCTCTTCCAGAACTTTCAACCGCATGAAAGCAGAGTTGCGGAAATCCGGGTCCCGGAAGCGCATAGCTTCCAGACCCTGTCGCAGCTCTTGCACCGTCGTTTCCAGGTCCATTTGAGGCTGATGGTCGGGGGCAAGTCGCCGGAAAAGGCTGAAGTCTACGCGATAGGAACGCTTGTCCGGCTGCGCATCGGGATGCATCGAAATTTGGACGCCGGGAATCACGCGGGCGACCGCCTCCGCCAGTTCCCGAATTTGATAGTTCCATTCATCCGAGCCGGCATTGACCACCAGGTAGTCTTCGCCGGTGGTCCGGTCGAGCGCCCAGTCGAGTGCCCGGGCCATATCCTTCACATTGATCAGAGGGCGCCAAGGTGTGCCATCGCTGAGGATGGTGATGCGGTTCGTGGCCACGGCGCTGGCCACAAAGTCATTCAGCACCAGGTCCAGACGCAGCCGCTCGCTCATCCCGCAAGCCGTGGCGAACCGAAGACAGGTGACGCGGAACCTGCTATCGGCCAGCGGCGCTAGGTCGCGCTCGGCAGCAACTTTCGATTGGGCATACGCCGTCAACGGATTCAGCGACGACGACTCCGTGCGCGCACCCTCCTCCGCGAATCCGTACACGCTGCAACTGGAAGCAAACACAAACGACCGCACACCCGCCTGCTTGGCCAGTGTCGCCAGGCGTACGGTTGCGCGATGGTTCACCTCCTGGGTCAATTCCTCAAACGCCTTGCCCATCGGGTCGTTGGAGATGGCCGCCAGATGGATGATCCCGTCCACACCCTCGAGAATTTTTTCCGGAACACTGCGCACATCGGCAAAGTACTGGAGGTCGGTGCGACACTCCGGGAGGATGGCGGCTCGAGTCAGGCAGTGGCTGAAGTAGCCCATGTCATAGCCGATCAGCGTAGCCTGGGGCCGCGACTCGCGCAGGTGCCGCAGGACCCAGGGCCCCACGTATCCCATGTTGCCGGTGATCAGAATAGTTTTCATGTCACTCACCAACCTGCGCGCTCTCGCCGCTACCAGATTTTCCAGGGTGCGTTGCCGGATTCCCAAAGCTTCTCGAGTACCATTTTGTCCCGCAGTGTGTCCATCGGCTGCCAGAACCCGCGGTGGCGATAGGCGGCAAGCTGTCCCTGTTTCGCCAGGGTTTCCAAGGGCTCGCGCTCCCAGACTGTGGAATCGTCAGCGATGTAATCCATCACCTGCGGCTCGAGCACAAAAAATCCACCGTTGATCCAGCCGCCTTCCCCATCTGGTTTCTCGTGGAACGTGCTGACCTTGTTTTCTTCCCGGCCTAGGCTGATGGCCCCGAAGCGTCCCGGGGGTTGTACGGCGGTCATGGTGGCCAGTGTTTTCTGGGCGCGGTGAAACGCAATCAACTCGGTCAAATTGATGTCGGCGACACCGTCGCCGTAGGTCATACAGAACGTTTCGTTGCCCAGGTAGCGCGCCACGCGCTTCAGTCGACCGCCAGTCATGGTGTTGTCGCCGGTATCCACCAGAGTGACCCGCCAGGGCTCCACGCCGTTCATATGGACTTCCTGACGGTGCTGGCGGAGATCGAACGTCACATCGGACATGCGCAGCGCATAGTTGGCAAAGAATTCTTTGATCAGGTGGCCCTTGTATCCGAGACAGATCACGAAATCATTGATCCCATGCGCCGAATAGATCTTCATGATGTGCCAGAGAATCGGACGGCCACCGATCTCCACCATCGGCTTTGGACGCACCGCACTTTCCTCGCTGATGCGCGTTCCGTATCCGCCCGCCAGAATGACCGCCTTCATGGCTGCTGCTCCTCGAATTTCGTTTACCGGGGCAGCTTCATCCCCTCATGGGCGATGTCACTGCACCCGCTGACCGGCCGGGGCTTCTGCTTCCTGAGGTTCCCCCAGATATTCTACCTGCCAGTCGAGCATGGGGCGCAGCACACCGGGCATGTTCCCGCCGTAGTCGCCACGCGCAGAACTTCCATCGGGAGCATCCACGATTTGAAAGGCGACTAGATATTTCTCATGACAGTGGCAGATGTACGGAGATTCTGTAATCAGTGCGCCACCGCAGAGAATCGTGCCCTCGGCAAAGAAATTTCCAGGGATGTGAACGCGGCTGTAGTACCGTCCCGCCGGGCGTGGTTTCCGGCGCCAGCGCGGGTCGCGCTCAATTGTTACAAAGAGCGTAACCCCCTCTTCATTTTCGAAGCCGAGCAACGGATAGACAACGGTCCCGGACTGCAGAACATCGAATTCCACCTCGAGGTAAAACGGTCGCCGAATGTCCAGGGCACTGGCCAGTTCGCCGTGCTCGTCTTTGACCCGCACGGCGCGCAAGCGAACTTTTTCGTTCCCGGGTGCTTGGTTTATGTCTGGCCACTCCCGCAGGCAGGTCAGGCCCAATCCGGAGTGGAGATAATTGCTGACCACCTGGCGCGCGGGACCGTCTTCGTACACCTTCCCTTCGTGAAGCAGGATGGCACGATCACACAACCGCGTGACCGCCTGCATGTTGTGTGAGACAAAGATAACTGTGCGGCCTTCCTGACCGACTTCCTGCATGCGGTTCATGCATTTGCGCTGGAAGCCTGCATCTCCCACTGCCAGGACTTCATCCACCAGCAGAATTTCTGGCTCCAGGTGTGCCGCCACGGAAAACGCCAGCCGCAGGTACATCCCGCTGGAGTAATGTTTCACCGGCGTGTCAATGAACTTTTCGACTTCGGCAAATTCGACGATCTGGTCGAATTTTCTGCGGATCTCGCTTTTTTGCATCCCGAGGATCGCTCCATTCAAGAAAATATTTTCGCGACCCGTCAACTCGGGGTGAAACCCTGTGCCCACCTCCAGCAGCGAGCCCACGCGGCCATAGACGCACCCGATGCCGGTTGTGGGCTCGGTGATGCGCGAGAGAATCTTCAGCAGTGTGCTTTTTCCGGCTCCGTTGCGTCCGATCAGGCCGACGACTTCACCGTGCTTGATCTCCAGCGAAACATCCTTCAGCGCCCAGAACCGCGCTCGCAGATCTGCGGCTCCGGCCGCCGTCCCGCGGAACATCTGGCGCATCCGGCGCGCCGGAGCGGTGCACGCCTCGATGATCGTTTCCCGCAGCGTGCGGTAGGGCGCTTTCACATGCCCGATGTGGTACATCTTGCCCAGATTTTCCAGTTGGATCGCCAGATTGCCCATGGTTCACCTAGACTAGGTCCGCAAAAACTTTCTCCACGCGCCGGAAATAGTACATACCGCCCACCAGCAGCAGGAATGCTGCCAGCATAGAAACAGCCAGAACAGCCAGTTCGGGACGCGGTGTACCCAAAACCGCCCAGCGAAAACCCTCCACAACTCCCACCATCGGATTCAAACCATAGAGCGCACGCAACTGCTCCGGCACCATCGTCGAGGGATACACGATGGGAGAGCCGAACATCCAGAGCTGGGTGATGAACGGAATCGTGTACCGCACGTCGCGAAACATCACGTTCATCGCAGACATCCAGTACGTCACGCCGAGACACGTCACCAGAGCCAGAAGGATAAACACCGGGGCCCAGATCAGGTTCACCGAAGGGACTTGCTGCTGCCAGAACATCATCCCGATCAGCAGCAGAAACGCCAGCAGAAAGTCCACCAATCCGGAAAGGACGGTCGCCGTGGGCAGCACCAGGCGCGGGAAGTACACCTTCTTGACCAGCTCCGGGTTGGTGATCAGGCTGTTGGCCCCCTGCGACAGGCCATTGGCAAAAAACATCCACAGCACCAGGCCAGCATAACTGAACAGGGAGTAGGGCACGCCGCCGGACGGGATCTTGGCCAGCCGTCCAAAAAAAATGGTGAAGATCACCATGGCCAGCAACGGCTGCAGGATGGCCCATGCGGCACCCAGCACGGTTTGCTTGTACCGCACCAGGATGTCCCGCCAGGTAAGGAAATAGAGCAATTCGCGGTATTCCCATACTTCTGCTAGCTTCAGGGCAGACCAACCCTTTGAAGGCCGCAACAAGGTCATGCGGCGAAGGGAAGTTCTTTCAGGCTGGAGGCTTTCTGCTGCAGCGGCAGAAGAAAGCTCCCGGCCCATCGCTGTTTGGGCCATTTGCCCCGGTCTCCGGGAAAGTTCCATGTTCCCTCAGTCGTCAGGAAAGCATCTTTCGGCAACTACCAAAGCTCCGCAAGTTGGCTGCCAGAAAAGAAAACTGGCCCCTGTTCCATCTCATTGAAAAATAATGACTTGCTTTTCATGGTCACTTCGAAGATTTCATTTCGAATGGTTTTTCTTTCAGAGATGGTGGAAATTTATTTCCCTTTCGAAGAATCCAATTTCCACTGTATTGGGGTGCGTGGTGGCACGAAAAGGCAAACAGAATTGTAACTCTACTGCGGGCAGTCGCCTAAAACGGTGATTATAGGACACATACATGGAGTTGTTCCTCTTTGCGAGGGCATTCATTTTTCCTCTGCGCCTCTAATTGTGGTGCAGGTTTGGCTTTAGGTGGCAAGTAAGTTGCACACTGTAGTGAGGACAGGGTCTTTTGCGCGCATCTATGTGTGGTGTGCGGTTTGTTTTCGTAGATGAGTGAAGGACATTGTGGTTTTAAGTTGAGCTTACGGCGAGGGAAGCAATGAACCAGGCAGCAGGTCCGCTGGTCAGCGTGGTGACGCCGTTTTACAACGCCGAACGGTTCCTGGCCGAGTGTATCGAGAGCGTTCTGGAGCAGAACTACAGCAATTTTGAGTACATCCTGGTGAACAATTGCAGCACAGATCGTTCTGCCGCAATTGCCCGTCGCTACACGGAACGGGATCGCAGGCTCCGATTGATAGAAAACACAGAGTTCCTTCCGGCGATCGCGAACTGGAATCATGCGCTGCGACAAATCTCTCCACACAGCAAGTACGTGAAGATCATCTTCGCGGATGATTGTCTGTTCCCGGATTGTCTGCAGCAGATGGTAGAAGTCGCCGAAGCTCATCCGGAAGTCGGATTGGTGGGTGCGTATCGGTTGGCCGGAACGGTTGTGAACAATGACGGGTTGCCCTTCCCGAGCCACTTCCTTCCCGGACGAAAAATTGTCCGCGAGACTCTGCTGGGCGGGCCGTATGTGTTCGGTTCCCCTTCGTCTGTGCTCATGCGTGCTGATCTGGTGCGCAGCCGGGATCCTTTCTTCCAAAACCTGCCGGGCCTGACCGACATGGAGTCATTCTACTACCTGCTGCGGCACAGCGATTTCGCGTTTGTGCATCAGGTACTGACGCGCGAGCGTCCGCGTCCGGATTCGCTGACCTCTTCACTTGCGTTTCGCGGCACAAACTTTCCCGAAATGCTGCAGATTCTGCGAGCACACGGACCCTTCTTTCTGACGCCCGTCGAGCTGGCCGAATGTGAAAGGAACTGGACCCGTGCCTATTACTCCTATCTCGGGCAGAACCTGTTTTATTTTCGGGATCGTTCCTTCTGGAACTACCATCGGTCGCAGCTCAACGCATTGGGCCAGAGATTGAGCTACTCTCAGCTAGGGTGGGCCGCGCTGCGGGAGCTGGCGCGCGTGTTACTTCTTCCATTGGTTCGTCCACTAGTGACCTTTGTCAAGGCAGTACGCTTTACTTTCCGTTTGCGACGAAAGCCCGCTGCAGGGAGTCGGCCAGTGCCGCTGCCGAGCGAAAGTCCGCGAGGATAACAGCCTTCTTTAATTTTTATGCAGGCAACGAGTGCAGAGCCGAGGATGGCAACTTCAGCGCAGCTCGAAATTATCCGCGTGGAACAACCCGGCGTCGCACACGCCTGGGAGGAATTTGTTCAGCGCGAAGCGTCCGCCACCAGCTACCATCGCTGGGGTTGGAAACAGGTGATGGAGCGAGCCTTCGGTTGGCCGACCTTTTATCTGCTGGCACGCCAGGGAGATCAGGTGACCGGAGTTCTTCCGCTCGTCTGGCAAAAGAGCCTGCTCTTCGGAAGTTTCCTGACCTCACTCCCGTTTCTGAACGGAGGCGGGATTGTTGCGCGCGACCCTGCTGTGGCACGCTCGCTGCTGCAGGCAGCCATCCGCCTGGCGGACGAGCTCGGCGTTCAGCATCTCGAACTGCGCCAGCGTACCCAGCCGGACTGGGACCTGCCCACGCGAACCCACAAGGTGGCTTTGCTCTGTGAGCTGGAACCCGACGCAGACCGGCGGTTCGCCTCGCTGCCCCACAAGGTGCGGACCGACATTCGCAAATCCATGTCCTATGGACTCACGGCTGAATTCGGCGGCCGGGAGCTGCTGGAAGCGTTCTATGGCGTGTTCAGCCGGAACATGCGCGACCTGGGCACACCGGTTTACAGCCGCAGCTTCTTCGAACAGATTCTGGCAGCCTTTCCGCAAGAAAGCTTCATCTGCGTGGTCCGGCACAATGGCGCGCCCATCGCCGGCTCCTTTCTCACGGCCTTCCGGGACACCGTGGAGGCCGGCTGGAGCGCTTCCCTCTACGCCTACTTGCACATGAAGCCGAACATGTTCCTGTACTGGAGCATTCTGGCGGAGATGGGCCGTCGCGGCTATCGCTGGTTCGATTTCGGCCGCTCGACGGTCGGCTCTGGTACCTATCGGTTCAAAAAGCAGTGGGGAACGATGGAACAGCCGCTTTATTGGTCGTACTGGACACGCGCGGGAGAACCGCTGCCCGCACTCAGCCCGGAAAATCCCCGTTACCGGCTGGCAATTCGCCTGTGGCAGAAATTGCCGCTGGCGGTCACGAACTGCCTCGGGCCCCGCATCGTTCGCTGCTTGCCTTGAGCAAACGGACGGGGCTGGTCCATCGCAGCCTGCTCTGTAGGTTTCCGGTGGCTAGCGCAGGGATGGCAACAACGTGTTCGGCAGGCTTGCCCGCTGGAGGCGATTTCAGTATCTTGGCATGGGGTGAGTGCCAAGTCCAAATCGCGTCGCTTTTCTGTCTGCGCCATCTATTCCCATCCGCTGCTCTGGGAAGAAATTCAGCAGTTGCTGGCGCAAGACGGCGTCCAGGTGCGTGGCGTGCGCCTGCAAGCCTTGCAGGGCGAGCTGCGCCGGCTTTCGTTACCGCGCGCGAAAGTGTATGTTCTCGAAGGCAGCGGGCCGCACCAGCTCACCTCCACGCTGCTGGGTGAGATCCTGGGGAAAAATCCGAAAGCCCGCGTGGTGGTGCTGGCCGAAAAGCTGAGCGATGCGAACACGTTTCCGTTCCTGCGTCAGGGCGCGAAAGGATTGCTCACCTATCGCGACTTGCGTGAGCAGCTCAGTCGGGCCCTGCGAGCCGTCGCGGACGGCGGCTACTGGGTTCCGCGGAGCCTGCTCTCCCGTTTCGTCGAGGGCATACTGAACAGCGCCAGTGGCCGCGGCCGAACCCTGGCCCCGGGCAACCTCAGCCAGCGGGAGCAGCAGGTGCTCGATTGCCTGCTGGAAAATCTGGCCAACAAGGAAATTGCTGCCAAACTGTTCATCTCCGAGCGAACGGTGAAGTTTCACGTATCCAATCTGTTGGCCAAATTCGGCGTGCGGCGTCGTGCGGATTTGATCCTCCTCTGCTATCAGCAGCGTTCGCTGCCATAGTTTTTCCTGGGTCGGTGAGTGCGCTGAGTTTCTCCTGACGGTGGACAGTACGGGTAACATGAACGCGCCTCGCCAGCCTCTTCGACTTCCCCTGAAGCGAACTCTGGTTTGCTTCGCCGTTCTGGCCGTCCTGCTCGCTACGTTGTCGCCATTTTCCTTTCAGCCCTACGATCCTTTGCTTGCGGCCCGACAATTCGAGACCCGCTTTACGATGGGGGGCTGGGATTGGTTGGGTCTGCCCGTCAATGTGCTGCTGTTTCTGCCTTTTGGCTTCGGCGCCTGGGCAGGGCTGCGGGACAGATTTCGCCTCCCGGTTCGCCTGGTCGCGGTGGGCGTTCTGGGTGGTGGCCTCTCCGCAATGTGCGAACTGCTGCAGCTTTTCCTCCCCGGGCGGTTGACGTCTTTTATGGACCTGACAGCGAACACAACTGGCGCCATACTCGGAGCGCTTTGCGCCTGGTGGTGGCAGCAGCCTGTGCTCGGCTGGCTCGAGGCGCGCGCACGGTGTCTGGTTCGCGTCCTGGTGCCCGCAAGGCTTTTGCAGCTCTGCCTTGCCTATCTGCTCGTGGTAAATGCGGCTTTGATATTGTTGTATCCGTGGAGCGGCCGCAGCACCTGGACCTGGGACACAAGCTATCCGCTCATACTCGGCAATGAAGCCGACGGCAGCCGCGCCTGGAACGGACGCATCTGGCGCGTCGAATTCGCTGACCGCGCGATCGCCCCGGAACATGTCGAGCAGGTCGTTCGCCAGGGCTTGGCAGCGGCCGCCGGCCCCGCCTTTGTCGGCTCCTATGTTTTCTCCCCGGAAATGTCCCTGGGGCAGAACGCCGGGGTGTTGCCTCCACTGCACTGGCGAGGCCCGGCCTCACCGAAGGCATCCGAGGGCGCTGTCCTCTTATCTCGAGAAGGTTGGTTGCAAACGGCGGGGCCGGCGACCGCTCTCACTGAACGAATTCGGCGGTCGAATCAATTCACACTGGCAGTGCTCTGCGAGCCGGCCCGGCTCGACCAGTTCGGCCCTGCCCGCATCGTCAGCTTGTCGCTCGACCCCCGGAAACGGAACTTCACTCTGGGCCAGTTCGGCAGCCACGTTGCAGTTCGCGTACGCGCACCCCGCACCGGTCAGGACGCCACCGATCCCGAACTGCACCTTCACGAGGTATTCGCAACATCCCAGCCAGTGCATCTGCTGGTAACATTTGATGGCGCCCGCGTACGCGCCTGGATCAATGGTATTCCCTCCGATGCCGAGATAGATCTGCGGACACGCCCCGGTCCTGCATTGCTCAGTCGTATCTTCTTTTTTTCTCCCTATCGAATCCGGGAATGGGAGGCTTGGGCTGCAGTGCTTTTGTTTGTACCGACGGGTCTGCTGCTGGGCATGGCGAGTGCAAGTTGGAGCGGGGGCCGGCGCGTGGTGGCCATCGGCATGGGTGTGCTGGTGCCGGCGCTCACGGTGGAAGCCCTGACCACATGGCTGCTCGAACATCCGCTGCTGGCGGTTCGCGTATTGCTCGGTGCTGTGTTGACTGTTGCTGGTGCGGTCGCTGGCCTTGTGCTCGCGGGGGACCTGGTGCGGCTGCGGAGCAGTGAACCGGAACTGGCACGCGTCCCTCATGATGCCCGGCAGGTTTGCTGAGTCGAACGATGCCTGTGGAACATTCGAATCATGCCTGCACAAAGCCGAGTGGTGCGCCCGGCACCACCGTCCGACGCTGGCTGCGAAGGCTGCTCCCGCAATGGTTGCAGCGCGTTTTCCGTATCAGTCGTGATCTGGGATTTCGCGCGGGAGCCATACATCTTCGCCAGCAACTGGCACGGGCCTGTGGCCGTTACCGTCGCCGTGGGGCACATGCCGTTCAACCAGTGCGCAGTCTGATTTTCATCTGTCACGGCAACATCATTCGCAGTCCGTTTGCTGCCGCCCTGTTAAGAAAACTTCTTTCTGGCGGCGACGTGGAGATTCGTGTTTCCTCCGCAGGGTTGCGGGCCAACCCGACACAAGGCGCTGACCCACGTGTCCGCGCGCTGGCGCCACGCTTGGGCATCAGCCTGGAAGAGCACCGAGCCACACCCCTGACGGCAGCCATGGTGGAAGAAAACGATCTGCTGCTGGTCATGGACTACCGCAACGAAGCCGAGTTGCTGACCCGTTTCCCGCGGGCGCGAGGAAAGGTGTGGCTGTTGCGAGAATACCTCTGGCGCCGCGGAAAGGAACTGGAGATTCCCGACCCCTATCTGGGCGACGAGGCCGAGGTACGGCGCGTCTGCGAAGAACTGCATCGCTGCGTTGTGGAGTTGACCCGGCGACTCTACCCGGATGGTGTGTGAGTTTCGTGATGTTTCCGTCTTTCCATTCGCCTTCTCCAGAACTGCGGTGCAATCTGGCGAAGCTCGAAGTGCAGTTCGTCCGGCGTGGCGTACCAGTTGTTCAGAGGCAGCCGCTGCAGCCGGTAGGGATCATCGCCGAGCTGGACAAATCCTCCATGACAGGAACAGCAGCAGCGATAACCGGCTTTGCGGACCAGCGCGCGGTTTTCTTCCGTGATGTTCCCGGGCTGGCCGAATGGATAGGCAAACAGCGAAACTTGCGCACCCAGTTTGTCCTCGAGCTCTGCTTTGGAAGCGGTCAGCTCTACCCAGGCTTCCGCAGCAGAAACCCGGCCGAGGTCAGCATGATGGACCGTGTGTGAACCGATTTCAAAGCCCTGCCGGTGCAGTTCGCGCACGTGGCCCCACTCCATCCACGAGACGCGTCCGCGTAGATGTTCGTCCCAGAACATCACCCGCCCGGTACCCATCAGACCGGTCGCGACAAAGAACGTTGCCGGCATTCCATACTCGGCCAGGATGGGCGCGGCAAATTCGAAGTTGTCGCGGTAGCCGTCGTCGAACGTGATCGTCACGGCGCGCCGCGGCCAGAGCTGGTGCTTCTGAAGGCAATCGAGCAGCTCAGTCAACGAAAGCACGGAATAGTGCTCGTGCAGCAGGCGAAGCATCCAGCGGAATCGTGCGGTGCTGACGGTCAGCGCGTCTTCAGGAATCTGGTCGGTGACGCGATGGAAGGTCAGAATCGCTGCGGGCAGGCGGTTCTGCGCCGCCCGCACACAGTCGCGCAACCACTCCGCACCCGAATAGCAGACGCCGCGAAGAATCGCCGCCTTGGCCAGCCGCTTGAAGTCCATCTTGTGTGTGCCTCGTGCGCCGCCGCCGCCGCTCAGCCGTCGCTCCATTCTTTGCGGTACGGACGGAAGCGCCGATAGGTGCGCCGGAAAAATTCCCAGGCCGAATTCGGAATGTGCGCCCGCAGCCATTCCTTTCCGCGTGCAGTGGAGTCCGCCAGATTCAGGTACACCGCACCACGCGAGCGGCTTCGTGCCGCCCGCAGATGGACATACTTCTGCTCGCGTGCTCCCCAGCGCAGCTTGTATTCGTCCCCGCCGCCTAAGAAATCGTAGAAGCGCATGCGACGCTCGATGGAATCTCGGATGACATAAGCCCTCAGGAAATTGCCGGGAGAAAGTGCCGCGCACTCTGGGTCGTAGCCGATCATTAAATTCACCTGCGTGTCGGCGTAGCGGAAATCGAGCTCTGCGGCGATGGTGCGGTCATCCGCGTCCAGCAGCCAGAAATCCAGCCATCCCCGCTCCAGCATGCGCGGAGCAAACCGGTAGTAGAAATCACGCCGCTGGGGGACCGAGAAGCTTCCGGACTGCCCGCGCGCCTGCCAGAGCTGGGAATTTAATCGGAACAACTGGTTGAGTGCCTCGGGCAGTTGCTCCGCACGATCGCAACGCCAGATGCGAACTTTGTGAGCGGACTCCAGTCTGCGGCGTTGCTTTTTCAGGCTCATTCGCATGTTGCTCGAAAGCGAGGCCCAGTACGCCTCCCAACTTTCAGGCAGTAGAATCCTTCTGTGGGGCGCGTAGCTCATCTGACAAATCCAACCCCGCCGGGAAAATTCTTGTTGCAGAGCAGGGATCATGACCGATTCTTCTACCAACGCATTCAGCTCCACCAGATCCCAGCACGAGCGGTGCTCTTCCAACCCATCCAGGAACGCTGCGGCTGCCTCCTCCACATGGTTCGGGTCTGCGATGAGATTCAGGCTGTCGGAGTCGAATGAACCGTCTCCGACGAGGCGCAAAACGTTCAGGGTGAAGCCGGGCAGCACCCTACGCTGGACGATCTGCAGCGGCGCAATCAGGAACGGTTCTCCATCATTTCTCCGGGCCACGAGGATCAGCAGGTTCGAGCCGTCTGTGTAGGCTTCGCTCCAGGACACGAGCCATTCCCGAGTAAGAAAAACAGAGGGATCAGTGCATTGGGCGACAAACTGATCCCACCGTTCCCCGAGCTTGCCCAACTCGTCCCAGGACCGGAATGTTTCTAGGCCTCTTGTGCGCATGACACTAGCTTGCTCAGCAACTGCCCCCGGCTAATGGTCATCGTGCGTCGGACTTGTTTTACATTTGCAGCAATTGTTTCGCCAGAAGTATCTCGAACCGCCTCGGCTTCGCAAGTGTTTGTTCGATGAAGCTTTAGCTGGTTTTCGGCGATGCCGACCGAACCCTCTTTTGCAGTAGTCATCCCCCGTCGTACCCTTGGACGAAACCGCACGGCTTATCCCAACTGCACGCCCCTTTTCTGTTCTGCTAGTTTCACCGCAATCCCTTAGCAGCCAGCCAATTTAGCCCTACTGACCCAGACCTGCGGTTCGCGCCCGAAGGGCATGACCGGAGAAATGTTTGGGAAAATAGTGGAAATCTGTTTCTCTTCCTTCTGCGACCTGTTCGGGTGCCTTTGCTAATTTATTGGATTTGTTGATTTTGTATTTTCTCCAATTCGTTTGCCAGAGCCTTTCATTTGGAGTGAGAGTTGCATTCAACGCAGCGGCAACCGGAAACACACATGTGCGGCATTGTAGGATACGTTGGACCGCGGCCCCTGGTGCCGGTGCTGCTCGAAGGGCTCAAGCGGCTGGAGTACCGAGGCTATGACTCGGCCGGTGTGGCAGTGGGTGGCAACGGCAATGGGCTGAGTCTGCGTCGGGTTACGGGCAAATTAGCTAATCTCGAACGTGCCCTGTGCGCTTCGCCGCTGCACGGTACCTACGGTTTGGGCCACACGCGCTGGGCTACTCATGGTCCGCCCAGTGAACGGAATGCCCACCCGCATACAGATTGTTCCGGACGAGTGGCGCTGGTGCACAACGGAATCATCGAAAATTACGCCGAGTTGAAGGAGCGCCTGCTCGCCGCCGGGCACCGCCTGCAGAGCGAAACCGACAGCGAAGTCGTCGCGCACCTGATTGAATCGCATCTGGGCGACGACCTGGCCACTGCGGTGCGGACGGTCGTGGGACAGTTGCGCGGCTCCTTCGCGCTGGCGGTAATTTCCCGCAGTGACCCCGAAACTATCGTCGCTGCCCGGTGGGGTGCGCCGGTGGTGCTCGGCCTCGGTGAGCAGGAGTATTTTGTCGCCTCGGATGTGCTGCCCATTCTGCCCTACACACGCAAGGTCATCTATCTGGCCGATGGCGAAGTGGCGGTGCTTCGTCCGACGGGGATTTCCATCACCGATTTCAGCGGCACGCCACGCCAGCCGCAGCCGCAGACGGTCACCTGGGATGCCGCGCACGCAGAAAAGAACGGTTTCCGGCATTTCATGCTCAAGGAAATCTACGAGCAGCCGATCGCCATTCGCGAAACGCTCCGCGGCCGCGTGGACTGGCAGCAACAACGGGTCGCCCTCGCCGAACTGGACGTGCTGCTCGACCGGATGAATCGCCTGCAGCGGATTCACCTGGTGGCGTGTGGCACTTCCCTTCACGCCGCGATGGTGGGCAAGTGGATGATGGAAGCGCTCGCGCGGATTCCGGTGGAAGTGGACTACGGTTCGGAATACCGTTATCGAAATCCGGTGCTGGACGCGCAAACCCTCACCGTGCTGATCAGCCAGTCCGGGGAAACGGCCGATACACTGGCCGCCGCTCGCGAAGCGCGCGGCCAGGGTGCGGCAACGCTGGCGATCACCAATGTGCCCGGCAGCACGCTGGCGCGCGAAAGCGATGCGGCGCTGCTCACGCGGGCGGGCCCGGAGATCGGCGTTGCCGCGACAAAAACGTTTTCGGCGCAGCTCGTCGCTTTGCTCCTGCTCGCGCTGGAGCTGGCACAGCGCCGCACCTGCTTGTCGGAAGCGCAGGCCCGTGCGCTCTTTTCTTCCCTGGCGTCGCTTCCCGCGCAAATCGAACGGGTCCTGGAACGCGACGCAGCTGTCGAAGCGCTCGCCCGGCGCTTCTACCGCGTTCAGGATTGCCTCTATCTGGGCCGCGGCATTCATTTCCCGATCGCTCTCGAGGGCGCACTGAAGCTGAAGGAAATTTCCTATATCCATGCCGAAGGCTACCCGGCCGGCGAAATGAAGCACGGACCGAATGCCCTGATTGACGATCAGCTCCCGGTCGTCTTCCTGGCCACCCGGGAGCCCGGCAATGCGGCCAGCGAACTGCTCTATCAGAAAACCTTGAGCAATATGGAAGAAGTCCGCGCGCGCCAGGGGCGTGTGATTGCGGTGGTGAACGAAGGCGACCGGGAGGCCCGCAGTCGCGCCGAGGCGGTTCTGGAAATTCCCCGGGCCAGCGAGTTCGTGCTCCCGTTGCTGGAAGTGGTGCCGCTGCAACTGCTCGCCTACCACATCGCTGTGCTGCGTGGTTGTGATGTGGATCAGCCGCGAAATTTGGCGAAATCGGTCACGGTCGAGTAGGCCGGTCGCTCAGGAGGGTTTTCCCGAAGAAGGCAGATTTGCGCGACCGCACTCGGAAACACAGCCGAAGAAGTGAGCTCCGCGTGCACGTCGCTTCGGCAGGCTCCGCAGAGATTGCGAGGTCCGATGGTTGTTCCGGCTCGGGTTTCGGTTCCAGAGTCCGGCCGCGAGGGGGACCGGTGGTTCCGCGGATTGATGCAATGCGCGCGGTGTGCAGCACGTCGCTGGGAGGCGTTCCGCTGGGGCGATGTGCTGCTGCTCCGTCGCGATGGCACCGTAGAGCTGCATTGTTTCGGCTGCGGCGAGCGCCGGCCGCACCGGTTCGTGCGCATGGGCCGCTGAGCGCTCACGGGGTGCGGGCCGGAGTTTCGTACCCCTGTTCACAGGGGCCAGCCGGAGCTGACTTTCTAGACAGCACAGGCCACCGCAGAATTGTTGCAGGGTGTGCGGCGGCCGCATAAGATGAGCAGGCTGCATTCGCGCCTGCAACTTGACACGACACCCATGAAGCCACCACCAACCACCACCGAAAAGCTCCCCCGCCGGCCGGACGCGTTTGCCGAGCGCAATCTCCGCGTCGGCATTATCGGTTGCGGATATGTTGGCCTGCCGCTGGCGCTGCGCTTTGCCGAAGCCGGTCATCGCGTGACGGGCTTCGACACCGATCCGCGAAAAGTCGCCAAGCTGAACGCCGGGCAGAGTTATCTGCGCCACATCCCGGCCGAAAAAATTCAGCAGCAGCTCTCCTGCGAGCACTTTCAGGCGAGCGGAGAGTTCGCTCAGCTCCGCGAAATGGACGCCATCCTGATCTGTGTGCCCACTCCGCTCGATGAGCGCCGCGAGCCGGACCTGTGCTATGTGGAGCAGACCGCTCACGTGATCGCCCAGAATCTCCAGCGCGGGCAACTGGTCGTGCTGGAATCGACGACCTATCCGGGAACCACGGAAGAGCTTGTGCTGCCGATTCTGGAGCGCAGCGGATTGCGCTGCCCTGTTTCCTCCGCGGAGGATGTGACGACCGATTTTTATCTGGCCTTTTCTCCGGAACGGGAAGACCCCGGAAACCAGCAGTACTCGCTGGCGCAGATCCCCAAAGTCGTCGCCGGGGTGAACCCGCCCAGCCGGCTGGCGGTGGAACATCTCTACAGACAGATCGTCACCCGCGTCGTTCCCGTCAGCTCGACCCGCACGGCAGAGATGACCAAGCTGCTGGAGAACATCTTCCGCTCGGTGAATATCGCTCTGGTCAACGAACTGAAGTTGCTCTGCCAGCGCATGGGCATCAACATCTGGGAAGTCATCGAAAGCGCGGCGACCAAGCCGTTCGGCTACATGCCGTTCTATCCCGGCCCCGGCTTGGGTGGCCACTGCATTCCGGTGGACCCCTTCTACCTGTCCTGGAAAGCGCGAGAGTACGATTTCACCACGCGGTTCATCGAGCTGGCCGGCGAGATCAATGTTTCCATGCCCTACCACGTGGTCGAAACGACCGCGCAGGCGCTGAACGCGCGGCACAAAGCGATGAACGGGTCTAGGCTCCTGATCCTCGGCGTCGCGTACAAGAAAGATGTGGACGACATGCGCGAATCTCCTGCGCTGAAAATCCTGCAACTGCTCCAACAGCGCGGTGCGCAGGTCGACTACAACGACCCGTACGTGCCCGAACTCTACGCCATGCGGCACTATGACTTCTCCGGTCTGAAATCGGTTGAACTGACCGCAGAGCGGCTGGCCGGCTACGATGGCGTGCTGATTGTCACCGATCACTCCTGCTACGACTTTGCCTTCATCGTGCGACACGCCCGCCTCGTCGTGGATACACGCAACGCGACACGCAACGTCGCCGAACATCGGGAAAAAATCGTTCTGGCCTGAGGCCGGCCGTCGCCCTGGCTCCGGTGCGTTCGCAGAGTCGAGCAGCGCCGCCCTGCTGATATCTCTTTAGTTTCTTTATGATTTCATTACAATACTGCCCGCTGAGGACCCTGCAGATGTCCCCGGATGCCGTCACAGCGGCCCGACACCGGCTCGCGTCGTTGGCCATTTGGGTGGGGCTTCCGGCGCTGGCCGTTGCCTTTCGCCTGCTGCTGGCGGCCGTGCTGCCCCGCGTGCTTCATTCCGACGAGCCGATCTATCTGTTGTTGGGCGTCAACGTGCTTTCGGGGCGCGGGTATACGACCTGGCTGATACCGGATCTTCATTTTCCTCCATTCTTTCCGCTCGTGGCGGGTCTTTTCTATCGTTTGACTGGCAGCTTGGAGTGGGCCGGCAATCTAGCCTACGCGTTGTTCGGCGGACTGCTCGTCGTGCCCCTGTTCTTGCTCGCCCGGCGCGTCTACGGCACCACAACGGCCTGGATAACGGCGGTGTTTGTGATCCTGTTCCCGGCGTTGAACATCAGTGTCCTCTACTGGGGCAGCATGACCGAGCCGCTCTTTTTGTTTCTGCTCTATGCCGCCGCCGCGGTGCTTCTGGCGGGGTTGGAGGAGCAGCGAGGCCGCTGGCTGGCAGTTGCCGGAGGCCTGCTCGGCCTGGCGTATCTGACGCGGCCGGAAGGTCTCGGCTATTTTGTGGTGGGCTGCCTGCTCGTGCTGCTCTGGCCAGCGAAGGGATGGGCATTCGGCTTGCGCCTGCGCCGGCTGGCGGGTTTCGCCGCCATCTTCCTGCTCCTTGCGGCGCCCTATCTGTTCTACCTGAAAGGGCAGACCGGGAGATGGATTTTCAGCGGGAAGGGATCGCTTTCCTGGGAGCTGGGCGGGGAACTCGGGCAAACCGGCAAAGGTTACGACTGGCTGATCGCTCGCCTGGATTCCGCACAGCAGGAAGTCTATTGGTTCTCGCAGGAGCGCTTTCTGCACGCCGGCGGGATCACTCAGGCGTTGCTGAACGACCCGAAGCAGGTTCTGAAACGGCTGCTGCGCAACGTCAGCGACCTGCCGTTCATGCTGTTCGAATGGCATGTCTTCTGGTTTGGTCTGTTGCCGTTGGTCGGTCTGGGACTGTTCGGGGAAGCCTGGGACCGCGCCCGGCTGCGGCGCGAGTGTTTTCTGTTTGCCTGGCTGCTTCCGCTGGCCGGACTGCTGCTGTTTCGTCTGGTGCTGCGCTTCTATGCTCCGGTGTTTCCTTTGTTGTTGCTCTGGGCTGCACACGGCGCAGTGGTGCTCGGCACCCGCTGGCAGCAGACCGCGGTCCTTTGCGGCGCGAACGTCGCTCGGCGAGCTTGGCCCGCCAACCTGCTGCGTTACCTACCGGCAGCATCGGTGGTTTTCTATTTTCTGCTCATCTCGCTGAGCCTGGTGGCGAACCATCGCCATGAGCTTTTCCTGGGCTACAAAAAAGCGGCGGCGTGGCTGGAACAGCATTCGCCGCCGACGGCGCGCGTCATGACCCGTGAGACGGCGGTTGGTCTCTATGCAGCACGCGTGCGGGTCCCTTTTCCCAACGCCACTTGGGAGCAGGTGCGCGACTACGCCCGCCGACACCAGGCCGACTACCTGGTCGCCACCGAATTCGAGCTCACCCAGCTCCGACCCCAACTGCAACGGCTGGCGCGCCAAGAAACGCGGCCGCCGGAGCTCCAACTGCTCTACCAGTTTCCAGAGCCCAGCGGGCAGGTTTTCATCTTCCGCTTCGATTGGAGTCGGTCGGAGCGCAGCCCGGAGACTCCCTGACCGCAGTGCGGCGGGTGGTTCCCGCCTTTCGCTTCCCTGTGATATAAGCGTGCGAGTTCACAATGAGGTGTCGGAATGCGTCGAAGCAATGTTTTTCTGCGGTGGTTGTGCCTGCTCACCGGGGCGGCGCTGCTGGCCCCGGGACTTTCTACCGGACAGCGTCCGGTGAAGCGGTACGAGCCGCCTGCTGGGTCGGGCGTGCCCACCTTTGCTGTCCGCGAGCCGGTGCTGCGCCTGCAGCCGGGCGACGTGGTGGAAACCCGAACGCTCTCCGGTGGCTACTATGAAGTTCCCGGTGGCGAATGGCCCGGTGAAGTCGGTCCGTTCTACATCGAAGGCGCCACGCCGAACGACACGCTGGTCGTGAAAATCCTCCGCCTGCGTCCGAACCGCGATACGGCGGTCTCGACCCACACGCCGGGCTTCATCAGTGCTGTTGCGGGCGACCGGTACACCCGCGTGCTGAACGACCCGATTCCTGCCCGGCGCTACGTCTGGCGTTTGGATCGGCAGCGAAATCTGGGGATTCTCGATCTACCCGCCAGTGCGCGTCGCCTCGAAGTGCCGCTGCGGCCGATGCTCGGCCGCGTAGCGGTGGCGCCCGAAGGCGCCGAAGCCTTTGGCGGACTGTGGCCCGGCAACTTCGGCGGCAACATGGATGCAGCGGACGTCACCGAAGGCGTGACCGTCTATCTGCCGATTTTTCACGACGGCGCACTGTTCTATTTTGGAGATTTCCACGCACTGCAGGGCGACGCCGAAATCTGTGGTTCGGGCCTGGAAAGCACCGCCGAGGTCACCTTCCAGTTCGACCTCATCAAGGGCAAGCGCATTGCCTGGCCCCGACTGGAAAATGAGACGCACATCATGGTCGTGGGCAGTGCCCGGCCGCTGGATAACGCGCTGCGCATCGCCGCCGTGGAGATGATTGAATGGCTGGTGGCCGACTACGGCTTCGATAAGTGGGATGCCTACCAGACCGTGTCGCAGCTCACCGAAATGCGCATCGCGAACATGGTGGACCCGCTCTACAGCGTGGTGGTGCGCATGCCGAAGCAGCATCTGCAAAAGCCGTAACAGTCCAGTCAGAGCCCGCGTTGTGGTTCTGCAAATGGGGGAGCGCGGTGTGCTCGGGCATGCACTCCCGCGGCAGGACGGCGGCTCCGAACTCGTCGGGCGCGGCTGTGGTTCGGCTGCACGGAGCGCCCCGCGACGCGGGACCGTCCGTCATCAACCTGCGCCCGTGGCCGCCTGAAACCCCAGCAGTGCGGCCAGGAAAAGAAACAGGCCCGTCAGGGCGTTGAACCCTGACGAAGAATACTCGTACCCGGCCAGCACCAATGCCAGCAGCGCCAGCCCGGCGCGCAGCACGCGGTTGACATTGCGTCGGGTCACAGCTTCGATTCTAACCCTCCGGGGAATTCAGCGCACCAGGTGATATTTCGTCTGCCGCTGGAGCACCCATTCGATTTTTTCTCCCACCAGCGCAGCGTCTTCTTCCTGGCCGACCCAGAGCTCCTGTCCGCCCCATTCCGGTACGGGAGTGCGTGCCGCGAGTTCGATGGAGAACCACGTATCGGGCAGGACCAGCACGTCGCCTTTTCCGGGAATCGGCATCTGGCGGTCCCACAGGCCGATCAGCGGCCCGGCGCCGTGCCCGTGGTCGCCGATCGGATGCGTGTACACGGAACCGTTGATGCCTGCCGCCCGCATCGCCGCTAGCGTATCGAGCAGGATTTCGTTGCCCGAGCGGCCCGGCCGAATGCGCGCCATCAACAGGTCCTGCAGGCGGTTGGCATTGGTCAGCGCCTGGCGAATGCCGGCGGGCGGTTCGCTTTCCCCCGGCCGGAGCACGTAGCCCATGTGCTGCGTGTCGGTCGCCAGGCCCATGAACACCAGTCCGTAGTCCACATGCAACACATCGCCACGTTCGATGACCACGTCCGCGGTTTGCGCGATGGGAGAATCCGGCGCCATC